>Ga0209172_10002180_pt1 | contig 36176 bp, 32 predicted proteins | sample LarsenN4metaG_FD_184113 | JGI IMG/M metagenome (GOLD analysis project Ga0209172, IMG submission 184113) | Hot spring sediment bacterial and archeal communities from British Columbia, Canada, to study Microbial Dark Matter (Phase II) - Larsen... ... | reverse complement strand
TCAGGCCCAGGAAGCGACCTGAGAAGCTGCACGCGGATAAGGCTTATGATTCGGCTGGGAAGCGACCTCCCGTTGCGGAAGCGGGGGATTGCGGCCGAGGATCGAGCGGACGCCGTGTCGAAAGCTCTGAGAAGCTGGGGCGCTAGGAGGTGGGTCGTGGAGCGAACCCACTCGTGGCTGAACCGATATCGGCCCTTGAAGATTCGCTATGAGCGAAGGGCGGACATCCATCTGGCTTTCCTGTACATCGGCTGTGCGTTAATTTGCTGGAAATTCATCCCAGCCTGGTTTTGTTAGACGCTCTAAGCATTGTAAATACCGCGTTAGGTAAGGCCCCTCAAAACAGTCCTACTTTAATTTGTTTTGAGGGTGCACGGGCGCCCGAACCGACTGCAATCTTTTTCTTGAGGTCTTTAGTTCAAGCGATAGTTGAAGGTCAGTATCCCGGTCACCTGAACCGGCTTGCCGCTGAGAAGAGTGGGCCTGAAGATCCACTGCTTCGCTGCATCGAGCGACGCTTTATGCAGTAGCGGATGGCCGCTGATGACTCGCGCAGATATGACGCGCCCATCGGTTGAGATAGTAATTTCAACCTGCACGGGGCCCTGCGCTTTGACTACCTTAGCCAGCATCGGATAGACAGGCTCCACTGTGTGTATGGCTATTCCTCTGAGCACTCCTCCGCTAATGACCCGGCGTGGCGACTCAGGCTCCGCCTTCGTCTCCGGCGCTTGAGGTGGTGGGGGCGGCGGATCGTCTTTAGGTTTACGTCCTAGAATTGAACTGAGCACCCCTGCTGGCGGCGCGCCTGGGACTCCATCAGGCAATCCAAAGGGCCCTGCGCCCGTGCCTGTTTGACCGGAGCCGGGCGCTTGCGGCTCGGGAATGATAGGGGCCTCTTCAGGCCCAACAATTCGCGTTGGCTGTTGCGGAGTCAAAGTAGAGATAATCTTCTGATTGCTAACTCTACCGGCTTGCTGATTCGCAGACGCAGGCTGCACGCCTTTTGGCGGCGGCGGAAGCTCCAGGCGAATTGCTGTTAGAAGGTCTCCGCTGGCCAGAGTCGGTCGATAGCTAACGATAGATATAGCCACTGCGGCGCAAACTACCGAACTGTAGATGATCGCTGTGGCAAAGAAGAAGATAGGTGTGCGATTGCGCTTGCTGGCGCGAGTCGATTCAATGAGATTCTCAAACATTCAGGCACCTCCTGATCGCGGTTTAACTGGCGGAAAGATAGGTCATCGGTTTTGAAACCGAGACAAAGACCCCTACTGCTGATGCCAGCCTGCCTAGGATCGGCGGCACCTCTCTCTGAGATTCCGGGTTTCAGCTTATGGATTTTGGATTTGAGCGGCGCTGAGTGGCCCCCACTCAATCTAAAATCCAGGATCAATCTTGAATGGTTATTTTGTGCATCAACAGAACTACATTTGACGGAATAGGTTGGCCTGCTCTGGTAGCGGGCTTAAACGATGTCTTTTGCAGTTCCGCCGAAATATCATACCGGAGTTTATAGTCATTAGCCGGTTCCAGGAGATTGACGAGCGAAGGGCGCCCTTCAGAAGAGATCCAGGCCAGTAGGAGCACTCCGCTGCCTCCGGTTCGCTCATTAACTTCATCTGTGAACTGCTCCAGATTAGTATCCGCCTTGACGCGCGGCAGAGTATAGGGCCCGGCTCCGTGATATATCTCGTTATCGGCTACGTTATGATTCAGGTTGTCGATAGTTCGCCTATCGACGAGAAAGACGGTGAAATCGGGCTGCCAGTGCTGCCAGATAATGGGAGCGAAGTTGACGAGGATGCTCCAGAAAGTAATGACAGTGACAATGAAGCCGACCAGATGCGCCGCCGGACGGGGGCGGAAGGGAGGAATGTTGAGCGTGAACATCTCCTTGGGGGTCCAGGGAGTGTCGGCCTGTTGATCAACTGCCGCAAGGATCTGCATTGGCATCTGTTCCTGCGCTTCAGGCTTGCTCAAACTTTTGAGATAGCCTGAGACTTTCTGCAACTGATCAACTCGCTCGCGGCAATAGCTACAAGTCAGAAGATGTTCAGCGAAAGGTAGTCGCCTGTTGGCTTCAAGCTGGCCATCAATGTATGCAGAAGCTTCTTCTAAAAACTCTCGGCAATCCATAACTCTTAAGACCTCTTCAGTTCCGCAGGTTCGGTCGGGGAATCTGCAGAACCAAAGGGATTCACCAGCTCCGGCTGAGGCACGCCTGGTTTCTGGCAGTATCGGGTTGTTGCTGGCCCATCGGTACGCGCTCTGTTACGCGACTTAAACTCCCAGAAGCCTTGATCCACCGGCTTATAATCTTCACCACAACCAGAGCTGGTCAACCCCTCCGTTAAAGCAGTATTACAATAACTAGGTCAAAGAACAATTCACAAACAATTCTTCAGCCGCTTACGCAACTCTTCGCGGCCACGCGCAATGCGCGATTTTACCGTCCCAATCGAGATTTGAAGTGTCTCTGCAATCTCCTCGTAGCTAAGCTCCTCGATGTCTCGCAATATAACAGCCACCTGATAATCGCGCTTGATCTGATAAAGAGCGCGCAGAATGTATCTCTCTCTCTGTTGAGCTATTGCCCGCTGCTCAGGATCAGTTCGCCGGTCAGCCAGTCTATTAGGGATCGTTCGATCTTGCTCGCCAGAATCTATTGAGACTGTGCTCTCACGTTTGCGACGACGCCACCAGCGTTGATGATTGGCTGCCTGATTGACCGTGATCCGATACATCCACGTCTTCAATCCCGACTCGCCGCGAAACCGGCTCAGATGGCGAAAGACCTTCAGAAAAGTCTCTTGCGTCACATCGCGCGCTTCTTCCGGATCATTGAGTAACCGATACGCCAGGCCGTAGACCAGAGCGTGATACTCAGCGACTAGCTCCTCAAAGGCCAGACGATCCCCTGAACGCAATCGCTCGATGAGTTGTGCTTCGGCCGATTCCGCTATTAGTTCCGCGCTGGGGACCGCTGTGCAGCCGCTCTCTTCTAACATTACTATCTCTCCGGCTCCCATCTGTCGCCTCCTTCAAATTCTACCGGAGAATGATAGCAGGTGACAAACATCCCTCCATCCTGCTTCGATCTTCATTGCACCTCTATCAGGCCTGACGCCACTTTAGACACCACCGATTTTGAATTGTTCCCAAAAAATCTCTTGCCCTGTGGTTGTTTCGTCTTCAGTCTCTGCCGATTGCGCCAGGAGTCGGCAGAGACTGAAGACGACGATCAATGACCTGATTAATGGCGATGGGAGTGCCTTGTCAGTCTCAATTCAGGCCCAATCCTGCTAGCCGTTGCCTTGCCTACCCGTCCGGCAGTCCATCGCTTGTGCAGCTTATTGCCAGCAGCGCCGGACGAGGGTGAGCTTAAAAAAAGGCATAGCGGCTGAGCAGATGAACCGAAACCATACGATACCACAACATCAACCCCAAAGCCATTGATGCCAGGCTGATCAAATGTAAAAAGACTCTGCCTTGATTATGCACATACAATTGAGCTATTTGCGCAAGCCCCTCTCTGCTAAATAAACGGTTCAAGTTGCTCAATCGCCAGTTCGAGTAATCAAGCCGGAAAGCTATAACAGAGACGAGGAGAGCAGCCAGGAGGAGAATTTGCCCCCACCCGATTCCCAGCCGGTATTCTTGTGAATCGGCCTTGATGCGCCAGCGCACGGCGTAGACGGGACTGAGCCAGATTTCAAGCTGCTGCCCCGGCTCCAGCCGATCTATCAGCTCTGTCGGCATATCGGCCAGAGTCACTCTATGGCCCACACCATCTTTGTTGATGAGGACGGTCAACATCGAGATCCCGTAGTTGCCTCTGCTTTTGCTGAGCGCTTGAGCCTGGTACTGTCTTTCCGGCAGCGCGACGTCAACAATGAAGATCAGGCAAAGCAAGACATTCAATGTAGCCAGTATGCGCATTAGCTTGCTCATTGGAGCTAGATCCTTTGCCGATTAAACCCGGGTAAAATTCAAACCTGCCTGAGAGTCTTATTGCCTATTCCAATAACAGAAAGAACCTCTCCCATCTGATCCTCTGATTGTTATTCTCAATATCTGAAGCAGCCGACCAGTAGATCATGAATGGCTTGCCTGTGATCAACTCTCGTGGAACCGTCCCCCAGATGCGGCTATCGGCGCTATTGTTGCGGTTGTCCCCCATGACAAAATAGTGGCCGTCGGGAATGCGAAACGGGCGACTTTCTCCATATCCTCCCATCTGATTTGGACATTGCCCCGGTTGGAACTTTGATAAACTTCAGCAAGAAGAAAGAACCGAAGCCGGCAGCAATGAAGATTATCGCCAGGGGGACCAATATAAAGACCAACATTCTTCTATTTACTGACATACAGTTTGCTCCCTTAATGATTCAGTGGGTCAGAATCTATCACAGCTGAGAAGCTCGAACAAGGATGCGCAACAGCCGACTGCGCCTTGATTTCTCAGCCTCTTCCTTCGTATCATTAGAGCGTCCGATCAAAACAAAATTCCCTGAGCCGGGTTTTGATGTTCCCTAACTTTATTGGTCGGTGATTTCTTCTTGAGGTTAAATAAGAATGACCGAAGTGCTGGCAATAGAAGACAATCCGGATATCCTCTCTTACTACAAGCAAGTTCTATCAGATAATGGCTATAAGTTTAGAGGGGCAGAGACGGCAATAGCAGGACTGGAAATGATCAAAGAGAGCTGGCCCGATCTGCTGCTGCTCGACCTGGCATTGCCGGATCTGAACGGGATAGAGTTTCTAGAAAGGATACACAAGATGAATTCAAGCCTGCCGGTAGTCGTAGTAACTGCCTATCCCGGTCTGGAGGTGCGCCAGAGCTGTGAAGATTACGAGGTGAAAGGATTCTTGCTCAAACCGGTTGATCCTGATCTCCTGCTGCGCGCCATATCTCAGGCTCTCGCCAGGCCCAATCACTATTCAGGCTTCAGCCACTGATTAATCTCAATGAGTACTGAACCCGTCTGCGGTAGGATCGACCTACGGGTCTCGATCTATAGGCCGCTCCTGGCGGAGCTAAGGGGGCCTTTTATTTCTCATTTTTCTATATCCAGGCCGCTCCTGGCGGAGCTAAGCACTATCCCCGCCGAGCAGTTACTTTTTCTTAATCTCTATATCTCATCTGCCCTCGAGCAGGCGAGATGCTATTGCTGAGCCTTCAGGAGATCGACAGGAAGACCGGCAGCCACTGCTCGCCCTTTTCCCCTCATTTTTTGTTGCATGAGGAAGAGATTTTGCATATAAGAATGTTTGTGGATCGACCGATAGGTATTAGTTGCCCACGGCCGCAAGCCGGGGCTTAATATGCGGGCAAGCCTGGGGCTGAGCGAAGTTAACCGGAGCCAAAATGGTCGATGGAAAGCGTAGAACACAGACCGATGTTTTTGGCTATCAAGCTATGTTAGTTAAAAGCGCCGGAGGCGCGCACCCCGGACCGGTTTGCCAATCCCGGGACCGGTAACCCGGTAGAGTGTATAAAAAGCACAAAGTCTTTTAGTCTATGCCAGGAAAATTCAATAACAATCCGCGCACGCCTGAAGACGAGAATGTCTTGAGAGAGTACGCCGAGACCTATTACTTGCAATTCGAGCGAGGAGTCAAAGCATTGATGAGCGAGTTTCCTGAGCTCTCAGCCGATGAAGCAAGGGAGATACTCTCAGATGCTATAGCGATGTTCGGGCCTGAAGAAGAATAGATACAAAGAGGCTGACCTGGGGGCCTATGCGCAATCTGATCGCTGCCTGGAATCTATCAGCCTTTAACTGCCCCGAATGAGAGCCCCCTGATCAAATACCTCTGCACCAGCATCGCGAAGACGAGCACAGGTATGATAGCTACCACGCCGGCAGCGCTCATCGCGCCCCACCTGATCTCATACTGTGTCACTTGCCTGGAGATCCCTACGGGCAATGTCATCACATCATCGGTCTGAGAGAGAATCAGCGCAAATAGAAACTCGTTCCACGACATTATCAAGCAGAAGATCGCCGTCGCCGCCAGCCCGGGCGCCGCTATCGGCAATACTACTCGGCAAAGCGCGCCGATGCGGCTATCGCCGTCTATCATCGCCGATTCCTCAAGCTCTTTAGGTATGTCCTGAAAAAAGCCGCGCATCATCCAGACTACAAACGGCAGATTGAACAGTATGTAAGAGATCACCAGCGCCCCCCGCGTGTTGATCATCGACAGGCCGCGCATAATCAGGTAGAGCGGTATGATCGAAACAATCGGCGGAAACATCCTCGTCGAAAGAATCCACAAAGAGAGATGATGGCTCAGTTTCGCCGGCAACTTCATTCGCGCCAGACTGTAGGCTGCCATCGTGCCTATAACCAGAGACAGCAACGTAGCCGAAAACGCTACAATCAGGCTGTTGAGTAGATAAGAGAAGAATGGGCGAGCAATGAATGTATCATAGTAATGCTCGCCGGTAATGCGCAGAGTAAACCAGATCGGGGGCACTGCCAGTTGATCTATCCTGTGCTTGAGCGATATCTGGACGAGCCAGTACAAAGGGAAGAGAGTTATCAAGACCGCCGCGAAAAGGCAGAAGTATTTGGCTACCGATTTGAACTTCGCCAGCTTCATTGCGCTATTTGCTCTCGGCGCAGAACCCTGATGTAGATATTGCTCGCCACCGTTGTAATGGCGAGCATCACAAACGACATCGCTATGGCGTAACCGAAATCCCGGAAGCGATAGGCCGTCTTGTAGATGTAAAGGCTGATAGTCTCGGTGGCAAAGCCGGGGCCCCCATCGGTCAAAATATATATTTGATCGAACGTCCTGAACAGATCCATAGTGCGCAGCAAGAGCGCAATCAACACCGCCGGTTTGAGCAGCGGGAAGGTAATATCGCGGAAGATTTGCCAGCGCGAGGCGCCGTCAATCTGCGCCGCTTCATAAGGATCTTCAGGAATCGCCTGCAAGCCTGCAAGCAAGATGAGAAAGATAAATGGGGTCCATTGCCAGACATCAACGACGATCACGGAGAACATGGCGAGCGTTGGACTGGCCTGCCAGGTCAGCGAGCTGATGTCAAAGCCAAGCTGGCGCAACCCGCCATTGATGACTCCGAAATCTTGATTGAACATAAGTCGCCAGATCACAGCCACTACAATCGGCGGCAGCATCATCGGCAACAGGAGAATAGAACGAAACAGCGACCGCCCGCGCACCCCGGTGTTTAGCAGCAGAGCCAGAGCAAGGCCCAGCCCGAACTCAATCGCCAGACAGACAGCAGTGTAAGCGAGCGTCCATAGAAGCGAGCGCAAGAAGAAACCATCTTCGGCTAGGCGCAGGAAATTTTCCAAGCTTATGCCGCGCCTGCCGCTCAGGCTGACGGTGATGGCGTAGATCATCGGATAGACGGTCAGGCCAAGCAACAATAGCACGGCAGGGGCAAGCAGCAAATACTGCAAGCGCCTCTCATACCACGCCTCGCGCCGTTTGATTATCTTCACCTCCCGGTCGCTAGGGGGCCCGTCTGTTGCGCTCAATGATTCTTTTGATCTCATCATTGGCTCTACCAAGCGCCTCTTCCGGACTTAGCTGCTTTGAATTGGCTTGCGAGAGATAGATTCCAAAGACATTTTCGATCTCATTCCACAGAGGCGTGCGCGGGCGCGGCTTTGAACTCTCCAGCGCCACAAGCTGCACCGGATAAGCCTTGAATCTGGCCAGCAGCTCAGGGTCCTTGAAGACGCTCACCCGCGTCGGCGGATTGCCGCGCAATGCCGATAGTTTCATCTGCTCTTTACTCGTTGCCCACAGGATGAAATCGAACGCTTTCTCCTGATTGCGCGCGCTCTTCGGTATGGCGAGCAGCCAGTTGCCTATTGATGAAGCGCCGCGCGCCTTCTGCGAAGGGATAGGCAGATAGCCGATCTTTCCCACTACTTTCGATTTTGTCGGATCATCAAAAGTCGAGATCCAGGCAGGCCAGTTGATGCCCATCGCTGCCGTCCCCTGTGACAGATGCGCGCCGACTTCATCGGCATTGAAGCTGACATAGCCGGGAGGCGAATACTTGCCAAGCTCTATCATAAAGCGCAACGCTTCTACGCCTTCGGGACTGTTGACCTGCGGGTTGCCTTGCGAGTCGAACATCTCGCCGCCAAAGGCCCAGAACAGGGGCATATAGTCGGCGACAATCGGATTGCCCTGCGCCCCGCGCATCACATAGCCGAAGATCCCCTCTTTCTCTTGCAGAAGCCTGGCCGAGCTGAGCACATCATCCCAGGTCTCAGGCGGCGGAAGGTTATGCTTGTGAAACAGATCCTCGCGATAGAAGAACATCTGAGAATTGCCGACATAAGGCAGCGCATAGAGCTTGCCGTCTCCATAAGGGTGATAGCAGAGCGCAAGCGACGCTGTGACAAAATCGTCATCGGGGCCGCTCAAGCCTCTCTTTTGATAGAGCGGCTCGAACTCGGCCAGCAGATCCTCTTCGGCGAAGCGAGGGAACCAGGGGTCATCAAGCATGATTATGTCGTAGGCCCCGGTTCCTTCCTTCAGGTCGATGAACTCTTTCTCAAAGAGATTGGTGTAGGGGAACTCTGCGATAGTGATGCTTATCGAGAACTCTCTCTCATAATCAGCTTTGGCCGTCTTCAATCCATCGCCTTCGACGCCGGAGTTGATGGCAATGGTCAGTTGATCGGGCGAACTCCGGCCGCCAGCGCCCCCGCAAGCGGTGAGGATAGAGCCTACAAACAGAATCAGCCAGAGTTTATGCATATTTGGATGAAGTCGAGCCAGAGAAGCGGGACCGTTATGGCGTTCAATAGCCGATGGCGCGCGCATCGGCGCTGCGCGGATCGGAAGCGCCGAGCCGCGCGCCCGTCTCCATCTCGATCATTATTCCTTCCGCATCGCCCATATTGCGGGGCCGGTCGGTAAATTGATGCCCCTTGGCCTTGAGCGCGTCCATTACATCTCGCGCCAGTCCATAGGGCTCATATCTGACAACATCGGGCAACCACTGATGATGAAGGCGCGGCGCATCAATGGCCTGCTGTATGTTCATCTTATGATCAATGATATTGACAATGACCTGAAGCGCCGTGTTGATAATAGTGGGGCCCCCAGGACTGCCGATGACGAAATAGAGCTTGCCATCTTTGAGAACTATTGTCGGAGTCATAGAAGAGAGCGGGCGCTTGCGCGGCTGAACCGAATTGGCCTCGCCCTGAATCAATCCATAATAGTTGGGAGCGCCCGGTTTGGCGGCGAAATCATCCATCTCGTTGTTGAGCAGGAAACCGGCTCCGGGCACAGTCACTCCGCTGCCGTAGCCGCCGTTGAGCGTGTAGGTGTTAGCGACTGCGTTGCCCATCCTGTCGATCACGCTGAAGTGGGTAGTCGCCTCTGATTCATAAGCGGCAGGCTGGCCGTGCCCGATTCGGGCGCTGGGAGTGGCTTGGCTAATGTCTATAGATTTCATAAGCTCTGCCGCATACTTCTTCGATGTGAGGCCGGCGACAGGGACCTTGACAAAATCAGGGTCCCCCAGGAACTCGGCTCTATCGGCAAACGCCCGTCGCATTGCCTCGATCATCACATGATACTTTTCCGATGAGCTGTGGCCCATAGCCTCAAGGTTATAATGCTCCAGTATGTTGAGCATCTCCAGCAGCGCTACTCCGCCTGAGCTGGGCGGAGGCATAGTGATGATCTCATAGCCGCGATAGGTCCCCCGCAGCGGCTGGCGGATCACAGGCCGGTAGCTCTTCAAATCTTCCAGTGTGATGAGGCCCCCATTGGCCTTCATGTCTTCAGCGATAAGCTGCGCAGTGCGGCCCTGGTAGAACTCGCTCGGCCCGCGCTTCTTCAGTCGTTGAAATACTGCCGCCAGCTCCGGCTGTTTGAACGTCTCGCCCTCTTCGTAGAATCGCTCGTCTCTTAAAAAGATGCGACGGCTCTCAGGAAATCGCTTCAGCAGATCGGCTTCGCCGCGAAGGCTGCGAGCAAGAGCGTAGCTGACGGTGAAGCCTTCCGCCGCCAGCTTGCGCGCTGGCTCCACGACATCTCGCCATTTCATTGTGCCGTATCTTTCCAGCGCCAGCGCGAGGCCGGCAACCGTGCCGGGCACCCCCGCCGCGAGATACCCGATGGTAGAGGCATCGGGAATGAGATTGCCATCTTTATCGAGGTACATATTGCGATGGGCTTTGGCCGGCGCTGTTTCGCGGTAGTCTATAGCCGCGACTCTGCCATCTGACATGCGAATGACCATGAAGCCCCCGCCGCCTAGGTTCCCGGCAACCGGATAGGTGACTGCCAGGGCCAGGCCGACGGCCACAGCCGCATCAACGGCATTCCCGCCTCGCTTCAAGATGTCTACTCCAACTCTGGAAGCGATCTCGCTGGCCGAGGCCACCATCCCGTGGCGGGCGCGCACAGGAGGGCGCGAAGCGGCAGAAGGCTGAATTTGGCTGAAAGATAGAAGACCGGCAATGACTAAGAGGCCAATCGCACGTCTGGGCCCCATTCTCAATCTGGCAAAGGATTTATTGACCACTTCCACCATCAAATTTTGCCCCCGCTGTACTAATCTATTAGAATACGTCCACCGACCTCGCTGGCTCGCTCGATAGCGGCGACAAAGCGCAGGAACTGAGGGAACGAGCGACTGCGTTCGACCAATCGTTCTCTTTCTCCCTCTGACATATCCGCGTGCATTATCGCATTAAGGAATTCACTGTAATCATCCAGCGCCATTAAGGGAAGCTCTCGCGCATAACCGGTAGTTCCATCGGTGCTCATAAATCCTGCCAGCACGTCGAACAGATTATCCGTCGTCAATTGAGATCCCCTGCGGCTCAGACGAATTGGCACACGCAGCTCGAAGAAGCGCAAGCCGCCATCAATGGTGATTGTGCGCAGATGCTTTGAGTTCTCGCCATCGAAAGGCGTTTCTGGGTCGAGCAGTATGTGAAGCAGTCGCGGCCAGTTTTCCGGGCGCACAGTATCCAGAATCAACTGAACACGGTCAGCCAGGAAACGCTCGAACTGAGCATCAACAGGATAATGGATGCGACCGAGGCAACCGATACTCTCTCCAATATGCTCCGGCTCAGGAATCTCTATCCTAACCGGGCACTGATTGCAGATGCGCGAAATCTCATCCACGCGAGCCATGTCGCCGGAAAGCTCGGAAATAAACTGAATGCTTTCGCGCGTCGGCGCCACAGAACTGCTCAGCGAGCTTATCATAATCCGCGCGTGCAGATTGGCAATTCGCCCCAGCTCACGCAGCCGCTTCTCGCTGTAACGCTGACGCACCGGGCACTTGAATTGAATTGCATACTCAATAGACAAATGATCACTCCCAAAAGGTTTCACTGAGTAGTAACATAGCAGCGCAAGCAAAATCAAGTTGAGCATTCATTTGTCCGCAGCTATAGCTTTTAAGAAAAATAGTTTCTCAGTTCGGGCGCTGCGGCACCCTCAAACCAAGTTTATTTTTGAACTGTTTTGAGGGCGCTTGGCGCCCGAACCAGCCGCAATCTTTTCTTAAGCTCTATAGCCGTCTCTTGTCAGTTGCAATAGTCATCCGATCTCTAGATCAGCGACCGACTGTGGACAATTGATTTGATTGCAATCTTGTTTGTCAGTGATATGATTAATTAATTACAAAGGTTTACAGGACATACGCAGGACTTGCAACCTTGAGCCGAGCGCGAATTAGCGTGCTGGCTAAGACTGAGGAGTTTTTCATGTCGCAACGGACGACACCCAGGAACATTGGAAACGCGCCGCGATGTACAACAAGGCGGTTAGGTTGTTGACAGCGCGCGCCATCAGCAACCTGACAGGTTGCTGTACTCGTTCTGAGGAGGTCAAGCTTATGGTTGCAACGCTTGTCTTTGCAGGCATAGCGCCGCACCCGCCACTTCTCGTGCCTGAGATCGGCGGCCACCGCATCAGCAAGGTGGAGAGATCGTTCAAAGCGATGCAAGATTTCTCCCGACGACTGCTTGAAGCAGACCCTGAGACAATCGTTTTAATCTCTCCTCACTCGCCTCTCGACTGGCATGCTTTCACCACTCGCGCTGATGCCGAGCTATACGGGGATTTCAGGCAATTTGATGCCGGCCAGGTGCGCTTGAAATTCAATAATGATCTTGAGCTTGTCAACGCTATTGGCAAAGAGGCGGAAGCCGCCGGCGTTCCGTTCAAGACCTATGGGCGCTCGTACTTGCTTGATCACGGAGCAATGGTGCCGCTCTACTTTCTTGCTGAAGCCGGCTGGAGGGGCCCTGTAGTTGTGCTCGCCTTCTCCGGCCTCTCTATCGGAACCCACGTAGAGTTTGGTCGCTGCATTACCCGCGCGGCCGAGAAACTTGGGAGACGAATCGCCGTAGTGGCCAGCGGCGATTTGAGCCATCGCCTCATTCCAACCGCCCCGGCAGGATACGAGCCGGAAGCCTACAGGTTCGACCAACTGGTAACAGACTCGGTGGCAAGAGGTGATTGTAAAGAGATCATAGAGATGGACCCAGACCTGCGAGAGCTGGCGGGAGAATGCGGCTATAGATCAATAGCTATAGCCCTGGGCAGCATAGATGAAAAGCCTGTCAATAATTGCGTCCTTTCTTACGAGGGGCCCTATGGAGTAGGCTATCTGGTGGCGATTCTGGCCGAGGGCCTATCTCAATCTGCCGTCAAGGAGCAGAGCATAGGAGGATTATGAGATGCCTGCCGGACGATATCCAGCCGCAAGAGCTGGCGCGGCTGGTAATTGAGGAGTACATCCAACATCGAGAGAAGCTGTCTCCGCCCGCTAATCCGCAAGGAGTGCTGGCCGAGCGCGCAGGGGTCTTTGTGACTCTTAAGACCAGGGACAAACAACTGCGAGGCTGCATTGGAACCTTCTTGCCTTCCGAGCCGACGGTCGCTCACGAGATCATACGCAATGCTATCAATGCCGCGACTCGCGATCCGCGCTTTTTGCCTGTCGAACCGCAGGAGCTTGATTCCTTATCCTATTCTGTAGATGTGCTCTCTCCGCCTGAAGAGGTCCCCAACTCCGACTGGCTCGATCCACAGAAGTATGGTGTTATGATCCATTCTGAGGATGGCCACCACGCGCTGCTGTTGCCGGCTATCGAGGGCCTGGACACGGTGGAGAAGCAGCTCTCAGCCGCTCGCCGCAAAGCGGGCATTACCGAGGCTGCTCTGATTCGCATTCAGCGATTCACCGTCCGAAGGTTCGGCGAGAAGTAACAGGCGCTATCTCCTCATCTTGTTGAAATGGAGCCTGAGCGGCTTCATCAGCGAAACATCTTCAAGCTCGAAGATGGCATATTGAGGGTGATCTATCTTCGTGAGTCGATAGACCCCCTCCTGGCCCTCAAAGCTGGTTCTGCCTTCCCGCTCTCTCAGGAACCGCTCGGCTTGATCTAGCGAAGGGCGAATCTCTCTGGGATAGTCGGTTACAGCATCCACCACATAAGATTTGAGCAGTTTCGGCCAGTACCTTGAGAACAGTGATGAGCTGGCGAATAGATCGGCCCAGACCGGTTCTCCATTCTTTGCCACAACCACGCCGACGATCCCTTTGCCCGGCAACTCTCTCTGTAGCGCATCGATGTACGGTTGCATTCGATCATCTACGCTTTTACTGCGGTACACCTCTTGATAGGTATCTGTTCTGTTAGCCGTCCCCAGCTCGGCATTCTTCTTGCCCACCTCGCTCCAGACTGCGCTTTGATCTTTTCGATCTTGCGCGGCGGCTCGCAGCTTAGGATGAGAGATGGCGCCCAAGCTGGCGAAGCTCTCTGTCTTGCGCTGCCAGCGCCCATGCTCGACGCAAAAGACGTTAATATCGATGGGATCGCTATATGGGGGCACAATCATGTCTTTCTCAACTATTCGATCCTGCTTGCCGCCGACAATAACCTCGCCGGCCAGCAGCAAGAGCTTCTTGCCCGATTTGTTGATCAGAACCAGCCGGTTGACCGCGCCATCTTGCCCGATCGATTGCACCTGAGCCTGATTGATTGTCGATTGTCGCGCCGATGGATTTGCTCCTCGTTCCAGCGGCCTTCGTATAATGCCAGGGGAACCTTTCTCGGTGATGATTACAGTGCCACTCTTTATCCCTTCATCGAGCGTGATGTAAGCATCGGTGGGGCCCTCATCGTTTGCGCGCACGGGAAAGAGGGTGAGATTCTTGTAGCTGACGGGCGGCATAACTTGCCAGCCGTTGATTGGATGTTTGTAATCGCTCGCGGCCTGCGTCCGCAAAACAACTGCTGCTGAAAAGGCTACAACCAGGATGCCCAAAGATAGAGCAATTCGTCCTTTAAAGGAATTTACCGTTGAATTCATAACACACCTCCTGAAAAGCTTCTTCTTGCCAGTAGAACGGCGAGCCGGGCAAAATTTGCAAAATACTGCTGAGACGGCTATTGGATAAGTGGAGGTGTGTTAAGGTTGCAAGAAGGCTCCTGTGAGCTGCTCAGTACCAATCGCGTATTCTAAGTTCAATCCCCTTCTCATCCTTCAACGCATTGCTGAGCGCGCTCAAATCAGAGTTCCTGTAGTGATAAGGATAGACCACCCTGGGGCGAAACGCCTTGATGCATTCAGCCGCCTCCTCCGGCGGCATAGTAAAGGGCAGATTCATGCAGATGAATGCAATGTCGATGTTCTTCAGCTCTTTCATCTCAGGAATGCATTCAGTATCGCCGGAGATGTAGACCCGCTTGCCGCCCGGAGTGAGAACATAGCCGTTGCCCCGCCCTTTAGTGTGGTATAACTGGCCCGGCTGCGGCCCGCGCTTGAGGTTGTACATCGGCACAGCTTCTATCTGCACGCCGCTGATGGTCTTCGTCTCGCCGTTCTTTATCACCTGCGCCTCGGTGATTGTCGCGGCTACGGCTTCGGGAGCAACGATGATCGTTGAATCCTTTTTTATTTGATCGATTGCCTTTCGATCCATGTGATCCCCGTGAATGTCGGTAATCAGAATCAAATCGGCTTTAGGCAGACCGGCGTAGTTGGCCTGGCTCCAGGGATCGATGTGGATCACCTTGCCTTGAAATTCGAGCATGAGGCTGCCATGTCGTATCGGCGTTATTCGCAGATCGCCTTGAGAAGTCTTCTCGATCTCGGTTTGTTTGCCCTGAGCTAATACCTGTGGAGAGATCACAATAGATAGCACGAAGAAGAGAGCGATTGAGAAATATCTGCTTTGCATCTTTCACCTCCAGACTGGGGATTAACGTTCACGAGATACCAAATAATCTCCCGATGGAATGGCTTCCAATCCATCTGTGGAGCGATTGTAAATATAGATCCAAGCATCAACCGTTTTCCCATTATTTAGATCAACGGAATATCTCTCACGGCGAAACTCTGTTGGATGAAATTCATCTGGCCCGCAGCCTTCATACTCATCAAGTATTCTAAGGACGTGCTTTTGATTGGGTAAAGCATAGACATCTCCTTTAACAAGATCGGAAGCTTCGTTTGAGGGGACAGCACCGGGATAATCTCCCAGATCGTATAGCTTTCCCCTAAATGTCCCCTCCCCCACGAAATCGGCATGTTGAGCCAAAATGAGGCTCATTTGATTGCTTATATCCTTACGCAATGTCCCGTATACAAACAAATAGTCTCTGTTTCTTATAGAACTCATCATTATCTAGTCCCCCTATTTCTTTGATTTAAGTTGGGGAAGCAGTGCGCTCGGGTTCTCGAAACCCTGACTATCAATAAATTCTATCAAAAAGTCAAAGTCGGCTATGCGATTAATGGAGTATTGAATGCTTCAATCGGTTCTTAATAGCCACAGCTTGCACCGCGTTCTGCGCCGAAGTTGCACTCATTGCACTCGCTTTGTTAATCCTTTCCAATAACGCTCGCGAATTACTGCCTTCTGCACTTTGCCGGTAGCAGTCCGGGGCAGCGCATCGACAAAATCGACAGACTTGGGGCACTTGAAGTGCGCCAGCCTCTCGCGGCAAAACTCGATGATCTCAGTCTCAGTAAGCTCTACTCCCGCTTTGGGCACGACGATAGCCTTTGGCGCTTCTCCCCAATGCTCGTCCGGCACAGCAATGACGGCTGCTTCGAGCACCCCCGGATGCTTGTAGAGGACCCCCTCCACTTCGATTGACGATACATTCTCGCCGCCTGAAATGATCAGGTCTTTCTTTCGATCTACTATTTCGATATAGCCTTCACTATCATAGGTAGCCACATCTCCGGTGTGGAACCATCCGTCAACTATGACTGCATCGGTCGCTTCAGGCTGTCGCCAGTAGCCTGCCATAACCACATTGCTGCGGGCTATGACCTCGCCTGTTTGCTCTCCATCCGGTTTCACCATCCGGCCCTGATCGTCTACCACTCGCAGATCGACCCCCAGCATGGGATAGCCGGTGCGAGTTTGCACCCGATACTTCTCTTCATCAGGCCAATTGCTCATGTGAGGTTTAAGCTTTGAGACGGTCAAGAACGGCGAGGTTTCGGTCAAGCCGTACACCTGAATCACCTGCCAGCCCAATCGTTCCTGCAATGCTTTGATTATAGCCATAGGCGGAGCCGATCCGGCCGTGCCTATTCGCACATTGCGCGGCAGATCGATGCTTGAGCAAGCAGGATGATTGAGCAGCATATTGATCATCGTAGGGGCCATGCAGCCGAATGTGACACGTTCACGAATGACAAGATCGAAGATTATCTGCGGATCGAACTTCTTCAAAACAATGTGAGTGGCCCCCACGCCGGTGACGGCATAGGGCAGGCCCCAGCCGTTGCAGTGGAACATAGCGATGCCGTGCAGGTAATTATCCACATCGCGCAGCCCAAACTCGATAATCGCATTTATCGCGTTTATATAGAGGTTCCTGTGACTGAGCATCACTCCTTTAGGTCTGCCGGTCGTTCCCGATGTGTAGAGCAGCGCCGATGTCTCATTCTCGTCAATGGCTGCGGGCGGCGGCGGCTCTGAAGATGATTGCGAGATGAGCTGTTCATAATCGAGCCAGGAATCGCCCGGTCCGCTGCCCCCGTCCGATGCGCGGATGTAGTGCCGGACGGTTTGAAGCTCTTTTCTGATGGGCTCGATCAACTTCTCAAAGCCTTCCTCGACGATGATGACTTTCGCTCCGCCATGATTGAGTATGTATTCAAAGTCTGAGGGCATAAGCCGGAAGTTCATCGGCATAGAGATTGCGCCGAGTTGCGGCGCGCCGAAGAAGGCTTCCAGCATACGATGACAGTTCTGGGAGAGGATAGCTACACGATCTCCCTTCTCAACTCCTAAACGGCGCATTGCGTTGGCCCAGCGCGCAGCTCGCTCTCCGACCTGCCCATAAGTAAAACGATGATGTCCGCAAACTACTGCCTCTTTATCGCTGTAGACTGCAAGCGCTCTCTTGAGGAAATCAAATTCGTTCAATGGAACTATCATAGTGCGCCTCCTGAGTGGTATAGCCTCCGCTATTTTGATCAAGTGCCGGATCGGAATCTGCTTTTACACCTTGATCAGAGATTTTGCAAGCGGCTCTTAATCGCTGTAGTGGTAATCGCGTGTGAACTTTCGGACAAGAAGCGAGGAGTCTTTCAGACGGCTCGTGCGACGCGAGAGAAATAATGAGAACTGCGCGGTTGGGCGGGGGCCCGCCTGCCTACTGCCTTCTGCCTACTGCCTTCTGTTTTCTGAGGAGTCTTTCAGACGGCTCGTGCGACGCGAGAGAAATAATGAAAAGCCTGGTGGTACCCTCTCTCGTCGTGCTAGTTTCCTTGCCTGCTTACTTGTGATGCAGTGGAACCTGGGCAGGCAAGGATGCCTGCGCTCCCAGAGTATTTTCTGAGGAGAAAAATAGAGCAGCACTGCTCTGAGTGATTCGGCGTTTCAGAAGCAGTGCTGCCGGAGTCAGTACTCCGTGATTTGTGCTCTTAAGGGGTTTATGAGGATTGACCTCGCTAACATTAGACTTCTCAGCTCAGGAAAAGTCTGATTAGTTTGTATCGGCGCGTTTGAGGCGAACAGTGCCTGGCGGCTCTTGCAGGCATTTTAGCCCGCGTCCGCTTGATCGCATCGCCTGATTGAATGATTTGATTCGGCTGCCCCAGGCATTAACCGAGAGGATCTCAAGCGCCTGATCTCTATATCGGCTATCGCCGGTCGCCTGCCAGGCCAGCCCCAGCATCTCGAGCATCATTGGATTGAGATCAGGGGTTGTGCCCAGTCGAGGGTCCCCTTCCGCATAGTAGTAGCTTTTGTCAACCGGCACATAAGCTACATTCACCAACCAGTCAGTTGCCATGATGACGCTCTGTTTGACTCGCTCATCGCCGGTGACGCGATAGTACTTAATCAATCCATCGCACAACAGAGTAGTCATCCAGGGCGACGCGCCGACTAAGGTCGTCTCCGCAGTGTCGAACCAGGGATCCTGGACAAACGCTCCGGCGCGCTCAGGGTATTTTATTGCCATCTGCGCCTGATGATCGAGAACCGTATCAACGATCAGTTTGGCTGCATCGAGATATTTCTGTTCCAGAGTCGCTTCATAGAATACAACCAATCCGATCAAGGGGAAGCTCGGATTGCGCTCGGTCCGGACGAATCGCTTCTGATCTCGATAAACATCATCGACAAAAGCATCAGCAATCTCACGCGCAACTTCAAATGAGCGAGGGTCCCCTGTCAGATAATAGTGCTCAATGAGCCCTTCGATGTACATCCGACGCAAGATACTGATGGGGATCGGCTGTGCGTTATTCCTGCTTGAACCGGCGGAATACTGGCCTTTGAATTTGCCGCTATGGATTATCTCATTCTCTCTATATTGCAAAACCTCCTGATGAGCGAGCTTATATGCCGAAGCGTTACCTTTGCGCAGGAAGACTCCGTAGAGAGCATGAGCATGGTCATAGAAGTTTCTGTTATCGGGATTGGCATCAGGCTGCTTCGATGTTCGCTTGAACATCCCGATCATTCGCCAGTCAAAATCAAGAAAGATAGTGTTCTCAGCAAGCGGCAGCAGCGGCCCAAAGACGTCGCTCTGGCTGTACCAGGCAGAAGGAAGCGACAGAATAATCGACTGATTGAATTGCCAGTCAATTGGGGGGTCTATCTGCACGCCCTGGCCTTGATTATAGGCAATAGTGAGTCTCTTCTTCTCGCCAGATTGCGATGTCACTCTGAGGCCCAGCAAAAGAACGCGCAGGCTGCCATCACGGTACTTTGACAGAACTTGAACCTGGCGCGACAGCTCTACGCCGTCAGAGAAGACTTTGATCTGCTCAGAATCGAATAGACGGCCGGCAGGGAAGGGGATCCCGGCAAAGACTGGAGCAGCGACCTGATCTGCGCCTTTTGTCTTTAAATCGAGTTCGACACTGCCTGCCTGTTGAGCGAAAGCAGATGGTGAGCTAAGAATCAAGACTACAAGAAATGAAACGACTGAGAGGTCAACATTAAACCGTGCTGACGCCAGCTTTACATTCTGGCGAAACCGTAAGCTGTTATGTACTAACTTCAAACAATACTCCTTAAAACGAAGATTTTTGTCTAAACAAATCCACTGGGGCCCCAAGACAGGCAAGGTGTGGTAAACCAACAGAATTTCGGTAAGTAAGTTAAGGAATAATTAAAGGGTTTAAACCAAGTAGCCCTGCCGATTTTCTTAGAACTAACCCAGAAGGGCGACGCCTCAAAAAAGCGCCTACAATAGGCGTTTCGGATCTGCTCGGCTGAATCTTTAAAGAAATATCGCCGGAGCCTGGCAAATTTCGCTGGCCGCTTCGCGGCTGGCACTGAGGATCAAGTTTCAGTTGCTGCGCCCATCAAAAATGCAAGTCTTGATTTCCTTAGCCTGCTTCTGCTATTTTTACCGACTCTTCTCCCTTCAAGGGTAAATCCGGAGAAATTCATCTGGAGAGGCACCGATTGACTTTAAGAGTTGAAGTTTCAAATCTATCCAGCATTAAGAGACAGTTGCAGGTCGAAATTTCGGCTGATGTGGTAGCCCAGGAGTTCGACCGCATATCCGCTGAGCTGGCGCGCCAGGTCCATGTGCCCGGCTTTCGTCCCGGGCGCGCGCCCAAATCGGTCATCAAGGCGCGGTTCCGCGATGAGATTCGCAATGAGGTGATTAAGAACCTGGTGCCCAGCGCGCTGCAAAACGCAGTGGATCAGGAGCGACTCGAGGTTGTTGGCGAGCCCAGCGTTACCGAAATCTCTGTCAATGATGGCAAGCCGCTATTGTTTAAAACAGTAGTGGAGATTATGCCGACCGTCCCTGACCCTGAATACAAAGGCATTGAGGTCACGCGAAAGGTCAAACGCATTACCGATGAGGATGTCGAGCGCGAGGTGAGAAGGCTGCAAGAGACATTGGCCCAGCTTGTGCCGGTTGAAGATCGACCGGCGCAGGATGGAGACTATGCCATGGTGAATGTTGTAGGAAGATATATCAACGCCAATGAGCAAGAGCTGAAAGTTGACAATATGACTGTAGTCATCAACGGCCCCGACACGCCGCCGGAATTTACCGAGAATATTCGCGGTAGTCGGATCGGCCAGCAGCGGACATTTAGAGTCAAGCGCCGGCAAGAACATTCCTCTCGAGATCTGGCAGGAAGAGAGATGGAATGCACGATCACTTTGGAGGGCCTGTACACTAAAGAATTGCCTGAACTTGACGATGACTTTGCCAGAGGGTTAGGCCAGTATGAAGGGCTGGAGGATCTGCGATCAAAGCTACGCCAGCAACTAGAGCGCGAAGCGCAGCAGCAGGCAGATGAAGATATGCGGGCAGAGCTGTTAAGGCTGCTGGTTGAACGCAATAATTTTGATGTGCCTGATTACTTCGTTAAGCAACAGCTTGAGAGCTATATGCAGTCGGTAGCCGAGACCCTGATGATGCAAGGCATCGACCCGCGCAACGCCGGGATCGATTGGGAAGCGTTGCTAAATGAGCGACGCCCGCAGGCGCTGCGCGAAGTGCAAGGGGCCCTCCTGCTGGAGCGCATCGCCGAGCTTGAAGCTATAGAGATTTCCGAGGAAGAGCTGGACGCTGAAGTTGCCCGCATAGCCCAGTTCAGAGGCAAGCCGATAGGAGCAACAAAGAGCCGCTTGACAAAGGAAGGTTCGATAGATAGTATCAGGAACAGGTTGCGGAACCAGAAAGCTCTTGATATTGTAGTTGATAATGCAAAGGTAACGACCCGGGAGGTCGATGCCGATGCTGATAGGTTGGCGCAGGAAGCCGAAGGAGATTAAGAGCCGAATCGCCAAGCGAGCCATCGGCTCTGTTCCAGACCTCCTTCGCCTGGCACTCCCGAAGCTGGATTTTTAGGAAAGAAAGTTAGCGATGAAATACATAACTCCACAGTCGGCTCTGGTGCCGATGGTTGTTGAGCAGACGAGCCGTGGCGAGCGCGCATTTGATATCTACTCGCGCTTGCTCAAAGACAATATCATCTTTATCGGCACACCTATTGACGATCAAATTGCTAACCTGGTTGTGGCTCAGTTGCTGTTCCTTGAGGCAGAGGATCCGGAGAAAGATATCAACATTTATATTAATAGCCCGGGCGGATCGATTACAGCAGGGATGGCTATATATGACACGATGCAGTATATTCGCCCAAATGTCATTACTACCTGCATAGGCCAGGCAGCAAGCATGGCTGCGCTGCTTCTGACTGCTGGGACTAAAGGCAAACGCTTTGCGCTGCCCAACTCGCGTATTCTCATTCATCAGCCGTCGATCGCCGGAATCTCAGGACAAGCTACTGACATCAGGATCCATGCTGAAGAGATTATGCGCATGCGCGAATTGACGAGCGCGATCCTGGCCAGACACACTGGCCAGCCGCTGGAAGTTATTGAGCGTGATGTTGAGCGCGACCGCATTATGAGTGCTCAGCAAGCACTCGAATACGGCCTGATTGATCAGGTAATCACTCATCGAGAGTAGAGTTCGGCTTATTTGTCGCTGCCCCTTGCTCAGGGCAAACCTTCAGCAAGGGTGGCGATCAGCACATCATTTACGCGGAGATCCAATGGTAAGAAGGAGCGATGACACCCTGCGCTGTTCGTTTTGCGGCAAGACGCAAAATGAAGTCAAAAAGTTAATTGCTGGCCCAACCGTTTATATCTGCAATGAGTGTATAGACATCTGCAACGAGATAATCACCGATGATGCTCAACAGGAGCAACCGGCCCATCGTCCTCACTTGCCCAAGCCATTCGAGATAAAAGCATTCCTCGATGACTATGTCATTGGGCAAGATGAGACTAAGAAGAAGCTGGCAGTTGCCGTCTATCAACACTACAAGCGGATAGAGATGCTGCGCCGGCGCAGCAATGACGACATAGAGATTCAGAAGAGCAATATACTGCTTATCGGGCCTACAGGCACAGGCAAGACGCTTCTGGCGCAGACTCTCGCTCGAATGCTCAACGTGCCATTTACTATCGTAGACGCGACCACGCTGACCGAAGCCGGCTATGTTGGCGAGGATGTTGAAAACATTATCCTCAAGCTCGTCCAAGCAGCTAATAACGACATTGAGCGAGCGCAGCAAGGCATTATCTATATTGATGAGGTCGATAAGATCTGCCGCAAGGATGAGAATCCTTCTATCACCAGGGATGTATCAGGCGAAGGGGTGCAGCAGGCGCTGCTTAAGATACTTGAAGGTACCATTGCCAATGTTCCGCCACAGGGTGGGCGCAAACATCCGCATCAGGAGTTCTTCCCCGTAGATACTACTAATATTCTCTTCATCTGCGGCGGCGCTTTCGTCGGATTGGAGAAGGTCATCGAACGGCGAATCGGCAAGAAGGCGCTGGGATTCAATGCTCAGATCAGATCGGGCCGCCAGCGAGTCGCATCAGGTATACTTTCACAGGTTCAACCAGAAGACCTCATTAAGTTCGGACTCATCCCGGAATTCGTCGGGCGCTTGCCCGTGGTTGCGACACTGCACGAGCTTGATGAAGATGCTTTGGTGCAGATTCTGACCGAGCCGAAGAATGCCCTGGTCAAGCAGTATCAGAAACAGTTTGAGTTCGATAATGTCAAATTGAGGTTCATTGACGAGGCACTGCGAGCAATAGCCAAACAGGCTTATGAGCGCAAAGTTGGAGCGCGGGGGTTGCGTATGATCATGGAAGAGCTGATGCTTGATGCCATGTACATGCTGCCATCGCAAAAGAAGGTTAAAGAGTTTGTTGTTACACGCGAGATGGTCGAGAATCGCCGCGCTATGTTCCCGTTGGAGAAAGCTGGATAATGATTGAATACCACGACGGCACACCAGATGATGTTGTACGCTACCCGGTAGTTCCTATCCGCGACGTTGTTGTCTTCCCACATACGATGGTCGCTTTTGTCATAGGCAGGCAGTCTTCTGTACTGGCCCTGGAAGATGCTCTTTCGCCTGGCAGCGATAAGACTATCTTCCTGGCTACTCAACACGATGCTACTATCGATGAACCTACGCCCGACGAAATTTATCATGTCGGGACAATTGCGCTAATCACCCATTTCCTGCGCAAGCCTGATGGCAACATCAAGGTCATGGTCGAAGGTTTGGAGCGCGCTCGGGCCGGGCGCATAGAGGAAGTCAACGGCTTCTGGAGGGCCACCCTTCGACGGGCAAACATTCCGGTCGAGAAGGGACCGCGCATCAATGCGCTCATAGGGCGAATCAGCTCGCTTGTCGATCAATTCATACGCCAGAGCCATGACGTCAATCTGGAAGCTCTGCATAACGCTCTGCGGATAGAAGATCCGGGCCGCCTGGCCGATACGATTGCCAACAATCTGAAGATAAGCGTAGAAGATAAGCAGGGCTTGCTTGAGACATACCCGGTCTATGATCGGTTGCTGCGCTTGATCGAGATCCTTGAGGTTGAGCTGGAGAAGATTCATCTAGATCGCTCCATTCAAACGCGAGTCAAGCGCCAGATGGAGCGCGCTCAGCGCGAGTATTATCTCAATGAGAAGATCAAGGCAATAAATAAAGAACTGGGACGCAAGGACGAGAAGGCGGAGCTGGAAGAGCTGAAGGCCAAGATCGAAGCCGCAGGCATGAGCAAAGACGCTTATGATAAGGCCATGGCCGAGCTTAAACGGCTTGAGCAGATGCCCCCTATGTCCGCTGAATCGACCGTTTCACGCAACTACCTCGACTGGCTCCTGGCTGTTCCCTGGAAAGAGAAGACCGAAGAGATCCGGGACATCAAGAAGGCCGAAGAAGTCCTTGAAGCAGATCACTACGGGCTGGAGAAGATCAAAGAGCGCATACTGGAATATCTGGCAGTGCGCCAGCTTCTGGAAAATCCCAGAGGCTCTATACTCTGTTTTGTTGGGCCTCCGGGAGTGGGCAAGACCTCTCTGGGACGCTCGATTGCCAAAGCGACTGGCCGTAATTTCGTCCGCCTTTCTCTTGGCGGAGTGCGCGATGAAGCAGAGATTCGCGGCCACCGCCGAACCTATATTGGGGCACTGCCTGGGCAGATCATCCAGATGATGCGCAAAGCGGGAACAATCAATCCACTGATACTGCTTGATGAAGTCGATAAACTCGGCTCAGATTTTCGCGGCGATCCATCAAGCGCGCTGCTTGAGGTTCTCGACCCGGAGCAGAATCATACTTTCCACGATCATTATCTGGATGTTGAGTATGATCTATCTCACGTGATGTTCATCGCCACGGCGAATGTGCTGCACTCAATCCCGCCGCCTCTGCAGGATCGCCTGGAGATCATACGGCTGTCGGGCTATACCGAGCACGAGAAGCTGCAGATTGCCAAGCGCCACCTCGTGCCCAAGCAGCTCAAGGCCAATGGCCTCAAGCCTGAGCAGGTGGAGTTTACTGATGATGCAATTATTACCATCATCCAGTACTACACGCGAGAGGCGGGAGTGCGCAATCTTGAGCGCGAGATCGCTTCTATCTGCCGTAAGGTCGCCCGCAAACTGGTTGCTTCTGCCGATAGCGCTCAGTTTAAGGAAGCAGTCACAGGCGAGATGGTGCGCTCTCAACTCGGTCCAATTCGTTTCCGGCCACAGATGGCTGGCGAGCGCAATGAAATCGGCTTATCTACCGGTCTGGCCTGGACTGAGGTCGGCGGCGATGTGCTGCACGTGGAAGCAACTCTCATCCCTGGCCGGGGCAAGATCACTCTCACAGGCAAACTCGGCGAAGTCATGCAAGAGTCAGCGCAGGCGGCAATTACCTGTGTGCGCGCCCGCGCCAGCAAACTGGGCATCTCACCCGATTTTTATAAGAGATATGATCTGCATATCCACGTCCCTGAAGGTGCTATTCCCAAGGATGGCCCCTCGGCAGGAATAACAATGGCTACAGCAATCGTTTCGGCATTGACTCGCATCCCTGCGCGCAAAGACGTGGCAATGACCGGCGAGATAACTCTGCGCGGCAAGGTCCTGCCCATTGGAGGAGTCAAAGAGAAACTGCTGGCAGCGCACCGGGCGGGAATTTCACAGGTGATTTTACCTAAAGACAATGAGAAGGATCTGGTAGAGATACCGCCTGAGATCCTGCAAGCGTTCACCGTTAAGCTTGTGGATGTAATTGATGAAGTCTGGCAGACGGCTCTTGAAGAGAAGCCTGTGCTGAGCGAGGCGCCGACCGAGATGGCGCCTGTCTGGAATCAATCAGGGGTAGCTGAGAGCCCGCGCCAGACGCCGAACTCGATAGAGTGACATCCTCAACCTGTCGATAAGCTGTGGCGCAGATAACCAGTCTGCGCTGCCGTCGCCTTTCGTCCGATGTCCGATGTTCTATATCTGACGTCTACCAAAGGGCACCTTTCAGTAGTGGACGTAGAACATCGGACGATGAGACATCGGATAATGAAGATTACCAGCGCCAGATTTGTTCGCAGCGCTTTCGCTCCGAAGGACTTTCCCAGGGATGGAAAGCCGGAAGTAGCTTTTCTGGGGCGCTCAAATGTAGGCAAATCTAGCTTGATCAATAGCCTTTTGCGAGTTCGCAACCTGGCGCGCACCAGCTCGACTCCGGGGCGTACTCAGTCGATCAATTTCTTTCTCATAAATGAGCAGTTCTACTTTGTGGATCTCCCCGGATATGGCTATGCGCGTGTGCCTGAGCAGATACGGCAAAGCTGGGCGCCGCTGGCGGAAAAATATCTTGCAAACAGACAGGAGCTTGTGCTATCAATACTCATTGTTGATGCGCGACACGAGCCCACCGCTAACGACCTGCAGATGAAGTCGTGGCTTGAATATTACGGGCTGCCGTTCATGATAGTGGCAACAAAGGCTGATAAATTGTCGAATAACCAGCTCCGATCTTCACTATTGAAGGTAACTTCTCAAATGGAGACAGACAAAGTGCTAGCCTACTCATCCACTACTCGCAGAGGAAGCGAGGCGCTGTGGAAAGAGATTGACGAGCACATCGCCAGGGGGCGGAGTTAGCTGTCGGATCTGGCCGGTTAGTTTTATCCTCCGCTTTTATAGAGGAAGAAGCTCTTTAATCTGAGCCGTTCCTGATCCTGGCTTTGGAATTATCGATGTAGTTTTGAGGACCGCAGACAAGATACGAAGATCGAATCAGGGTCTTCGTTGATGTTATGCTCAAGCCTCACGTAAAAGATTACTCCCAAACACAATTAAACCACTGTCGCAGGCTGCTCCAGCGAGAGCCGCCTTGCGGCATAGATCCCAAGAGAGGCATCTGAAAGTATGGAAAGAGAAGAACAATTAATGGACATTGCTGCGCTCAAGGATATGAATATCTCCAAGCTCACGCAGATTGCTAAGGAGCTGGATGTCCCTGGCGCTACTGGCATGCGCAAGCAGGAGCTGATCTTCAAGATCCTGCAAGCGCAGACGGAAAAGAGCGGGTTGATCTTTTCTGAAGGCGTGCTGGAGACGCTGCCCGATGGCTTTGGCTTCCTGCGCGCCCCCGATTACAACTATTTGCCCGGACCGGATGATATTTACGTCTCGCCATCGCAGATCCGCAAGTTCGATCTGCGCACAGGCGATACCATCTCGGGCCAGATTCGCCCTCCCAAAGAGGGTGAACGTTACTTTGCGCTCATCAAAGTTGAAGCAATAAACTTTGAGCCGCCTGAGACCAGGCGCGATAAGGTCTTCTTTGATAACCTGACTCCGCTCTATCCCAATGAGCGGCTGAAGATGGAGGTTTCGCCCGATAACCTAACAGCGCGCGTCATCGACCTGATTGCGCCTATCGGCAAGGGGCAACGCGCTCTCATCGTCGCTCCGCCGCGCACAGGCAAGACGATGATCCTGCAAGCAATCGCCAATTCAATCACCAGGAACCATCCGGATGTGACGCTGATAGTGCTGCTGATTGACGAACGGCCTGAAGAGGTGACCGACATGCAGCGATCAGTTCACGGCGAGGTCATCAGTTCGACATTCGATGAGCCAGCGGCGCGCCACGTTCAGGTAGCCGATATGGTTATTGAGAAGGCCAAGCGGCTGGTAGAGCACGGGCGCGATGTGGTGATTCTGCTCGATTCAATCACACGGCTTGCCCGCGCGCACAATGCGACTGTGCCCCCTTCCGGCAAGATACTGTCAGGCGGCGTGGACTCGAACGCTTTGCAACGGCCCAAGCGATTCTTCGGCGCAGCGCGCAACATCGAAGAGGGCGGCTCGCTCACAATCATCGCCACAGCTCTGATCGATACCGGGTCGCGCATGGATGACGTGATCTTCGAGGAGTTCAAGGGAACCGGCAATCTGGAGATCCACCTTGACCGCAAACTGGTTGAGCGTCGCCTCTTCCCTGCCATTGACATCAACAAGTCGGGAACTCGCAAGGAAGAGCTATTGATTCCTAAAGAGGATCTCAATCGCATCTGGATCTTGCGCCGTGTGCTTAACCCGCTGTCGAGCGTCGAGGCGATGGAACTGCTGCTTGAGCGATTGGAAAAGACAAAGAGCAACGCCGAATTCTTAGCATCTATGCAAACCTAAGCAGCGCGCAATCGGGCCCAGCCTACAGACGCAACTACAGATGAGCGCCGAGGAATGTCACTTGTCTCTATCTGCGCGTATCTATGGTTTGAGGACGGTTCATATCCGGTGGGGCCCCATTGTCGCTTCCTCAGCCTGTTTGACGCCTGCGCTGTCATCTACTAGAATGCCAAAGCGGAGGGAGATAGAGATGCCTACTGTACAAGCGCCTGTTCAGTTAACGGTAGAACACCTGCTGGCTGCGATCAAGCAGCTATCGCCTGCTGAACTGCGCGAGTTCGAGCAAAAGTTAGCACAGTGGCAGAAGCAGAAGGGCAAGAGAGCAGAGGAAGAGGAGAAACTCGTACAGGCGACCAAAGCGCGTCTGCCAGCGACCGATGAGCAACGACTCAAACGGTTAATAACCAAGAGTGAGCGTGGCACGCTGACAGCAAAAGAACTAGACGAATACCGCACCCTGGCGCAGCAAGCGGAGCGGATCAACGTAATACGAGCGGAAGCATTGGCGGAATTAGTCCGCCGACGAGGCAAGCCCGCGCACGTTGTTATGCAGGAAATAGACTGGAAGAGCATGGATAATGAGGCGTAAATCCATTCCACGCTCCGTGCGGCGTTTGGTGCGTGATCGAGCCAATAACCGCTGTGAATATTGCCAGCATCCTGCTAGCTACTCTTGTTCACCATTTGCCTGTGAACATGTTTGGCCTCGCGCGCATGGCGCAGGTGATACGTTGTCCGAATTGGCGTGGGCATGCCCGGCCTGCAACAGCCACAAATACACCAAAACACACGCACGCGATCCACAGACAGGTCGCGCTGTTCTGCTCTTCAACCCGCGCCGCCAGAGATGGTCACAGCATTTTACCTGGAGCAAAGATTCTCTTCTGGTCATTGGCCGCACGGCAGTAGGCAGGGCCACTGTCGAAGCACTGCATCTCAATCGCCCAGAGCTCCTCAACTTGCGCCGCGCTCTTCAGGCAATTGGTGAGCACCCACCGGATGTAGAATAACAACTCACCTGTGCGTATCCTTGTGCATCGGCGATATCTGTCCGGTGGGGCCCCATTGTCGCTTCCTCAGCCTGTTTGACGCCTGCGCTGTCATCTACTAGAATGCCAAAGTGTAATGAAGGCAGAATTACAGATGCCCTGGCAGCAGGTAGAGCAATGGACTTGAAACGGTTCTTGGTCTTCGCACTCAAGGTCATTGTAGCGCATGTCGTTACTTATTTCTTTGCCGGAGCGCTTGCTTACCAGTTGCTCACGAAACAGTTCTATGAGGGCGACAATCCTATCTTCTCGACATTTATGCGCACTCCCGCTGAACCGGACCTGTGGAGGCAAGCAATGACATGGTTTATCCCAGGCCAAATCTTACGCGGCTTGCTCATCGCTGCCGCGCTGTATCCTTTTTTCGATACGCTGAAGCAGTGGGGATTCTGGAGGCGCGCTCTGTCAATTGCAGGTCTGTATATTGTTCTGGGATTCTGGGCTTCGGCTGTTGCTGCGCCTGGGACGATTGATGGTTTGATCTACCTGCGGCCTGAGATCACCCTTTTCGCTCATCTCACAGTACAGCCAGAGATCATCGGACAAGGATTGGCTCTGGGGCTATGGCTGGCGCGCTGGATGGCACCGAAACAAAACTTGTAAACATGTCACATCTAGCCACTCAGGCCATTTCCACAATTGTCAAGAAAAGGTCACAGCGGAAAAGTAATTTTCTTGAGAGCTATAGATTGCATTTCGTTTCGAGGTGATATTAATATAATCTATGCATTATTCAGGTTCTATCTTCAGTCTTGCAAATCTCACTTAAATTTAGTGGAGATGGATTAATGGGACTTCTAGAGGGTAAAAAGGCGTTGATTACTGGGGGCTCGCGCGGTATTGGCAGAGCTATCTGCGAGGTCTTTGCTCGCGAAGGCGCCGACATTGCATTCAACTTCAGCGCAAGTAAAGATGAAGCAGCGCGCACAGTCGATCAGGTCATCTCCTATGGGCGCAGGGCGCTCTCTTATATGGTCTCTGTGGTTGACCGCATCGGCGTTAAAGAGATGGTTCGCCAGATCATCAGTGAATTCGGTCGCATAGATATTCTCGTCAATAATGCAGCTATCAATCGCGCGGATAACTTCGGGACAATGAGCGACAGGGCGTGGGACACAGTAATAGACACGAATATTAATGGATTGTTCAACATAACCAAGCCGGTCTTCCGGCAGATGGTGCGCCAGCGGGCAGGGCGCATCATCAATATCAGTTCAATCGGAGGCATGCGCGCTCTGCCGACCAGCGTCCATTATGCAACAACTAAAGCTGCAATCAACGGGTTCACCAAATGTCTATCGCGCGAAGCGGGGGCCTTTGGTATAACGGTTAATGCTATTGCTGCTGGCATCTTTGATACCGATCTGGGGAATACTCTGCCTGAGAAATTCCGCGAACTCTATCAATTCTGGTGCTCGGCCGGCCGCTTCGGTCGCCCGCAGGAGTTGGCTGAGCTGGCAGCATTCCTGGCTTCAGACCGTAATAGTTACATGACCGGCGAAGTGATCATCCTTGATGGTGGGGCGATTACATGAAATGCAACGGCAGGTCGGCTAAGCGGGGTTTTTGAGATAATGGAAATAGAGGATATTCTCTCATTCGATCAACGGATTGAGATCACCTTCGGTGAGGGAGAAAAGAGCCTGACCACAGTAAGCCGTGTTGAGGATGTGACCGAAGACACCATTACCATCGCCATGCCTTATATCAACGGGCTCCCTGCGCCACTAGAAGTAGGCGAAGAGGTTGTAGTCAGATTCTCAACGCACAATCAGTACTATAGCTTCAGCACCACGGTCAAATCGCGGGCCAGGAGCCCGGTTCCGGTAATCAACCTCAATGTGCCTGAGCGGATTCATTCCAGCGAGCGCCGACAGTACGTCCGCGTCAAGGCTTCGGTAATGATAACCTTGACCATTCCTAGCGATCCTGGGCAGACCAGAACGATCTCCGGGACGTCATTTGATCTGAGCGGCGGCGGATTGCTTACCATACTGCGCGAGCCCATTACAGTAGGGACAGACCTGGCCATCAAGATGACCGTCTCGCCGGAAGAGATCATTGAGGTTGAGGGCCGCGTAGTCCGTTGTGATCTCATTCGAGATGTGAGGCGCTATCGGATTGGCATTCAATTCGTCAATATCTCTGAGAAGGTGCGCGACCGCATCATTCGTGTGGTCTTTCATCATCTGCGCGAATCGCTGGAAAGCGGCTAAACAGACTAACCGGGAGCAACGGTCTCCTTGCCCGCCTGGCTCGATGGATAAGGGCCAGCACGCTAGAAGCGCGCGCTCCCAGGGCCTTTCAAAAGAGGAGAACAGATGACAGTGTTGGGAGCAGAATCTTCCAGAAAGTAACTTTTAGAACTCCTCTTCCACACAAAGCTTATTGGAACTATAATCCGAGTCTTAGAACGCGTCCAGAAAGTAGTCACAGAGCCACAGAGGGCGGTGCAGAGGGCAAGGAGAAAGATCCGTCCCGACATCGCGGCCGAGGCCCCCTCTCTAGTCGCGGACAGCAGGACGTGGTTACTCTGTGACTTTATGGCTACGGTTTAGTCCTTTTAGACACGCTCTTAAAAGAGCTGTCGAAATCTTGCATATTTTGGGACAGGATGGTTAGAAGATTTCTCCCTTTAGTTATCACTCTTTTACTGGTTAGTTTGTCCATCTCGATAAGCGCCTCCGGGCAAGAGGAGCAATTCGGTGAAGAACCGCGCCAGAAGCCGAGCGACCGCATTGCTTATGATCGCGCTGTTGCCGAAACCGATCCGGCGAAGAAGATTCAACTGATCGAGCAGTTCTTCGTCGATTATCCTGACTCTTCCCTCATCGCCGATATGCACCAGATTGCCGCGCACGCTTATTCGGCTATTAACAACTACGATAAAGTGGTCGAGCACGCCAGCAAGGCCATTGAACTATCAGACGAGCCTCCTTTTGCTATGTTTACGCTGCTGGCAAACGCCTATGCTGAGCACAAGGAGCCGGAACGGGCCATCAGCAATGCTCGGCGCGCTATCGAACTGGTTGCTCGCGCCAGGAGACCCTCGATCTTTAGTGAAGCGCAATGGGAGAATCTGAAAGCAAATGCTCTCGCCAGTAACTATGCCAGTCTCGGCTACTGCTATCTTCAACTGGGCAAGAACTCGAAGTCTGCGTCGGAGAGAGACTCGTGCTATAACAAATCAATCGAAGCGTTCAACAAGGCGCTGCAATACGACAACCTGGATGACATATCCTACTGGAGAATCGGATTGGTTTACGCTTATAAGAACAATGCCGAAGCTGCTGTGCAGAACCTCGCCCGAGCTGTCGCTATAAAGAAGCTTGCTGCTCGCCCCGCTTATGCCACATTGGAACAGATCTATCGCCTGCTGAACAACAACAGATTGGATGGACTTGATGCAATCTTGAGATCGGCTGCCGATGAGATCAATCGCTTTAAGGCAGGGCAAGCCAAGAGCCGCTAAGCGATAGATACGAAAAAATGGATAAAATTCCATGATTTCGTATGGATCGGTTACCGGTCTGTTTCGATGTAATCTGTAAGTTTTCGCTATTCAAGCTGTTATGAAGAAGAATGAGATGGAATGCTCCTTGCCTTTCTTTAGAGGCAGATACTCAGGACTGTTTACCACTCCCCTTTGATGATTTGAGTTAACATCTCCCCCGATTCATTAGCTGATTTATAAGGAGGTTAGATTTATGAGTAATTCTCTCTGGCTTGTTCGGCCACTGATATTTCTTTTTCTATTAACTGTATTAACTTCTATTGCCGCAGCGCAATCGGTAACAGGGACCATTTCGGGAAATGTCAGAGATGCTCAGGGCGCTGTTATCTCAGGCGCTACTGTAACTATTACGGAGACTAGAACCGGATTCACTCGCACTGCGCAGACTAACGAGGAAGGGAACTATGTCTTCACCGATCTTAATCCCGGCCTCTACACTATTGATGTAGAGCAGATGGGATTTAAGAAGTTCACCCGCACGGATGTTGATCTCAACGTCAACACCACCTATCGAGTCAACGCTACGCTTGAGCCGGGCGCAATTACCGATACCGTCCAGATAACCGGCGAGCCGCCTGTGCTCAAAACAGATCGAGCAGACATCAGTCAAACCGTCGAGCAAAGGGAACTCCTGGACATTCCGCTCAACGGCAGGAACTTTCAGGATCTAATCTTCCTTGTGCCGGGAACCGCTCCCCCGCCGTTCAATATCCCTGCATTTGACAATCCGCAGGGGAGCAAATTCGCTCAGATCAACGGACAGGGCATCGCCAGCAATAACTACCAGATTGATGGAGTTGATAATAATGATCCGCTGCTCGGCTTGACGATACTCATACCGCCTCCTGATGCTATTCAGGAGTTCAATGTCACAACCAACAACTACAATGCGGAGCTGGGGCGCGCGGGCGGCGGCGTGATCAATATTTATACCCGGTCCGGAGCCAACGAGTTTAGCGGTACGCTCTTTGAATTTCACCGCAATAGCGCGCTGAAAGCGAGGAATGTCTTCAATCCCACCAACGACGTTCCTAAAGATATTCTCAACCAGTACGGGTTGACCTTCGGGGGCCCAATACGGAAGAACAGCACATTCTTCTTTACTGATTTTCAGGGGACCAATCTGCGCCAGGGGCGCACGACCATCCAGAGCGTGCCTACGGCGGCAATGCGCGCAGGCAACTTCAGCGGACTGACTTTCAACAACAACCCGGTAACGATCTTCGATCCGCTCACAGGAGATGCAAACGGCGTCGGCAGGACTCCGTTTCCCGGCAATATCATCCCTCCTGATCGCATCAGCCCGGTGGCGCGGAATGTTTTGAACCTGATTCCTCTTCCTAATCTGCCGGGGGACTTCGCCAACTTCTTCGGCGCCTCTTCGTTCAAGCAGAATGCATACGCATTCGATGTGAGGATCGACCAGAACATAGGCAGCAGCACAACCCTATTTGGCCGCTACAGCTTCTTCGATTCTTTCATCTCCGATGCTCCGATCTTCGGACTGGGCGGGGGCCCGGCGGGAAATGGCTCCCCATTTGCCGCTATCTCCGATGGACGCAACCAGGGGGTCACATTCAATCTCATCCACGGCTTCTCGCCCACTCTGTTGACCGATTTCCGCTTCGGCTTTAATCGCTATCACATCGAGAGCACTCCGTTTGATCGCAATACCAACCTTGCCACACAGGTTGGCATACCGAGAGTCAATTTCGGCGACCTGCTATCATCGGGCTTGCCTTTCTTTGACGTCCCCGGCTTCGCGTTCCCCTTTGCCGGCAGCATCGACGCTCTTCCTGTTTTCAATTCAGATAACATCTTCCAGTGGGCAAACAACTGGACGAAGACGGCGGGCAATCACAGCTTCAAATGGGGCCTCGATTTCCGCCGCTTGCGCCTCGACCGCTTGCAGGCCAATGCCGGAGGATTCGGGCCGCGCGGGCGCTTCTTCTTCAGTTCCGGCCAGACTGCCAGCGCCGATTTCGCCGGATCAGGGTTCGCTTTTGCCAGCTTCTTGCTCGGACTGCCCAATCAGATCGGCCGCAGCGTAGTCAATCAAACTCCAACCAACAGAACTACCCATTATTTCTTCTTCGGGCAGGACACCTGGCGCGTCACCCCCCGGTTCACCCTTGATCTAGGGCTGAGGTACGAGATCTATACTCCGATCAAATCGCGGCTCGCCGGGGGCCAGGCCAATTACGATCCGTTAACAAACAGGCTGCTGGTCGGCGGCATAGGCCAGGTGCCCCTCGATACCGGCGTGGAGACGGATTTCAATAATCTGGCTCCGCGTTTCGGCTTCGCCTATCAACTTACCGACAGGACGGTGCTGCGCGGAGGCTATGGAATCAGTTACTTCACCGGCAACTTCGGGTTCACCGGCGGCACGCTGTCAACTCAGTTCCCGGTCATCACCGTCCAGTCTTTCTTCGGACCGAATTCATTCCAGCCCGCCGGCAGTCTGGCGGCGGGAATTCCTGCTCCCACTCCGGTGCCCATACCGCCGACCGGCATAATCAGTCCGGCGCCTGATCAATTCTTCTTCCACGTGCCGTTCGATAACAACATCCCTTATGTGCAGATGTACAATCTCGCGCTCCAGCACGAGCTTGCCCGCAGCCTTGCAGTTGAGATTGCTTACGTAGGCAATCGCGGCGTCGATCTCCCTTTCAACCTCAACATCAATGCTGCGCCTCCGGGGACAGGACAGGCGGGACGCCCGCTGTTTCAGCAATTCGGCAGGACGAGCGACACAGTTGTGCGCGGCCACGGAGTGAGCAGCGTCTATAACTCTCTCCAGATCGTGGGCCGCAAGCGATTCGCAGGCAGCTCGTCTTTCCTGGCTTCCTACACGTTCTCGCGCTCAATAGACTACACAAGCAATCAGGGGGGCTTCGTCAATAACCTGAATATTGATGTTAATCGTGGCCTCTCCGATTTCGATAGGACACATATCTTCACTCTGGGCTACACGGCAGAGCTTCCCTTTGGGCGTAGTTTGACAGGAGCCGCCAGAGCGATTTTCGCCGGATGGCAGTTCAACGGTTTAACGACGCTGATGAGCGGGCGACCGTTTAGCGTCACAGTAGATGCCGGACCGCTGAATGCTCCCGGCAACGGGAGCTTCGCCGATCTGGTAGGGGACCCATTTGAGATCGGCGATACCGGGCCGGGCCAGAAGTTCTTCAATACTTCTGCATTTGCCTTTCCTCCAATCAATCCGCCGCGCTTTGGCAATGCCGGTCGCAATATTCTGAGGGGCCCCGGAGCCATTAACTTCGATTTCTCATTGATCAAAAATTTCCTGATCGGCGAGCGGCACGAGGTCGAATTTCGCGCCGAGGTCTTCAATCTCTTCAATACGCCGCATTTCAACAATCCGCAGGGATTCTTTAATTCAGGAGCGTTCGGCGAAGTCACCAGCGCCCTCCCGGATGAGCGCCAATTTCAATTCGGGCTGAAGATATACTTCAATCGGCCGTTTGCTCCCAGAATATCTCCGGCGCCGGCAGTGGCCCCAACGCCTGCGCCGGCAGCGGCCCCTCCGGCCAATCAACCTCCTACCGCCTCCTGCACTGCTGACAGAACTTCTGTCCG
>Ga0209172_10002173_pt1 | contig 36276 bp, 31 predicted proteins | sample LarsenN4metaG_FD_184113 | JGI IMG/M metagenome (GOLD analysis project Ga0209172, IMG submission 184113) | Hot spring sediment bacterial and archeal communities from British Columbia, Canada, to study Microbial Dark Matter (Phase II) - Larsen... ... | reverse complement strand
CGCCCGATTCCGTATCGGGGGAATACCCGTAGCGGGGAGTCAGGTGGATGGGTATAGTGTGCTGGTATAGTGAGCAGGAGAAATCGCCTGAGGAGGACCTGAGCCAGATGGGCAAGCCGGTGCACATAACCGAGCAGACGTTCGAGCAGGAAGTGGTGAAGGCCGACACCCCGGTCCTGGTAGACTTCTGGGCGGAATGGTGTGGTCCGTGCCGCCTGATCGCGCCGATCGTGGAGGACTTCGCCCGCGAGTACGAGGGGAAACTGAAGGTCGCCAAGCTGGACGTTGACGACAACCAGAACCTGGCGATGCGCTACAACATCATGAGCATCCCCACGCTCGGGGTGTTCAAGGGCGGGCAACTGGTCGAGCGCATCGTGGGGTACATGCCGAAGCCTGAACTGAAGCGGCGCCTGGACGCCGCGCTGGCCGCCCCCGTCAGCTAAGGTCGTCCGCTAAGAGCCGGTCGTCTTCCGCGGGACGGCCCGGGCCCGGGAGGGTCGGGTTTCCTCCCGCGGTCCGGCCGCGCCCCAGTGTTCTTCCGGAGTCAGCGCGGCTTCGGCCTGCAGCCACCGCTCGGCCTCGATCGCGGCCATAGAGCCGAACGCCGCCGCGGTAATGGCCTGGCGGTAGGTGTGGTCGTGCACGTCTCCGGCCACGAACACACCCTCGACACTGGACATCATCCCGCGGGTCTGCAGCAGGTACCCCTGCGCGTCGGTGGCGAGTTGCCCGGTGAAGAGACCGGTGTTGGGAGTATGCCCGATGGCGATGAAGACCCCGTCCGTGGCGTGATCGGTGACCTCGCCGCTGACGTTGTTGCGCAGGCGGACGGCCCGGACTTTGCCGTCGCCCACGATATCCGCGACCTCGCTGTTCCAGATGAAGTCGATCTTGGGATGACTGAAGGCGCGCTCCTGCATGATCTTGCTGGCGCGCAGCTGGTCCCGCCGGTGCACGACCGTCACGGAGCGGGCCAGGTTGGCCAGATAGAGCGCCTCCTCCAGCGCGCTGTCCCCGCCGCCGACGACCACGACGTCCTGTTTGCGGAAGAAGAAGCCGTCGCAGGTGGCGCAGGTGGAGACTCCCCGGCCCAGGAAGCGCCCCTCCGCCGGCAGCCCCAGCATCCGCGCCTTCGCCCCCGTGGCGATGATGACGGCCCGCGCCCAGACCTCCTGTCCGCCCTGGAGACGGATCCAGAACGGTCGCCGGGAGAAGTCCACTTCGACGGCGTCCTCGGTGATGAATTCCGCCCCGACCCGCTCTGCCTGGCCGCGCATGGCCTGCATGAGGTCCGGCCCCATGATCCCTTCCGGAAATCCCGGGAAGTTCTCCACCAGCGTCGTGAGCATCAACTGCCCCCCGGCCTCGGCCCCCTCCACCACGAGCGGGTGCAGGTTGGCGCGGGCGGCGTAGATGGCCGCGGTGAGCCCGGCGCAGGCCCCACCCAGGATGACGACGGAGCGCACGGCATCGGGGGAAGGTGCGGCGGAATGGCGGTCGGGTGCGGTCATGCGGTCACTCCGGCTTCGCCCAGCGTACCCCACTCGCCTCTCCCCGGGCAACGCCCGCGGCGGGGGGTATTTCGAGCGTCTAGCCGGCGCGGGAGCCAGGATCCCATATGACAACGATATTGTCAAGATTCTTGACAACGCTCGAGGCAGATGGCATACTCGGGCCGCGGAGCGAACCGTCCGACGGGAGGGGACAGTGCAGGAGCGGCGGGCCGACCGGCCCGTGTATGTGATCAGCATTGCCGCGGACCTGGCGGGGACCCATCCCCGCACCCTGCGCATCTACGAGGAGCGAGGGCTCCTGGCTCCGCAGCGGCGGAACCGCATCCGCCTCTACTCCGACCAGGACATCGAGCGCGTCCGCCTGATCCGCTACTTCACGCAAGAGATGGGCGTCAACCTGGCGGGGGTCAAGCTGCTGCTGGAGATGTACGAGGAGCGGGAAGAGGGCCACCAGCAGGGGACGAGCTGGTCGGTGACCCGCCGCACCATGCGGGTGGGCCGAGACGAAGGGCAGGGGAGAGGAGGGAAAGTGCGATGAGCATTCGACGCTGGGATCCGTTTGACGAACTGGCCTCTCTGCGGGAGTCCATGGAGCGGCTCTTCGACGACTTCTTCACCACGCGCCGGCCGGCGCGCGCGCTGGCCCCGACGGTCTGGGAGCCGGCGATCGAGCTCTATGAAACCGACACCGATGTGGTGTTCCGGGCGGAGATGCCGGGGATCGATCCCAAGCACGTGGACGTCACCGTTTCGGAGGACACCCTGATCATCAAGGGCGAGTCCAAGGCGGAACAGGAGCAGAAAGGGCGCAGCTACTACCGCCGCGAGATGCGCTACGGGATGTTCGAGCGCTCGGTGAGCCTGCCGACCTCGGTCCAGTCGGACCAGGCCAAGGCCAGCTTCAAGAACGGCGTGCTGGAGGTGCGCGTCCCCAAGGCGGAGCGCGCCCGCGCCAAGACCGTCAAAGTGGAGGTCGAGTAGCCGTGGGCCGGGTCGTCGGCATCGATCTGGGGACTACCAACTCCGTCATCGCCACCATGGTCGGCGGCGAGGTGCAGGTGATCCCCAACGCGGAAGGCAGCCGCCTCACCCCCTCGGTGGTGGGATTCACCAAGACCGGGGAGCGGCTGGTGGGGCAGATGGCCAAACGCCAGGCGGTGCTCAACTCCGAGAACACCGTCTACTCCATCAAGCGGTTCATGGGGCGGCGGTTCGGCGAGGTGGAGGTGGAGCGCCGGATGGTCCCCTACAAGGTGGAGGAGGGCCAGAACGGCATGGCCGTTGTGCGCATCCCCGCCGCGGCCAAGGCCTTTACCCCGGAGGAGATTTCGGCGATGGTGCTGCAGAAGCTCAAGGCCGACGCCGAAGCGTATCTGGGGGAGAAGGTCACCGAGGCTGTCATCACCGTCCCCGCCTACTTCAACGACGCGCAGCGCACGGCGACCAAGAACGCCGGCGAGATCGCGGGGTTGAAGGTCCTGCGGATCATCAACGAGCCAACGGCCTCGGCCCTGGCTTACGGCCTCGACAAGAAGGGTGCGGAGACGGTGCTGGTCTTCGACCTGGGGGGCGGCACTTTCGATGTGACCGTCCTGGAGATCGGCGAGGGCGTCTTCGAAGTGAAGGCGACCTCCGGAGACACCCACCTGGGCGGTGACGACTGGGACGAGCGGATCGTCAACTGGCTGGCCGACGAGTTCCGCAAGGAGCAGGGGATCGACCTGCGCAAGGACCGCCAGGCGCTGCAGCGGCTGCGCGAGGCCGCGGAGCGCGCCAAGGTCGAACTCTCCACCGTTGTCCAGACGACAATCAACCTCCCCTTCATCACCGCCGACGCTACAGGGCCGAAGCATCTCGATTACGTCGTAACCCGGGCCAAACTGGAGGAACTGACGGCCGACCTGGTCGAGCGCTGCCTGGGCCCACTGAAGCAGGCGCTGGCCGACGCGAAGCTGTCCGAGAAGGACCTGAACGAGGTCATCCTGGTCGGCGGCGCCACGCGCATGCCGATGATCCAGGAACTCGTGCGGCGCTTCACCGGCAAGGAGCCCAACAAGGAGGTCCACCCCGACGAGGTGGTGGCGATCGGCGCGGCCATTCAGGCCGGTGTGCTGGCGGGTGAGGTCCGCGACGTCGTGCTGCTGGACGTTACCCCGCTCTCGCTGGGGGTGGAGACGCTCGGCAACGTGATGACCACGCTCGTGCCGCGCAACACCACGATTCCGACCCGCAAGAGCGAGATCTTCTCCACGGCCGCGGACGGGCAGACTCAGGTGGAGATCCACGTCCTGCAGGGTGAGCGCACGATGGCGCGGGACAACCGCACGCTGGGCCGCTTCATCCTCGACGGGATCCCGCCGGCCCCGCGCGGGGTGCCGCAGATCGAGGTTACCTTCGACATCGACGCCAATGGGATCCTGAACGTCAACGCCAAGGACCGGGCCACCAACCGGGAGCAGTCCATCAAGATCACCGGCACCTCCACCCTCTCCAAGGCCGAAGTGGAGAAGATGGTACAGGAGGCGGAGCGCTTCGGCGAGGAGGACCGCAAGAAGCGCGAGAAGGCCGAGGTGCGGAACCGCGGCGACAGCGTCGCCTACCAGACGGAGCGCATGCTGAAGGAAGCCGGGGAGAAGGTTTCCGCGGAGGAACGGCAGCGCGTCGAAGCCGCGCTGAAAGAACTCCGCGACGCCCTGGGGACCGAGGATACGGAGCGCATCGGTCGCGCCACCGAGGCGGTGCAACAGGCCTCCTACAAACTGGCCGAGGAGATGTACAAGGCGACGGCGGGCGCCCCGGCCGGGGGAGGTCCCGCAGCGGGGACCCCGGGCCCGGAGAGCAAGCCCGGGGACGATGTGATCGACGCCGAGTACCGGCGCAAAGATACGTGACCGGACGCATTAAGGACGGCTAACGGAGACGTGGAGCCGCGATGACCGAAGGGCACAGTCGGCGGGCCAACGGCGAAGTGGATGTGCCGGACGCCGACGCGGCGGAGCGCGAGGCGGAGGTCGCCGAGGCGCCGGCGACGGCGGAGGACCTGGCGGCCGCTCTGCGGCAGGCCCGCGAGCAGGCCGAGCAGCACTGGCAGCAGTTCCTGCGCACGGCGGCTGATCTGGAGAACTACAAGAAGCAGGCCATCCGCGCGCGGGAAGACGCGGTCGAGCGGACGCGCCGCGCCATGCTGACAGTGGTCCTCTCCGTGGTAGACAACATCGAGCGGGCCCTGGAGTACGCTGGACAGAATGACGCCGCCACGGCCATCGTCGAGGGGATCCGCATGACCCACCGGCAGACGCTGGACCTCCTGGCGAACATGGGCGTGCGGCCCTTCCCGGCAACGGGGAAGCCGTTCGACGCCCGCTACCATGAGGCCGTGGAGGTCGTCCCCCCGACCGCAGAGCATCCCTCCGGCACGGTGGTCGCCGAGGTGCAGCACGGGTATCTCATCGGCGACGAGGTGCTGCGGCCGGCGCGCGTGCGCGTGGCGCGCGACGGGTAGCGCGGGCGTCGTCGGGAGCGGCCGGTGGCGTCCATGGAGTTCAAGGACTACTACAAGGTCCTTGGGGTCGACCGCACGGCCGATGCCAAGGCGATCAGCCGGGCCTTCAAGCGTCTCGCCCGGCAGCACCACCCCGACGTGAACAAGGCCGCGGGCGCCGAGGAGCGGTTCAAAGAGGTCAACGAGGCCTATCAGGTCCTGGGCGATCCGCAGAAGCGGGCCCGCTACGACCAGATGTTTGAAGCCTACCAGCGGGGCGGCGTCAACTGGACGGATCTCTTCGGCGGGGCCGGCGGGTGGCAGCAGACGCCCGGCGGGTTCACCGTCACGATGGAGGGCGGTGACATCGAGGATGTGCTCGGGGGGTTCAGCGATTTCTTCCGGCAGTTCTTCGGCGGCGATGTGGTCGCCGGCGCGCGGGGCCGCGGCCGCCGACCCCGGACGGGCGGGGCCGGGCTCGAGGAGTTGCTCCGGCGGGGAGGTGCGCAGACGGCCGCGCCCGAGGCGACGCTGGAAATCACGCTGGAAGAGGCCTTCCGCGGCGAGCAGAAACCGCTGAGCCTGCGGGTGAACGGACGGGCCCGGCACCTCGACGTCACGATTCCCCAGGGCGTCCGCAGCGGGCAGAAGATCCGGCTGGCCGGCGCGCTGGACGGGCAGGACGTCTACCTGACGGTGCAGGTGCAGCCGCACCCGCAGTTCGAGCGCCAGGGCGACGATGTGCTGGTCGAGCTCCCGGTGACGCTCACCGAGGCGCTGCTCGGGGCGGAGGTGGAGGTGCCCACGCTGGAGGGCACCGTCACCATGACGATTCCGAAGGAGACGCAGAACGGCCGCACCTTCCGGCTGCGCGGGCTGGGGATGCCACGGGCGGACAGGGGGCGGGGCGACCAGCTGGTCCGGATCAAAGTGGTATTGCCGACCGACCTTACTGCGGAGGAACGGCGCTTTTTCGAGGAGATGCGGAAACGACGGCGCGAGACGCCTCGGGGCGGCCGCTGAATGTCCCTCTCTTGGCGGGGGATGATCGAGGAGTCGACCAGCGATGGCGATGCGGTTTGACCGGTTAACAGAGAAGGCGCAGGGGGCGGTGCTGGCCGCGCAGGAGGCGTCGCGGCGGCTGCAGCACCAGCAGGTGGACGTCGAGCACCTGCTGGTGGCCCTTCTGGAGCAGAGCGACGGTGTGGTGCCCAAGCTCGTGACGCGCCTGGGCGCTGATCCCCGGGTGCTGCTCACCCGGCTGAACGCAGACCTGGAGCGGCGCCCGCGCATCTCCGGCCCTGCGGGCGAAGGCCTCTTCGTGACGGCCCGGCTGCAGCGGGTGCTGCAGGGCGCGCAGGAGGAGGCCGAGCGCCTGACCGACGAGTTCATCAGCACGGAGCACCTGCTCCTGGCCGCGGTCCGCGATCAGGGGGATCCCGCCGCGAAGACCCTGCGCGACGCCGGCCTCACCCCCGAAAATCTCTATCAGGCACTGCAGGAGGTGCGCGGCCACCAGCGCGTCACCGATCCTAACCCGGAGTCCAAGTACCAGGTGCTGGAGCGCTACGGCCGGGACCTGACCACGCTGGCGGCGGGCGGCAAACTCGACCCGGTGATCGGCCGCGACGAGGAGATCCGGCGAGTCATTCAGGTCCTCAGCCGCCGCACGAAGAACAACCCCGTCCTGATCGGCGATCCCGGTGTGGGCAAGACCGCCATCGTGGAGGGCCTGGCCCAGCGCATCGTCCGCAAGGACGTCCCCGAGGGGTTGAAGGAGAAGCGGGTCTTTCAGCTGGACCTGGGTGCCCTCGTCGCCGGGACGAAATACCGGGGCGAGTTCGAGGACCGGCTGAAGGCCGTCCTCAAGGAGATCGTGGAGTCTCAGGGGCAGATCATCCTCTTCATCGACGAGCTGCACACCGTGGTGGGCGCCGGCGCGGCGGAGGGCGCCATCGACGCGGCTAACATGCTGAAGCCGATGCTCGCCCGCGGTGAGCTGCACACCATCGGCGCCACCACCCTGGACGAGTACCGCGAGCACGTGGAGAAGGACGCCGCCCTGGAGCGGCGCTTCCAGCCCGTCTACATCGACGAACCCTCGGTGGAGGACACCGTTTCGATCCTGCGGGGGCTGAAGGAGCGGTACGAGGTGCACCACGGCGTCCGCATCACCGACGGCGCCGTGATCGCCGCGGCCACCCTCTCCGACCGGTACATCACCGGGCGCTTCCTGCCGGACAAGGCCATCGACCTGATCGACGAGGCCGCGGCCCGGCTGCGCACCGAGATCGACAGCAAGCCGGCGGAGCTGGACGAGGTGGACCGGCGCATCATGCAGCTGGAGATCGAGCGCGAGGCCCTCCGTCGCGAGACCGACGCGCCGAGCCGGGAGCGCCTGGAGAAACTGGAGGGCGAACTGGTCACCCTGCGGGCTGATTCCGCCGGGCTGCGTGCCCAGTGGGAGGAAGAGAAGCGCGCCATCGGCGCCATCCGCGAGACGAAGCAGCGCCTCGAGGAGGCCCGGCGGCAGATCGAGGAGGCGGAGCGGCGCGCGGACCTGGAGGTCGCGGCGCGTCTGCGCTACGGGACGGTGCCCGACCTGCAGAAGCAACTGGGCGTGCAAGAGGCCAAGCTGCGCGAGGTGCAGCACGGGCGGCAGCTCCTCAAGGAGGAGGTCACCGCGGAGGACGTCGCGGAGGTCGTCTCCCGCTGGACTGGAATTCCGGTGACGAGGCTCCTGGAGGGCGAGATGGCCAAGCTGCTGCAACTGGAGGAGCGGCTGCACAGGCGGGTCGTTGGGCAGGAGGAGGCGGTCGCCGCCGTGGCCGACGCCATCCGCCGGGCCCGCGCCGGCCTCAAGGATCCGCGCCGGCCGATCGGGTCCTTCCTCTTCCTGGGACCAACCGGCGTGGGCAAGACCGAGCTGGCCCGGGCGCTGGCCGCGCTCCTCTTCGACGACGAGGAGACGATGGTCCGGCTGGACATGTCCGAGTACCAGGAGCGGCACACCGTCAGCCGGCTGATTGGCGCCCCTCCCGGTTACGTTGGGTATGAAGAGGGCGGCCAGCTGACCGAGGCGGTGCGCCGGCGCCCCTACCGGGTCATCCTGCTTGACGAGATCGAGAAGGCGCACACCGACATCCTGAACACCCTCCTGCAGGTCATGGAGGACGGGCACCTGACCGACGGGCACGGGCGCACCGTGGATTTCAAGAACACCGTGCTCATCATGACCGCCAACATCGGCAGCAAGTACCTGCAGCGCCTGGAGCCCACCGACGACGCCCAGTTCCAGATGGCGCGGATCCAGGTGCTCGACGACGTGCGCAAGACGCTCCGGCCGGAGTTTCTGAACCGGATCGACGAGATCATCGTCTTCCGGCCGCTCTCCCAGGACCAGCTGCAGCAGATCGTGGAGCTGCAGGTGGCCTACCTGCGGCAGCGCCTGGCCGGGATGAAGGTCGGGCTGGAGGTCACGCCGGCCGCCCGGGCGTACCTGGCCCGGGAGGGCTACAACCCCGACTTCGGCGCACGGCCGCTGAAGCGCCTGATCCAGCGGGCCGTGGAGAACCCGCTGGCCCGGCGCGTGCTCGCTGGTGAACTCGGTGAGGGCGACGTCGCGGTGGTCGACTACCAGAAGGGGGACCTGGTCTTCACCAGGCGCGAGGCGGTCGGGGCGGCGCAGGAATAGTGCTCGAACTCATCGTCTTCGCCAGCGGCGGAGTCCTTCTGGTCCTGGAGATCGTGGCCAGCCGGGTGCTCGCTCCCTACTTCGGGAACTCGGTGTACGTCTGGGGCAGCCTGATCGGGATCTTCCTGGCCGGGTTGTCCCTGGGATATTTCATCGGCGGGCGCGCCGCGGACCGGCGCCCCTCTCCCGTCCTCTTCAGCGGCCTGGTCTTCCTGGCTGGGATCCTGACGGTGCCGATTCCCCTGGTGGCACGCGGCGTGATGGAGCAGATCGTCCTGGCCGATGTGGGGCCCCGCGCCGGGCCCTTGAGCGCCGCCACCATCCTGTTCTTCCTGCCCACCGTGGTCATGGGGATGGTCTCCCCGTTCGCCGTCCGGCTGCGCGCCCGGACCGTGGCCACCGTGGGGAACGTGGCGGGGGTCCTCTACGCCCTCTCCACGCTCGGCAGCATCGTCGGCGCGCTGGTCGCCGCGTTTGTTTTGATCAACGCCTTCGGCGTGCGCAGCATCGTCTACGGGCTCGGCCTGGTGCTGATGGTGATGGCCGCCCTCGGCCTGCTGGCCGCGCGCCGCTGGGCGGTCGCCGCGGCGGTCCTGGTGATCGTCGCAGTGGCCGCGAGCGGGGGCACGCTGGCGCGGGCGGGTCCGGTGGCGCCGGTCGTCTTCGTGCAGGACACCGTCTACCACCAGATCAGCGTTTCGGACGAGGGGCGCATCCGCTACCTGCGGCTGGACAACTACTGGCAGAGCGCCATCGACCTGGATGAGCCCGCGCGGACCGTCTTCCGCTACAGCGACTACATGCACCTGCCGCTGTTGATCACCCCGGGCGCGCCGGACCGGCCCCGGCGGGTGGCGATGATCGGTCTGGGGGGCGGGACGGTGCCGCGCCGCTACGTCCAGGACTACCCGGCCGTGCAGGTCGATGTGGCAGAACTGGATCCTGCGGTCGTGGCGACCGCGCGGCGCTGGTTCGGGCTGCCGGCGACGCCACGTCTGCGGGTCACCGCGCAGGACGGGCGCATCTTTCTCGTGCGCACCGCGAACCGCTATGACATTATTCTGCTCGACGCCTATCTGATCGACACCATCCCCTTCCACCTGGCGACACGGGAGTTCTTCGAGCTGGCGAAATCGCGGCTCTCCCCCGGCGGCGTGGTGGGGAGCAACATCATCGGGGCGCTTGATGGGCCGGACAGCAGGCTCTTCCGCGCCATCTACAAGACGTTCCGCGCGGTCTTCCCGACGGTCTACGTCTTCCCGGTGGGGTACGGTGCGTTCAGCAGCCCCGATACCCTCCGCAACATCATCATCGTCGGCTCCCGGGAGCCACTCCTCTCCGCGGAGGCCCTGCGTGCACGGGTGCGGGAATGGCGCGGCCGGATCACCCTGGAAGGCTTTGAGGAGACGGCGGCAACCCTCTACGGGGCGCCGATCCGCACCGACGACGTGCCCTTCCTGACCGACGACCACGCGCCGGTGGACGCGCTGATTCCCCGGCGGTAGGCGGTCGTCGCGCCCACGGCCGACCTCCCCTGCGCGTGGCGCGCTTGCCTGGACAATCATGTTATGGCTATTATGGCCATGAAGGCGGAGGTGCACCGTGCGGGTGGTGAAGGTCGCCGATCTGAAGAACCGGCTCAGTCGGTACCTGCGGGAGGTGCGGGAGGGCGAGGAGATTCTAGTGCGGGACCGCAATGTGCCGATTGCCAAGATCGTTCCCCTCTTTCGAACCGGGGAGGTCGATGCAGAGAGGGAAGCCCTCGTCGCGGCTGGGAAGCTTCGACCGGCGGAGCGTCGCGCGACAAGGGCATTCTGGCGGGGATTCTGGTCGACGCCGGCTCCCCGCCTTTCGCTCAGGCGGATGCTGGAGGCACTTGCTGCCGACCGCGAGGAGGAGTAAGTGGCGTTCTGGGACGCCAGCGCTCTTCTTCCTCTCTGTGCGTATCGACCAGAGACGGGGATCGTTCGTCGCCTGGCTGCGGGTGATGAACGGATGACGGCCTGGTGGGGAACCCCTGTCGAACTGTACAGTGCCCTCGCCCGGCTGCGTCGGGAAGGCGCCCTGACGGCGGACGGACACCGGGACTCCATTCGTCGCCTGGAGGCGTTGCGGGGGACGTGGGATGAGGTCGCGCCGACTGAGCATCTGCGAGGATTGGCCGAGAGTATTCCGGAACACTACGGCCTCCGGGCACAGGATGCCTTTCAGCTGGCGGCAGCCCTGGTCTGGTGCGGCGAGCGGCCTCGCCGGAGGCGGTTCATCTGCTTTGATCGTCGTCTCGGGGGAAGCGCGTCTCGGCTCGGATTCACAGTAATCGGCCAGGGTTCATGACCATCATCAAGCTGAGCGTCGGTGATGTCGTGCGCACCCGCAAAGCCCACCCCTGCGGCAGCGATCAGTGGCAGATCGTGCGTCTCGGGGCGGACGTGCGCATCACCTGCGTGGGATGCGGACGCAGCGTCCTGATGCCGCGCGTGAAGCTGGAGCGGCGGATCCGGCAGTTCGTCAAACGGGCCGAGCCGCCCGATCTCGGAGCGGCCGGCTCCGGCGTGACACCGGCCGATCCGGCACCACCCGGTTCCCCACCTGGCAGTCCCCCGGACAGATCCTGATCCCGTGTCTCTACGCGCCGGCATCGTCGGACTCCCCAACGCCGGGAAGTCCACGCTGCTGAACGCGCTGGCGGCCACCGGTGCGCCAGTAGCGCCGTACCCGTTCACCACGATCGATCCCAACCGCGGCATCGTGGCAGTCCCCGATACCCGTCTCGAGGCCATCGCGGGCGTGACCCATCCGCAGCGTGTCGTGCCGGCGACCGTGGAGTTCGTGGACATCGCGGGGTTGGTGCGCGGCGCCCACCGCGGCGAAGGGTTGGGCAACCAGTTCCTTTCGCACATCCGCGAAGTCGACGCGCTCGTGCACGTGGTCCGCGTCTTTGAGGCCCCGGACGTGGCCCACGTGGAGGGCAGCGCCGATCCCCTCCGGGACGCCGGGATCGTGGAGGCTGAATTGCTGCTGGCCGACCTGGCGGTCGTGGACCGCCTGCACGATCGTGTGGTCCCGCGCGCACGGATCGGGGACAAGGCGGCGAAGGAGGAGCTGGCGCTGATAGAGCGGGTGCGGAACGGCCTCCAGCGGGGAGTGCCGGCGCGGCATCTCGAACTCACCCCGCACGATCAGCCCCACGTTGCCGGCTGGCACCTGCTGACGGCGCGGCCAGTCATCTACGTGGCGAACGTCTCGGAGGGAACCGGTGAGGAAGATCCCCGCGTGGCCGCCCTGATCCGTCACGCCGAGGCCCAGGACGCCGCGATTATCGTGGTCAATGCACAACTGGAGGCGGAACTTGCTGAGCTATCCCCCCAGGAGGCCGCGGAATTCCGCGCGGGGTCCGACGGGGAGGCGCCCCTGCCCCGCCTGGCGCGCGCAGCCTATGCCTTGCTGGGGTATGTGACGTTCTTCAGCATTGCCTCCGCGGAAGTGCGCGCCTGGCCCGTCGTCCGCGGGACCACCGCGGTGGACGCGGCCGGGGGGATCCATACTGACATGGCCCGGGGGTTTATCCGCGCGGAGGTCATACCCTGGCAGACCCTGGTGGCCGCCGGCGGGCTCCACCAGGCGCGGGATCGCGGGCTGCTGCGGCTGGAGGGACGCGCCTACCAGGTGCAGGACGGCGATGTGATCACGTTTCGGTTCGCCGTGTAGTGCACCGGGATATCTGAGATGAGTCACATCCCGCGCAACTCCCGCACCCGCGCCTTCATCCCTGCCCTCAACCGCCGGTGGCTCACCCCGCTCTACGATCCGCTGATCCGTTGGACGATGCGCGAGGACGTGTTCAAACCGGCGCTTGTCCAGCAGGCGCAGATCCTGCCGGGGCATCGGGTCCTGGATCTCGGCTGCGGGACGGCCACGCTGACCATTCTGATCAAGCAACGGCATCCGGAGGCCACGGTCCTCGGCGTGGATATCGACCCGCGCATCCTGAGCATGGCACGGGAAAAGATCGCGCGGGCGGGAGTTGAGATTCCTCTGGATGAGGGAGCGGCCACCGAGCTACCCTATCCGGATGAGACGTTCGACCGGATCCTGAGCAGTCTGGTCTTTCACCACCTGTGTCCGCGCGACAAACTGACGGCCGCCCGGGAAGCATTCCGCGTGCTTCGCCCCGGCGGCACACTGCACGTGGCCGACTTCGGTCCCCCCCAGAGTGCGCTGATGGCGGTGGTGACGCTGTGGATGCGGTACTTCGAGGAGACCAGGGACCATTTCGCCGGCCGGCTGTCTGCGGTTTTCGGTCAGGCCGGGTTCACGCCGGTTGAGGTGACCTGGCGCTACTCCACGTTCTTCGGGCCGCTCGCGCTCTATCGGGCACGCCGGCCCGCGTAAACTGCGGGAGATCAGCGGGAGCTTTGCGGGAAGATCCACCGCGGCGTTTTCGGATCACCCCTTCATTACAAGGTTTCGGCCCCCGGGTTGAGCGCAGTATGGGAGGAATGAGCTGTCACCCTCGCTAATTTGAGTGACCATCCACAACAGGCAACTACATGACCTCTTTGCGGGAGGCAGGGTAATGCGACGGTCCGTGTGGTTGGCGGTGTGCGTGCTGCTATTCCTGACCTCGCTGAGCGCAACACCCCGAATCTCCTCCGCGCCAGCGTTTGCGCACCTTAATCCGGGCGGTCCAGCGAACCTCAGCGAGGTTGTGCCGGTGCAGGTCGTCTTCGTGGGCTATGAGCCCGCGCAGGTGAATCAGGCGGCCTTCCTCGCCGCCCTGCCCACTCAGTACAAACCCGTCGTCCGGTCACGGTTGTGGTACGGCGTGACCGAGCTCGTCGGGATCCACTACACGTTCAGCTACAGCGTCACCTACACGAACGCCGCATTCGAGAACGCGTTCTTCACCGCACTGGGCAACATGGCCCAGCCGGAGTTCCTGGTCGACGGCCGGACGCGGACATTGTTCCAGGACCTCTACAACGCGCAGACGGGGAACGTGCTCAACGTCACCGACAACTACTTCATCCCGGCGGCCGACGTGGAGAAGTGGCTCATCGACCATGCACCCGGCGGCGTCAACACGAGGCGAAACACGGTCTTCTTCATCAACTGGTGGGGTCGCGGGGACTTCCGCTTCCACACCTACGTCAAGTTCGGCGAACCGGACCCGGACACCGGGTACGACTTTGGGGTGAACCGCCAGAGCCGCAAGATCATCGCCTGGGGTGGCACGACCCCCGACGACGAAGAGACCGGACTCGGCGCGCGGGGAGTTCGCCGGATCTGGTTCCACGACCTCTCCGCGGGCCCGGAGTCCTGGACCGACAACTGGAATGTGGACAATGCCGACGTGGATGGGGACGGAGTGGCCGACTACCGCCTGCCGCCGATCTGGGAGTACCTGACGCCCGGCGGCTACCGCCCCGCGGCCGCCCTGACCGGCGACCTGGCCAAGGTGGCCCGCTACGTCGCCATCAACCTGTTCTTCACGCCCTCGCCGCTCTATCCGCCGTACATCACCCCGAACCGGCTGCCGGTGGGGATCAACCTCGACCTGAACACCTATGAGGGCTGGCGTGGCGTGAACGCCTCGGAGCAGTACCAGGATCCGGCGCTTCTCGTGGCCGAGGTCGGCGAGGTGCACCGCATTCCCTACAACTTCGATCTGGAGGACGTCCTGTTCGCGCAGGACGCCCAGAACTGCTACACGCTCTGGCTCAACGAGAACCGGTGCTACCCGGCCCGGCCGGACCCGCCGTACCCGGGGTTCGCGAACCTCTTCCTGTACAATGCCCTGAACATCGCCAGCACGTGGGACGGCGGTGCCGAGTATGAGGCCATGTTCTACAACTACGCGACGGCCGAGAACCGCGCCGCGGGCTTCCTGGGGTTCGCCGACGACAACTGGGTGGACGGTACCCAGAGCTTCACTTTCAATTTCATCTCGCCCGGGGTCCTCGCCGCCGGCTACGGGCTGACCACCACCCAGATCCACGAGTACGGGCACCACTTCGGCATGAGCCACCCCCACGACGGTTACGATTACCAGACCGCCACGGATTACGGTCCGGAGGGTCCCTACTACTTCACCTGGTCGGGGGACGAGGTCAACTCGATGATGAGTTACGTCGACCTCAACTGGGACTACAGTCAGTTCGACCGGGACAACGCCAACCGTTTCCAGGCCGCCGCGTATTACAAGATCGCCAACGCCATCGCGGCGCAGATCCTGGCCAGTCCGAATGCCGCGGCGGCGGCCGCCAACCTGGCGAACGCCGACACCGAGCTTGGTCTGGCGAAGGCGGCCATGGCCGCGCACGACTACGTGGGCGCATTCGATCACGCGCGGCTGGCCTACATCCATGTGCGGACGGGCGCCCAAAACGCTGGCGTCTCGGTGGTGGCCAGCAGCGCCGGCTGGTCGGTGCTGCCCCCGGTGCACGGCGGGAAAAACGCCCGCAAGAAGACCTACAGCTACCAGGACAAGTACGGACCCGGGACGCACCGCTCGCGGCGCTAGGCGGGCGCGCCGCGGCGGACCCGTCGCATTTCCCCCGCTCCTTTCCGCCCCCCGTATTGAGGGGGTCCTTGCCTGCGACCTTGTATTGAGCGGCGGAGCGCCGATGCTATAATTGGGTGTCCTGCGAAACTCCTGCCCTGGCCGCCGGTCCGCGCGGGCGGCGTTGCCCGGGCCGCCCGGCGGACGGCCGGGACGTCCAGAGGAGGAGACGGATGCCCCAGTACGAGATGGTCCTTATTGTCCGGCCCGAACTGGAGCCGGACGCCGTTCAGGCGGTGGTCGACCGCATCGGCCAGCGCGTGACCGAACAAGGCGGCACCATGGACTTCGTGGAGGTCTGGGGGAAGCGCCGCCTGGCCACCGCCCTCGGCAAGTTCCGTGAGGGGATCTACGTCCTGACCCGCTTTACCATGAACAGCATGCAGGTCCCCGAGTTCAAGCGGCTGACCCGCATCATGGATGAGGTGATGCGGCTACTGATCGTCGAGGCCGAGGGACCCCTCCCGGCGCCGAAGGCCGCCGCCGAGCGGCCCGCCGAACTGGCGAAAGAGGTCCCGGAGCCCGTGCGGGAGCCGGCCGCCGAGGGGGCCGGTGCGGAGGGAGCATAGGAGGGTGTCGTGCTGAACCGCGTGATTCTGATTGGTCGCCTGACCCGCGACCCTGAACTGCGGTACGTGCCCAGTGGGCAGCCCGTGGCGTCGTTTACCCTGGCGGTGGACCGGCCGTTCACCAACCAGGCCGGCGAGCGGGAGACCGACTTCATCGACATCGTGGCCTGGCGGAAGCTCGCCGACCAGGTGTCGCAGCACTTGAGCAAGGGCCGGCTGGTTGCCGTGGAAGGGCGCCTGCAGATCCGGTCGTACGAGACTCAGGACGGCCAGAAGCGCAAGGTCGCCGAGATCGTCGCCGACGCCGTCCGGTTCCTCGACCGTAAGGGCGCGCCGGCCGCCGCGGGCACGGCAACGCCCGAAGCGCAGCCAGCGGACTTCGAGCCCGAAGAAGAGGACGTGCCCTTCTAGAGAAGTCAGGCCGTCTGGAGGTACGCATGGCTGAACGGGAGAGACCCGAACGGAAACAGTGGCGCCGGCGTCCGAAGCGCCGGGTGTGCGCGTTCTGTGCCGAAAAGGCCACCTTCATCGACTACAAGGACTCGGGGAAACTGCGCCGGTACGTGACGGAGCGCGGGAAAATCCTGCCGCGACGAATCTCGGGCACCTGCGCGCGGCACCAGCGGTCGCTGGCCGTGGCCATTAAGCGGGCCCGCGAGCTGGCCCTGCTGCCGTACACCAGCGAGTAGGGACACGCGGCCGCCGCCGCTCCCGCAACGATGACGCGCCGCCTTTCCACCCAGGGGCTGACCGAGGGCGCGATTCAGGCCGCGCTCGTTGCGGTCTTTGCGCTGGCGACCCGCTATGTCCCCGTCATCGGCCTGGCGACGGCCTTCCTGGTTCCCCTCCCCCTGATCGTCCTCACCGTGCGCCGGGGCCTGCCGCCGGCGGTGCTGGCCGCCGCGGTGGCCGGGATCATCGCGGGGACACTCTCGGGGAGTCTGCTGCTCGGCGTGGGCATTCTGGTGACCGTGGCCCCCCTGGCCCTCACCGTCGGGCTGGGCGCGCGCCGCGGCTGGACTGCGGCGAGGATTCTCGGCGCGGCCTTCCTGGTGACCGCCGTGTCGATGGTCATCAACCTGGGCCTGATCCTGGCCTTCTCCGGCGTCAGCCCGCTCGACGAGATGAATACCCTGGTCGAATCCATGCGGCAGGGCCAGGAGGCCAGCCTGGCGTTGTACCGGCGTCTGGGAATCAACCCGCCGGGAGCCGAAGAGGCCAACCGGCAGATGGCGCAGTTGTTCGCGCTGATGCCGAAGCTCCTTCCCACGTTGCTCCTGCTGGGCGCGCTGGTCTCGGCGTGGCTGAACTTCCAGGTCGCGCGGCCGATCATGGGGCGTCTGGGCCATCCGCTCCCCGCCCTGCCGCCCGCCCGAACTTGGCGGATTCCCGGCTTTGTGCTCTGGCTCCTGCCCCTGGCCTTCGTGCTGGTGGCGCTCGGGGAGCGGCAGGTCGTAACCCTCTCCGATCGGTTGCGCAGCACGCTTCCCCGCCCGCCGGTGGTCCTGCCGCCGGAGCTCGGCCTCAACGTGATGTTCCTGGTGCAGACGACGTTTGCCGTGCAGGGGGTCCTGGTGACGTGGGTGCTGCTCGGCCGGTACACGGTGCCGGCGATACGGATCCTCCTCCTGGCGTTCTTTCTCTTCAATCCCTTCTTCTCGATGCTCATCCTGATCCTGGGGCTGGCCGATTCGGCGTTTCCCCTGCGGGAGCGCTTTGGGCCGCGTCCTGTCCTGCCGGAGGCCCCGGCGTGAGGGTGATTTTGCTGCGCGACGTGCCTTCGCTGGGACGCGCCGGCGCATTGGTTGAGGTCAAGGAAGGGTACGCTCGCAACTATCTCCTCCCCCGCGGGCTGGCCCGCGAGGCCACCGACGGAGCGCTCCGGGCCCGCGAGACGTTGGCGCGGGCTGCCCGGGACCGGAACGACCGACGGCAGCGCGAAGCCGAGGAACTGACCCATGCGCTGGCAGGGGTGACCCTGGAAGTGCAGGCGCGCGCCGGGGCGGGAGGCCGGCTGTTCGGGGCGGTTACCGCAGGGGACATCGCCGAGGCGCTGCAGCGGCGCGGGTTCGAGGTCAACAAGAAGCAGGTCGACCTGGCGCATCCCATCCGCTTGGAGGGGTTCCACCGCGTCGGGGTCCGCCTGGCCACCGGCCGGGTGGTTCAGGTCGAGGTGAACGTCGTCGGGGTGAAGTAGGCCCCCCGCCCCGTTTTGCACAGCCGTGCCCGCGTCGATCCCCAGGTTATCCACCACTAAATAGCCCCGTCTTGGGCCGAAACGCGCCACTTTTCCACAAGGGAACGCACAGGAGGGGCACCAATTCGTCTGGGGCACTGATGCCCGATCGCGGGGCAGCCCCCCGCCACTTGCAATAAGCGAACATTTGTTCGATATTATCAGTAGCACCGACCTGGAGGGCACCAATGCGGGTAGTGCCGCTGGAACGGGTCCCCCCGCAGAGCGTTGAGGCCGAGCAGGGGGTCCTGGGATCCATGTTGCTGGACCGGGACGCTATTGCCCGGGTCGTGGAGATGCTGCGCGGCGATGACTTCTACCGCGAGGCGCACCGGCGCATCTTCGACACGATGGTGGAGCTCTTCGAGCGCGGCGAACCGGTCGACCTGATCACCGTGACGGATCGGTTGAAGGCGCGCGGGCAACTGGACGACGTCGGCGGCGCCGCCTACGTCACCGCGTTGCTGGATGCCGTCCCCACCGCGGCGAACGTGGAGTATTACGCCCGGCTGGTCCTCCAGAAATCGTTGCTCCGGCAGATGATCGCCGCGGGCACCGAGATCGTCGGCATGGGTTACCGCGAGGAGCAGGAGGTGGAAGTCCTCCTCGACCACGCAGAGAAACTGGTCTTCGGCATCGCCAGCCGGCGCATGCTGCAGGACTTCCTGCCGATTCGCGATGTCCTGCAGGAGTCGTTCGACCGGATCGACCGCCGCTACCAGGACAAGGGCACGGTCACCGGCGTCCCGACCGGATTTGTGGATCTCGATCGCATGACCGCGGGGCTGCAGCCCGCGGATCTCATCATCGTGGCCGCCCGGCCGGCCATGGGCAAGTGTCTGAAGTACGATGCCGAAATCGTCGACGCACGGACGGGCGCCATCCACACGATCCAGGAGGTCGTGGGGGCGCGCCAGGCCTCCCTGCTGACCCTCGACGAATCCATGCGGCTTGCTCCCACCGCGCCCAGCCAGTTTGTGGACGACGGCATCAAACCGGTGTGCCGCGTCCGGCTGGCCAGCGGGCGCGAGGTGGAAACCACGCTCTCCCACCCCTTTTTGACCCCGCACGGTTGGCGCGCCCTCCACGACCTGACCCCCGGCATGCTGGTGGCGGTGCCGCGGCGACTGCCCATCTTCGGCTCACTCGACCTGCCCGCGCACGAGGTGCGGCTGCTGGCCTACCTGGTGAGCGGCCGTCTGCCCGTCTCCGCAGCGCTGGCCGCCGACTTCGCCGATGCGGTGGCGGTGGCAGAGGCCATTCGCTCGGCGCGCCCCGCAGATGCCCGCCAGGTCGGCGCCGGCGTCTCCGGCGGATCACCGGCCGCGGAGGTCGTCGACGTGCTGCGCGCCCGCTTCGCCGGGCTGGACGGTCCCGGTGTGGCGCGCTACATCCCGCCGGAGGTCCCGACCCTGCGGCGCGACAAACTGGCGCTCTTCCTGAACCGCCTGCTCGCTGCGACGGGCACCGTGGGCGGAGAGGGGGAGACGCGCGCGCTCGAGACGGAGCTGCCCTCCGGTCGGATCGCCCGGCAGGTGCAGCACCTGCTCCTGCGCTTCGCGGTCCCCGCCGCGGTGGAGGGCCGGTCCCTGCGCATCGGTCCGGCGGCGATGGTCCACCTCATCCGCGAGGTCGGCGTGTTCGGCCAGGAGCGGCTGCGGCGCTGGGCGCGCAACCAGCAGCGTTCGCTGCTGGACGACGTGGACGTGATGTGGGATGCGATCGTCGCCATCGACGAGATCGGCGCGTTCCAGGTCTACGACCTGACGGTGCCGCGGACACACAACTTCGTCGCCAATGACGTCTGCGTGCACAACACCACCTTCTGCCTCAACATCGCGCAACAGGCGGCGCTGCAGCAGAAGGCGCCCGTGGCCATCTTCAGTCTGGAGACCAGCAACGAGCAGGTGGTGCAGCGGATGCTGGCCAGCGAGGCGGAGGTGGACGGCTCGCGGCTGCGCACCGGGTTCCTCTCCGACGCCGACTGGCCCAAGCTCGCTCACGCCATGGCGCGGCTCTCCGAGGCCCCCATCTACATCGACGACAGCGCGGCGATCAACGTGATCGAGATGCGGGCCAAGGCGCGCAAGCTCAAGGCCGAGCAGGGGCTGGGCCTGGTCATCATCGACTACCTGCAGATGATGCAGTCCTACCGGCGCACCGAGAACCGCACGCAGGAGATCTCCGAGATCGCCCGCGCGACGAAGTCCCTGGCCAAAGAGCTCAACGTCCCGGTGATCGCCATCTCCCAGTTGTCCCGGGCGGTGGAGGCGCTGGGCAACCGCCGGCCGCAGTTGTCACATCTGAGGGAGTGTGTGACAGGCGACACCATGGTCTGGGATGCGGACAGTGGGCGGCGCCACACGGTCGCGGGGCTGGTAGGGCAAGCGGTCTGGCCGAGCCTGCTCTCACTGGATGCGCGGGGCCGGCTCGTCGCGGTGCGCCCGTCGGCGGTCTGGGGAAAAGGCGAAAACGAAGTCTTTGAGGTTCGCACAAGCACGGGGCGGCGACTAAGGGCCACCGCCAATCACCCTCTGCTGACGCCAGAGGGGTGGACGAGGGTGTCGGCGCTGCGTCCAGGATCGCTGATCGCCGCCGCCCGCCGCCTCCCCGTGTTCCGCCCCGGGACACCCACGCTGGGTCAGGAGCGGCTTCGGCTGCTCGGGTACTTGATCGGCGATGGGAGTTATCAGCGGCATCGGGGGATTTCGTTCATCAGCAGTGACGTAACGACGTTAGAGGACTGCATCACTATCGCCGAGCGTGAGTTCGGTGTCGTAGCTCGCCGAGGACAGGCTAATGGCACACCGGAGGTAGATCTGGTGGCCGTGTATCCCAGCCAGAATGGGGCGAGGCGTGCCTATGGGCGGCCTCATGGCAACCCCCTTCGGGAATGGCTGCGGGGGCTCGACGTTGAGGGCCAGTCTTCATACGACAAGCGCATTCCGGCAGCGGTCTTCTACGACGCGAACTTGGAAGCGCTGAGGACGCTGCTGAGGGCGCTCTACTCCACGGACGGCTGCCTGACACGACGCAACTATCGGAACGGCACGTTTTTGTGGTCACTGCACTACGATACGGTGAGTCTGGGCCTAGCTGAGGATGTGCGAGATCTCCTTCTGCGGTTCGGCATCGTTGCGCAGATCAGCACAGGGTACATGAGTAAGAAGGCGACCGTGCCGCTGTACCGGGTCTGTATCGAGGACGCCGCGCACCTGGACGCCTTCTGTCGCCTGATTGGAATCGAGGGCCAGAAGAGTGCGTTGGTAGACCAGTGCCGCGACGAACTTGCCCAACGCCGGAGGAAGCCGCAGGTTGATCGGCTGCCTTATGACATTACTGTCCGGCTTTGGCGGGCGAAGCGGGCCGCCCGTCTCAGTTGGAGGGAACTTGGATTCAGGCTGCAGACCGGGAAGACGCTGGACCGGCCGACGGCGACCGCACTGGCGGAGCGGCTGCGGGCCTCCGATGTGGCGGAACTGGCCTCAAGCGATATCCTGTGGGACCGCGTTACAGGAATCTCCCCCTGCGGGCGCGAGGCCGTGTACGATCTCGTGATGCCAGGGACGCACAACTTCCTGGCGAACGGTCTCGTCGTTCACAACAGTGGAGAATTGGAGCAAGTCGCCGACCTCGTGCTCTTCATCTACCGCGAGGAGTACTACAACGAGAACACCGAGAAGAAGAACATCGCCGAGATCATCGTCGCCAAGCACCGGAACGGCCCCACCGGAACCATCGAACTCTACTTCAACCGGGAGCACAGCCGGTTCTCCGGGCTGGAACGCCGGCGCGGTCCCGGCCGGTAGCGCCCCCGGTCCCGGCAGGCGAAGCCGCCGCTGGTGGGGAATTCCCTCTCTGCCGCCCCGACCGACCACGAGCCCGCCGGTCCCGCCGACCCGCTTCTCGGGTGCAGGTGGATGCGCGGCAATCCCGACAGGAGGCTATGACCACAGATGCCAGAGACCCCTGAAACCGTCGACCGACTGAAGAGCCACCTGACGGCGATCGTGGACCTGCGCGCCGCGGCGTCAGTCCTCAGCTGGGACCAGCAGACGCAGATGCCGCCGGGTGGCGGGCGGGCCCGCGCCGAGCAACTCGCCACGTTGAGCCGCATCATCCACGAAATGTTCACGTCGTCCCGCACCCGGGAATTGCTCGAGGCCGCGGAGGCGGTCCGCGATCAACTGGACCCGGCCTCCGACGAGGCGGCGCTGGTGCGGATGACGCGGCGCGACTTCGACAAAGCGACCAAACTCCCCACCGACTTCGTGGCCGAGCGCCGGCGCGCGTCCAGCCTCAGCGTGGAGGTCTGGCGCAAAGCCCGGCCGGCCAACGACTTCGCGATGTTCCGCCCGCCCCTGGAGCAGATGGTAGACTTCGCCCGGCGTACCGCGGACTACCTGGGCTACACCGACCACCCCTACGACGCCCTGCTCGATCAATACGAGCCGCAGATGACGTCGCGCGAGGTCATCGACCTCTTCCGCCGCCTGCGCGAGGGAACGGTGCCGCTGGTGCGGGCGATCGCTGAGCGGGGCCCTGTGGTCGACGCGTCATTCCTCTCCCGCGAATACGACGAAGCCAAGCAGGAGGCGTTCGGTGTGGCGGTCGTGCGGGCGTACGGGTACGATTTCAGCCGCGGCCGGCTCGACCGGGCGCCCCATCCCTTCGCGACGGGGTTTAGCCGGGACGACGTGCGCATCACGACCCGCTACGACCGGCGCTACCTCCCGGCGGCCATCTTCGCCATCTTCCACGAGTCCGGCCACGCCATGTACGCGCAGGGTGTGTCTCCATCGCTGGAGCGGACCGCGCTGGCGGGAGGCGCCGGTCTGGGCGTGCACGAGTCCCAGTCGCGGATGTGGGAAAACCTGGTCGGGCGCAGCCGCCCGTTCTGGCGGTTTTATTTCCCGAAGCTGCGCGAGGTCTTCCCGGAGCAACTCGCCGGCGTGGATGCGGAGATGTTCTACAAGGCGGTCAACCGCGTCGAGCCCAGCCTGATCCGCGTGGAGGCGGACGAGGTCACGTACAATCTGCACATCATCCTGCGGTTCGAGCTCGAGCGGGCGCTGCTGGAAGGCGCGCTCCGCGTGGCCGACCTGCCGGAAGCCTGGAACGCCAAGATGCAGGAGTACCTGGGGGTCACGCCGCCCAACGATGCGGACGGGGTGATGCAGGATATCCACTGGTCTTCCGGCTCGATCGGCTACTTCCCGACGTATACCCTGGGGAACGTGATGGCCGCGCAGCTCTTCGCCGCGGCCCGGGCGGCGCACCCGGCGCTGCCGGAGGAGATCGGCCGCGGAGAATTCGGGACGCTGCTGGCCTGGCTGCGTGAGCACGTCCACCGCCACGGCCGGAAGTTCTTCCCGCAGGAGGTCCTGGAACGCGCCACCGGTGCCCGCCTCACGCCCGAGCCCTACCTGCACTACCTCCGGGAGAAGTTCGGCGAGATCTACGGGGTGAACATTCCGGAGCGGACCGGCGCACCGAGTGCCGCCGGGCCCTGACGCGATCGAGACCAGGAGAGGTGCGGTGACGTGTCGTCGTGCGCCTGCTGCCGTTCGCACTCCAACGGGAGAGACCGGGCGGGTGGACACGGGCCCCGGAACCACTGTGCTCAAGGCCGCCTCCCGTGCCCCCTACATTTCAACCACGCTGGACAACTGCCTGAGCGGCGGGCGATTCGAATACACCTGCAACGGTTCGGGAGACACCGTCGTCGACGTCCTTCGTGTTGAACCTGACGGGGTCGGCGCCCTTGCGCTGGCCTAACCCCAATATCGAATTGATCGAATTGTCGGGCGGCCGGGTGATGGGGATCCCCCGGGAGGGATCGAGCGAGGTGGGCGTCGCCTCCTAAGCCAGTCGAGGCAGGGTTGCCGGGCTAAATCCAACCGCTTTCTTCCAATCTTCTCCAAAGACTGAATGCACAGGGCCAGCAACCGGGCCCGGGGCAGCCCCTACTCGCTAGGAGCGGCGGGGGGGAGTTGACGGCGAACATATGTTCGGTATACGCTCCCACTATGGGGGCAGCTGGAGGAGTTCCTGCATCACTTCGACTGGATGCCGCCTCGTGCGATCGCACTGATGAATTCCGGTCTCCCAGACTTTTTCAGACTACCGGATCAAGGATCACCCCTCAGGTTGAGTGGGTGGAGATCCAGGTCAAGTCCGTCCTCAACCGGGTTCAGGGAATGCCGTTCAAGTGGTCGGCTAATCCCTATCGGGGATGCGCTCATTCGTGCTTGTACTGTATCTCTGGTGATACACCGGTGCTTATGGCCGATGGGACAACAAGGCCGATGGAGGATCTGGTCGTCGGCGATGAGATCTACGGGACGATCCGCGAAGGGCGCTCCCGTCGATATGTGAAGACCCATGTTCTCGCGCATTGGAGTGTGCGGAGGCCGTCCTACAGTATCTTGTTGGAGGATGGCACGGAGGTCATTGCCAGCGGAGATCACCGATTTCTCACCGACCGCGGCTGGAAGTTCGTCACAGGAACCGAGTACGGGCGAACCCGCAGGCCTCATCTCACCACGAACACCAGGGTGATGGGTGTAGGTTGTTTTGCCTCCGCAGCGGCGACCACTGACGACTACAAACGCGGGTACTTGTGCGGCCTCAGCCGCGGTGACGCCCATCTGGCCTCTTCCCACTACGAGCGAGTCCGTCGTACCGACGGAGACCTCCACCAGTTTCGCCTTGCCCTAACCGACACGGAGGCCTTGGACCGTGCACGGGAATATCTGCACGGCTTCTCCATTCCAACACTAGAATTCATATTCCAGGACGCTGGGGCAGCAACAAGACGCATGCAGGCGATTCGTCCCTCGTCGCGCGGGCGCGTGGACGATATCCGCAAGTTGGTCGAGTGGCCCCACATGCCCTCGCAGCAGTGGTGCGCCGGCTTCCTGGCAGGCATCTTCGATGCGGAGGGTGGTTACAGCCGCGGCATCTTGCGCATTACTACCACAGATCCAGTGATTGTCGATTGGATCATACGATCTCTGAACCTCTTCGGCTTTACGTCCGTTGTGGAACGCCGTCAGATCAATGGTCGCAAGCGGCCGCTGAATGTCGTGCGGCTTCCGGGGGGGCTACCTACACATCTCCGTTTCTTTCACACCGTTGACCCCGCGGTTTCGCGGAAGCGCGACATAGAAGGTCAGGCGATAAAGTCCCGGGCGCGTCTGCGGGTGAAATTCATCGCACCCATCGGAAGACGCGAACTTTTCGATATCGCCACGGGCACCGGAGACTTCATTGCCAACGGTGTGGTCAGTCACAACTGCTACGCCCGGCTCACCCACTGGTACCTCGACCAGGACGGCGGCAAGGACTGGTCCTCCCGGATCTTCGTCAAGGTGAATGCCCCGGAGGTCCTGCGCCGCGAACTGGCCCGGCCGACGTGGAAGCGCGAGCAGGTGCACATCGGGACGGCTACCGATCCGTACCAGCCGGCGGAGGGCGCGTACCGGATTACGCGGCAGATTCTGGAAGCGCTGCGCGAGTCCGAGACGCCTGTGGCCCTGGTGACGAAGTCCACGATGATCATCCGGGACCGCGACGTGCTCCGGCAGCTGGCGGAGGGTCCGGGCGCGCTGGTCATGTTCAGCTTCACGACCGTTGATCCGGAGCTGGCCCGGGAGCTTGAGCCCGACGTGCCGCCGCCACAGCGGCGGATGGAGGCCATGCGCGCGCTCGCCGAGGCCGGCATCCCCACGGGTGTGTTCCTTGCCCCGGTTCTGCCGGGGATTACGGATCGGGAGGAGCAGCTGGCCGCGGTCGTGAGCGCGGCCAGGGAGTACGGAGCCTCCGCCCTCTTCACGAACACCCTTTACCTGGGGGCGGTGACCCGGGAGGTCTTCTTCGAGTACCTGGAGCACAAGCGCCCCGAACTCGTTCCCGAGTACGAGCGCCTCTATCGGGGGAAGTATGCGCCGCGAGCAACGCAGCGGCGAGTTCAGCAGGTCGTAGCCGCGCTGAAGGCCCGGATGGGATTCGCCGGACCGCCGCGGCGCCGGGAGGCTCCGGGCGATCGGACACTGCGGGCCGAGTTCGCCCGCCCAATGCAACTGCGCCTGCTCTGATCGCGACCGGGCCTGATCCGATCGCGACCCGACGAGTTTGGGTGTGAGCGTCGGGACGCATTGACAGGCGCCCGACGCCGTCACTAGGCTAGGGCGAGATGGAAAGCAGCGTCCGCACCCGCGGCGTAGACGCGCAGTTTCAGTCGGGCCTGGAAGGGGTGGTGGCGTCCGTCTCGGCGATCTGCTTCGTGGACGGACAAGGCGGCCGCCTCCTCTACCGGGGCTACGATATCCACGACCTGGCGGCCCACAGCACGTTCGAAGAGGTCGTCTACCTCCTCTGGCACGGCGAACTGCCCACCGCGCCGCAACTGCAGACCCTCCGGCGTGACCTCGGGGCCGCCCGCGCCCTGCCTGCCGAGATCCAGCGCTTCCTGGCCGGCCTGCCGCGTCAGGCCGATCCGATGGACGTGCTGCGGACCGCGGTCTCGGCGCTCGCCCTGTACGACCCGGACCGGGATGAGCAGACGGCCGTGGCCAACCTGCGCAAGGCCACGCGGCTGGTGTCGCAGCTCCCGACCATCGTGGCCAGTTACCATCGCCAGCGGGGAGGGAAGAAGCCCGTCGCGCCGCGGCCGGAGGCCGGGCAGGCAGCGGACTTTCTGGCGATGCTCTTCCGGCGCGAGCCTGATCCGGACCACGTCCATGCGCTGGACGTCGCCCTGATCCTGCAGGCTGATCATGAACTCAACGCCAGCACCTTTGCCGGCCGGGTGACCGCCGCGACGCTCTCCGACATCTACTCGGCGACGACTGCGGCGATCGGCACGCTCAAGGGCCCGTTGCACGGCGGCGCCAACGAAGCCGTGATGAAGCTGCTGTTGGAAATCGAGTCGCCTGAGCGCGTGGAAGCCGTGATCCGGCAGAAGCTGGCCGCCAAGGAGAAGATCCCCGGGTTCGGCCACCGCGTCTACAAGACCGAGGACCCGCGGGCGCGGCACCTGCGGGGACTGGCCCAGAGTCTGGGCGGGAAGGCCGGCGACCTCCGCTGGTTTGAGATGACGCGGCGGATCGAAGAGATTGTGGTCGGGGAGAAACGCCTCTACCCGAACGTCGACCTCTATTCCGCGTCCGTCTACGCGGCCATGGGGATTCCCCTGGACCTGTTCACCCCGATCTTTGCGGTGAGCCGCGTTAGCGGCTGGACGGCGCACATCCTGGAACAGTACGCCGACAACCGGCTGATCCGCCCCCGCGCCGAGTACATCGGCCCGGCGGCACGCGATTACATCCCGCTGGGGAAACGGTAAGCCGAGCTCAGGCCCCCGACGAACTTAGGCCCTCACCGCCCGGACGAAGGCCAGGAGTTCCGCGCTGAAGGTCGCGCCGGCCTCCAGGTTGGAGAGATGGCCGGCCCGGGGGATGACCACGAGCTTGGCGCCACGGATCCCTCCGGCGATCACGCGGGCGCTGTCCGGCGTGGTCAGGCCGTCCTCCTCACCCACCAGCACCAGGGTCGGGACGGCGATGGCCGGGAGCAGCGGCCGGCTGTCCGGGCGGTCGCCCATGGCGCGCAGTCCGGCGGCCACCGCGCCGGGCGCCGGCTCACCGATGATCCGCTGCACGCCGGCCACGACGTCCGGCCGCTCCGCCTTGCTTGTGGGACCGAGCAGCCCCTGGACGAAGTCCGCCATGGCGCTCATGCCCTCCCGCTCGACCCGGTCGGCCAGGAGCAACCGCCGCGTCCGCGCCTCGGGCGTGTCGGCCTCGGCGCGCGTGTCCGCCAGCACGAGCGCGCGGACGAACTCCGGGGCCCGTTCGACCAGCCGGAAGGCGACGTACCCGCCCATGGAGAGGCCCACCACGACAGCGCTCGTGATGCCGAGGGCCCGGGCGGTCGCAGCGACGTCATCGGCCAGGTCGGCTAGGCTGTAGGCCGGTGCCGGCAGCTCTGATTCGCCGAATCCCCGGAAGTCTACGGTCAGCGTACGGGCCGTCCGGCGCAGGGCCTCTTCCTGCGCGGCCCACATGCCCCGGTGCAGGGGAAAGGCGTGGAGGAAGACGACGGCGGGACCCTCGCCACCAGAGGCGTAGCCGATCGTCACGCCGTTGACCGTTACCCGCATGCTGCACGCTCCCCTGGCTGGTTCTACCCGTGCTCTACCCAGCGCTCCTGTTATCATAGCGGGGGATTTGGCGGTGCGTATCCTGGCCTGCGCGGATCTGCATGGGCGGCCCGACCGCATTGCCCGCGTCCGGGCCCTCGTCACGGAGCACACCCCCGACGTGCTCGTGCTGCCCGGTGATCTGACCCACGCCGGATCCGGCGAAGAGGCCCTGACCCTGCTCCATACGCTGCCGGTGCCCGTCCTGGCCATCCCCGGCAACATGGACACGCCGGCGGCCACCGGCGTCATGCGCCGGCACGGGGCGTTGCTCGTGGGTCCACCCCGGGTGATCGCCGGCATAACGTTTGGGGGTCCGGACGTCGCCTCCTCGTGCGACGTCCTGGTTGTGCACGAGCCCCCCGTGGGCATCCTCGATACCGTCCGCCCCGGGAAGCATATCGGGTCGACGGCGGTGCACGACCAGATTCTCCGACTGCGCCCGCGCGTCGTCACCTGCGGGCACGTCCACGAATCTCCCGGCATTGCGCACCTCGAAGGCACCCTTGTCATCAACTGCACGATGGGTGACGGGAAGACAGCCGGCGCGCTGATCGACCTCTCGCCGGCCGACGCCACGGCGCGCCTGCTCTAGTCCCGCGCCCGATTCCGGCCCCCGACCCACGCCGCTCTCCGGCCGCTCCTGGTTCGGCGATCCGCCGCGCAATCAGGACGGAGCGCCTGCGGCCCCAACCTTCCGGCCTGTTGCGCGTCACGGTGAGCCTGTGGAGACCCCCGCGTGCGATGATCGGCGGCACCACCCCCAGAGGTCGCCGTCGTGGATCGTGTCGCGGTGCAGGAAGCCGTTCCAGTTGCTCCGCCGTCCGAGAACGGCTCTCGCTCGCCGGGTGCGCCGGAGGGAACTCCTCCCCCGCCGGCCGAACGCGGCGACACGGCTCTCCCTCCTGTGGGTGCCCTGCTGCCGCTCGTATCCACGATCGCCAGGACGATGAGCCATGGCCTGCCCGCGATCGTGGAAATCGGCGACCTGGTTCATGACGGTGTGGTGGGACTGCTGGAGTCCCGACGCCGGTTTGATCCTTCCCGGGGCGTCGATTTCCGTACCTACGCGGCCTACCGCATCCGCGGCGCGATGCTGGACGGCCTGCGGGCCCGAGATCCGCTGCCCCGCGGTGTGCGCCGCGCGCTGAAACTGGCTGCGCGCGTCCCGGTTCTTCCCGGCTCCGGCAACGGTTCCGGCTGCCCGCCGGTGGCCCCGGTGATGCAGCTGGTCAGCCTGGACGAGGCCGCTTCCTGCCCCGAATCGGTCGATCAGCCGGAAGAGGTCGTGCTGGCCCGAGAACTGCGTGCCGAGGTCTGGCGCGCGGTGGCCGCGCTGCCCGGCCGCGATCGGGAGATCATCCGCCTGCGATTTCTGCGCGGCTGGCGCCTGCGGGAGGTCGCCGCGCACTACGGGATTTCCATCACGCGCGTGGCGGAACTGCAGGAGCGCGCCGTGGGCCGTCTGCGAAGAGCGCTGGACGTTCCCCGGCCCGAGGACCTCTCCCCGAACGGTCGCCGCCGGCGCACCCGGACGCGGTAGTGTGCCTGCCGTCCGTCCCGTGGGTCAGGATGAGGTGCGGCGCCGAGATGAGGTCCGGTGTCAGGATGAGGTGCGGCGCCTGCGCCTGAGGCTGCTGCAGTGGCAGATCGGTCCACACTTTCTAAGCAACACCCTGACCGCCATCCAGGCATTCGTCCGCGCGCAGCCCGCCCTGGCCGAGGACCTGCTGGGCACGCTGGCGCAGTTCGCGCGGATGTTGGTGGGCTGGGGGGACCGGCCGGTGACCGTGGCCGAGGAGGCGGCGTTTGTCCGGGTCTACCTGGGCCTCCAGCGGGTCAGGCTCGGTCTCCGCCTACGCACACGCTTCGACATCGACCCGCGGACGCACGGCCTCCCCATTCCGCCGCTCCTCCTGCAGCCCCTGGTGGAGAACGCGGTGACCCACGCGGCGGCCGTCCGCTCCGAGGGGGCCACGCTCCGTCTGGCCGTGCGTTATGCTTGTCGGCGCCGCTTTCTGCTGCTGGGGGTGTCCGACGACGGCCCCGGGTTGCGCCGGGACGGGGCCCGGATGACGGCGCAGTCGCTGTCCGCCGGGTCCGGACCGGGTCCTGGATCCCATCAGGGCGTCGGCCTGCAGAACCTTCGTCTGCGCCTGGCCCTGGCGTACGGGAAGGGCGCCCGACTGCGATTGCTCGCGCCCCCCGGCGGGGGCGTCATCGCGACCCTCGTGCTGCCGCTGTCGCGCCGGGCGCGCCCCGGGAGCCGAGACGACGGTGCAGATGCTTGTCGTTGACGACGAACGTCCGGCCTGCCGGCACCTGGTCGGTTTGCTGCACGAACTGGGCGCGGTGGTGGCGGGAACAGCCGGGACCGCCGCGGAGGCGATCGCCCTGGTCAAGCGGGTGCCGGTCGACGGAGCCTTCCTCGACGTCCGCCTTCCCGAGGTGGATGGGCTGGCGCTGGGTGACCTGTTGCGCCGGCGTGATGTCCCCGTGGTGTTCGTCACGGGGTTCGCCGATTTCGCGCTGCCCGCGTTCGACATTGGCGCGGTGGACTACCTGCTCAAACCCGCGACGCGCGAGCGGGTCGGTCGAGCGCTGGCCCGCATTGCGGGGGCGCGGGTGGCGACGTCACCGCACGGGCCACTACACGGGCCGCTGGACCGGTTGTGTCTCCGGGACGGGGCGGATCGCCTCCTCCTCCCGGTGCACGAGGTGCTGTACGCCCGGCGCGACACGGCGGGCACCACGGTCGCGCTGGACGGCCGCCTGCTACGCATCCGCGAAACCGTGCAGCGGCTCGAAACGGCGTTGGAGCCCCACGGGTTCTTCCGCAGCCACCGCGCGTATCTGGTCAACCTCCGCCGCGTCCGGCGGATCATCCCCTGGTCGCGGGATGCCCAGAGCCTGCTGCTGGACGATCCGAAGGAAACCCTGATCCCGCTGGCCAAATCCCGCATCCGGGCACTGCGCACACATCTCCTCTGGCCTTGACGGGCGAGATCTGAGCATGGACCTGGGACTGCTGGGACGTACCGCGCTGGTGGCCGGCGGCAGCCGCGGATTGGGCAAGGCCGTGGCGGCGGCGCTGGCGGCGGAGGGCGCTCAGGTCAGCATCTGTGCGCGCGACGCAGCAGTGCTGGAGGCGACCGCGCAGGAATTGGCCACGTCGGGGGCACGGGTGCTGGCGGTGCCGGGCGACATTACCCGAGAGGACGACGTCCGGCGCATCGTGGAGACGACGCAGAAGCGTTTCGGCGCGATCGACATCCTGGTGACGAACACGGGCGGCCCCCGGCCCGGGCCGTTCGTGGAACTCGACGAGGCGGCGTGGGCGGAGGCGGTGGCTCTGATCCTCCAGAGCGCGGTGCGCCTCTGCCGCGCCGTCATCCCTTCCATGCGCGCGCGCGGCTGGGGTCGCATCATCGCGATCACGTCCTACGTGCTGAAGCAGCCGCTGGAGGGGTTGGCATTGTCGAGTTCCCTGCGGCCGTCGGTGGCGGGCCTGATGAAGACCCTGTCCAATGAACTGGGACCGGACAACATCCTGGTGAACACCGTCTGTCCCGGTCCCATCGCGACCGACCGGCTGGACGAACTGACCGAAGCGTTCGCCGCGCGCGAAGGTATCTCCACGGCCGAGGCGGAACGCCGCCTCTGGACCGGCGATCTGCCGCTGGGACGGGTCGGCCGCCCCGAGGAGCTGGCGGCGGTGGTCGCGTTCCTGGCGTCCGAACGGGCGAGCTTTGTGACCGGCGCGGTGATTCAGGTGGACGGAGGAAAGATCAAGGCGGTCCTGTAGTGGTCGCCTCGGTCGGCGCGCCGCGGTCGGCGGCACATGGAATGGTATACTGACCGAGGCGTCGCCCCCATCGTCTAGCTCGGCCTAGGACACCGGCCCTTCAAGCCGGTAACGCGGGTTCGAATCCCGCTGGGGGCACCAACCGCGCGTCAGACGCGGAATTTGGGCCCTGCGCCACCTTCATGAGCAGTTCGCCATCCTCCGGCTGAGGAGGAAGGCCTCAACGACCTCCTGGAGGAGGTTACCGGCTTTCTCGAAGGACTCTGCACGACCGCAAGAATCAAGACTGAGCGCCTGCGGCAGGAGACGTGGCACCCCGCACCACCCTGCTCTCGCCCTTTGATACCCTGATCAACGACCGCGACAGGACCGAATTGCTCTTCGATTTCCACTTCCGCCTGGAGATCTACGTGCCCAAGGAGAAACGGCAGTACGGGTACTTCGTCCTACCCATCCTCCACGGTGACCGGCTGATCGGGCGCGTCGCACCCACGATGATGCGCGATCGAGGAGCTGGCCGCCTTTCTCGGCGCCCGCGAGATCACCTATGGACGGACGCTTCCTGCGGCGTGGAAGCCGGCGCTCCACACCTGACCGCGCGCCGGCAATTCTCAGCGTGTCCGCGCAGGGGCGGAGCGGCGGGCACCGAATTGCAGTCCTTAACGATGCGCCCTATACTTGCGCCCAAGAGCAGAGAGAGTGCTTTCGCATCCCGGTTTCACGTCGTGAGAGAGCGCAGCAACCCGAGGAGGTGGGGAGCGGGTGAGTGACGAGCAGGGTGAGAAGTGGGTACGGGTCGCCGAGAACCGGTGGCGGCGGGTCTCCCGCCGGGAGTTCCTGAAGTGGTCCGCCGCCGGCGCCGCCGGTCTGGGGGCGGCCGCCAGCGGGCTGAGCTCGCTCTTCGGACCCATCCACATCGTGCGGGCGCAGCCGCGGGCGCTGCGGATCATGACGTGGTCGCACTTCGTCCCCTGGTCCTACCATCCATGGTTCGATAACTTTACGAAACAGTGGGGCACCAGCAAGGGCATCGACGTGACGATCGACCGCGTTTCGTTCGCGGACATCGTGCCCCGGGCCACTGCCGAGGTGGCGGCGCAGACAGGGCACGACGTCTACTTCTTCATCTCGCCGCCCTCCCAGTTTGAGCAGCAGGTGCTGGACCTCGCCGATATCAACCGAGAGGCCGAGCGTCGCTACGGCCCGATCATCCCCCTGGTCAAGGACAGCACTTACAATCCCCACACCCGGAAGTGGTTCGGGTTCTCCGACAACTGGGTGCCAGACCCGGGCGATTACCTGAAGAGTGTCTGGTCGGCCGTGGGGTACACCCAGGGCCCCCGCACCTGGGAGGATCTGCTGACAGTCGGCCGGCAGATCAAGCAGCGATTCCCGAACATCCAGATCCCTATCGGCATCGGGTACTCCCAGGACATCGACTCCAACATGGCCACGCGGGCGCTGATGTGGTCGTTCGGCGCGTCCGTTCAGGACAAGGATGCCAATGTCGTCATCAACTCCGAGGAGACGGTCAAGGCGGTGGAGTGGGGCGCCCGGCTCTTCCGCGAGGTGATGACGCCCGCGATCCTGTCGTGGAACGCCGCCTCGAACAACCAGACGCTGGAGGCCGGGCAAACCTCCTACATCCTCAACTCGATCTCGGCCTACCGTTCCGCCCAGTTCCGGCGGCTGCCGATCGCGTCCGACATCTTCTTCGTCCCCGCGCTCAAGGGCCCCGTCCGCGCCCTGGCCGCCACTCACGTCATGGGGGTGTGGGTCATCTGGCGGTTCAGCCGCGCCCCCGACCTGGCCAAGGAGTTTCTGCTTCACCTGACGGACAATGCCCGGGAGTCCACGCTGGGCAGCGAGCTCTACAACTTCCCCTCATACATGGGCGCCGTCGCAGAGAAGACGACCCCCGTGGCGCAGAAACCAGCGGAAGGGCTGAAGTGGATCCAGTCGCAGGTGCGCAGCGACCGGTTCGGCTCCCTGCCGCCGGACAAGCTGAAAGTCCTGGCCGACTCCTTGAGGTGGTCCGCCAACATTGGGTGGCCGGGGGTGGCCAACCCGGCGGAAGGTGAGATCTTCGACACCAACGTCACGGCCGATATGTTCGCCAAAGCCGCGACGGGGCAGTTGACGCCCAAGCAGGCCGTCGAAGAAGCCAGCCGGCGGGCCAAGGATATCTACACCAAGTGGCGCCGGGCGGGCCTGGTCGGCGGAGGTAGCGGAGACAAGTAAAGCACCGGCACACGGCAGGGAGAACAGGGTGCGCCCGGGAAATTCAGGGCGCACCCTTACATTCGGAGACAGTTCGGGGGCGCAGGGCAATGGGATACGTTGAGACGCGGAACCTGCGGAAGCTCTTCGGCGACGTACGCGCGGTCGACGGCGTCGACCTGGATGTCAAGGAAGGCGAACTGGTTGTCCTGCTCGGCCCCTCCGGCTGCGGCAAGACGACGCTGATGCGCATGATCGCCGGGCTGGAGACGCCGAGCTCGGGCGAGATCTACATCGCCGGCGAGCGGGTCGACCAGGACGTCCCGCCGCGCGCCCGCGGCATCGCCATGGTCTTCCAGAGCTATGCCCTCTACCCGCACAAGACCGCCTACCGCAACATCGCCTTTCCCCTGGAAGCCATGGGCCAGCCGGCGTCCGTCCTGAAGGAGCGCGTCCACGGGGGCGCGCGGATGTTTGGGATCGAGCGGCTGCTGGACCGGCTCCCGCGTCAGCTCTCGGGCGGGGAGCGGCAGCGTGTCGCCCTGGCCCGGGCGGTGGTGCGGGACCCCAAGGTCTTTCTGTTTGACGAACCTCTCTCCAACCTGGACGCGCAGCTGCGCGCCGTGGCCCGCTACGAACTGAAGGAGTTTCAGCGGCAACTGGGGACGACGACCATCTACGTGACGCACGACCAGGTGGAGGCGATGGGCCTGGGCGACCGCATCGCCGTCATGAACAAGGGCAAGGTGCGGCAGATCGGCAGCCCGCAGGACGTCTATGAGAATCCCGCGGACACGTTCGTCGCGACCTTCCTCGGCTCCCCGCCGATGAACCTGGTCGAGCACGACGAGACGACGATGTACGGGTTCCGGCCGGAGCACTTCCTGCCGCGCGCGACCTTCGCGCCCCATGAGGACATTTACACCTACCACCTGCGCGTGCGCCAGGTGGAGCACCTGGGCGCGGACCGCCTGGTCTACGGAGAACTGGAGGAGGAGCGGCGGTCGGATCAGCCGGTGATCGCCGACCTGCCGGTGACGATCACGACCCCGATTGCCGAGAAGCAGGTCTACGAGTTCGCCGTGTTGCGGCGGGCGATGCGCTACTTCGACCGCCGCACGGGTCTCCGGCGGCACGATGGCGCTGCGTAAGGAAGCCCGACCGTTGATCGCGCCGGTGGCCCCCGCATTTCGCCGGGGCACGCTGGCAGACCGCGAGAATGTGCTCGGCCGTGTTCTCCTCGCCCCGGCCTTCCTTTACGTCATCCTCCTGGTGGGCGTTCCCTTCGTTCTGGCCATCCTGCTCAGCTTCAGCGGGGCGCGCTCTGGCACGCTGGCCTTCTCCTGGGTCGGCCTGCGTCACTTCACCGCGATCATCCGGGACGACCAGTTCCGCCTGACCCTGTGGAACACCGTGCGCTTCACGGTCTATTCGCAGCTCCTGGTGATGGTCCTGGCCACGACGGCCGCCAACGTGCTGGAGGCGGCCTTCTTCGGGAAACGCGCGGTCCGGATGTTGCTCCTGCTACCCTGGGCGGTCCCGGTCTCGCTGGCGGCGATGGCCTGGACGTGGATCTTCGACTCGACGTTCAGCGTGATCAACTGGACCCTGCGGGCCGTGGGGCTCTTCCAGGGATGGCTCTACTGGCTTGCTGATCCGCAGCTCGCCATGCTCGCCATTATCATCGTGCACGTGTGGCGGATGTTTCCGTTTGCCACGGTGGTCCTGCTGGCCGGGTTAACGGCGATCCCGCTCGAGATTCGCGAAGCCGCCGTCATCGACGGTGCGTCGTTCTGGCGCCGCCTCTTTCAGGTGAACCTCCCGCTCCTGCTGCCGGTGGTGACCGTGGCGGTCCTCTTCGGCGTGGTCTTCACCTCGACGGACCTGAGCGTCGTCTACCTGATGACGCGCGGCGGCCCGTACAACAGCACGCACGTGCTGGCCAGCCTGGCGTTCCAGCGCGGCATCCTCGGTGGCGACCTGGGGCA
>Ga0209172_10002172_pt1 | contig 36285 bp, 20 predicted proteins | sample LarsenN4metaG_FD_184113 | JGI IMG/M metagenome (GOLD analysis project Ga0209172, IMG submission 184113) | Hot spring sediment bacterial and archeal communities from British Columbia, Canada, to study Microbial Dark Matter (Phase II) - Larsen... ... | reverse complement strand
GGCTCCCACCACGGAGCCGGGACGCATATCCTTCAGGTTGGTCAGAGCGCGAAGCAACTCCGCGCGGCGGGATTCCAGCAGCGGCAGGGACTCGGACATCAGATGGCCTCCTTCTAGAAGTATCATATACTTCTAGACACACAGCCACACAACCCAATCCCGCCAAATCGTCACTTCTACGTCGCGCACCCTCGGCCCGCGTCGAGTTTGACATCGCTGTTTGATCTATATATCCTCGTAAACTTGGTGAGAATTTAGGTTGGAGAGTCCTATGAAACCACGTCTGTTCGCCTGCCTCCTCGTTGTGGGTCTCTGCGCCCCGTCCTTGCTTTCCCAGGGCGAGCGCGGGACGATCACGGGCACGGTGACCGATGCGAGCGGCGCCATCCTGCCCGGCGCGAAAGTGACGCTCCGCAACGTTGCCACCAATATCTCGGCAATGACGGAGTCCAATTCGGCCGGCATTTACACGTTTCCGTCCCTCAACCCGGGAACCTATGACGTCACGGTGGAGAAGACGGGGTTCAAGACGAGAAGCGTGACAAACATCCCGCTCAGCGTCGGGCTCACGGCCACGATCGACATGAAGCTCGACGTCGGCAACGTCACAGAGTCGGTCGAGGTCCGGGCCGACGCCGTCATTCTCGAGACGCAGACGTCCGGCATGGGCAAGACAGTCGAAACACGGCGCGTTGTCGAGCTGCCGCTGCTCGGCCGCGACGTGCGACAGCTGGCCGCCCTTGCCCCCGGCGTGATTCCGACGCGCGGACAGGTCGGCGCGGGCGGCGATGCGATCGGCCAGGCGGGCAACGCCCGCATTTCCGGCGGCCTGGCCAACCAGAATGCGATTCTCATGGATGGCGGCGACTCCCGGGGGTTCACTTCGGGCGGCCAGTCGTACGTGTTCCCGCTTGAATCGGTGGCGGAATTCAAGGTGGAGACGGCCACCTACTCGGCCGAGTTCGGGCGCGCTGGCGGCGGCGTGATCAACGTCGCCTCCAAGTCCGGCGGCAACGCCTTTCACGGATCCCTTTACGAGTTTCTGCGGAACAACAAGCTGAATGCGAACTCGTGGTCGAACAACCGCAACCGCGTCGCGCGCAACCTGTTCCAGCGAAACGAGTACGGGGCGGCCGTAAGCGGCCCCATCAAGCGGGACCGCACTTTCTTCTTCACCAACTATGAAGCGATCCGACAGGGCAGCCCCCGCACTTTTCTGGCGACCGTTCCCCAGACTCCGTGGCGCACGGGCGATTTCAGCCAGACGCGGGACCGCAACGGGCGGGCGGTGGAGATCTACGATCCGCTGACTTCACGGACAGTGGGCGGAAACACGGTTCGCGACATGTTCCCCGGCAACCGGATTCCGCCGAACCGGATCCATCCCATCTCCCAGAACGTCATGAAGTTCTGGCCCGAATCCAACCGCGCCGGCGAGGGATCGGCGCTCGTCAACAACTACTTCAAAGTCGGCAAGAACGTGACGAACGTCAACATCTGGTTCGCCCGCATTGACCACCAGATCACGTCGAAACACCGGCTGTTCGGGCGGTTCGCGGGTTCGCAGAACGAGGGTTTCGCTCTCAATCTCGTCGACCCGGCGTTCCCCGCCACCGCCATCTCGTCCAATCCGACCCGCAACGGCGGCGTCAGTCTGACATCGACGTGGACGCCGAATCTGTTGGGCGAGTTCCGCATCAGCTACACGCGCCTTCAGAACAACAGCTACCCGGTCAGCGAAGGATTCGACCTTACCTCGCTCGGTTTCACGCGCAACTGGGTGGACGCCGTCACTTACAGGCAGTTCCCCCAGATCCTCGTCCAGCAATACGCGACCGGGACCGGCCTGGCTGTGGCCACCTTCGGCGCCGACGAAGTGACCGGGCTTGGCGGCGCGGGCAAGAACTACCTGCCTCAGGACACCTATCACGGCCAGTATCACATCACCTGGCTTAAGGGCTCGCACCGGATCAAGGCGGGCGTCGACCTGCAACGGCTGAAGATGGCCGCGTTCAACTCCCGCAACTCGGCCGGACAGTTCGTCTTCGACCGTGTGTACACCCAGGGTCCGGATCCGTCGCAAACCGCGCTGTATTCCGGCAACGCCTTCGCCAGCTTCCTGCTCGGCGCGCCCGTGACGGGAAGCCTGGAGACCACGCCGCAAATGGCTCTCTTCCAGCGGTACAACTCCGTTTACTTCCAGGACGACTGGAAAGTCACTCCCCGGCTCACTCTGAATCTGGGTTTCCGCTACGAGTACATTTCCCCGTACGGTGAGAAGTTCGGGCAGATCGGCTATTTCGACGTGAACGCCATCGAACCCGTCACTGGTCAGCGCGGGCTGTTCAAGTGGACCCCGCCCGGCGGCTATCACAATGACCCGAACTACAAGACGCCCGGGCCGCGCATCGGCATTGCGTACTCGCTCAACGACAAGACGGTGATCCGCGTGGCGGGCGCGATTTTCAATGCCGCAAACAATGGCTTGAACGCCGCGGCGTCGGACTTCGGTTCCGGCCTCTTCACCACAAACGCCGTCTTCCTGGGCGAACCCAATCCGGTGCGCTTCACGCCTCCGGTCGGGGGATCGTGGTCGAATCCGTTCGCGGGAGGACTGGTGCTGCCCGAGAAGGGCGTCACCACTTTCGCCGGACAGAACGTCCGCGTGGCGTTCCCGGACCATCCCCTGGCCTATCTGGGCAACTGGACCCTCTCGATTCAGCGCCAGCTCAATTCCCAGACGCTGGTCGAGGTCGCCTACGTCGGCTCGAAGACGACCCACCTTTTCTGGAACCGCTTCGACAACGCCAACGATCCTCTCCTGCTGCAACAGTGGGGTTCGCGCCTTCTGGACGCCGTGCCCAACCCCTACTTCGGCAAGATCCGCGGCGGAGCGCTGGGCGCCCAGACGGTGCAGCGGCGGCAGCTGCTGCGCCCGTTCAACCATTATCAGCAGATCCTGGCCGTGCGGCGTCCCTATGGCGACGCGCACTATCAGAGCATGACGGCGCGCCTTGAGAAGTCGTTCTCCAACCACTACTCGCTGTCGGCCGCCTATACGCTGTCGAAGATCATCGCCTCGACGGCCGAATCGAACACCTGGGTCATCGGCCCCTCGAACGCGCTCTATGATCACAAGTACAACCGGGGGCTCGATGCCAACGACACCCCGCACCGGCTGGTCGTGAGCCACATCCTCGAACTGCCCGCGGGTTACGGCAAGTCCCGGTTCGACAAGGGAATCGCCGCGCGCATCCTGGGCAACTGGCAGTTCCAGGGCATCACGGTCATCCAGGCCGGTCGGCCGATTCTCATCTCGGCCCCCGACAACACCGGCCTGTATGAATTCGCCTACACAAACGGGCGCGCGGACCGCTTCAAGAGCGCTGTGATCAGCGACCGCACCAAGACACGCTGGTTCGACACGTCCGCTTTCGCACCCGCGCGGGCGTTCACCGTTCCCACCGACAGCCTCAGCCAGCCGGACCTTCGCACCCCCTGGCGGCAGGCCTTCAACTGGTCGTTCATCAAGAACAACCCTGTGCAGTTGTTCAACCGCGATCAGCCGATCAATATCCAGTTTCGCGCCGAACTCTACAACACCTTCAACACGCCGCAGTTTGACGTGCGCGGCGCGTCGACGGATGTCACCAACCCGCTGTTCGGCCAGATCACCGAGGGAGGCGGGGAACGGAATATTCAGTTGGGCCTGCGCATCACCTTCTGAACCCGGCCTGCGATGACGCGGACGGGGCGGAACCGCCGTCCATCGGGAGCCTGATTTCGCTCGGGTGAACGGGCCTGACACGGACCTCCACCTCGACAGTCTGTCTGCCTCCGCCCAGCGACACCCCCTTGGTGGGTGGAACATCGGAGTAATCCCTGCCCCACGCCAGCGTCACATGGGCCAGCGCCGGCGCCACGTTATTGGTCGGGTCGAAGTCGAGCCACCCGGAACCGGGCACGTAAACGGAGACCCACGCATGAGAAGCCTCGGCGCCCTGGTAGTTGGCGCCGCTGCGCAGATATCCGCTGACATAGCGGGCCGGGAGGCCGAGAGACCGCAGCGCGCCGATCATGAGGTGCGCGAAATCCTGGCAGACACCCGCGCGCCGCTCAAGAACCTCCAGGACGGGCGTGTCGATCGAAGTCGAATCGGGCTGGTAGCGGAACTCGCGATGAATCCTCGAGCAGAGTTCCCGCGCCCCCTCCCGGACATCCTGGTGGGGAGGAAAGCAGGTGCGCGCGAAGGCCGCCAGCAGGGGATCGGCCTGCACGTGGGGCGAATCGTGCAGAAATTCACTGGCGCGGATGTCCTCCTCCGCCTCCGGCGCCCGCATCCGGTCATGAACCTGTTCCCACGGCGCCGGCGGCCCCTTCTCCGGCGTCGCGTCTAACAACTCGACCACACTGGTCGCGGTGACGGAAAACTCGGTGTGGGACCGGAAGATCGAAATGGAAGCCACCTGGTTGCCGAAATAGTCGATCCTCTGCTCGACGTTGGCCGGTTCCGGATGGATCTCGAGCTCATGCTGATGCAGCTTCTGCCCGGCGTGGGAACGGGGAACCAGGCGGGTTTCGCTGAGCGAATGGGCGACGCTGGCCTCATAACGGTACCGCGTCGCGTGGGTCGCCAGGTAAAACATGGAACTCAGTTCGCTCCGAATCGAGTCGCCCTGGTCAAGGTCAGGTGCCGCGAGGCGAGCGCCTCGGCGAAATCATAAAGGGATCCGCGCAACCGGAGAAGGGCTGCTTCCAGGTCCGGCAGGCGGCCTTCGCTGTCGCGGGCTGCCAGCAGATCCGGGCGCGCCGAACGAACGGTCTCAAGCATCGCTTTCGCCATAGCCAGCGGCGGAGGGACCTCCTCCGTTGTCGCGTATCCGGGCAGCGCTTGCACGTACCGGGACAAACCCGCCACCTGGTAGGAGAGGGAGCGCGGGTTGGCCGGCTCCGACAGCAGAAGCTGGAGGACGAAATCCAGGCGCATCTGGGTGTGAAATCGGCTCCGGTAGGAGATGCTGCTGTCAGCCACCTGTAGCAGGACCGGCAACATGGATTCGCAGCGCTCCTCCGGTTGAGCCGCCACGGCCAGGAACAGGTCCACGAGATGCAGCGCCCGTTCGATTCGCTTGCCGATCTTCAGAAAGCGCCAGCTGTCGCTGCGGTTGGTGTTATCGCTCAGCAGCCCAGTGAAGGCGGACAGGGTGAGCACCAGCGTGTCCAGCTGGTTCATCTGCGCCGCCAGCCTCAGTTCCGGGTTGAGCGGAGGCCGGGTGGCAAAGGAGTTCGCCACCTGGTTGAGCACGCGCCAGGTGTCCTGAGACAGGCGCTCTTTCAGCGGCCAGCTGACCCGGCGCACATGGCTCACATTCCAGATGACGCTTCCGACCCGGCTGGCGTCGTAAATCAGGTCCGTGAGCGCATGTTCCAGCCGCCACCTCTGTTCGCTGATGCCGCCGCGCGGAGATCCGCCCGGCAGGTAGCCCAGGCCGCTCAGGAAGTCTTCGGCGGTCTCGAGTGAAACCGCCGATCCAAGGTCCCCTTCGCCGGAGAGGCTCGGCAGCAGCGCGCGCACCAGCCGCACGCCGGATTCAACCCGCTCGGCGTACCGGCCCAGCCAGAAGAAGTTGTCCGCCGCGCGGCTCGGCAGGACGACATGCATTTCGTGGGGAGGCCGATCGAACGTGTCGGAGCGGGGCGGCCGGAACGCATCGCGGCCCGCTCCCAGCACCCATGTATCCTTGCTGCCAGACCCAAGCTGCATATTCACGACCTGCGAACCCGCGTCGGCCGACACGCGCGACAGGCCGCCCGGCATCAGTACGTACTCCTGACCGTCCCAGGCCGCAAAGACGCGCAGCACAAGGTGCCGCGGCGCCACGCCCCGATCCGTGCGGGCCGGCACGGTGGAAAGTGCGACCTGTTCCTGGCCGACGTATTCGTTCGCATGCGCTTCCACTCGCTCGAGCAGCCGCGCGCGGGCGGCCTGATCGAGTTTCGCCGGGAGATTCAGCTCGCCGAAGCGGCGCATGGATGGCTTGATGACCAGCCTGTCGGCGTTGCCGATCACATGACGCAGCGCTCCTTCGTCCCCGCACCACCACGTGGCCACCGAGGGCATCCGAAGATCCTCTCCCAGGAGGTGCCGGCACAACCCGGGAAGAAACGCCATAAGTCCGGGGGCTTCCACAGCCCCGCTGCCGAGCGCGTTCGCCACCGTCACATGGCCCGAGCGGACCGCCTGCACAAGCCCGGGGACGCCGAGCACGGAATCGCCGCGCAGCTCCAGCGGATCGCAGTAATCATCGTCGGTGCGGCGCAGGATGACATCCACCCGCTCCAGTCCGGAAAGGGTCTTCAGGAACACGCGGTTGTCGCGCACCGTCAGATCCCCTCCCTCAAGCAGCGGGATGCCCCAGTGGCGCGCCAGGAAGGAGTGCTCGAAGTACGTCTCGTTGTTCGGCCCGGGAGTCAGCAGGACCAGACGTGGATTGGCCGTCGAATCCCCGGCGCTGTTTTCGAGCGCCCGGCGAAACGCGTCGAAAAAACCCGCCAGTTGCCGAACCGTGCAGCGATTGAAAAGGGCTGGCAGCATGGCGGCGCTCACCAGCCGGTTCTCGAGCGCGTAACCAAGGCCGGACGGAGCCTGCGTGCTGTCTCCGATTACCCACCAGTCCCCGTCGGGTGAACGCGCCAGGTCCGCGGCGTACAAGTGCAGAAACACGCCGCCCCTCGGCACAGTTCCGTGGCAAGCCCTCAGGAAGCCGGGGTTGTTGAAAACCAACGCGGGCGGCAGGCGCCGGTCCAGAGTCAGACGTTGCCGTCCGTAAAGATCCCGCAGGATTTCGTTCAGCAGCCGGGCCCGCTGGGCGACCGCCCTTTCAATGGCGCACCACTCATCCGGGTCCACCACCATCGGGATGGGGTCCAGTTGCCACGGGCGCTCTTTGCCTTGCGGGTCGCCATAGACGTTGTAGGTGACTCCGTTCGATTGGATAATCTTCTGCCCGCGCAACCAGACCCTGGTGAGATCGTCGAACCCCATGCGGCCCAGCGCGACCGCGGCGGCGCGCCAGTGCTTCCGGGGAAGTCCCGACGGCCGGAACGCTTCATCCCAGTGTCCCGCCACCGGGGTGTAGCTCCACCGCTGCCTGTCCTGCATCGATTCCGTCAGCCGCCTGCCTGCCAAAGTCCGCCGCTCCTGTCTAATCGGATGGTTGCCGCCGCAAGTCGAGGGTGCCGGGGAATTCGCGGTTCACCTCCCGCCGCGGCGCCGCCATCGGGCCCGGCGTGTGGCCGAACGGATAAAACCGGGCGCGCCGGCGGGCCTCGGCTTCGTTCGCATTCACCGGAAGCGTCTCATAGTTCCGGCCTCCGGGATGCCCAACGTGGTAGGTGCAGCCTCCCACGGACCGGCCGTTCCACATGTCGACAATGTCGAAGACCAGGGGAGTGTGCACGCCGATCGCCGGATGCAGACAGCGCGGAGGCTGCCACGCCCGGTAGCGCACGCCGGCCGCGAACTCATTATGCGTGCCGGTGGGTTGCAGCGGCACCCGCCGCCCGTTGCAGGTGACAGCGTAGCGCTCTTCCTCCAACCCACGAACCAGAACCTGGAGGCGCTCCACAGAGGAATCGACGTAGCGGGCTGTTCCACCCGGCCCAGGCTCCTCCCCCAAGACATACCAGGGCTCGATCGCCTGGCGCAGCTCCATCTCGATGCCGTGATAGACGACCCGGCCGTAGACGGGAAAGCGAAACTCGAAGTGAGGGGCAAACCACGCCGGATCGAAGGCGTACCCGGCCCGCCGGAGGTCGCCGAGCACAGCCTGGAAATCGCGGCCGGCAAAATGAGGGAGAAGAAACTGGTCGTGCAGCCGGGCGCCCCAGCGAACGGGTCCTTCGTCATAGGGCTGACGCCAGAACAGCGCCAGCAACGCCCGCACCAGCAACTGCTGCATCAGGTTCATCCGCGCATGGGGAGACATCTCGAAGGCCCGAAATTCGACCAGACCCAGGCGCCCTGACGAACTGTCGGGCGAATACAGCTTGTCGATGCAGAACTCGGCCCGGTGCGTGTTCCCTGTGACGTCCACAAGCAGGTTGCGAAACAGACGATCTACAAGCCACGGCGGACAATCCGTCACTTTGCCGCGGATCTGCTCGAACGCGATCTCCAGTTCGTATACCGCGTCCACGCGGGTCTCGTCCACACGCGGCGCCTGGCTGGTTGGACCGATGAAGACGCTCAAGAACAGGTAAGAGAGCGACGGGTGATTGAGCCAGTAGCCGACGAAGCTCTTGAGCAGGTCCGGTCGCCGCAGAAAGGGGCTGTCGGCGGGCGTACCACCGCCGACAACGATGTGGTTGCCTCCCCCTGTCCCGGTGTGCCGGCCGTCCAACATGAACTTCTCCGCGCTGAGCCGGCTCAGCCGCGCGTCTTCGTACAGCGACGTGGTGTTCTCTACGAGCTCCCGCCACGAACCGGCTGGCTGCACGTTCACTTCGATGACGCCGGGATCCGGCGTCACCTTGATGCTCCTGAGGCGTGGGTCGTAGGGCGGCGTATAGCCTTCCACGAGCACAGGCATGTCCAGACGCGCCGCGGTCCGCTCGACGGCGGCCACGAGATCCAGGTAGTCGGCGGCCGACGCCACGGGGGGAAGGAACACATAAAGGCGCCCGTCGCGCGCCTCGACCGTGACGGCCGTGGTGACGGGTCCGCCCGGATTCAGTGTCTGGCCCCGCAATTCCTGCCGCGCCGCGCGGTGCTCCTCCTCGGAGCCGGCCAAGGCCTGCTGCCGCCCCGGAGGGGGGAGCGGCGAAAGGGGCGCCATGGGGTCGGCCGGCCAGATGGTCTGCTGATCCCGGCCGTGGTACGGCAGACTGCGGATGGGAAGGCGGTATCCGACCGGGGAATCCCCAGGCACGAGGTACAGGTGGCGGGACCGCAACATCCACAGGCCAGTCTGCCATTGCGGCCCCTGCTTTCCGGCTGCGCGCTGAAGAGGCAGAACGAACCCGGTGGGCCGGCCCAGGCCGCGGCTGAACACCCGGCGCAGCCGCTCCCGCTCCTCCGGGTCGTCCAGCTTGTTATCGACGGGGTCGACATCCACGGGCAACCGGGATTCCTTGTGGATGTAGGAAAGGGGATCCTCGTAGGCGGCGATCACGGACTGCCGGCCAACCAGAAGGACTTCGGCCAGTTCTTCGGCGAACCGCATCGCATCGGCCTCGCCGAATCCGTAACCGGTGTCCGGACAGCCAGCGAGACGATCGTCGCTCCAGACCGGCGCTCCGTCTGTTCGCCAGTACACGGAGAAGGCCCAGCGCGGCAGGGATTCGCCCGAGTACCATTTCCCTTGTCCGTAGTGCAGAAGCCCACCGGGAGCGAAGCGCTTGCGCAGGCGGCGAATCAGGTTCGCCGCCAGGCGGATCTTCCCGGGACCGAGGGCTTCCGTGTTCCATTCCGCCCCGTCGCGGTCATCGACGGAGACGAACGTCGGTTCTCCGCCCATCGTGAGCCGGACATCCTGGCCGGACAGGTCGCGGTCGACAAGGTCGCCGAGCGCCAGAATGTCGTTCCACTGCGCATCGGTGTATGGCTTGGTGACGCGAGGATCCTCGCGGATCCGGCTTACCTTCATCTCGTGCTGGAACTCGACCTCGCACGGACTGACCATTCCGGTGACCGGCGCCGCGCTCGAGGGCTTGGGAGTCGCGGCAAGGGGAATATGGCCTTCACCGGCAAACAGTCCCGACGTGGGGTCGAGCCCCACCCATCCCGCGCCCGGCAAGTAGACTTCGGCCCAGGCGTGCAAATCCGTGAAGTCCTCTTCGGGGCCAGCCGGACCTTCGAGCGGCTTCTCGTCGCCCTTCAACTGAATGAGGTATCCCGAGACGAAACGCGCGGCCAGTCCCAGGTGGCGCAGCAACTCTACCAGGAGCCAGCCGGAATCGCGGCAGGAACCACTGCCCGACTCCAGCGTCTCCTCGGGCGTCTGCACTCCCGGCTCCAGCCGGATGAGATAACGGATTTCGCGGTGCAGGCGCTGGTTGAGGTCGACCAGAAACTGGATAGTGTTCCCTTCCGTGGTCTTGAGAGAATCGACCCAGGCGCGCAGTTTCGGTCCCGCGGCGGAAGTGGCCAGATACGGCGCCAATTCCTCGCGCTGTTCGGCGCCGTAGCGAAACGGATACCTCTCGGCCTCCGGTTCCAGGAAGAAGTCGAACGGGTTGATCACCGTCATTTCGGCGACCAGGTCCACTTCCACGCCGAACGTGCGGACCGGCTCAGGCACAACTAGACGGGCCAGGAAGTTGCCTTGCGGATCCTGTTGCCAGTTCAGGAAATGCCGCGCCGGCTCGATCCGCAGTGAATAGCTCAGCACCGGAGTGCGGCTGTGAGGCGCCGGCCGCAACCGGATCACTTGCGGGGACAACGTCACCAGGCGATCGTACTTGTACGTCGTTTTATGGTGGAGCGCGACGCGGATGCTCATGCGGGCGAACCCGCGCCGGCCCGTCGAGGCGTCTCATGGGGGCAGCCCCTCGGGCGTGCGATCACGCTCCCGGGACGCTCAATGCTCCTCGGAACGTTCGCGGCCCTGTGCGATCCTGCGCTTCGACTGATACCACCCATCATTCGCCTCCCGCGTTACGACGGGCGACGCGGACCGTAGTTCCTGAACTGTCCAAACGTTGTCCAGTGTAACACCAGCCGCAGTCCCGGGGAGTATCGGGAATTGAGTCATCTACACTGCCGCCCCTCGGCGATGCGGAACCGGCTGAGAGCGACGCTGAATACCCTCAGTTACACTCGCCGGAGAGACAGGATCCAATCTCTCGCCATGTCCCGCCCGGACAGTCCGGATCCGGACTTCTGCCGCGCCGGGATCCTCTCCGGTGGGCCGGATGAGGTGCTGAATCTCCGCACCAGGCGAAGACCGGGCCAGTCGAAAGCGCATAAGGCGGGCGCACCGCCGCCCGTGTACCGGCCAACCACGCTCGACTCCCGCTCTACGGAGATAACGACGATGACTGAGCCGCCATCGAATCTTCGCAGGGGCCGGGGAGGCTGTCCGTTTCGCTGGCCACGAGCCGCCGTGCAGCTGGACAGGACCGTTGGGCTCGGGGTCCGGCCCCTCATCGCACCGCTCCACTGGTCCGGTCCGAATCTTTCTGGCGATCGCATCGATCAGCCGCGAACGCGCTTTCTTTCGAAGTCCGGGTGGACTCATGTCGGCCAGAGCCGGCACGTACACCAGCCCGACAATCGCCAGGGAGACAACGAGAAAGCGGGCGAACCAGGAATCCCAGGCTCGAATACAGAACTTCAGGATCAGAGCGGACGCGATCCACCAGAGGAAAAGCGCGAAGGCGCCTTTCTCGTAGGCAAAATCCTGGACATTCGCTCCTGCCGGAATAAACAGCAGGGCGGCGGTCAGGTAGGGCGGCGCCAGGATCAGGGCGAGTTGTAGAGCGAGTCCGCCCAGAACCGCGCGGATCCTCGACGAGCGGCTTTCTCTCAGTCCGGTTCCTTTCAGAATCCCAAAGCGGCGAAATTCATCCGGCCGCCATTAGAAATCGATCCGGACGCCCATGCGGAAAGCGCGCGCGCCGGGCAGGTCGCCGGTCGAGGCGCCGTTGACGCCGCCGACCCCCGAAATCACGCCGACGTTGGCCACCTGCGAGATATTGGTCGCCGGATTTGAGTAATTCACGCGATTGAAGAAGTTCGTCGCGGTCATCTCCCAGCGCAGCCGCGGACCTTTCTCGGCGAAAATGAACTCCTTGAAGAAGCCCGCGTGCCAGACGTTGACGTTGGGTCCCTTGATCACGCCCTTGGCGGACGTGCCGAAGCGGCCGGCCGGCGGGCCGGCGAAGGCGCCCGCGTCAAACCAGCGGCCGACGGAGCGCTGATCGCCCGGCAGGTTGGCGTTGCGGAGGTGATCCGGACGGATGGTCACCAGCGGGGCCGTGGCGGAATTGCTGAACGCTGTGCCGGTCGGGTCGGGACCGGACCACAGCGGCGTCAGGAACTGGCCGGAGTAGTAGCTGTAAACGCCCGAGATCTCCCAGCCGCGCACAGCGAGGTCCAGCGCCTTGTTGGCGTTGGCCAGAAACTTGCGCCCCTTGCCGAACGGCAGCTGGTAGATGAAGTTGGCGTTGTAGCGGTGCGTGGGAATGTCGAGCGCCACGGCGCGCTCGCGGCGGCGGTCAAACGGATTCTCGACAGAGGCGCCTCGTTCGAGGTCGCCGATGTCGCGCGCCCAGCTCCACGAAGTCTGGAAGTAGAGGCCCTTCGCCATGTAACGCTCCGCCTCGGTGGTGAGCGCGTGATACTGGTGGCCGGCGCCGTTGGTGAAGTAGCTGATACCGGGATAGCGTGGAAACCGGCGCGGTTTGCTTACGTAGGGCTGGTTGTCGACGGCGGGGGAGTTGATGTCGTAGCTCCAGTCACCGTGGCGCGTGTTGGTTCCGATGTAGGAGATGCGAAAACCGGTGTCCCACTTCTGCTTCTCGATGGTGACGTTGTACTGCATGCTGTAGGGCATCTTCAGATCGGGATTGACGGCGGCCGGAATGCCGACGGTCGAAGGCCCGGCGCCGGCGGTGGCCGGAAAGACCCGGGGCAGGATCACCTCGGGCGAACCGGCTGTGTTGGTGTGCGCGGGCTCGTTCAGCACGAACGGAATCGCCCCTTGATTGAGATTGCGCGGAACCACATCGAAAAAGAGGCCATAGCCGGCGCGGATCACCGTGCCCTGGCCAAACGGCCGCCACGCGACGCCGATGCGCGGCGCAATGTTGTTGTTATCGCGCCGGATCAGCGTGCTTCCGGGAAGTCCGAGCGAGCTGGCTTCGACGATTCCGACGTAGTTGCGCGGAAACAGAGGGCTGATCTTCGAAGACGCCCCGTCCGCGATGACAATGTTGCCGGAGCCGATGTCGAACATCGACGTCAGATTGCCCTCCTCGATCCAGCCGTTGTGGAGTTCATAGCGCAGGCCGAGGTTGACCGTCAGGCTCTGGGACACCTTCCAGTCGTCGGTGTAGTAGAAATCGTACTGCCAACGCTTGCGGTCCACGCGAACCGGGGCGAATGCGCGCGCCGAGTTGGACGGAATGCCGAGCAGAAAATCGGCGTAAGGATGGCCCTGCCCGGCGATGTTGGCGCTGGTGAATCGGTTGGAGAAGGTCACCGATCCGAACAGGTTCGGGTTGGCGTTCAGGCTGTCCCATTCCACGCGCGTGAGGTTGACGCCGAACTTCATGTTGTGCCGGCCGCGGAACCAGCTGATGTGGTCCTGGAAATCCTGAAGGAAATTGCGGAAACCGGGCCTCGTGTAGTCGGGCTGTGTGATCGGCGCCAGGCCGACACCCGTCCAGTTGACCTTGAGGATTCCAGGAATGTTCGGCAGGTCGGGCGCAAGGCCGGTCAGACCCAGTTCCCGCACCAGTTCCGGACCGTTGATGGGGCCTTCCACCGGGTTGTTGTTCAACGCGAACCCGTACCGGAACTCGTTGAACATGTTGTTGCGGAACATATGCGTGTAGCTCGATCCCAGACCGCGGTTGTCGCGGCGCTGGAAGCGGCGGCCGATCGTCGGCAGGTTCCCCTCATATGTCCTGTTGTAGGCGCGCTGAAAAGTGAAGCGGCCCTGAATCTTGTCCTTGTCCGAGAAGTGGTGGTCGCCCCGGGCGACGATGTACGTTGAAGGGTCCCGCGGCCGGACCTTCATTTCGCGGTAGTTCTGTGCGGCGAGCACGGTCGCGCTCGTCTGCCACTCCGGTTGCGGCAGCGGGTAAAAACGCTCCTGAATCCGGCGCGACGTGGCGTTGATCCGGCTGGCCGGAATCTGCTGGCCGGGGAACGGCTGATTGTTCGTAGGATCGTTGATGACAGGCGCGCCCGTGAACAGGCCGTTGCGCCAGTTGGCCAGCGGCACAGTGGGATTGAGAAGCTGGTTCACGGCGCTGCCGCGGGAGGTTTCAAAGGAGAAGAAAAAAAACGTCTTGTTGCGCCCGTTGTAGAGCTTCGGGAGCACCACGGGACCGCCGATGCTGCCGCCCGGCGCGTGGCCGATGCCCGCCGGCCGCGCCAGGGCGAACGGATCGCGCGCCCGGAACCACGGCGTCGAGTAGTAGTCGAAAATGTTGCCGTGGAGCTGGTTGGTCCCGGACTTCGTCACGATCGTGACCTGCCCGATCGTTCCAAACTCGGCCGTGTTGTTGGCCATGTCGATCTTGATTTCCTGGAACGACTCGATGTAGTTCGCCAGCGGCCCGATCTGCGTGTTGTCCACGCCGTCGGAAAACGTGACGCCGTCGATCGACCAGTTTGACTGGTTGCCGCGGCTGCCGGCAAACCGCAGCGTGCTCGATCCGCCGCCGGCCTGAAGCACGTTGGGAGACAACGCCAGGAATGCCCACAGTCCGCGCGTGTTCAGCGGCAGGGTCTTCAGCACCTCGGCCGTCTTGGCGTCCGCCAGCCGCGCGGTTTCCGTCTCGATCAGCGTGGCGCCGGCCGATACCTCGACCGTCGTCTCCACGCTGCCGACTTCGAGGCGGATGTCCAGGCGGCGCAGGTCGCGCGACACCAGCACGACGTTCTGCGCAAGAAATTCCTTGAATCCGGCCGCTTTCGCCCGGACGGTGTAAGTTCCCTCCTGCAACTGCGGCAGCGCGTAGATGCCAAGTTCGTTGCTCGTGGCGGAGGTCGTCACGTTGGTCGCTGTGTTGGTGGCGGTCACCGTCGCGCCGACCACCCCGGCCCCCGACGGATCGTTCACCGAACCGGTAATCGTCGCGAATGTGGTCTGCGCCCGAAGCACGGCGGCGGACAATACGACCGCCGGAAGCAGAACGGAAAGCTGGCGTTTCATTGAATCAGACACTCCTTAGGCAAGTTGACTCCCGATGCCCGGGAGAATACCACACTTTTTTATCAGGTAACAGTGACGTTACGGCGCGTGGCGTTACGGCCCGGCAAGGTGCGGCGTCTCGCAGCGACTCCGAATGTCAGCAGGTCCCGGTCGGGGTCACAGAAAAAAGAGATAGAATGCACCCATGCAACGCCGTTCCTTTCTCTCTGCCCTGGCCTTTTCCGGCGCCACGGCGGCGGCGCCGGCGGGCACGCTGGCGCTTCGTGCCCGGTCGCGCAGGCACGGTCTCGCCGTGGAGCAGGACCTCTATTGGAAAACCGGGGAAACGGCCATTCTCATCTGCGACATGTGGAACGGCCATTACTGCAAGAACGCCGTGAAACGGATCGAAGGGATGGTCGGGCGCATGAATGACACCATCGCCAGAGCGCGGGCGCTCGGCGTCCGGATCATCCACGCGCCCAGCGGGACGATGGACGTCTACAAAGACACCCCGCAGCGCCGGCGGATGATGGAAGCCAAGACGGCGGCGCCGCCGGTCCCCATCGCCAGGTGGTGCTACCTCGATCCCAGCTCCGAACCGCCGCTGCCGATCGACGACGCGAGATCGCCGTGCGACGACGATGTCGTCGGCCCCGCCGTCCGGCGCTTCGACCGGCAACACCCGGCGTTGAAGATCGCTGAACCGGACGGCATCAGCGACAGCGGCCAGGAAATCTTCAACTTCTTCGAACAGGAAGGCATCCGGAACGTCGCCATGATGGGCGTTCACACCAACATGTGCGTGCTGGGCCGCCCTTTCGGAATCCGGCAGCTGACCCGGCTCGGCAAGAACGTCGTGCTGGTGCGCGATCTCACCGACGCGATGTACGATCCGCGCGAGGCGCCGTGGGTTTCGCACGAGCGTGGCACCGCGCTCGTAATCGAACATATCGAACAGTACTGGTGCCCGTCGGTGCTCGCCGCCGACCTGACCGTGTTATCTTCGAAGGCATCATGAGCGCTCCGGCACAAACCACGGCAGGCGCCGCCACGGCGGCGGGGGGCGTGAGCCCGCTTCGCTGGTGGGTGGTCTGCCTGCTGAGCCTGGGCATGGTGATCGCCTACACCGACCGCGTGAACCTCTCGGCGGTCCTGCCGGAGATCGGCAAGAACTTCAACCTGAACAAGGAACAGCTGGGGATGACCCAGTCCGCGTTCTTCTGGTCGTACACGCTGCTGCAAATTCCCGCCGGCATGCTCGTGGACCGCTACGGCGTGCGGTCGCTCTACACGGCCGGCTTTCTGTTGTGGAGCCTGGCGTCGGCGGCCACCGCCTTCATCACCGGCTTGAGCAGCCTGCTGTTCTTGCGCGTCCTGGTGGGAACGGGAGAAGCTGTGGTCACCTCTTGCAGTCTGCGCTACATTGCTTCACACTTCCAGGAAAAGGAGCGGGGCAGCGCGGTGGGCGTCTACATGACGGGAACTAAAATCGGACCGGCGATCGGAATCCCGCTGGCGGCCATGCTCGCCAAGTACTTTGGCTGGCAGGCGATGTTCGTGATCCTCGGCATGGGAACCCTGCTGTGGCTGGCGCCGTTCCGGGCCTGGGTGAAGCGGGACGATCCCGCGGCCCAGGGCAGGGATGCGGGCGCGGCCGGACCCAAGGCGGGCAGCGTCACACTCGGCCGGGCGCTCTCCACTCCGCTGATGTGGGGAGTGATCATCGGCACCTACTGCTACATGTACTTCGTCTACTACTGCATGACCTGGATGCCCACATACTTCCGTGAAAAGCACGGCATGTCCATCGAGAAGATGAGCTGGTTCAGCTTTGTCTCGTTCGGCGGCATGGCGGCGGTGGCCGCGCTGGCCGGCTGGTGGGCGGACCGCATCATCGCCCGCGGAGGCGATCCGATCAAGGTGCGGAAGCTGTTCACCATCGCTGGCTTCGTCGCGGCCGCCACGCAGACGCTCAGCGTCTTTACGGACTCGCAGGGTCTGATGATCTTCTTCACGGTGTTCGCGCTCTGCGGGCTGGGACTGGCGACCGCCAACTACTGGGCTCTCACCCAGACGCTGATGCCCGGGGCCCTGCCCGTGGCGATCCAGAATACGGCGGCAAATTTCGCCGGCATCGTCTCGCCGTGGCTGACCGGATGGATGATCAACAAGACCGGGACGTTTGACGCGCCGATCATGGCCGTAGGCCTCTGGCTCCTGCTCGGCATCAGCGCCTACGGAATCCTCGTCCAGCGCAAGTACGCCCTCAGGAACGCATGAAGCATCTGGTTGCCCTGCTGGCCGGCGCGACGGCCGTTTCCGCGCAGACGCCCACGCGCGAGCAGGCGCTCGCGTTCATGAAAAAGTCGGCCGAGTTCTACGCGACCCGGGTTTCGACCGGCGGCGGCTACCATTTCACGTATGCCGAGGACCTGAGCTACGGACGCTCCGAACACGGCGAAGGCCCCACGCAGGTGGAATTTCAACGCGAGGGCACCCCGATCGTCGGGATGGCGTTTCTGGAAGCCTTCGACGCCACCGGCGACAAGTTCTACCTCGAGGCCGCCCGCGCGGCGGCGCACGCGCTGGTCAAAGGGCAACTCTGCTCCGGAGGCTGGGACTACTTCGTCGAGTTCGATCCCGTCAAGCGCCGGGACTACGCCTACCGCTCCGACGGAAACTGTTCGGCGCGGCGGGGCGTCACCAACTTCGATGACAACACGACCCAGGGATCGCTTCGGCTACTGATGCGCGTCGACAGAGCGCTGGGCTTCGCCGACAAGGCGATCCACGAGGCGGCGTTGTTCGCCCTCGACAGCATCCTCAAGGCGCAGTACCCCAACGGCGCGTGGCCCCAGCGCTACCGCGAATTCCCCGACATGAGCGGGCACACGGTGAAACGGGCGAGCTATCCGGATTCGTGGCCCCGCAAGTGGCCGGGGCCGAACTACGAAGCGCACTACACGTTCAACGACAACTCCATCCTCGACACCATCGATATGTACCTGGAGGCGGCGCGCATCTACGATCAGCCCAAATACAGGGCGGCGGCCGAACGCGGCGGCGGTTTCATCCTCCTGGCGCAGATGCCCGATCCGCAGCCCGCCTGGGCCCAGCAGTACGACCGGGACATGCACCCCGCCTGGGCGCGGATCTTCGAGCCGCCCTCGGTGACCGGAGGCGAGTCCCAGAGCATCCTCCAGATGCTGATGGTGCTCTATCGCGAAACCGGCGACCGGAAGTATCTCGACCCGGTCCCGCGCGCGCTCGACTACCTGAAGCGAAGCGTCCTGCCCGGCCGCGGCGAGCCGCCCCGGCGCGAGCGCGAAGCCGGCGCCTGGGCCGGCGGAGGCCTGCGCATTCCGCGCTTCCTTGAACTGAAGACCAACAAGCCGCTCTACATCACCAAGGGAACGCGCGTCAGCGTGAAGGGCCAGCCCTCCGCGCTCCTCGATGGATACGAAATCAGCTACGACGGTTCGTCGGTCATCACGCATTACGGCGTCGTCACGAGCGCCGACCGCCTCGACGCCATCGGCAGGGAGTATCAAAGGCTCGTCAAAGCCGATCCGGCGAACCTTCGCCGTCCCGCCAAACTGCACGGGCTTTCACCCTGGGAGGGGAGGCGCGTCAGCAAGCCGGCGGCGGCGGCCGTGGCGAAGATCATCGCGTCGGCGGATCCGCGCGGCGTCTGGCTCGAAGACGGCTACATCGGCAAGTCCAACCGCATCGTGAGCGTGTTCGCGGCCAGAGATATGACGTTGACCATCGGCGGCAAGTCGTATCCCGTGAAAGAGAACCAGACGATCGACCTTTTCGAGGGCTCTGAGCCGCCCAAAGAGAAAGTGTTCCGCTCTTCCACGTTCGCGCGGAACCTGGTCGCGCTGTCGGCCTTCGTCGGCGGCGCTACTCAGTGACTGTCAGATACTGGCCGGCCGGAACATTATTCAGAATCTTCCTGCCACCCGACGGCCATTCGATCTCGATCCTCTGAATCGCCTTCTCGGCCCCGAGTCCGAAGGTCAGCGGGAGTTCGCTTTGCGAGCAGTAGCTCGACCCGCTCTTGACCCAGTTGGACTGGGTGCCGCCGGCAGTGGTGACGCGAACCATCGCGCCGATGGCGTCGCGGTTGGACTTGGTTCCGGCGAGCCTCAGCGTGATCCAGTTGGACCGGTTGCCGCCCTCGTTCCGGAACAGGTAGGCGGGCCCGTGATTGGTGGTCATCAGGATATCCAGGTCCCCGTCGCGATCGTAGTCGGCGTAGGCCGCGCCCCGGGCGACAATCGGCCGGTTGAATTCGGCGCCCATGCGCGCGGTGACATCCTCGAACTTTCCCCCGCCCAGATTGCGGAACAGCAGCGGAGCCTGGCGGTATTGAACCTTCGGCTGGACCCGCCCGATTTCCTCTTCTATGTGGCCATTGGCGGCGAAGATGTCCGGGTGCCCGTCAAGGTCGTAGTCGAAGAAAAAAACTCCGAAGGCGAGCGACAGCAGGCTCGACCGTCCCACGGTGGAAGACGGCGCCTCGTCGACGAACAGCCCTCGTCCCTCGTTGTGATAGAGGCCGAGCATCTGGTTGGAGAAGTTGCCGACGAGCAGGTGCGGCCTGCCGGAGCGGTCGTAATCCCGTGCGTCCACCCCCATCGCGCCGCGCGCCACGCCGTCCTCGCCGAAGGCGACGCCGGCGGTCAGCGCCTGGTCCGTGAACGAGCCGTTGCGGTTGTTCCTGTAAAGCTTGTTCGGCTGCGTGTCGTTGGCGACGAAGATGTCGGGCCAGCCGTCGGCGTCGAAATCGAGCACCGCCACGCCGAGCGATTTGCCCGTCGGGTCGCCGACGCCGGCCTTGGCTGAGACGTCCTCGAAGCGCCCGCCGAGGTTGCGGAACAGCTTCGAAACGGTGCCCTTGTACGACTCCGGCGTGCAGTAGGACTTGGCCGCTCCGTCGAGCGAGCACCATAGGTCGCCTTTGGCGGTCCACTGGACATAGTTGGCGACGAACAGATCGAGCCGGCCGTCGCGGTCGTAATCGAACCAGGCCGCGCTCGTGCCGAAGTTGGCGTTGGCGATGCCGGCGGCCTTCGTGACGTCACGAAAACGCCCCGCGCCCTCGTTGCGGAACAGCCGGTCCCCTTCGAGCGCGGTGATGTAAAGGTCGATTCTGCCGTCGTTGTCATAGTCCCCGGCGGCGGCGCCGAAGGCGTACATCTCCACGTCCAGTCCGCTGCCCGCCGTGACGTTGCGGAAGGTGCCGTCCCGGTTGTTCCTGTACAGAGCGGACAGAGACCGCCGTCCGCGCGGCGTCCAGTCCCTCGAGTTGATCAGGATGACGTCCTGCCATCCGTCGTTGTCGAAATCGAAAAATGCGCATCCGGAACCGAGGGTTTCGGGAAGGTATTTCTTCCCCGCCCGTCCGCTGTTGTGGGTGAACCGGATCCCGGCGGCGGCGGTGACGTCGGCGAACCAGACCGGCGGGGGGGCGGGCGGAGCCGCGGCCAGCGAGACCCCGAGCAGAAGGGCGGCCCCTCCGGCGCCGCATGGAAACCGGGCCTTCACAGCGAACCGCCCGGAACGCTGACGTGGTCGTGAATCATCTGGCGTTCATTGTTGTCTTCCGGACTGAGCATCCGCTTGCGCGCCGTCAGCGCCTGCGACGCCTCCTCCGCCTTGAACCTCCGGAACAGTTTCTCTGCACGGGACGCCTCCGCCTCCATGCCGAGGCCGCGGTAACAGAGCATCGCCGTGTAGTGCATCTGAAGGTCCTCGGGGTCCACCTCGGCGACCTTCGCCAGTGCGTCGAGAGCGGCCCGGTACTCCCTCTTGAGGAACAGGATCCGCGCCACCTGGTTCTGTACCACTCGGTCTCGCGGATACTTTGAGGCCGCTGTCCGAAAGGACGCCAGCGCGGCGTCATAGTCGCCGTCCGCTTTCTCGACCAGGCCCTTGAAGTAGTAGATCCTCGCCAGCGTGTTATCGAGTTCGAGAGCGCGGGCGAGGAAAGGCTTGGCGGCGCCGGTCTCTCCCTCCTGGATCAGGGCGCGCGCGACGTTGAGCCATCCGTCGGCGTAGCCCGGGTCGGCTTCGGTCACCCGGCGGAAGGCGTACTCGGCCCCCTTGAGGTCGCCCTGGAGAAGCAGGCCGATACCCCAGTCGTTCCAGCGTTCCCGGTCTTCCTTCCGAATGACTGGCCGCCAGGACGGCTCGGCGCTAGAGACCGCGAGCGTTGTCTCGGCGGAGGCGAGCACGGTGACGGGCAGGTCCGGCACCCGGTCTTTGATCTGCCCGGAAGGGTTCCGCGGATAGTTGCCCTCGTCATCCGTGTAGGAGAACCGCGTGTAGTAGTAGCTGAACTTGCGATGATTCAGCTTCGCCATCAGCGTGATCGGCCCCTTCACGTCCCGTGGGATCGCCATCCGGAAATGGGCTGTGTCGGCGGCGCCCGGCGGGATCATGCGGGCATAGAGCACGGAACGCATCTGCCAGGCGTTCCGCTTGTTGATATGATTGCCTTCCCCGTCGAGCTGATACGCGCGGTAGAAGTGCGCGCCGGGTTCGACGGGCCCGCGGCCTCCGTCCTCGATCTGCCCGCTCCAGAAGATGATCTTTCCTTCCGCGTCCCGCGCTTGCAGTTCCAGCCACACGTCGAAAGCGTCCACGGTGCCGCCCGGAAAGAAGTGACCCATCCGACGCGTGCGGACGACGACATCGACCCGGATGTGGGATCCGGGCCTCACCGCCAGTCCGGACCGGTTTAGCGGGGCCGCGACACGGCCCACTTCTCGCACGAATCCCTGTCCGGCCTGCTCGGCCTCCTCTCCCACGGCGATCGACGACATGACCTGCGGGCCCTCGCCCAGCCGCCGCATCATGGGCGTGTCGCCCGGCCGGTCCTCCACGGGCGACGCTGAGAAGATGTCGACCGTGATGAAACCGGACTGGAGGAACTTCGTAGCTGTCTCCAGCTGCTCCGCGTCCTTGTTGACGAACGGAACGGCTGTGTTCGCGCCAAGGAAGCGGTGGTTGTGGACCTTGCCGTTCCGGTTTCCGGGGTCGTTTGAAGCGACCAGCGGCATGTGGCAGTCCGTGCAGGTGGACGCCGCGGGCGGATAGTAGAATGACCGCGCTCCCTGGCCCGAGACCCCGCTCGCCTGCCAGTTGTCGTAGTCATTGAACCCGCGGACCCAGCGGTACTGGTTGACCGGCACGTCGAGGTGCACCTTGTGACAGGCCGAACAGTATTCCGAAGCGTCTTTCCTCATGAACGGCTTCATGAACGAACGGCGGTGCGGCTCGGGATTCAGGTAGGTGACGAAATCGTGGAACATGCGCATGTACCTGTTCTTGCTGTTGGCGAGGTCATGCAGGGGCGGGTACTCGATGGTGAAGCCTCCGTTGCCCATCGAACTGTCGACATGAACGATGGAGTGACACGAGACGCAGGCGAGACCGACGTGCGCCTCGGGAGTGTCGATCTGCTCCTTGGCCGGGCGGTCGAAACGGCCATTGAAGATCATGGCGTGGTCGTGACACCCGGCGCACCACCGGCTCGGCTTGGTCCCCACGACGCTCTGCATGTACTCGATAGACTTCCGGTAGAACTGGTTGTTGAACGACGCGAAACGGTGCATCGAACTCTTCCATTGTTCGTAGATGTCCTTGTGGCATTCGCCGCAACGCTGCGAGTCCATGAAAAAGTTGGAAGGGATCACGCCGCCGGTGTTGGTCTGCGCCGATGACGGGAAGAACGGCGACCTGGCGCCGCCGCCCTCGTGTTCCATCGAAAGGGGAGGGACGGCGGGGTTGCGGATCCGGTCCCTGGGATCCGGAGCCACGCGCCGGTAGAGCGCCGCCGCCGCCGGCAGCAACAGGCAGAAGGCGAGCGCCGCCGCGGTATGCCGCCTCAATTTCCACACCGCCGCCACCGCCGCGGCCATCGCCACAACAATGTGCGCGTAGAAGATGGCGCGCTTGTCGAGCGTGTTGCCCGCCGCGGCCAGATAGAGGCCGGCGGCGAAGGCAGCGCCCATCAGGGCCGCCGCCGGACGGAGAGCCCGGTCCGGGCGCGCCGCAGCCGCCAGCGCGGCGAAGCAGGCCGCCCCGAGCGCCAGGTGCAGCAGCACGTTCGACACGTAGAACAGCGTCGGAGAACCAAACGCCCACACATAGCCCGTGTTCACCAGCAGCGCGCTCAGAAGAACCGCCGTACCGCCTCCCCAGCTCTTGCCAGCCATGCTCCAATCATACCGGTCTGAGGCTGGTGTAGTGTTTCACACAGAGCGACCCTGAGAGGATGGCTTGAGCGCGGACGACCCGGGTGGGTATCGTTGATTCTGCGCTGGCCGTCACCGTCACGATTTATGCTTAATCGCTCCGGCTTGAATCGGCCGACAACGCTCTCGCCAGGCTGCGGGATTCGATACGGTAAGCGACCAGGTCGGAAACGTCTGCTCCTGTTCCCTTCAGCGGCGGCATACTCACTAGCAGGTCGCTGAAAAACTCCGAAACAAGACACCTGGGAATTGTTTTATGCGTCTCTATTGGTGTAGGGACGCGATGAGAGGAGAAGACCGTCAGCAGCAGGAAATGTTCTTGTACGCCAGCCCCGAGGATCTGGTGCCGGCCGATCACCCGCTCCGGCCGATCCGGGCGATGGTGGATGAGGCGTTGCGGAGGCTGAACGAGACCTTCGATGAGATCTACGGAGAGGCAGGGCGGCCGTCGGTAGCGCCGGAGCGGCTGTTGCGGGCGCAGCTACTGATGCTGCTGTACACAATCCGCAGCGAGCGGATGCTGGTCGAGCAGCTGCGCTACAACCTGCTGTTCCGGTGGTTCGTGGGTTTGGGGATGAACGAGGAGGTCTGGCACGCGACGGTGTTCACAAAGAACCGGGACCGGCTGCTGGAGGGGGATGTGGCGCGGCAGTTCTTTGGCGAGATTGTGAGGCAGGCGAAGCAGCGGGGTCTGATATCGAGCGAGCATTTTTCGGTGGACGGGACGATGGTGGAGGCGTGGGCGAGCCAGAAGAGCTTCCGGCCGAAGCAGGACGAGTCAGAGGAGGACGAGCCGAAGGAGGGCGGCCGGAATCGGGAGGTGGACTTCCGGGGGCAGCGGCGGAGGAATGAGACGCATGAGTCGGCGACGGACCCGGAAGCACGGCTTTGGAGGAAGAGCCAGACGGCGGAGGCGAGGCTAAGCTATCTGGGGCACGTGCTGGGAGAGAACCGGCACGGGCTGATTGTGAACGTGCGGGTGACGAAAGCCTACGGTCGGGCGGAGCGGGAGGCGGCGGTGGAGATGGCGCGGGAGATTCCGGGAGGGACGAAGCGGGTGACGCTGGCTGGGGACAAGGGATACGACACGCGGGAGTTTGTCGAGCAGCTGAAGGAACTGAACGTGACGCCGCATGTGGCGCAGAATGTAAGCGGTCGGTGCAGCGCGGTGGATGGGAGGACGACGCGGCATGACGGGTACTGGATGAGCCAGAGGAGGCGGAAGCTGGTGGAGGAGTTCTTCGGGTGGGCGAAGGTCGTGGCGGGGCTGAGGAAGGTGAAGCTGAGGGGGCGGGAGAAGGTGGGATGGCTGTTCACGCTGGCGGCGGCGGCATACAACCTGGTGAGGATGAGAAACCGGATGGCGGCGACTGCCTGAAGAGGGCGGAAACAGCCTTCCGACGGCCTTCCAATGGCCGCTGGAAGGCGAGCAGGAAGCCCGCAGTTCCTGTCTCGACACCTTCCACTGAGGCAAAAATCGAAAAACGGAACAATTTCCGGCTCAGCAAAGGCGATTTTTCAGCGACCTGCTAGAAAGCGGAGAACGCCCGCTCTCCATTTCACGCTGAACCAGCACACCGACCCCCTTCAGGCTCATCTTGCGTGAGAATCCATGCCTCGCCTCAGGTTCATCGCGCGTAGAGACAAAGACTGTGGGCGGGATTTACGTATTCTTCCGCTGTGCTAGTATGATGCCCATGGTTTGGGTGTGCATCTGGGTCGTGTTTTTGTCCTCTTTCGGGTGGGGTCAGAGTTCCTACGGGCGGTTCACGGGCCGAATTACTGACCAGCAGGGGGCCGCCATCTCCGGGGCGACCGTGCGGGTCACACAAACCGAGACCGGGATCACTGCGGAGACCCTTACGAACACAGAAGGTGTTTACGACCTGCCGAGCCTGCTGCCGGGCTCGTACTCACTGTTGGCCGAATTCGCCGGTTTCAAGAAGCATAACCGGTCCGGTCTGACGCTGCGGGTCGGCGACATCGCTGAGATCAATATCGAACTCGAGGTCGGCTCGCTTGCGGAGAGCGTTTCCATCACGGCGGAGGCGCCGATTCTGGAAACGGGAACCGCCAGCCTCGGACAGGTCGTCGACAATCGGATGATCACCGAGATGCCGCTGGCCGGCCGAGGCGTGAACTACCTGATGCAATTGTCGCCGGGAGTGATTTCGACGAACGCGCCCATGCATGGATGGCTTCCCCAGGCGCGCGGTTCGGTCTCGGATATCGCAGTGGCCGGCACGCGCACTCGCAACACCGAGTTCACGCTGGACGGAATCCCCAATATGGAGCGCGAGGGGACCATCGCCTTTCAGCCGCCCCCCGAGATGATTCAGGAGTTTCGTGTTCAGACAGCGGCCTATGACGCATCGGTGGGGAGGTTTGCGGGCGCCAACGTCAACATGGTTCTGAAGTCGGGAACAAACGCGTATCACGGAACGTTTTGGTATTCGCATCTCAGCCGCCCGCTGATGACCCATCCGTTTTTCACCAACCGCAACCTGTACGACACCTCGACGACACGGGCCGGCGAGTCGTTCGCCGAGAAGCGGTCCCGGCTTTGGCCGGCCAGCCTCACCAATCGCTACCGTGTTCATCTGGGAGGGCCGGTGCGCATTCCCAAACTCTATAACGGGAGTAACCGGACGTTTGTCAGCTACGGCAACGACTACATGACGCGGAACTTCAACAATCAGGCCAATACGACGGTCCCCACCGAGGAGCAGCGCCGGGGAGACTTCTCGCGCCTTCTGGCTTTGGGATCCTCGTATCAGATCTATGATCCGGCGACAGTCGTGCCGGTCGCAGGGGGCCGGTTCCAGCGCCAGCCGCTGCCAGGCAATGTCATCCCGGCAAGCCGCATCAGCCCGATTGCGCGCAACCTGCTGAGCTATTACCCGCTGCCCAACGCCGCGGGCACAGCCGACTTCCGCAACAACTTCAGCCTGGCGCCGGGCGCCAAGATCGACTACTGGAGCCACATGCTGCGCGCCGATCATGTTATCAGCGACCGGCACCGGTTCTACGTTTCGGTTTCGACGATGCAGACCTTGGGCGACCAGGGACGGACACTGAACAATGACGCGCTTGGCAACATCACCAGGCTCCGCTACAACTCGGGGGCCCTCGACTACGTCTGGGCCGTGCGCTCCGACACGGTGGCGAACCTGCGCTACGGGATCACGCGGCAGGCGAATACGGCTGGTCCGCCAACGCTTGGACTCGATCTGACATCGCTCGGCTTTCCTGCTTCGCTCGCCAACCGCCTGGATCGCAACCTCACCTCGCTGCCGGCCATCGAGATCGACGGCATGGTCAGCATCGGTACGAACCTGCCTTCGAGCAGCGGTTTCACATCGCAGTTTGTGGGGGGCAGTGTCTCGCAGACCCGATCCAACCACACCATCCGCTATGGCGGTGAGTACCGGGTTCTGTTCGACAACAGTTATGACTACGGGAATTACTCGCCCTCGTTCACCTTCAACCAGGCATGGACGCGCGGGCCGCTCGACAACTCGCCGGTGGCGCCGATCGGGCAGGGCTTGGCGAGCTTTCTGTTCGGACTCCCGACGGCGGGGTTCATCGACGTCAACGACTCACAGGCGGAGAAGTCCGGTTACTTTGGTGTGTTCGTTCAGGACGACTGGAAAGTGACGCGGAGCGTCACGGTGAATTTCGGCCTGCGCTATGAACTCGAGCAGGGAATCACCGAGCGGTTCAACCGGGCCAACCGCGGCCTCGACCTGACCAGCCCCAATCCCGCCGATGCGGCCGCACGGGCCGGCTATGCCCGCAGCCCGATTCCCGAGGTTCCCGTGGAAGCCTTCCGGCTCCGCGGCGGACTGCTGTTTGCGGACGTCGGGGGGCAGCCGCGTGGCCTTTGGGATCCGGATCGCAACAACTTTTCGCCCCGCGTGGGCATCGCCTGGCAGATGACTCCGCGGACGGTTCTGCGCGCCGGCTACGGAATTTTCTTCGAGCCGCTCGGTTCGGACCGGGCCGACGCCTCGCGTCTCGGTTTCAATCAGCGGACCAACATGAATCCGTCCAGTGACAACGGACAGACCTTCCGGGCCACCTTGCAGAACCCGTTCCCCGATGGCTTTGTGCGGGCGCAGAGAAGCTCGGCTGGGCTTGCCACCAATCTCGGCCTCGCCCTGTCCAGTTTCTATCCGCAGCGGCGGAACGCCTACATGCAACGCTGGAGCTTCAATATCCAGCGCGCGCTGACGTCCAACCTTGTGTTCGAGATCGGCTATCTGGGCAACCGTGGCACGGGACTCGGCGTCGGCTACGATTACAACGCCGTCCCGGTCGGGTATCTCAGCACAAGCCCGGAACGCGACAACGCCACCATCAACCGCCTCACGGCCAACGTGGCCAATCCGTTCCGCGGGATTCCGGAATTCGTGAACAGCCCCGCGTTCTTGAACAACCAGTTTCTGGCGCGCAGCCAGCTGCTGCGGCCCTACCCGCACTTCACCGCAATGAACATGACCATCAATGACGGCTTCTCGTGGTACCACGCGGGAACCTTGCGGCTGGAACGGCGATTTTCAGGCGGCTTCTCGATCGGAGGCCACGGGACATGGTCGAAGTTCATGGAAGCGGCAGAACGGCTGAATGCCCAGGATCTGCACCCGCATCATGTGATCTCGTCGCAGGACCGGCCGCACCACATCGCGCTCAGCGGAATGTGGGACCTGCCGTTCGGCAAAGGAAAACCCGTGTTCGGAGGAGCGTCGGGCTGGAAGAACCACGTGGTGGGCGGCTGGTCGATCAACGGCATGTACCAGTGGCAGAGTGGACCGCCGATCGGATTTGGCAACGTGTTGTTCCGGGGCCGGCTCCAAGACCTAGTGATTCCCTACAACGAGCGGCGCGTGGAGCGATGGTTCAACACCGCCGGATTCGAGAGAACCCCGAGCCTCCAGCTCGAGCAGAACTATCGCTCCTTCCCGTTGCGACTGACCGGGCTGCGCGCGGACGGCTGGAACAACTGGGACCTGTCCCTGTTCAAGAGCTTTCGCGTCACGGAACGGTCGAGCCTCCAATTGCGGGCCGAAGCGGTCAACGCTTTCAACCATGCGATGTTCTCCGCTCCCAACTCGGCGCCGGTCAATACGCTGTTCTCCGTCGTGAACAGCACCATCTGGAGCGAACAGCGCAAGATCACCGTCGCGGCGCGGCTGACGTTCTGACCAGATCTCTCTGATCATAAACGGTTTAACCTGCGTACGAAACGAACCCAAATTGACCTTGGGAGGGCTACCATGCCGAATCGAGAAAGGCGTACGCCTGGCGCCGGATCTCGGGCGGAAAGTCGTGGCCGCAGTCAGGATGGACAGCGCGAAGGAGGCTGGATTTCCCGTAGAGGCGGTAGACCGGTCTGGCCGCTTCGACACAATCATGAACGCCGGACACCTCGAAGTTGGTATCGCCGGTCGGGGCGTTGATGAACACCGCACGCGGGGCGATCGCACCGAGGATCTCAGTAAAGTCAAAGGGCATCTCAGCCGGATGTGCGTGGTATAAATCGGCGATTCTGGGCATGTAGCCCTTGTGACTCCATCCCTTCAGGTTGCCCTTCATGTACTTGTAGAAAGAATTGAATCCGCAACTGGTGACCACGGCTCGAATCCGGGTGTCGAACGTGGCCACAAAAAGCGCATTATGGCCACCCAGTGAGTGGCCAATCACTCCGATCCGTTTCGGATTTGTATTGGGAAGACTCAGGAGGAGATCCACTGCGCGGCGGTGATTGACGATCCCTTTCATGCTCGCTGAAGCATAGCCATTGGCGTAGGGGTCAAAGACGTAATCGCCAAAGTTCGGGTAGTCCGGCGCCAGAGCGATAACTCCGCGTTGGGCGAGTTCCCGGGCATAGTGGAGATTCGGCTTGCCTCCCAGTCCGGCTGGTTCGGCCTTTCCGATACGGGTCGTCTGATGCAGGCACAGCATGGCCGGGCGGCGTCCTTTCGCCAAGGGGAGGAACAGGTAGGCGTGCGCTCTGTCGCCGGGTTCCGGAATGAAGGTGATTTTGCGGCGGACGAAAGAGTGGGTGCGTTCCTCCTCGGTGACGTCGACCTCGAGCGGGCCGGTGTAGGGCGCGGGGAGCGGCCCCATCACTTTCTCGATATTGGCGAGGATATGCGACCGGCGCCGGTTCCAGTCTTCGATCTTGCGCACGGGCTGGCGGCGGCCGGCGCTGTCGAGCCAATAGAGGAGATCGGCCTTATCCGGGTAGAAGGGCTGGGACCGGAGTGCGAGGCCGGGAGTCAGGGCCGAAAGAAAGAGCCGTCGGCGCATGGGGGGTTCGGGTGGTAGGGACGGGCAGATTCGAACTGCCGGCCTGCCGCTTAGGAGGCGGCCGCTCTATCCATCTGAGCTACGTCCCCGCCGCGCTGCTTCCCAGTTTACCAGCGCCGCAGTCCCTTTTGACCAATGTCTTTGCGATAGTGCATGCCGTCGAAGTGAATGCCCTCGACAGCGCGGTAAACGTTGGCGATGGCCTCGGCGAGGTTGGGTCCGGAGGCTGTTACGCCAAGGACCCGTCCGCCGGCGGTGACGATCCCGTCCGCAGTGCTGCGGGTGCCGGCGTGGAAAACCGGAGTGGTGGCGGAGTCGAGCCCGTGGATGAGATCGCCCGTACGGGGTGTTCCGGGGTAGTTGTGGGCCGCGAGGACAACGCAGACGCTGGGGTCAGAACGGTATTGAAAGGGTTCGCCCTCGAGGAGGACCTCGGCAAGATCGTTGGACATGCGATGCAGGAGGGGCTGGGTCTCCGGATCTCCGAGGCGGGCGTTGAACTCAAGGACTTTCGGGCCGTCGTTGGTCAGCATCAGGCCGGCGTAGAGAAAGCCGGTATACGGGACGCCATCGGCGATCATCCCGTCGAGCGTCGGCCGGATAATCGATTGAAGGACCCGTGCGGTGGTGGCGGCGTCCAGAATGCGGCCGTCGCAGTAGGCGCCCATGCCGCCCGTATTCGGGCCGGTGTCGCCGTCGTGGACCGCCTTGTGGTCCTGCGTGGCGGCGAGCGGGATGGCGCGGTCCCGGTCGGCGAGGACGATGAAGCTGCACTCCTCTCCGGTGAGAAACTCTTCGACCAGAACCCGGCCAGCGGGGAGGGATTGCAGGGCGGCGAGGGCCTCGTCACGGTCACGGGCTATGACGACGCCCTTACCCGCAGCGAGGCCGTCGGCTTTCAGGACGACGGGGAAGCCGAAGGCATCGACAAGCGACCGGGCGGAGGAGGCGTCGGGCGCGACTTCCGCGCGGGCGGTGGGAATCCCGTGACGGCGAAGGAAGTCCTTGGAGAAGACTTTGGAGCCCTCCAGTTGAGCGGCGGCCGCGGTGGGTCCGATGATCTTCCGGCCCGAGGCGCGAAAGACATCGACAATGCCGGCGACGAGGGGCGCCTCGGGTCCGACGACGGTGAGGTCGGCGCCGATTGCCTCCGCGGCCGCAAGCCAGGCTTCGGGCGTCGGCTCGCAAGGGGGAAGGCAAGTCGCAACCTGGGCGATGCCGGGATTGCCGGGTAGCGCAAAGACGCGGCGGATGAGGGGGCTTTGCGACAGTTTCCACGCGAGGGCGTGTTCTCGGCCGCCGGAGCCGATGACGAGTGCGTTCACCGTTCGTACAATGATAGCTGACGTGGCGCGGAAGTACGATGTAGTGGTCGTCGGGGCCGGGCACGCCGGTTGCGAGGCGGCGAGGGCGGCCGCGCGGATGGGTTTGCGGACCGGGTTGGTGACCATGAACCTGGACCTGATCGCCCAGATGTCGTGCAACCCGGCGATCGGGGGGATCGCCAAGGGGCACATGGTGCGGGAAATTGACGCGATGGGCGGGGTTATGGGGGAGGTCGCGGACGCAGCCGGAATTCAGTTCCGGTTGCTGAACACAAGCCGGGGTCCCGCGGTGTGGTCTCCCCGGGCGCAGTGTGACAAGAAGCAGTACCGGGTGAGGATGAGGGAGGTCCTCGAGCGGGAGCCGAATCTCCGGATCATTCAGGCGGAGGCGGCGGGACTACTGATGGACGGGCGCCATGTGAGAGGCGTGGCTCTGCGGGACGGAAGGACGCTCGAAAGCGGCGCCGTCATCGTGACGACGGGCACCTTTCTCAACGGGCTGGCGCACGTGGGTGAGCAAAAGTACAGTTGCGGGCGGAACGGCGAACCGGCCTCGGAACTCTTCGGCGACGTGCTGCGTAGCAGCGGACTACGGTGGACGAGGATGAAAACGGGAACGCCGCCGCGGCTGGACGGGCGGACGATCGACTGGTCCTGCTTTGAACCACAGGAAGGCGACCCGGAACCGACTCCGTTCTCGTTTCTGACCAGGCGAATCGACCGGCCGCAGGTGCGATGTTTCATCGGGTACACGACGGCGAAAACTGCGGAGATCCTCAGGGGTGCGCTGGCTAGGTCGCCTCTCTACAGCGGGCAGATTGAGGGAATCGGACCTCGGTACTGCCCGTCGATCGAGGACAAGTTCGTCAAGTTTCCCGACAAGGGCCGGCACCAGATTTTTCTCGAGCCCGAGGGTCTGGATACGAACGAAGTCTATGTCAATGGCATGTCGACGAGCATGCCGATTGACGTGCAGCAGCAGATGATCGCGTCGATCCCGGGGCTCGAGGGGGCGGAGATGATGCGTCCCGGCTATGCGATCGAGTATGACGCCATCGACGCGCGGGAGCTGGCGCCGACGCTCGAGGTCAAAAGCCTGCCTGGTTTGTTCCTGGCAGGGCAGATCAACGGGACATCGGGTTACGAGGAGGCCGGATGCCAGGGACTGCTGGCGGGCATCAACGCGGCGTGCAAGCTGGGGGGACGGGACGAAGTGGTTGTCGGGAGGGCGGAGGGGTATCTCGGCATTCTCGTGGACGACCTGACCACCAAGGGGACGGATGAGCCGTACCGGATGTTCACGTCGCGGGCGGAATTCCGGCTGCACCTGCGGATCGACAACGCGGACGAGCGGCTGACGCCGCTCGGACGGCGGGCGGGACTGGTGACAGACGAGCGCTGGAATCTCTACGAAAAGAAGCGCAGCCAGAAGGAGCGGCTGTCGGACTGGCTGCGAAGGACCCGGGTGGATCCGGAGCGGCTGAAGGAGTACTCTTTCGCGGCCGACGAGCGGCCCACGCTCGAGACGTGGCTGCGGCGGCCGGAGGCGAAGGCCGAAGCGCTGCGGACGTGGGTGAGGGAGATGCTGAACGAGGAGCCGGCCCAGGGGCTGCTGATGACGATCGAGACGGAGGCGAAATATGCGGGGTACATCGAGCAGCAGGAGCGCCGCCTGGCGCGAATGCGGGACTCCGAGAGCCGTCGGATTCCGGGCGGGTTCCGGTTTGCCGGCATTCCAGGACTGTCGCGGGAAGTGACGGAGAAACTGGAGCGGGTCGGGCCGCGCTCACTCGGGCAGGCGGGGCGGATTCCAGGGGTGACGCCGGCGGCGCTGGCGGTGCTGGAGGTTTACCTGAGCGCGGCGCGGGATGAGGACTGAGTTCTGGCGGCGGCTGAGAGACGTTCTCGGGGAACGGTACGCGATCGCGCCGGAGCAGGGGGAGCGGCTGGCCGCGCATTGGGAGCATCTGGAACGGTGGAACCGGCGGATCAATCTGACCGCGATCCGGGATATGGAAACGGCCGTCGTCCGGCACTATGCGGAGAGCGTGGCGCTGGCGATGGAGATTGCCGCCGGCCGGTGGCGGGTGTTGGACGTGGGATCGGGAGCGGGCTTTCCGGGGTTTCCGTTCGCCGTGGTCCGGCCGGAGTGCGAGGTCATTCTGCTTGAGAGCGATGTGCGGAAGGCGGTTTTTCTCGAGGAGTCGACGGCCGGGACGGCAAACTGTCGTGTGTTGAATGACCGGCTGGAAAGAGTCAGCATCCGTTGCGACTGGCTCATCAGCCGGGCGGTCAGCAGGATGGACCTCGCGGGCGGCATTGGACGGTTGGCGGATCGGATCGGATTGCTGGTGTCGGCGACAGGGGCGGCGGAGTGGGCGAAAGAGATTGAAGTGGAGAAGGACGTGACGCTCCTTTTCCGGCCCGAAGCGCACGTTCTCGTTGGGAGGACGCGGCGTTCGGAACCGGGAACGGCGTGAGCGGGAGTCGGACGACCGGTCTCGGAGGTGTTACGACCCGGGCCGGTACGATCCCTCCGGACGCGGCAGCGTCGCAATCGCGGTGAAGGCGTGGTCGCGTCCGGTTTGCCTCAGAACGCCGAACATTCCGACCGCCCAGACGGATCCATTGACGGGAAGAATTTGGCTGAGGAAGACGGAGCCGCTCAGAGGGACCGATGTCCACGTCTCGCCGCCGTCCTCGCTCAGCAGAAGCGCGTTATCGGAAGCGATCCAGGCGCGGCCGGAGTTGTCGAACACAATCGCCTTCAGCCAGTCGCGGGAGGGACTCGGCTGCTCCTGCCATGTGGCGCCGCCGTCGCGGCTCCGCAGGATATGGCCCGCGGAGCCGACAGCCCACCCCGATTTCACGTCACGAAAGTAGACAGAGTGCAAGGAAAGGACGCCCGCCGGGACGCTCGCCTTTTCCCATGTTCGGCCGCCGTCGCTCGTCCGCCGGATCGTCCCGTTCCAACCTGCGACCCAGCCGTGATGGGCGTCGAGAAAGAAGATGTCCTCCAGACCTTGGGAATCTCCGGTTTGCTGCTGCTGCCAGGTCTTTCCCGCGTCGCGCGAATGAAGGATGACTCCTGACCAGCCGGCCAGCCACCCCAGGTCGCCGACGAAGTGGATGGCGGTCAGGTTCTCCCGGGTCGGGAGCGGCACGGGCCGCCAGGTCTCGGCTCCGTCGTGGGTGGCGAGCAGAGTTCCCCCGTCTCCGGCTGCAAAACCCCGTCGGGAATCGAGAAAGGCAATGGTGCGGAGCTTCGCCGGGAAGGGAACGCGCCGGGTTTGCCAAGTAAGGCCCTGATCGGCGGACACCAGAAGGTCATTCCGGTCGCAGAGCAGCCACACGGAGGGACCGGCTGCGGCCGCACGAAGAATCGGGCAAGGTACGCTTCCTACGGCCGCGGCTGCGCGGTGCAGGGCGGCACAGAGCAGGAGCAGCAGCAGGGATCGGCTCATGATGGACCTCTCAGCGCCTCCACGCCGGCTTTCTCGCGCGGAGGCATCTCGCGGCCGGCAGGCTGGACGAGCTCGTCGAGGTTGGTCCTCATCCAAGAACTTTGGCCCGGGGAGCGGGTGAGCAGGAACCCGGGTCCGAACGCGAAAACCGAGTCTCGCGCAGCCACCACCCGGGTGACAGCCATGGCGCTCTCATGCGGAAGGGTTCGCCACGTTTCGCCGCCGTCGTCGCTGCGAAGCAGTTGGTAGCCGGCCGCAAGCCAGGCGGCGCCGTCCGGGCTGAAGTCCAGGGATGTCAACCAGGACTTCGTTGGGACCGCCTGTCTCTCCCAAGTCTTGCCACCGTTTCTTGTCCGCAACATCGTGCCGTACATTCCCACCACCCAGCCGTTCTGAGCGTCCCGGAAGCGGATGAAGCTCAATGTCTCCCAAACCCCCGGCAGGTCGAGAGACTGCCAGGACTCCCCTCCATCCGTAGTACGAAGCAGGAGTCCCGACCAGCCGGCAGCCCAGCCCCGGCTTTCGTCGACAAAATGCAAACTCTGGATGGGCCGCGAAGTAAAAGTGCGTTGCGGCCGCCACGTCCGGCCGCCGTCGGCGGAGTGAAGGATGGTTCCATTGAAGCCCGCGACCCAGATTTTGCCGTCCATCGCCTGGACTGCCGTCAGATCTTCACGGGCGCCCGTCTCCAAGCGACCCCAAGTCCGTCCACCGTCCGAAGTGGTCAGCAGGAGTCCGGCATCGCCGGCCACAAATCCGCGATCCGGTTTGACGAAGTGCGCGGCGCGGACGCGGCCTCCGCCCGGAAGATGAAGGGTTTCCCAGGAGCCCGTCTCACCGCGTCTCAGTCCGATGCCATTTTCGCAAAGCAAGTAGAGGTTGGACCGATCCGGCGTGGCCGCGTCCACCGGAAAGCATCCGTCCAGCGCCTGCGGGAACGCCACGTGACATGCTGCGCAGAAGAGCAGGAGAGATGGCCGAACAGGCATAAATCCGCACCGAAGGATAGTGGGAGGGGGCGGGACGGGAAGCCGACTCGGCCCGCCCGCTCCGGGGGAGGTTTCCGACGTTACTCGACCTTCACCTCGATGGTTCTGGTTTTGACCTTCTCCGTCTTCGGCAGATGCACGACGAGCATGCCGTCTTTGAACTCCGCCTTCAGCTTCTGGTCGTCGACGCCGTCCGGGATGTCGAAGGTCCGCATGAACGTGCCGTAGGAGCGCTCAATGCGGTGAAACTTCTTTCCTTTTTCCTCTTTTTCCTGCTTGCGCTCGCCCTGGATCGTCAGCAGGCCGTCCTGGACGGTGACCTTGACGTCCTTCTTGTCCACCTCTGGAATCTCGGCCTTCACCAGATATTCCGAGTCGGTTTCCGAGATGTCCACCGTGGGCGCCCAATCGGCAGTGGTCAGAGCTTCGCGCGCGCCGGTGCCTCGCGCCGGCCACCGGGAGAGCATGCGGGAGAAGCGGTCCGTCAGCTCCTGCATCTCCTTCTCCATCTCCCTGAAGGGGTCCCAACCCCAACGAATCAAGCCAGCCATATTGCTTTTCTGACCTCCTTGACGCGTTGAAGATTGTCGCGGGAACCGCAGGCGGGTTTGGCGGACTCCACCACGAGCGGTTTCCGCAATCCTCACGCTGGCAGTAGAGTATTTGTTCGGTTCTTGAAGGGCTGGGAGCGGTCTGGCTCGGCCCTGGAACCGAACCACCCTCAGAGTAACACGATCATGTGCAGATGTCAATATCGTAAAGAAGATTATATTAGTGTAGTACGCTCAGATTTTTATTGCGGTCCCCGGAGCCGGAAGGCGGTCCCCAGGCACCGTGGACGACTGCCCCTGGGCGCCAGAGGACCATTTCACCGACAGCCGTGCTTCGACGCGCACGAGGTTGGCGTCCCGGCACACGCGTGCGCGCCGCCGGATCTTCAGAAGTAGAGTTTCAGGGCGAATCGGAACTGGCGCTCCGTGGCCTGGGCGGTGGTGATTTCGGTGAAGCCGCCGAGATTGGTGATCTCGCCGGCGGCGTTGCGGGTTGCCGACGAGGCG
>Ga0209172_10002171_pt1 | contig 36289 bp, 31 predicted proteins | sample LarsenN4metaG_FD_184113 | JGI IMG/M metagenome (GOLD analysis project Ga0209172, IMG submission 184113) | Hot spring sediment bacterial and archeal communities from British Columbia, Canada, to study Microbial Dark Matter (Phase II) - Larsen... ... | reverse complement strand
ATGAGCCCGGCCGGCTCCACCGGCTTGTGGCCCAACCCGCTGCCGCTGCGCGCCGTGGGCGCCGCGCTCGGCTCGGTGGTGATGGCCTTCGTGGCGCTGATGCTGGTGTGCGAACGCAGCGAACGCCAGCTGCGCGACTCGCGCCGCCGCCTGCGCGCCCTGGCCAACATGGACGCGCTGACCCAGGTGCCCAACCGCCGCCACTTCCACGACCTGGCGACCATGGCGCTGCGCAACGACCCGCCGGGCAGCGCGGTGCTGCTGATGCTCGACGTCGACCACTTCAAGGGCATCAACGACCACCTCGGCCATGCCGCCGGCGACCGCGTGCTCACGCTCGTCTCGGGCGCGCTGCTCGAGCACCTGCGCGCGCAGGACGTGGCCGGGCGCCAGGGCGGCGACGAGTTCGTGCTGCTGCTCAGGCGCGCCGACACGCGCGCCGCGATGGGCGTGGCCGCGCGCATCGTCGAGGGCGTGCAGCGGCGCGCCGAGGAGGCGCGCCTGCCTCGGCTGACGCTCAGCTTCGGCATGGTGCAGGTGACGGACGGCGAGCGCATCGAGGACGCCATGCGCCGCGCCGACCAGGCCATGTACGAGGCCAAGCGCCAGGGCCGCGGCTGCGCCGTGGCTGCCGAGGGCGACGAGGACCACCCGGTCTTCAGCGAGAGCCAGCGCATGGGGCTCACCGCGGCCTGACCGCCCGGGGCGGCTGGCGATAATCGCCGCCGCCCGATGCCTGCCGCCACCTCCAACCTGCTGACAGCGGCCGCCGCGGTGGCCATCGGCGCGGTATTCGGCGCCTGGCTGCGCTGGGGCCTGGCGGTGTGGCTCAACGGCCTGTTCCCGGCGCTGCCGCCGGGCACGCTGATCGCCAACCTCGCCGGCGGCTACCTGATCGGGCTGGCGCTCGGCTTCTTCGCCCAGAGCCCGGGCCTGCCGGCCGAGTGGAAGCTGCTCGTCGTGACCGGCTTCCTCGGTGCGCTGACCACCTTCTCCACCTTCTCGGCCGAGGTCGTGACGCTGCTGCAGCAGGGCCGGCTCGGCTGGGCGCTGGCCACCGTGTCGGGCCACGTGCTGGGCTCGCTGGCCATGACCTTCCTCGGCCTGTTCACCACCAGGGCCCTCGGAGCGGCCTCCTAGAATGAATGCCATGTCGCCGCAAGAGATCCTCGAACAGTTCGGCCCGCGCGAGGCCATGGAGTACGACGTCGTGGTGGTGGGCGCCGGCCCGGCCGGCCTGGCCACCGCGATCCGCCTCAAGCAGCTGAACGCCGAAGCCTCGGTGGTGGTGCTCGAGAAGGGCAGCGAGCCCGGCGCGCACATCCTGTCCGGTGCGGTGATGGACCCGCGCGCCATCACCGAGCTGTTCCCGGACTGGAAGGAACGCGGCGCGCCGCTCAACCAGCCCGTCACCGCCGACGAGGTGCTGTTCCTGCGCGAAGGCAGCGCGCTGCGCACGCCGAACGCGCTGGTGCCGGCCTGCCTGCACAACCAAGGCAACTACGTCATCAGCCTGGGCGCCGTGGTCAAGTGGCTGGCCGCGCAGGCCGAGGCGCTGGGCGTGGAGATCTTCCCCGGCTTCGCCGCCGCCGAGGTGCTGTACGACGAGCGCGGCGCGGTGCGCGGCGTGGCCACCGGCAACCTGGGCGTCGGCAAGGACGGCCAGCCGCACGGCGGCTTCCAGCTCGGCATGGAGCTGGTCGGCAAGTACACCGTGTTCGCCGAAGGCGCGCGCGGCCACCTCGGCAAGCAGATCATCGCCCGCTTCGCGCTCGACGCCGGGCGCGACCCGCAGAGCTACGCGCTCGGCGTCAAGGAGCTGTGGGAGATCGACCCCGCCAAGGCGCGCCCCGGCCTCGTCGTGCACACCGCCGGCTGGCCGATGGACGAGCAGACCTACGGCGGCGGCTTCCTCTACCACCTCGAAGGCAACCGCGTCACGCTCGGCCTGGTGACCGGCCTGGACTACCAGAACCCGTGGCTGTCTCCGTTCGAGGAGATGCAGCGCTGGAAGACGCACCCCGAGATCCGCAAGCACCTCGAAGGCGGCAAGCGCATCGGCTACGGCGCGCGGGCCATCGTCGCCGGCGGCCTGCTCTCGCTGCCCAGGCTGGTGTTCCCGGGCGGCGCGCTGGTCGGCTGCGACGCCGGCACGCTGAACGCCGCGCGCATCAAGGGCAGCCACGCCGCCATCAAGACCGGCATGCTCGCCGCCGAGGCGCTGGCCGCGGCGCTGAAGGCCGGGCGCGCCGGCGACGAGCTCGCCGCCTACCCCGAGGCCTTCGAGAAGAGCTGGCTGCACGAGGAGCTCGACGCCGCGCGCAACTTCAAGCAGTGGTTCAAGAAGGGCAACACGATCGGCGCGCTGATGAGCGGCATCGAGCAGTGGCTGCTGCCCACGCTGGGCATCAAGCGCCCGCCGTGGACGATCCACCGCACCGAGCCCGACCACGTGCGCCTGCACGCCGCCGGGCAGGTGGAGCCGATCCGCTACCCCAAGCCCGACGGCGTGATCACCTTCGACCGCCTGTCCTCGGTGTTCGTCAGCAGCACCAACCACGAAGAGAACCAGCCGGCCCACCTGACGCTGAAGGACGCCGCGGTGCCGCAGACCGTGAACCTCGCGCGTTATGCCGGCCCCGAGAGCCGCTACTGCCCGGCCGGCGTGTACGAGTTCGTCGACGAGCGGCTCGTCATCAACGCGCAGAACTGCGTGCACTGCAAGACCTGCGACATCAAGGACCCGACGCAGAACATCGTCTGGGTCACGCCGGAGGGCGGCGGCGGGCCGAACTACGCGGGCATGTAGCGGGCAGGGGCAAGCGCGCCCTCTGCCGCGTCTCGGCGCGCCCTCTCATTCCGGCGACGCGGGTGCGTCGGTCCGGCAGTGGCCGAAGAACCAGAACGACATCGTCGTTCCGGCCGCGGCGAGAGCGATCCACGCAAGCGACAGCGCCAGATCGGCCTCCTGGCCCGCGCGCAGCGCGAATGCCGTCATCGACAGCAGTGCCAGTCCCATGGTCGCCGACTTCACGAGCACGAAGCCGGCGAGCACGTAGCCCCAGGGCCGATCGCCCAGCAGCCACCAGGCGCTCAGCACCGCCAGCGGCACGATCACGCCGAGGTCCAGGACGAAGACGAACACCGTCGGCGTGCCGGCCTTCTCGATCATGGGCGGCAACCTGCCTTCGGTGAAGAAGGGAACGATCTGGCCGAACCAAAGCAGGCACAGAACGAGCGCCATGACGAGCAGAAACGCGGCCACGCCACGCCGTGGCGTGCGCGCGTCGAAGGCCGCATGCAGCGCCGGCGCATCGATGCCCGACAGGCCGGCGATCAGCGCCGCGATGGTCGTCGAGAACAGCGCCACGTAGACGAGGAACAGCACGTTGAAGCCGTAGGCGAAGGCCGCCCCGGTGTAGGTGTAGGCCAGGTAGCCGAGCAGACCCTGCCAGATCAAGGTGGCGCGCGGCGACCCTCGCCGTGCCGCGCGCCACACGACGACGCCGACGCCGAGCGCGAACAGCGTCACCAGGTCCTGGCCGCGCGATACAGCGACGGGACGAAGAGGCCGGCCCCACTGGCCAGCGCCGCGAGGGCCAGGATCCAGGGCGTCAGGCCAAGCGCGACGCGCAGGCGGGGCGGGTGATTCATGGCACAGGTTGGCTCGGCCGCCGCGTCGCCGTGCCTACCGCGAGACAGGCCACGCCCAGCCACAACACGCCCGCCAGCAGGGCGTACACCAAGGCGTCCTGCGTCGCCGAGAGCGCCGCCAGCGGGATGAACGCCCCCAGGCTGCCGGTGTAGGCGAAGTGCATCAGCTGGGCGACGACGCCGCTTCGGGTGCGCGCGTACACGGCCGTCATGACGATCCGCCAGGCGATGAGCGGCAGGGCGAACAGCGCGAACGTCACCGGCCAGAACGCGCCGAGCGTGCTGCCGCGGATCAGGACGTCCGCCAGCGCGTGCCAGATCGCCCACAGCGCACCCAGCCACAGCCCGGCCCTGAACGGCGACGCGCGGGCGAGCAGGCCGCGCGTCGCGTAGCCGGTCCAGCCGATCTCCTCCAGGTACCCCGCGAACAGCCCCGCGAGGCCCATCAACGCCAGCGTCGGCGCATAGACCGGCGAGACCAGCGCGCTCAGCGCCCACAGGATGGCCAGCACCAACAGCGGCAGCAAGGCCAAAGCCAGCGCGTACCACCGCGCGCCGACGCGCCAATGCGCCATGCGCACCCACAGGGCGTGCAGCCCGGGTCTGCCTTCCACGAGCACCGTCAGCACGATCGCGGCGACGCCGGGCGCAAAGAGCATGGGCAGCGCCACCAGGCCCACCTCGGCGGGCGACGGTGACGATCCCGAAGCGGCAAGCACGCCGGCGATCGCCAGGATGCCGCCCCAGGCCAGCACGTAGACGAGGACGAAGTAACTCGTCAGCGGATGGCTTCGGCACGCACGGCGCAGGACTTCAGCGCGGCTTGCGGGCCGTGGCATTCACCGTCACCTCGATGCCGTCGAACTCCGCATACGCGTACTCGCCGCTCGGTGCCGCATAGCGGGCCTCGCCGCGCGACGCGAGCCGGTAGCCGCCCTGCGATCGGTACGCGCCGACCGGGGTGGACCAGCGCTGCGGCTGCAGCGTCACGCCGTCGGTGGCCAGCGCGGGGCGGTCGTCGGACCAGAAGTCGACGAGCGCACCGCTGGCGTCGAACAGCAGCACAGCGCGCACCGTGTGCGGGCCGTTGGTGAAGGTCGCCTCGGCCTGCCGGTCGTCGATCGGCCGCCAGCGGATGGCCGGGTCGATCAGCGCTGCCGGCGCCATGATGGCCATGTCGTTGAGCAAGGTGACCGTCTCGGTGCGCGTCAGCGCCGGCCCCTCGAGGTCCACGATCGGGAACATCGACAGCAGCCTGATGCGCATGCCGGCGCCGTCCTCGGCGTAGGCGTGCAGGCCGTCGAGCGGCAGGCCCGATCGCGTGGCCTGCATGAAGAAGTAGCGCCGCGGCGGGTCGAAGAAGCTGACCTGCTCGGCGGTGAAGGGCATCCACGGCGCGTCGGCGGCGCCGCGGATGCGCCCGCTCATGCGCACGCTGAAGAACCGCACGCGGGGCTGGCCGAGCGCGCCGGTCAGCCGCAGGTAGCGTTGCACCGGCGGCGGCAGCGCGGCCACGTCGGCCTCGCCGACCACCGGTGCCGGTGCGGCGGCCACGCCGGCGAGCCCCTGCGCGACGCGCCGCGTGTACTCGGCACGCAGACCGAACGGACCCCAGGCGAAGGCGCCGTAGACGACGGCCACCAGCACGACCACGTTGGCCAGCGTGCCGAAACGCGCGTCGCCCCATGACGCCACGATCGCCACCTGCGAGACGACGAGACCGACCCCGGCGATGAGCCAGAAGAGACGCGGCGCCGCCCACAGCGCCGCGACGGCGGCGAGCAGCAGCAGCGTGGCCAGCAGCCACACCGCGCCCATCGGGCGCGAGATCGGGATCGTGAGCTGAGGCAACGGCGCATAGCCGAAGGCCTTGGCGAACCCCATCAGGTGGATCAGCGCGTGCAGGGTCAGCACGCAGGCGAACGCAAAACGCATGCTCAGGCCTCCGGGTGCGACTCCGAGTTCTCGCGACCTCGTCTCGGGTTTCAGGTCCCAGGTTTCAGACCAGCACCGCCTGCACCGGCCGGCGCAGCGATGGCGGCAACGTCGGCCCGCGCCCGAACCGGATCACCAGGTCCGCACGCGTGCGACCGAGTCCGATCGCTGCGGCGAACTGCGGTCGCAGCGACGCCACCTCGACCGGCATGTTGACGTGCGCCGTGCGGATGCCCAGCGCCGTGGCCTGCAGGGCGAAACGTTCGTAGCAGCGGCCGACCTCTACCCAGTGCGCCGCGTCCTCCTTCGCACCGGCGAACACCGCGACGCCGGCCGAACTCCTCAGGTGCCGGGCGTACTTCTCGTTCTCCGCCTTCGGCGTGAAGAACCAGCCGAACATCAGCCGACCCAGCCAGTCCGGCGCCTGCGGGTTGCCGGACGACATGCTGAACAGGCCGTCGCCCAGGCGCACGGCGTCGGCGCCGTTGAAGCGGATCCAGGCCTTGAGCTCGTCGACGAATGCCTTGTCGTTCATCTGCGCGGTGTTGCCCTGGATCACGAAGTCGAGCACGTTGTCGATCGCGGGCCGATCGGTCAGCAGCAGCAGGCGCACGCGGTCCGAAAAGGCTGCGGCCTGCAGACGTTTCAGATCGTCGGAGGCCACCGGCTTGCCGTCGTACTCGGCGCGCGTGGACTGCCGCGATGGGATGGCCTTGAACAACTCCGTCGCCTCGGCCGGCGCGTTGGCGAGCGCGATGCGGATGGCACCGCGCGCTTCGTCGAACATGGCCTCGCCGTGCAGGCCATGGGCACGGGCGGCCTGGATCAGGTTCTCCGCCGCACAGCCGAGGGAGACGTACAGGTGGTGGTCGTCGGGGTCGACCGCCGGGCACCGGCGCGAGAGATCCGGAAGGATCGTGATGGCGTCGTTCTCCAGCGCGAACTTCCAGCACTGCGTGTTGTGACTCGACGGCGCGAGCGTGGCGTAGCGCACCAGCTCGGTGCCCAGGGCAATTCCCCGATCGCTCTGCAACGGCCCGAGGCGCCAGGTGCTTTGCACGGACGACTGGTAGGCCGCATCACCCTCGCTGGACGTGCAGCCGGCCAGGCCTCCGGTGGCCACCAGCGCTGCCGGCAGCAGATGACTGAATCGACGACGGCTCAACATGACTTCGCTTTCGACTTCGCTCCGAGCCAAAAGCTTGAGCGGGCCGTTGCCGTGCCGCATTGATCACCGTCACCCGGCCGACCGCCCGCTCCGACCGATGACGGGTGCTTGATCCAGGTCGACGGCGCGCCTCGCGCGAGACGCCTTCGCGTTCAGCCGCGCAGCTTGCGCTCCAGGAAGTCGAGCCGGTCCTGGCCCCAGAAGATCTCGCCGTCGACCACGTAGCTCGGCGCGCCGAACACCTGCGCCTCGAGCGCACGCTGCGTGTTGGCGCGGTAGCCCTCGTCGGCGGCGCTCTCGCGCGAGGCGGCGAGCAGGCCGGGGTCGAGCCCCTGCTCGCCGAGCAGCGCCGCGAGCGTGGCCTCGTCGGCGAGGTTGCGATCCTCGGCCCACACCGCCTTCATCATCGCGCCGGCGAGGTCGAGCGCGGCTTGCGGGCCGCGCGCGGCCTGGGTGGCCACGATGAGGCGCGACGCGGCCGCGCCGTCGACCGGAAAGAACTTGGGCTGCAGGTTGAGCGGTACGTTCAGGTGCCTGGAGAAACGCGCCAGCTCCACCAGGCGGTAGGCTTGGCGCTGCGGCGCGCGCTTGGGCAGCGGCAGGCCGCCGCTGGCCGGGAAGATCACGCCGTAGTCCACCGGCTGCACGCTCACGCTGGCGCCGGCGGCGCGCGCGATGGCGCGAAAGCGCGCGTGGCCGAGGTAGGTCCAGGGCGAGACCGGGGTGAAGTAGTAGTCGATGTGCGGCACGGGGTCCTCTTCGTCGTCGGTTCTCTAGAGCACGCGTTGGCGCACGACGACGATGTCGTCGCGCCAGATGTCGTCGGGGCTGATGTAGTTGTCATTACGCTTGAAGCGCACGTGGGCGGCGCGGAAACACTCGTCGACCAGCTCCGAGCAGATGTACTTGCGGTCGCGCGCGCCGCGGCTGATGCGCAGCGCGATGCGCACCGCGATGCGCAGGATCTCGAAGTTGTCGTAGGGCTTGGTCAGCAGGTCCATGCCGCGGCTCACCGCCTTCTTGACCTGCGCGTCGTCGAGCCCGGGCGCCACGCGCGCGATGACGATCTCGCCGCGGTAGGGCTTGCGCCGGCCGTGGTAGTCGCGCAGGTACTTGCTCACCGGCACGAGGCGCACGCCGATGCCGGTCTCGCTCTCGAGGACGAAGACGCGGTCGAGCTGCTCGTCGACGTAGAGCACGCCGACGTGGCTCCACACCGAGCGCGTGAACTTCTGGATCAGGCCCGAGAACAGGTACGAGCCCGAGCAGAACAGCAGGTCGCCCGAGCGCAGCTCGGCGCGCAGGTCCTCGTAGGGCGTGACGGGCAGCAGCCGGATCTGCGCCTTGGTGAGCGGCGCCGCCAAGCGCTCAGCTCCAGTTCGGCGGGCGCTTGTCGATGAAGGCCTGCACGCCCTCCAGCGCACCCTCGTCCATCATGTTGCAGGCCATCGTGCGGCCGGCGTCGGCGTAGGCGGCCTCGATGCCCACCTCGAGCTGGCGGTAGAAGAGCTGCTTGCCCATCGCGATGGCCACGCGCGGCTTGGCGACGATGCGCGCGACGATCGACTCGACCTCGGCGTCGAGCCGCTCGGCCGGCACGACGCGGTTGACCAGCCCCTTGGCGAGCGCCTGCTCGGCGCTGATGAAGTCGCCCGTCACCAGCATCTCGAAGGCGGCCTTGCGCGAGACGTTGCGCGACAGCGCCACGCTCGGCGTGGAGCAGAACAGGCCCAGGTTGACGCCGCTCACCGCGAAGCGCGCCTCGCTGGCCGCCACCGCCAGGTCGCACATCGCCACGAGCTGGCAGCCGGCGGCGGTGGCGATGCCGTGCACGCGCGCGATCACCGGCAGCTCGAGCTTCTGGATCGACATCATCATGCGGCCGCACGACGCGAACAGCCGCTCGTAGTAGTCGAGCGACGGCGCGGCGCGCATCTCCTTGAGGTCGTGCCCGGCGCAGAAGGCCTTGCCGGCGCCGGCGATGACCACCACGCGCGCCTTCGGGTCGCGCGCCACGCGGTCGAGCGCCGACTGCAGCGCCTCGATCAGGCCCTCGGAGAGCGAGTTGAAGGCCTCGGGCCGGTTCAGCGTCAGCGTCACGACGCCGCGCGCGTCCTGGTCGAGCACCACGAGATCCGGTCCGCTCATCGCCTTCGCCTCCCGCCGCGTCGCGCGGCGCCCGGGGAGGCTACACGATCGGCTCGCCAGCCGCCATGCGGCGCGGCCCGCGGCGCGCCCACCGCGAGCTGTTCAGCGCGGGGTGTTCGGCGCGTTCAACGCGGGGCGTGCACCGTGAGCGCCGAGGGCAGCGCCCGGGGCCGACCGGCACCCTCGAGGGCGCGCACGAGCACGGCCTCGAACTGCGCGACCACGGCATCCCAGTCGAGCGACTGCGCCGTCTCGCGCGCCGCCCGGCCCAGCGCGCGGCGGCGCGGCGCATCGGCGGCCAGCCGCACCACGGCGTCGACGAAGGCGGCAGCGTGCGGCGGCGACACCAGCGAGCCGTTCACGCCGCTGCGGATCAGCTGCCCCGCAGCGGCGGTGTCGAAGGCCACCACCGGCAGCGCGCTGGCCATGGCCTCCGGGGTCACGTTGCCGAAGGTCTCGGTCAGGCTCGGGAAGGCGAACAGGTCGCCGGAGGCGTAGTGCGCCGCCAGGTCCTCGCCGCGGCGCTGGCCGGCGAAGTGGGCCTGCGGGCAGCTGCGGCGCAGCTCCTCGCGCAGCGGCCCGTCGCCGACGAGCACGAGGCGCGCCTTCGAGTCGCGCTCGCGCACCGCCGCGTAGGCGGCGATCACGGCGTGCAGGTTCTTCTCCGCCGCCAGGCGACCGACGTAGACGATCACCAGGTCGTCGTCGCCGGCACCCCAGGAGGCGCGCAACGCGGCGCTGCGTCGCGCGGGGTCGAACAGGCGCGTGTCGACGCCGCGGCTCACGACCGCCAGGCGCTCGAAGCCGAGCGCCTCGAGCTGCGCGCGCAGCGCCTCGGTGGGCACCATGGTGCGGCCGGCGCGGTTGTGGAACCAGCGCAGGTACAGCCTGATCGGCCCGGCCAGCCAGCCCAGCCCGTAGTGGCGCCCGTAGGCGTGGAAGTTGGTGCGGAAGTCCGAGCTCGTGGGCAGCCCCAGCTGGCGCGCCGCCCGCAGCGCCGACCAGCCGAGCGGCCCTTCGGTGGCGATGTGCACGACGTCGGGCCGCTCTTGCGTCCACCGCTGCACGAGGGCGCGTCGGCACGGCACGCCCATGCGCAGCTTCGGGTAACCCGGGATCGGCCAGCCGCCGGTCAGCACCTCCTGCAGGCGCGGGCCGGCCTCGGGCACCTGCTGCGGCTGCTGGCGCGGGCGAACGAGCTGCAGGTCGTGGCCACGCGACTGCAGGCCCTGCACCACGCGGGCCAGCGACAGGGACACGCCGTTGACCTCCGGCGGATAGGTCTCGGTCACCACCGCGATGCGCAGGGGGCGGCGCGCGGCGGGCGGGCGGTCGACCACGATGGCGTCGGCGGCGTCGTCATGCATGGGCGGCCATCATCGCGACGCTGCGCAACGGTTCGATGACAGCGCCCGGGGTTTCGCACCCGCCGGGCGTCACGGCCCTTTCACGTCGCGCCTTCACGATGCCGGCCGCGCGCACCGCGCACTGCCTTCACAGGAGCGACATGAACCACTTCCTGGATGAACTCCGCACGCAGCGCTGGGACGACCACCGCTACTACCACCACAGCCGCATCAACCAGAGCCTGCACCTGGTGAGCGCGATCTGCTTCCTCGTCGCCTACGGGCTGCTGTTCGTCGAGCCGGCGTGGGCCGCCATCCTCGCCTGGTGCGTGTCGATGACGACGCGCCAGGCCGGCCACTTCTTCTTCGAGCCGCGCGGCTACGACCACGTCAACCAGGCCAGCGACGAGCACAAGGAAGCGATCAAGGTCGGCTACAACATCCGGCGCAAGGTCGTGCTGATGAGCGTGTGGGTGCTGATCCCGCTCGTGCTGTGGCTGGCGCCGTCGCTCGGCGGGCTGATCGAGCCGGCCGCCGGCACGCTCGGCTGGCTGCACGACGTGGGCATCGCCTGGCTGGCGCTCGGCGTGACGGGGCTGCTGTTCCGCGTGATCCAGCTGTGGATCCAGGCCAACCCGACCAAGGCGCTGGCCTGGCTGACGAAGATCCTCACCGACCCCTTCCACGACATCTGGCTGTACCACAAGGCGCCGCTGGCGCTGCTGCGCGGCGAGCTGATCGATCCGATGCCGCACGTCAGGCGGCACTGATCCGATCTCGTGCCGTCTTTCCAGGCCGGCGCCAGTCAGGCATGCCGGCGCAGCATCTCCGCGAGCAGGCTGCGCCGGATCGCGCGGTGGGTGAGCGACGGGTCGTGCCACCACCAGCCGTCCTGCTGCATGCGGCGGCAGGCGGCGACGAAACGTTCGGCCACCACGCCGAACTCGGCGTCGCCGTAGTTCAGGCTGAAGACCAGCCGCCCGCTGCCCACCCACGACAACGCCAAACCCTGTTCGCGCAGGTAGAACTGCAGCATCCAGTGATAACGCCCGGGCTGCGTGTACAGAACCGTCCAGATGGTCGACAGGTTGGCCACCTGCACCGGCACGCCGGCGTCGCGCAGGCGCGCGTTGAGCTGCGCGGCGCGCGCGTTCCAGCGCTCGTCCAGGCCCTCGTACAGCGCGCGCACGGCGGGCGTGGCCAGGCGGTCGAGGAAGGCGGCCATCGCCGCCATCACGTAGGGGTGGGCGTTGAAGGTGCCGCGCGCGAAGCAGATGTCGGCCGGCCGCTCCTCGCGATAGCGCTTCATCAGCTCGCGCCGGCCGCACACCACGCCCACCGGCAGGCCGCCGCCGAGCGTCTTGCCGTAGGTCACCATGTCGGCGCGCACGCCGAAGTACTCCTGCGCGCCGCCCGGCGCGAGGCGGAAGCCGACGAACACCTCGTCGAAGATGAGCACGATGCCGCGCTCGCTGCACACCCGGCGCAGCTTGTGCAGCCAGTCCGTGTAGGCGGCGCGGTCGAAGCCGGCGCTGCGCGCGCCGTCGACCAGCGCCGAGTCGCCCGGCGCCGCGCGGTTGGGGTGCAGCGCCTGCAGCGGGTTGACGAGCACGCAGGCGATGTCGCGCCGCGTGCGCAGCACGTGCAGCGAGCGCTCGTCGAGGTCGCGCAGCGTGTAGGTCTCGCGCGGCGGCAGCGGGTTGCCGGGGCCGGGCTGCACGTCCTCCCACCAGCCGTGGTAGGCGCCGCAGAAGCGGACCAGGTGCTTCTTCTTCGTGTGGTAACGCGCCAGGCGCACGGCCTGCATCACCGCCTCGGTGCCGGACATGTGGAACGACACCTCGTCGAGGCCCGAGATCGCCTTCAGCCGCTCGGCGTTGTCGAGCACGCAGGGGTGGTAGGAGCCGAGCACCGGCCCGAGCGGGCGCGCGCGCTCCACCGCCTCGTCGATGCACGACTTGTAGAAGTCGGTGCCGAACAGGTTGACGCCATAGCTGCCGGTGAGGTCGTACAGGCGCTCGCCGTCGAGGTCTTCGAGCATCACGCCGTCGGCGCCGGCGAGGAAGCTGCCGACCGGCAGGTGCTCGCGCACCAGCGGCGCGTACTGGAACGGCACGCGGTAGCGGCCGGTGAAGCGCAGGTCGGAGATCGATTCGCGCGCGCGCGCCGTCATCGCCACGCTGCGCGCGTGGCGGCCCGCCAGCCGTGCGCCGAGCGCGAGCAGCGCCGCGCGGCGCTGCTCGGCCACCGCGGGCGGTGCGCCGTCGCTGGCGAAGAACTCGGCCTCGCCGTAGGCGTAGCCGGGCACCAGCCGGGCGATGCGCTGGGCCAGCCGCGAGTGGCCGGCCAGCGAGCGGTGCTTGGCGCGCGAGAGCTCGACGCGCCGGCGCGCCGCCGGAAACAGGGCCAGCACGCCGAGCGCGACGGCCGAGAGGGTCAGGGCTTCCTGCATGAGGACTCTTTTCGATGCAACGACGACAAGATGTAGCCGCCGCGCTTGACACGCGCGTGACCGGCGGGGCGCTCGTGCGCACGCTGCGCCAGGTGGTGCAGCACGAGGACCTGAACTTCCTGCTCACCAACCGCGTGCCGCGCCGGCTGCTGACGCGCTGGATGGGCCGCTTCAGCCGCATCCGCAGCCGGCCGCTGGCGCGCGCGTCGATCGCGCTGTGGCGGCTGTTCACCGACCTCGATCTCTCGGACGCCGCCGAGCGGGAGTTCGACTCGCTGCACGCCTGCTTCACGCGGGCGCTGCGCCCCGGCGCGCGGCCCTTCGATCCGCAGGCCGACGTGCTGGCCAGCCCCTGCGACGCCATCGTCGGCGCCTGCGGCGCGCTCGACGGCGCGCAGCTCGACCAGGCCTTCCGCGTCAAGGGCTACCCGTACCGCATCGACGAGCTGTTCGGGCCGAGCCAGGACAGCACGCCCTTCCACGGCGGCTGCTACGCCACGCTGCGGCTGACCTCGGCGATGTACCACCGCTTCCACGCGCCGCACGACGTGCAGGTCGATCACGTGAGCTACCTGAGCGGCGACACCTGGAACGTCAACCCGATCGCGCTCGAGCGGGTCGAACGGCTCTTCTGCCGCAACGAGCGCGCGGTGATCCGCCTGCGGCTGGCGCAGGGCGGCCAGCCCCTCGCGCTGGTGCCGGTGGCGGCGATCCTGGTGGCCAGCATCCGGCTGCACTGCGCCGACGTGCTGCTGCACCTGAAGTACCGCGGGCCCAACGAGATCCCCTGCCAGGCCGCGCTCGCCAAGGGCGAGCCGATGGGCTGGTTCGAGCACGGCTCGACGATCATCGTCTTCGCGCCGCCCGGCTTCAGGCTCGCCGAGGGCGTCGCGCCGGGCTTGCGGCTGCGCGCCGGCATGCCGCTGATGAGGCTGCCCGCGGCAGGGTGATGCACGGCCCATCACCGGCTTGTCATGCAGGGTTTCGAAGATCGCGCTCCATGAGCGTGATCGATCTCGTCTACTTCAACGCCGGCGGCGGCCACCGGGCCGCCGCGCTCGCCCTCGAGGCGGCCATCGTGCGCCAGCAGCGCCCCTGGCAGGTGCGCCGCGTCAACCTGTTCGAGGTGCTCGACCCGCAGGCCAGCTTCAAGCGCGTGCTCGGCTTCGACCCCGAGGCGCTCTACAACCGCCGCCTGCAGCGCGGCTGGACGCTCGGCATGGCGCAGGAGCTCAAGCTGCTGCAGGCGATGATCCGGCTGGCCCATGCGCCGATGCGGCGCACGCTGGTGCGCCACTGGCAGCGCAGCGCGCCCGACCTGGTGGTCTCGCTGGTGCCCAACTTCAACCGCGTGCTGTACGAGTCGCTCGCGGCCGCGCGCCCGGGCGTGCCCTACGTGACGGTGCTCACCGACATGGCCGACCACCCGCCGCACTTCTGGATCGAACCCGGCCAGGACCAGACGCTGGTCTGCGGCACCGACTTCGCCTGCGCCCAGGCGCGTGCCGCCGGCCACCCGGCCGAGCGTGTGGTGCGGGTGTCGGGCATGCTGCTCAGGCCCTCGTTCTACGGCCCGGCCGCGCTCGACCGCGACGAGCGCCGGCGCGCGCTCGGCCTCGACCCGCGGCGCCCCACCGGCGTGGTGACGTTCGGCGGCCAGGGCTCGCGCCAGATGCTGTCGATCGCGCGCGCGCTCGACACGGTGCAGCTGGTGCTGATGTGCGGCCACAACCAGGCGCTGGCCGACGCGCTGCGCAAGCTCGAACGCAGCGCGCCGCACGCGGTGTTCGGCTTCACCGACGACGTGCCCGCGGTGCTGCGGCTGGCGGACTTCTTCGTCGGCAAGCCCGGCCCCGGCTGCCTGAGCGAGGCGGTGCACCTGGGCCTGCCGGTGATCACGCTGCGCAACGCCTGGACGATGCCGCAGGAGCGCTACAACGCGCGCTGGGTAATCGAGCAGGGCGTGGGCCTGGTGATCCGCTCGATCGCCGAGCTGCCGGCGGCCTGCGACGAGCTGCTCGGCCGCCTGCCGCAGCTGCGCGAAGCGACCGGGCGGCTGCACAACCGCGCGGTGTTCGAGGTCGCCGACCTGCTCGAGCGGCTGATCGAGGCTTCGGGCGGCGCGCGCGACGCGGCGCCGCGCACCGTCAACGGCTGAGCGGCTGGAGCGCCGGGTGCGCCGGATCGGGCAGCACGCCCGCCGGAACCGGCGTCGCCGGCAGCGGCATCGGCAGGGACACTGGCGAGCGCGCCGCGCCGTAGTCGATGATCTCCAGCCGGCCGTCGTGGTGCTCGACCAGCGCGGTCAGGCTCTCGACCCAGTCGCCGTCGTTGCAGTACAGCACGCCGTCGATCTCGCGCATCTCGGCGTGGTGGATGTGGCCGCAGACCACGCCGTGCGCGCCGCGCCGGCGCGCCTCGCGCGCCACCGCCTGCTCGAAGTCGTTGACGTAGCTGACCGCGCGCTTGACCTTGTGCTTGAGGTAGCGCGACAGGCTCCAGTACGGCAGCCCGAGCCGCGCGCGCGCCTGGTTGAACCAGCGGTTGACCTTGAGCGTGAACTCGTAGGCCATGTCGCCGGCGTAGGCCAGCCACTTGGCGCACTGGATCACGCCGTCGAACAGGTCGCCGTGCGTCACCCACAGCAGGCGGCCGTCGGCGGTGACGTGCATCGCCTCGTCGACGACCTCGATGCCACCGAAGTTGTGCGTCACGTAGCGGCGCGCGAACTCGTCGTGGTTGCCCGGCACGAAGACCACGCGCGTGCCCTTGCGCGCCTTGCGCAGCAGCTTCTGCACGACGTCGTTGTGCGCCTGCGGCCAGTACCAAGAGCGGCGCAGCTGCCAGCCGTCGACGATGTCGCCCACCAGGTACAGCGTCGTGCACTCGGTGGTCCTGAGGAACTCGAGCAGGGCTTTGGCCTGGCAGCCGGGGGTGCCCAGGTGCAGGTCGGAGATCCACACCGTGCGCACGGCGAGCCGCGGCTCCGGCTCGGCCGGTTCCGGCACGTCGGGCCACGGCGGCGGCAGTCGATCGGGCGCCATGGGCCGTCATGCTCGCCCGCGGCGGTGACGTGCGCGTGAAGGAGCGCCGGCAGTTCGATGACGCGCCGTGCGCCGCGTCCGCTTGCAGACCCGGGCCGCGGCGCCAGGCGCAGCCGTCCGACGCGCCTGCCTCAGCGCGCAGCGGGCAGCGGGCGCTGCACCACCGCGTCGGCCGCGAAGGGGCGCATGCCGAGCGACTCGTACAAGGCCGACGGCGAGTAGGCCTCGCGGCCCTTGATCACCAGGCTCGTGCGGCGGATGTGGCCGATGTCGCGCGCCGGGTCGCCTTCGATCAGCACCAGGTCGGCGTCCTTGCCGCGCTCGATGGAGCCGGACCGCGCGCCTTCGCCGGCGATGCGCGCGCCGTTCCAGGTGGCGATGCGCAGCACCTCGGGCGCCGGGATGCCGGCCCGCACGTACAGCTCGAGCTCGCGGTGCAGCAGCAGCCCGGGCGTGCCGTCGGTGCCGGCGACCAGCGGCACGCCGGCGCGATGCAGCGCGCCGGTCAGTTCCAGCATGCGCGTGTAGGAGGGGCGGTAGCGCGCCGCCTGCTCCGCCGTCGGGCTCATCTCCGAGTTCAGCATGCCGCGCCGCCACAGCACGGGCAGGTGGTCGACCACCGCCGCCAGCGAGGGATTGGGCTCGCCGTCGCGCTGCGTGAACATGGCCTCGAAGGCACCGAGCGTGGGGTCCACCGCGGTGCCGTGCCGGCGCAGCAGCGCGATGAAGCGCCGCACCTCGGGCGACTGCGTGCGCACCTTGCGCGCCTCTTCGCCCACCAGGGTGAAGCGCAGCAGCGTGCGCGTGTCCTGGTCGGGCCTGACGAAGAAGTTGAGCATCACCTGGTTGATGTGCGTCAGCTCGTCGTAGCCGGCCTGCACGGCCTGCTCGGCGCGCATGAAGGCCGGCACGTGGCCGGCCACCGTCATGCCGTGGGCGTGGGCGCGCGCCGCCAGCGGCTTCACCCACTCGGGCCTGATCGAGTTGTAGAGCTTGATCTGGCGGTAGCCGCGCGCGGCGTAGGCATCCACCGCGCGCAGGCCCTCTTCCAGCGTGGCCACGACGACCCCGTTGCGCGACGAGAACGGGCTCCTGCCCTCGATGAATCCGGCCGGCACGACGTGCGGACCGGCGATCTCGCCACGGTCGATGCGCGCCTTGAGCTTGAGCAGGTCGTCGTTCTGGTTGGCCAGGTCGCGCACCGAGGTCACACCCGCGGCCAGGTGCTGGATCGCCGCGCCCGGCCAGATGTGCGCGTGCATGTCCCACAGCCCGGGCAGCAGGCTGCGGCCGGCGCCGTCGATCACCTGCTGCGGGCCGGCGTCCAGCGCCCCCGGTGGCGTGAGCGCCGCGATGCGCCCGTCGAACAGGTACACGTCCGAGGGCCCGCGCATCGCGGCGGCCTTGGCGTCGAACCAGCGCACGCTGCGGATCAGCGTGAGGCCCGGCAGCGCGATGGTGCTGCGCTGCCTGATCGACGTCAGGCGCTCGGCCTGGGCCTGCATCTGGCGCGCCAGCAACGCCGGGCCGGCCGACTCGTGCCCCGCGGGCGCGACCAGGAAGCCGGGCCACACCACGGCGTAGAAGGCACGGCTGGCGTCGTCGCGCAGCCAGATGTACCAGGGCTCGACGTCGGCGCCGGTGGTGGCGTACAGCGCCACGGCCACCTTGCCCTGCGGCCCGTCCACCTCGATCTGCGCGAGCCGCTCGCTGGCCAGCTGCGCGCCGCCGGGCGCGACGGCACGCTGCCCGGGCTGGGCGAGCACGGCCCGCAGCAGCTGGCTCCAGTACGCGGGCGAGGACTCGAGCGGCACGAACACCCCGCCCGGCGCGGCCGCCTCGTCGCCGCGGTCGACCTTGGAGTTCCAGCGCAGCCGGCCGTCGGCGAAGGCGAAGTCCTCGCGGATCTCGCCGCCGAAGGTGGAGCTGCCCCGCACGCGGTAGTCGAGCACACGTTCGGCCTCGCCGACGCGGAAGGTCTCCTGCATGTCGGGCCCGCGCCCGTTGTCGCGGTAGCTGTACTCGACGCGCAGTTCGCCGGCGGCGCCGCGCTCGACCGACATCGCGCCGGCCTGCTGGCCCTGGATGGTGACGGTGAAGCGCTCGGCGGCGTCCGCCGCCGTGGACGACACGACCGGCAGCGCGGCCAGCGCCGCGTGGGCTGCGAGGCGGGCCAGCAGCGCGACACGGCGCTTCACAAGCGGGGCCCTCGCGGCAGGCCGGCGTCGTCGTAGTGCCGGCGGTAGGCGATCCAGGCGCCGAGCGCCACCACCAGCGGGGCGCCGAGCGCGAGCAGCCAGAGCAGCGAGCTGAGCACCGGGCCGTCCTCCGAGGCAGCGGGGTCGGCGTGGCCCGCCGAGGCCGCGGCGGTGGCGGCGGGAGGCGATGGCGATGGCGCGGGTTCGGCCGCGGCGAGCGGCGTGTTGATCACGGCCGGCGCCGGTGCAGGCATCGGTGCGGGCGCCGGCGCAGGCGAAGGTGCAGGTGGGGGCGGAGCCGGCGGTGGCGCAGGCTTGGGCGCCGGTGGTGGTGCCGGTGTCGGTGTCGGTGCCGGTGTTGGTGCCGGTGCCCTGGCTGGAGCCGGTGCCGCAGCCGACGCCGCCGCGCCCGCCGCGGCCGGCGCGACGGCGAAGCGCCGGTAGACGAGCTTCCACGCCCCGCCCTCGCAGGTGCCGAACACGCTGGCCCCGCTTGGCACCGGCGCGTTGCCGGGGACGTACTCGAGCGAATAGCCGCGGATGCCGCGGCTCTCGATGCGCGCCGCCATCTGCGCCTTGAACTGCTCGCAGCCTTCGCCCTGCGCTCGCGCCGCGCCGGCGCCGAGCAGCAGCGCCGGCAGCATCCAGGCCGCCCTCCCCTGCATTCGAACCACCCTCCTCCGTCTCAAGCCAGGTTGCGCAGCTCCCGCATCGCAACCGACAACATCGCCAGATCGGCCTGCTTGGTCTCCGACAGGTCCGCCAGCAGCTTGCGCGCGCGCTCCAGCGGCGCGGCGTGCGCCGCCTCCCAGCGCGCGATCAGCTCGCCGGCAGCGCCGCCGCCGCCGGCCAGCACCTGCCGGGCCAGCGCACGCTGCAGCCCGGCCAGATCATCGCCGAGCGCGGCCTTGGCGCGATTGTTCCAGTAGGTGTCGCTCGGCAGCGCGTCGATCTGGCCGCGCAGCCGCGCCAGGCCCAGGCGCTCGCCGACGCCGACGTGCACCTCGCTCACCTCGTCGAAGCCGCGTGCCGCGGCGTCGGCCACCTCGGCGATGTCCAGCGCGTCGAGCAGGCCCTCGGCGCTGGCCACGCGCGCAGCCAGTTCGGGCGGCACGCCGGCGGCCATCCAGGCCACCGCGAACGAGGACTTGGACGCCGCCGGCGCCAGCCGCGCGGCCAGCGCGCCCACCGCCGGCACCAGCCGCTCGATGGTCGGCGCCATCGGCTCGGCCAGGCGCCGCGAGCGCAGGAACCAGGTCGTCGCGCGCGAGGTGAGCCAGCCTTCGTGGATCAGCATCTCGGCCTGCACCGCGTCGGGCACCCGGTTGTCCAGCGCCTCGATGCGCTGCCACAGCGCGACGACGCCGAACACCTCGCGCGCCAGCAGGTAGGCGCGCACCACCTGCGGCGCCCGCGCGCCGGTCATCTCGCCGATGCGGTGCGTGAAGGTGGCGCCGACCCGGTTGACCATGCTGTTGAGCACGTGCGTGGCGACGATCTCGCGCTTGAGCGGGTGGCGCGGGATGTAGGCCGCCATGCGCTCGCGCAGCGTGGCCGGGAAGTAGCGCGCCAGCGCCGTGCCCACCCACTCGTCCTCGGGCAGGTCGCTGGCCATGATCTCGTCGAACAGCCACATCTTGCTGTAGGCCAGCAGCACGGCGCGCTCGGGCGTGGTCAGGCGCGCGCGTTCGCCGCCCAGCGCCTTGCGCTCGGCGATCTCGTCGTCGGTGGGCAGGAACTCGATCGCGCGGTTGAGCCGCCCCTGCTTCTCGAGGAAGCGCATGAAGCGCGCCTCCTGCTCGAGCAGCCGCGTGCCCAGGCGGTGCGTGATCGACAGGCACTGGGTCTGGAAGGTGTTGTCGCGCAGCACCAGCGCGGCCACCTCGTCGGTCATCTGGGCGAGCAGCGCGTTGCGCTGCTTCTCGGTCATCTCGCCGTCGGCCAGCGCCAGGCCGAGCAGGATCTTGATGTTGACCTCGTGGTCCGAGGTGTCGACGCCGGCGCTGTTGTCGATGGCGTCGGTGTTCAGGCTGACGCCGGCGCCGCCGTTGCCGAACAGCGCCGCCTCGACGCGCCCGCGCTGCGTGAAGCCGAGGTTGCCGCCCTCGCCCACCACCTTGCAGCGCAGGTCGCGGCCGTTGACGCGCACGGCGTCGTTGGCGCGGTCGCCGGCGTCGGCGTGCGTCTCGCTGCTCGCCTTGACGTAGGTGCCGATGCCGCCGTTGTAGAGCAGGTCCACCGGCGCCTTGAGGATGGCGCTGATCAACTCGGTGGGCGTCAGTTTCTCCGCCTCGATGCCGAGCACCGCGCGCACCTGCGGCGAGATCGGCACGCTCTTCTCGTTGCGGCTCCACACGCCGCCGCCGGCGCTGATCAGCGAGGCGTCGTAGTCGGCCCACGACGAGCGCGCCAGCTTGAACAGGCGCTCGCGCTCGGCGAACGAGACGGCCGGGTCGGGGTCGGGGTCGAGGAAGACGTGGCGGTGGTCGAACGCCGCCACCAGCCGGATGTGGCGCGACAGCAGCATGCCGTTGCCGAACACGTCGCCCGACATGTCGCCGACGCCGACCACCGTGAACGGCGTGTTCTGGATGTCGGTGCCGCGCTCGCGGAAGAAGCGCTTGACGCTCTCCCAGGCGCCGCGCGCGGTGATGCCCATCGCCTTGTGGTCGTAGCCCACGCTGCCGCCGGAAGCGAAGGCGTCGCCCAGCCAGTGGCCGTACTCGGCGCTCACCGCGTTGGCGTAGTCGCTGAAGGTGGCGGTGCCCTTGTCGGCGGCCACCACGAGGTAGGGGTCGTCGCCGTCGTGGCGCACCACCAGAGGCGGCGGCACCACCTGGCCGCCGACGCGGTTGTCGGTCAGGTCGAGCAGGCCGCGCAGGTAGTCCTGGTAGCAGGCCACGCCCTCCTTCATGAAGGCCTCGCGGTCGGCCGCGGTGGGCCCGGCCGGCGGCGCCTTCTTGAGCACGAAGCCGCCCTTGCTGCCCACCGGCACGATGACGGTGTTCTTCACCATCTGCGCCTTGACGAGGCCGAGCACCTCGGTGCGGAAGTCCTCCGGCCGGTCGCTCCAGCGCAGGCCGCCGCGCGCCACCTTGCCGCCGCGCAGGTGCACGCCCTCGAAGCGCGGCGAGTAGACGAAGATCTCGTACAGCGGCCTGGGCTCGGGCAGCCCGGGCACCTTGGCGCAGTCGAACTTGAAGCTGACGAAGCTGCGGCGCGGCCCGGCCGCCCCGGAGTGGCCGACGCCGGTGCGCCAGTAGTTGGTGCGCAGCGTGGCCAGCACGAGGCCGAGCATCTGGCGCAGCACGCGGTCCTCGGACAGCACGCTCACGCGCTCCAGCGCCAGGTGGATGGCGTTGACCTGGCTGGCGGCCGCGGCGTCGTCGCGTTCGCTCGGCGACAGGCGCAGCTTGAACAGCTGCACCAGCATGCGCGCGATGTGCGGCTGCGCCGCCAGCGTGGCCTCGATGGTGCCCTGCGAGAGCGCGAAGCCGATCTGCTTGTTGTAGCGCGCGTAGGCGCGCAGGATCACCACCTCCTCGGCCGGCAGCCCGGCGCGCAGGATCAGGCGGTTGAAGTCGTCGTTCTCGACCTCGCCGGCGAAGACGCGCGCGAAGCCGTCCTCGAACAGGCGCGCCACCGGCTGCACCTCGGCCTCCTCGGGGATCGGGGCGCGGATGTCGAAGTCGTGCAGCGAGACCGCGTCGTCGCCCGCTTCGGACGGGCCGCCGATCTTGTGGTTGTGCTCGCCCATCACGCGCACGCCCATGCGCTCGAGCATCGGCAGGCTGTCGGAGAGCACCACCGCGCCGCCGCGCCGGTAGACCTTGAAGCCCCACACGCCGGGGTCGGCGCCGAGCGGCTTGTACAGGGCGAGCGCGAGCGACTGCCCGGCGCCCGTCTGGTCGACCTTGCGCACGTCGGCCACCGCGGCGCGCGGGTTCACGCGCTCGCGGTAGTCGGCCGGGAAGGCGGTGGCCCAGCGCTTGAAGAGCGCCAGGCCGCGCGCCTCGCCCTCGGCGTCGACCAGCGCGTCGCGCAGCTTGTCGGCCCAGCGGCGCGCCACGTCGGCGAGCCGGGTCTCGATCTCGCGCCGGTCGTAGGCCGGCAGCGTGCCCGGCACGGTGCGCACCACGACGTGGATGCGCGCCAGCGCGCCCTCGCCGAGCAGCACGTCGAAGTCGTTGGACACGCCGTTGAACGCCGCCGTCAGGATCTGCTGGCACTTGACGCGCAGGTCGGTCGAGAACGACTCGCGCGGCACGTACAGCAGGCAGGAGACGAAGCGGTCGAAGGGGTCGCGGCGCAGGAACAGGCGCAGGCGCTGGCGGTCGCCGAGCGCGAGGATGCCGAGCGCGGTGTCGTACAGCTCGTCGTCGCCGATCTGGAACAGGTCGTCGCGCGGGTAGGTCTCGAGGATGTGGGCCAGCGCCTTGGCGCGGTGGCCGCCGCTCGGCAGGCCGGCGCGCCGCGCGATGGCCTCGACCTTGCCGCGCAGCAGCGGCGTCTCCGACACGCGCGCAGCGTAGGCGCTGGAGGTGAACAGGCCGAGGAAGCGGTGCTCGCCGACGACGCGGCCGCGCGCGTCGTAGCGCTTGACGCCGATGTAGTCGGTGTAGCCCGGGCGGTGGATGGTCGAGCGCGTGTTGGCCTTGGTCACCACCAGCATCGGCAGCGGCTCGCGCGCCAGCGCGCGCGCCGCGGGCGGCAGCGGCGCGACGGCCTGCGCGTCCTGGCGCTCCTGCGCGCTCTCGCGCAGCACGCCCAGTCCGCTGCCGCGCACCAGGCGCAGCGCCTCGGCGCCGTCGTGCTGCACGAGGTCGTGCTGGCGGTAGCCGAGCAGCACCAGGTGGTCCTGCGCCAGCCACTCGAGGAAGGCGCGCGACTCGGCGGCGTGCTCCGGCGGCAGGCCGGCCGGCGGCGTGGCGGTCTCGGCGATCGCGGCCTGCAGCCGCTGCACCATCGCCGGCCAGTCGTCGACCGAGGCGCGCACGTCGGCGAGCACCTTCTCGACGCCCTCGAGCAGCTTGCGGCGCTGCTCGGCGTCGACCAGGCGATCGATCTCGATGTGCATCCACGACTCGCGCTTCTCGCCCGGCGCCGCGGCGCCGAAGGCGGCGATCGTGCCGGCCGCGTCGCGCGCCACCGAGAACACCGGGTGCACGAGCAGGTGCAGCGTCAGCGCCTGGCGGTTGATCTCCACCGTGGTCGAGTCGACCAGGAACGGCATGTCGTCGTTGACGATCTCGATCACGCTGTGGCGCGAGGCCCAGCCGTCGTCGGCGATGGTCGGCGACAGCACGCGCACCTTGGGCGTGCCGGCGTTGCGCTGGGCGCCCCACTGCCAGTGCGAGAGCAGGCCGCCGGCGATGTCCTCCACGCGGCGCTCGGCCAGGTCGTCGGCGTCGAGCTGGCCGAAACACTCGCGCGCGAAGAACTCGAACGCGGCCAGGCGGTCGGCGGCCAGGCGCGGGCGCGCCAGCGCCAGCACGGCGTCGAGCCGTTCGCGCCTCAGGGTCTCGGTGGATGCGTCCATGCGGGTCTCCTCGGCGGCGGTGCCGGACTAGCGCTGGCCCTTGTCCTTCGCGTTCTGCGCCTCGATGCGCTCGCGCGCGGCCTGCCAGTCGGCGTCGCTCCACGAGCGCAGCTCGTAGAAGTTGCCGCCGGTGGCCAGCGCGTTGCCGCCGTCCATCATGATGCTCTGGCCGGTCAGCCAGTCGCAATGGCCGCGCGCCAGCAGGAAGGTGGCCAGGTTCTGCAGCTCGGCGAAGCTGCCCGGGCGGCCCATCGGGTTGCGCTCGCGGCTGCGCGCGCCGGGCTCCTCGCCGGGGTTGAGGCGCTTGCTCATGCCCTCGGTGGGGATCTCGCCCGGGCCCACCGCGTTGAGGCGGATGCCCCACTTCGCCCACTCGACGGCCAGCGACTTGGTCATCACCTCGATGCCGGCCTTGCTCATCGCGCTGGGCACCACGTAGGGGCTGCCGTTGTCGACCCAGGTGACGATGATGCTCATCACGCTGCGCAGCGCATCGCCCGGCTTCCAGACGCCGGACCTGGCCTCGCCGATCCAGCGCTTGCCCACCGCCTGCGTGACGTAGAACGTGCCGTGGAAGACGATGTTGGCGATGGCGTCGAAGGCGCGCGGGGAGAGGCTCTCGGTGGGCGCGATGAAGTTGCCGGCGGCGTTGTTGACCAGGCCGGTCAGCCCGCCGCCCTGCCACAGCGCCTGCACCATCTCCTCCACCGCCTGCGCGATGCGGATGTCGACGCCGAAGGTGTCGATGCGCCGGCCCGGGAAGCGCGTGCGCCACTCGGCGGCCGTCTCGTCGCACACCGACTGGCGGCGGCCGCAGATGGCCACGTCGGCGCCGAGCGCCAGGAAGCGCTCGGCCATCGCCTTGCCGAGGCCCGTGCCGCCGCCGGTGACGAGGATGCGCTGGCCGCGCATGAGGTCGTTCTGGAACATGCCGTCTCCATTCTTGTGCTGCCGGACGCGACTGCGGCATTGTGATCCGGCCGCACCTGGGCCTATTCTGGGACTCCCGGCACTCCCCCACCCACGAGGCCCACCATGACCGACAAACGCTGGCGCAGACGCACCCTCGGCGGCACCCTCGGCGGCCGCCCGCTGGCCCCCGAGACGCTGATGATGGGCTACGGCTACGAGCCGATGCTCTCCGAGGGCTCGCTCAAGCCGCCGCAGTTCCAGACCTCGACCTTCGTCTTCCCGTCGGCGCAGGACGGCAAAAACTTCTTCGCCACCATGCAGGGCCGGCGCAAGCTCGGCCCCGACGAGGAGCCGGGCCTCGTCTACTCGCGCTTCAACAACCCCAACCTCGAGGTGCTGGAAGACCGCCTGGCGATCTGGGACGGCGCCGAGGCGAGCCTGGCCTTCGCCTCCGGCATGGCCGCCATCTCGACCTGCCTGTGGGCCTACCTGCGCCCGGGCGATGTGGTGCTGCAGAGCCAGCCGATCTACGGCGGCACCGAGACGCTCATCCACTCCATCCTGCCCGAGTTCGGCGTCAGGCAGGTCGGCTTCGAGGTCGAGCAGGGCACGCCGGCGATGCACGCCGCGGCGGCCCGCGCGCGCCAGGCCGGCCGCGTGGCCGCCGTCTACATCGAGACGCCGGCCAACCCGACCAACGGCCTGGTGGACATCGCCGAGGCGCGCCGCATCGCCGAGAGCCTGGCCGACGCGAACGGCCGCCGGCCGCCGGTGATCGTCGACAACACCATGCTCGGGCCGCTGTACTGCACGCCGCTGGCGCACGGCGCCGACATCGTCGTCACCTCGCTCACCAAGTACGTGGGCGGCCACAGCGACCTGATCGGCGGCGGCGCCAGCGGCGCCAAGGCCATGCTGGCGCCGGTGCGCCGCATGCGCAGCACGCTGGGCACGATGTGCGACCCGCACACCGCGTGGCTGCTGATGCGATCGCTCGAGACGCTCAAGCTGCGCATGACCGCGGCGGCCGAGGGCGCGCGCCGCGTGGCCGGCTTCCTGCGCGACCACCCGAAGATCGACAACGTGTGGTTCCTCGACTTCCTGCCGCAGGACCACCCCGACCGCGCGCTGCACCTGCGCCAGAACCTGAGCGCCGGCTCGACCTTCTCGTTCGAGGTGCGCGGCGGCGAGGCCGGCGTCTTCGCGCTGCTCGACCGCCTCGAGCTGGTCAAGCTCGCGGTCAGCCTGGGCGGCACCGAGACGCTGGCCTCGCACCCGGCGTCGACCACCCATTCGGGCATGCCGCCGGAGGAACTGGCGCGCTTCTCGATCACGCCGGCGCTGATCCGCATCTCGATCGGCGTGGAGAACCCGGACGACCTGATCGCCGACCTGGAGCAGGCGCTGGCCGGCGTGCCCTGAGCGGCCTGCGGCGCCCCGCGCCGGCCGGCCTGCGGCGCCCCGCGCCGGCCCGCCTCAGCGCCCCACGCCCTCGCCCGCCAGCCGCTCGGCCAGCGCGACGAGAGCGCGGTCGCTGCCCGCCGGCCCGAGCAGCGAGAGGCCGAACGGCGCGCCGTCGCGCTGCGCCAGCGGCAGGCTGAGCTGCGGCGTGCCGGCGAGACCCGCCACGCACAGCAGGCGGATGGCGCGGTTGCGGTAGTCCTCGAGCGCGCTCTCGGGCTCGTCGATGCGCGGCGCGATGTCGGGCATGGTGGGCATCAGCAGCACGCCGTCGGCGCCGAGCGCGCGCGCGAGCTGCTCGCGAAACGCGGCGCGGAAGGCCCAGCCGGCGGCCACCTGCGCGTCGCTCACCTTGCGCGCGAACTCGAAGCGCTCGGCCACGCCCGGCCCGAGCACCGGCGCGAAGCGCTCGATCAGCGGCCCGTCGGTCGACCAGGCCTCGCGGCCCTGCAGGTGGCGGAAGTGCCGGTACATCGCGTCGCTCGATTCGAGCACCACGTTGACGCGCTCGGCGCGGCCGAGCACGCGCTGCACGCCCTCGGCCGCCGCCTCGGCAGCCGGGCGCGCGGCATCGGCCAGGTGCGGCCACAGGTCGGTGGGCCACAGCAGGCGCACGGGCGGCGCGCCGGCGTCGGCGGCGCCGAGCAGCACGTCGGCCACGCGCGCGAAGGTGGCGCTGTCGCGTGCAAACCAGCCGCAGGTGTCGAAGCTCGGCGAGAGGTCGAGCGCACCTTCGAGCGTGATGCGCCCGTGGGTCGGCCGCAGGCCGTACAGGCCGCAGTGGCTGGCCGGCGCGCGCACGCTGCCGCCGGTGTCGGTGCCGAGCGCGAAGTCGCACAGGCGGTTGCTCACCGCCGACGCCGAACCCGACGACGAGCCGCCGGCGATGCGCTCGGGCGCTGCGCCGTTGAGCGGGTTGCCGAAGTGCGCGTTGCGCCCGTTCATCGAGAACGCCAGTTCGTCGGTGACGGTCTTGCCGACGAAGCGCGCGCCGGCGTCGAGCAGCCGCTGCACGGTGGGCGCGTTGCGCGTCTTGATGCCCGAACGCGCCAGCACGATCGGGCTGCCACCGCCGGTGGGGTAGCCGGCCACGTCGAAGAGGTCCTTCACGCCGAAGGTCAGGCCCGCAAGCGGCCCGCTGCCGGCGTGCGGCACCGGCGCTTCGGGATAGGGGACGAAGGCGTGGGCGGGGTCGTGCAGCATGGCGGCGGTCAGGTCGGGGCGGTGGCGTCGGTGCGCAGGCATCTTGCCCGATGTCCGGGCGCGATCGTCACCGCCTCGGGCTCGCCGGCGCGGCAGGCCTCCTGGGCCCAGGCGCAGCGCTCGGCGAAGGCGCATCCGGGGGGCAGGCGTGCCAGGTCGGGCGGCGCACCGGGGATCGTGACCAGCCGTTCGCCGCGCGCCATGGTGCCGTGCGCGCGGCTCCTCAGCAGCGCCAGCGTGTACGGATGGCGCGGCGCGCGCATCAGCTCGCGCGCCGTGCCTTCCTCGACGATACGGCCGGCGTACATCACGGCGATGCGGTCGGCCACCTCGAGCGCGGCGCCGATGTCGTGGGTGACGAAGACGATCGCCAGCCCGAGTTCGCGCTGCAGCTCGCGCAGCAGGATCAGCACCTGGATCTGCACGGTGGCGTCGAGCGCGGTGGTCGGCTCGTCGGCCAGCAGCAGCTGCGGCCGGTTGGCCAGCGCCAGCGCGATCATCGCGCGCTGGCGCATGCCGCCGCTCATCTCGTGCGGGTAGGCGGCCAGCCGCCGCTCGGGGCTCGGGATGCGCACGCGCTCGAACAGCTCGAGCGCGCGCCGGGTGGCCGCGGCGTGGTCCACGCCGGGCTCGTGGCGGCGGATCGACTCGACGATCTGCGCCCCCAGCGTGTACACCGGGTCGAGCGCGAGCAGCGGCTCCTGGAAGATCATCGAGGCCACGCTGCCGCGGTAGTCGGCCAGTTCGCGCTCCTTCATCGCCAGCACGTCGCGCCCGGCCACCTTCACGCTGCCGGAAAGCCGCGTGCGCCGGGGCGGATGCAGCATCAGCAGCGTGCGCAGCGTGACGCTCTTGCCCGAGCCCGATTCACCGATCAGCGCCACCGCCTCGCCGCGCTGCACGTCCAGGCTGACGCCGTTGACGGCACGCACCGGCGCGCGGCCGCCGGTGAAGGTGACGTGCAGGTCGCGCAGGCTGGCGAGCGGTTCGGTCATGGCGTGCGTGGCTCGCTTTCAGGCGGCGCGCGCGGGCGCTGCGGCGTGCCCGCTGCCCGCCTCGAACATCAGGCAAGCCACGCCGTCGCCGCCGGCCGGGCGCGCCGGCACGCGCTGCGCGCACACCGCCTCGGCGCGCGGGCAGCGCGGGTGGAAGCGGCAGCCGGCGGGCGGATCGATCGGGTTGGGCGGGTCGCCGGCCAGCGGCGCGCGCTCGGTGCGGCGGTCGGGGTCCATGCTCGGCATGGAGCTCAGCAGCGCCGCCGTGTAGGGGTGGCGCGGCGCTTCGAACAGGCGCTCGGCGTCGCCGATCTCGGCCACCTCGCCGAGGTACATCACCATCACGCGGTCGGAGATGTAGCGCACCACGTTGAGGTCGTGGCTGATGAAGACGTAGGTCAGGCCGAACTCGTCCTTCAGGTCGAGCAGCAGGTTGAGCACCTGCGCCTCCACCGACTTGTCCAGCGCCGACACCGCCTCGTCGAGGATGACCACGCGCGGCGCCAGCGCCAGCGCCCTCGCGATGTTGACGCGCTGGCGCTGGCCGCCCGACAGCTCGTGCGGGTAGCGCTCGGCAAAACGCGCCGGCTCCAGTCCGACCTTGGCGAGCAGGCCGCGCGCACGCTCCACCGCCTCGCGCGCGCCCACGCCGTGCACGCGCGGGCCGAAGGCGACGCTGTCCTCGATGGTCAGGCGCGGGTTGAGCGAGGCGTAGCTGTCCTGGAACACCATCTGCACCTGGCGGTGGTAGTCCTTCAGCGGCAGGTCGCGGCTGCCGACGGCGCGGCCGTCGAAGACCACCTCGCCGGCGGTGGGCGCGATCAGGTGCATGAGCAGCCTCGCGGTGGTGCTCTTGCCGCAGCCGCTCTCGCCGACCACGCCGAGCGTCTCACCGGCGAAGACGTGGAAGTGCAGGCCGTCCACCGCGCGCACGGTGCCGCCGCCGCGGCCGAACACGTCCTTCTTGAGCGGGAAGTGCTTGACGAGGCCCTGCACGGTCAGCAGCGGCGGCTTCATTTGACGTCCATCGCGTTGCGCAGCGAGTCCGACAGCAGGTTGAAGGCGATCGAGGTCACGAAGATCATCGCCCCCGGCAGCGCCGCCACCCAGGGCTGCACGTAGATCGCGGTGCGCAGCGTGTTGAGCATCAGGCCCCACTCGGGCTCGGGCGGCTTGACGCCCAGGCCGAGGAACGACAGGCCCGAGGCCAGGATCATGCTCACCGCGATGAGGCCGGTGGCGTAGACGAAGATCGGCCCGAGCACGTTGCCCAGCACGTGCACGCGAACGATGGCGAAGGCGCCGGCGCCGCTGGCGCGCGCGGCCTCGACGTAGTCGCGCGTCCGCACCTGCGTCGTCACGCTCTCGGCAACGCGGGCGATCGGCGGCACGAAGACGATGGTGAGCGACAGCAGCGCGTTGCCGATGCCGGCGCCGAGCGCGCCCGACAGCGCGATCGCCAGCAGCACGCTCGGGAAGGCGTAGAACACGTCGACCGTGCGCATGATGGCGCTGTTGACCAGGCCGCCCGCGTAGCCGGCCACCAGGCCGATGGTGGTGCCGATGACGAAGGCCAGCACCACCGGCGTGATGCCCATGAACAGCGACAGCCGCGCACCCACCATCAGGCGGCTCAGCATGTCGCGGCCGAGCTCGTCGCTGCCGAGCGGGAAACCTTCGCTGCCGATGGGCTGCAGGCGGCCGAGCATCGAGCTCTTGAACGGATCGGCCGGTGCCAGCCAGGGGCCGAACAGCGCCAGCACGAGCAGCACCAGCAGCACCGCGCTGGCGCCGAGCGCGACCGGATCCTTCACGAAGCGCAGGCCCACGCCGGCCCAGTAGCCGCGCGAACGCGGCGGCGGCACGGGCACGGCTGGGGCGGCGGCGGCGGCGCTCATCGGCATCAGCCCCGGGCGATGCGCGGATCGAGCATCGTCTGCACGATGTCGACCACCACGTTGAGCAGCACGAAGAACAGCGCCAGCACGAGGATCGTGCCCTGCAGCAGCGGCAGGTCGCGCTGGAAGATGGCGCTGTTGAGCAGGAAGCCGGTGCCCGGCCAGGCGAACACGGTCTCGATGAGGATCGAGCCGCCGAGCAGGTAGCCGAGCTGCAGCCCCATCACCGCCAGCGCGGTGGGCGCGGCGTTCTTCACGACGTGGCGGAACACGCCCCATTGCGTGAGGCCCTTGGCGCGCAGGCCGACCACGAACTCCTGGGCCAGGATCTCGGCCACCAGCGCGCGCACCGTGCGCGCCACGATGCCCATCGGGATCACCGACATCGTGATCGCCGGCAGCAGCATGTGCTGCACATGCGCCCAGTCCCACGCCCACTCGCCGCTGCCGCCGGGCCCGGCGCCGGTGGCGGGCAGCCAGTTGAGCTGCGCCGCGAACACGATCACCAGCACCATGCCGAGCCAGTAGTGCGGCACGCTGACGCCGAGCACGCTCAGCAGCGAGGCCAGGCGATCGACCACGCTGCCGCGGAAGTAGCCGGCCACGAAGCCGAACAGGCAGCCGAAGGCGAAGCCGATCAGCGTGGCCACGAAGGCCAGGCGCAGCGTGTTGACCACCGCCGTCATCACTTCGGTGGCCACCGGGCGGCTGCTGGCGATGCTGGTGCCCAGGTCGCCCTGCAACGCCCGCCACACCCAGGAGAAGAACTGCTCGGGCAGGCTGCGGTCGAAGCCGTACAGCGTGCGCAGCCTGTCCTGCAGCTCCTGGCTCGCATCGGGCGGCAGGATCGACACCAGCGGGTCGCCCGGCGCGATGTGCACGAGCGCGAAGCACACCAGCGCCACGCCGCCCATGATGGGCAGCGTGTACAGCAGCCGCCTCAGCAGGTAGGCCAGCACGCCGCGGTCAGTCCAGCTTCATCGTGGCGAGGTCGATGAACCAGCTGCGCGGCTGCACCACGTTCTTCACCTTGGCGGTCATCGCGCGCGGGCCCACGTCGTGCGCGATCCAGACGAACGGCGCCTCCTCGACGATGCGGGCGTGCAGCCGGGCGAGCGCCGCGTCGCGCGCCTTGTCGTCGAACGCGGTTCGCGCCTCGGCGATCAGCTTGTCGAACTCCTCGTTGCCGAAGTAGCCCCAGTTGTTGCTGGTGGGCGGGAAGGTCTTGGTGCTCGTGAAGCGCACCATCGCGAAGAACGGGTCCATCGCGGCGAAGCTGACGTTGATCGCGTTGGCGCCGTTGGCGGTGGGGTCCTTGGCACCGCGCCGCCAGTTGGTGAACAGGGTGTTCCACTCGATGACGTCGAACTGCACGTCGAAGTAGCAGGCCTTCAGGCTCTGCTGCACGAACTCGTTCATCGGCAGCGGCTGCATCTGGCCCGAGCCGCTGGCGCTGATCTGCACCTTCACCTTGAGCGGCTTGGCGGCGCTGTGGCCGGCCTCGCTCATCAGCTTCTGCGCCGCGGCCACGTCGTAGCGGATGTCGAACTTCGGGTTGCCCCACCACGGGTGGCCGGGCGGCACCGTGCCCTTGGGGATGCCCATCATGCCGCCCAGCAGCTTGAGCAGGCCGGTGCGGTCGACGCACAGGTTGGCGGCCTGGCGCACGCGCTTGTCGAGCCACGGCGAGCCCTCGGCGAACGAGAGCTGCCAGGGCCAGACGTGCGGCTGCTGGTTGAAGTAGATCTTGTGGCCGCGCTGCTGGATGGCGCCCATCGCGTCGGGCGACGGCGCCTCGATCCAGTCGACCTGCCCCGACAGCAGCGCCGCGGTGCGCGCGTTGGCCTCGGGCATCGGCAGCAGCACCACGCGGTCGATGGCGGGCACGCGCTTGGCGTCCCAGTAGGTCTTGTGGGCGACGAGCTCCAGCCGCTCGCGCGCCACGAAGCGCGCCATCTTGAACGGACCGCTGCCGCTGGCGTCGGCGGCGAAGGCGGTCCACGCGGCCTTGGCCTTGTCGGCCGGCGTGGCCCCCGCGGCGGCGTCGAACTTCTTCTGCCAGTGCGCGGGGCTGGCCATGAACAGGTTGGTCAGGTTCAGCGGCAGGAAGGAGTCGGGCTCGCTCGTCGTCAGCTCGACCGTGAGGTTGTCGATCTTGCGCGCGCTGCGCAGCGTGGGCATGCGCGAGGCGGTCACGCCGACCTGGCTGGCGTCGAAGTGCGGCGCGTCCTTGTCGAGCACCTTGCGCACGTTCCACACCACGGCGTCGGCGTTGAACTCGCTGCCGTCGTGGAACTTCACGCCCGGGCGCAGCTTGAAGATCCACTTCGTCTTGTCCTTGGCGTCCACCGCCCAGGAGAGCGCGAGACCCGGGATCAGCACGCTCGGCGCGTCGCTCTTGGAGAGGTCCCAGTGCGTCAGCGCGTCGTACATCGGGATGCCGGTGAAGCGGTTGCCCTCGAAGCCCTGGTCGGGCTGGCCGAGCGTGCGCGGGATGTCGGCGGCGGTCATCGCGATGCGCAGCACCTTCTCCTGTGCCGCGGCCGGCAGCGGCAAGGCCAGGGCCAGCGCCAGGGTGGACAGGCTCAGCAGGTGTCGGGTCTTCATGTTCGGGTGCTCCTCGGGAAAGGGTGGGGTCGGGATCGCAATTGGCGTGCCAGCGGTGAAGCGAGGGTCAGGGGCCGGAGACGAGGCGCGCGGCGAGCGTGGGTGACAGACCGGACCAGGGGCCCGGTTCGGTGGAAGGCCGCTCGGTGGAGGCGGCCGCGGTGTCCGCGGCGAGCGCGGCATCGCGCAGCGCGCCGAGCGCCAGGTCGACGCTGTCGAGCACCGGCACGTGAAGGCCGTCGCCCACCGCACGGGCCATGCCACCGAGCGCGGCGCCGCCGAGCAGCAGGCTGCGCGCCTGCGGCCAGCGCTCGAGTGCCGTGGCGCAGGCGACGCGCAGCGTGGCCTCGGCACGCGCCGGGTCGGCGGCGAGCTCGCTGCCGCTGGCCTCCACGGTGGTGATGCCGCACAGCGCGGCGTCCAGTTCGAGCGCGCGCGCCAGCCGCCACAACATCGGCTCCCAGCGCGCCCCGCCGGTGACGACGACGAACGGCCCCTGCTGCGCCGCGGCGCGCATCGAGACCTCGGCCAGGCCGAGCACCGGCACGCGCGCCAGCGCACGCAGCGCGAAGAGGCCCGGGTCGCCGAAGCAGGCGAGCAGCGCCGCCGCCGGCTCGCCATGCTCGGCGGCGTGCGCGGCGTAGGCCTCGAGCGCGGCGTGCGCGGCGAGTGCCGCCGCCACCTCGCCGCTGATGTAGCGCGCACCGAACGCCGCCGTGCAGCCGAGCCAGTGCACGCCGGCGTCGCCGCGTGCGTGCGCACGCTCGAGCAACGCGCGCGTCACGTCCTCGCTGGTGTTGGGGTTGAGCACGAGCAGCGGGCGCATGACGGTGCGGCGGCGTTCGCGCCTCAGGCGGCCAGCACGTCGGCCAGGCGCGGCGCGGCACGCGCCGGGGCGTCGAAGCCGAGCTGGCCTTCCAGCCGGTCGAGGTGTCTGAGCAGCAGCCGGCCGGCCGCCGCCTTGTCGCGCAGCTTGAGCGCGGCGGCGATGGCGCGGTGCTCGTGGCAGTCGCAGCCGCCGGCCTCGCGCACCTCCTGCGGGCCGTAGCGCATCAGCACGAGCGAGGTGCGCGTGACGGCCTCGCGCAGCACGCGCTCGAGCGTGGTGTTGCCGGCATGCGCGGCCAGGTGCAGGTGGAAGGCGCCGGCCATGCGGATGGCCTCGTGGCGCTCGCCGGCGGCACGCGCGCGCTCCTCGCCGGTGATCCACTTCATCAGCCCGCGCTGCGCCGCAGCGCCGGCCTGTTCGACGAAGCCGGCCGCCACCGCGGGCTCGATCAGGCGGCGCAGCAGGAAGACCTCGCGCGCCTCGGCCGGCGTGGGTTCGGCGACGCGCGCGCCGGCGTGGGGCACCAGGGTCACGAGCTGTTCGCTGGCCAGCCGGATCAGCACCTGGCGGATGCGCGTGCGCGAGACGCCGAACACCTGGCCCAGCTCGTCCTCGCGCAGCCGGGTGCCGGGAGCGAGGCGCTGGTCGAGCATGGCGGCGGCCACCCGGGCGTGGATGTCGGAGTCGGTCGGGGCGGCGGCGCGGCGGACGGTCACGGCGGGGACCTTGCAGATGTCGTGCCTGCCGGGCGGGGTCCGGCACCGAACGGATTGCATACGATCCTAGCCCAGTTTGCATCCGATCGGTGCGCCCGCCGCACCACGATGCGGCGCGGCCTGGTGCGCGGCGGGCGCCGCCGCCGCCATGGCCGCTCGACGATTGCATCTGCAACTGTTGCAGATACAATGATCTGATGCCCCGCCCCGAAGGCTGCACCAACTTCAAGCTGCGCCGCCTGGCGCGCGCCGTGGCGCGCCGCTACGACGAGGACCTGCGCGAGCTCGGCATGACCGGCGAGCAGTACAGCCTGCTGTCGGCGGTGCTGCGCCTGGCGCCGGTGCGCCCGGGCGAGCTGGCGCGCGCGCTCTCGCTCGACGCCTCCACGCTGTCGCGCAACCTGCGCCCGCTGCTGCAGGGCGGCTGGCTGGCGCTCGGCCCCGGCCCCGACGGGCGCAGCCGGCTCATCGAGGCCACGCCGCAGGCGGCCGAGCTGCGCGAGCAGGCCAAGGCCTGCTGGCGGATCTCGCAGGAGCGCTTGAATGCCGTGCTCGGCGTGGAGCGCGTGGCCGCGCTGCATGCCCTGCTCGACGAATGTTCGGCCCTCATCGAGGGCGAAGCCACCCCGGAGAAGACCCGTGCCCGACGCTGACAACCCCCACCCGATCCCCGCCGCGGGACGCCGACCCTGGCAACCCGCCGTCTGGCTGGTGCTGCTGGCCGCCGCCGGCACCTTTGCGCTGACCATGGGCACGCGGCAGTCGATGGGCCTGTTCCTCGGCGACCTGAACACGAGCACCGGCCTCGGCATCGTCAGCATCAGCCTGGCGTTCGCCTTCGGCCAGCTGTGGTGGGGGCTGACCCAGCCCTTCGCCGGCGCGGTGGCCGACCGCTACGGCGCCGCGCCGGTGCTGCTGGCCGGCGTGCTGCTCGTCGCGCTGGGCACCGCGATCACGCCGCTGATGACGAGCACCGCCGGGCTGATCTTCGCCATCGGCGTGCTCTCGGCGGGTGGCGCCGGCATGGCCGGGCCCTCGGTGCTGATGGCGGCCACCACGCGGCTGCTGCCGGCCGCCAAGCGCGGCCTGGCCACCGGCATCGTCAACGCCGGCGGCTCGTTCGGCCAGTTCGTCACCGCACCGCTGGCCGGCCTGCTGATCGCGACGATGGGCTGGGCCGGTGCCATGGTCTCGCTCGGCCTGCTCGTCCTGCTGGCGCTGCCGGCGGCCTTCGTGCTGCGTGGGGGCGTCGGTGCCGGCGGGCCGGCCGGAGCGACCGCCCAGCCGGAACGGCTGCCCGCGCGCGAGGCGCTGCGCCGCGCCTGGGCGCTGCCGAGCTACCGGCTGCTCACCGCCGGCTTCTTCGTCTGCTGCTTCCACGTCGCGTTCCTCGCCACGCACCTGCCGGGCGTGGTGGCGCAGTGCGGGCTGCCGCCGGCGGTGGCGGCGTGGTCGATCGCGCTGCTCGGCCTGTTCAACATCTTCGGCAGCCTGGCCATGGGCTGGGCGGTCAGCCGCTGGCGCATGAAGAGCCTGCTCGCCCTCGTCTACACGGCGCGCGGCGTGGCGGTGCTGCTGTTCCTGGCGGCGCCCAAGACCGAGTTCGTGATGCTCGCCTTCGCCGCCGTGATGGGCGCCACCTTCCTCTCCACCGTGCCGCCCACCGCCGGCCTGGTCGCCAAGTTCTTCGGCCCGGCCAACATGGCCATGCTGTTCGGCGTGGTGATGGTCTCGCACCAGGTCGGCGGCTTCCTCGGCGCGTGGCTCGGCGGGCAGGTCTACGCCGCCACCGGCAGCTACGACTGGGTGTGGTACGCCGACGTGATGCTGGCCTTCGCCGCGGCGCTCATCCACCTGCCGATCCGCGAGGCGGCGCTGGCGCGGCCGAAGGCCGCGTGACGCAGCGCTGAGCGGTGCGGCCGGGCGCCGCCGCCGCCCGGCACCCCCAGTTTGCGACCTTGAATCCTTCGGCGCGCCGGCGGAGCATGCGCGCCGCGCACCTCTGCGCCCGAAAGGAGGCCTCATGGCCGGAAGCTGGAGCACCCTCACGAACGCGCCGCCGGCGACGGTGTGCACGACCTTCCTGCTCACCGACGGCAGCGTGCTCGCGCAGGGCGTGAGCACCAACAAGTGGTACCGCCTGCGCCCCGACGCCAACGGCAGCTATGCCAACGGCAGCTGGGA
>Ga0209172_10002167_pt1 | contig 36354 bp, 33 predicted proteins | sample LarsenN4metaG_FD_184113 | JGI IMG/M metagenome (GOLD analysis project Ga0209172, IMG submission 184113) | Hot spring sediment bacterial and archeal communities from British Columbia, Canada, to study Microbial Dark Matter (Phase II) - Larsen... ... | reverse complement strand
ATGAATGGCTGAAACCCGCATTCTGCCGTTTATAACATTGAGTGCACAAGTCTTTAGACACTCTGGCTACAGTACAAATGTTTCAAAATGAGAATTGCTGGGGGATTTCATTGGAAATTTCATTAAAACCTCACAAGTTGAGTATTTTTACCCAAACTTTCACCCTAACCTTAGCCCGAAAGATCATCCTTTAAGCGAAAAAAGAGCAGAACTGAGTCGCTTAATCAAACTAAAGGAACAACGGTAACGCACGAGCAAAATCCCGGTTTTAGGCTAAAAGCCGAGTTAAATCAGGTTTTTGCAATAGATTTGAGTTACCCAGCTAATATAGCAGTGTATTTTGAGCGAATGCGTGAGTTTGGTTGGATTTGTCTTGCTTTGTTATGAGACTCAAAGGAGAAAAATCTCATTTGGATAGCTAGATGCGCGATCGCCTGCCTCAAGGGAAAATCTCCCGTATTTTTACGTGAATTATGAAGTTTTGATGATTCGGTTCGCTAGATGAACTAATTGGCAGGCGGTACGTCTCAGATTTCTGACAGTCTGAGTGGATCTCTTAAAGAAGACTGGCAATTTCAAACTAATTTCGGCAAAATTAAACTAGTTGAAACTGAGGAATCGTGATGAATCGCCTGAAAAAGTTGCATCGCGTCTTTGCTGGAGCTAGCTTTGCAGCAACCCTGATGGTTGTGGGATACTCGACGGCTAGCAACGCTCAAACGTCTGCTGGTAGTGTATTTAATGATTCTTCGGTTAACCCTGAGCGCAGTGGCGGGTTCTTTGACAACGGCGGCACAGGTAGCCCGACTCGTGGCATCACTGAAATGATCCACAATGCAGTTTTGGGGCCTAAGACCACCATTGAAGATTTTTCAGTTCAGCAGAATGACAACCTCAATGCTGAAACCAATGAGTTTTTAAAGCGGCGGCAAGAGCAGTTAAAGCGTCAGGCGGGTGGGTCTTCTAGCTCGTTGCGGCCAGTCATGATCACCCCTGAAAACTCTGAAGCAGGCGATTCCCAGAGCGCGGCTGATGCATTGAAGCTAACGCCTGCTTCGACTGCGACTCCCGTGGCCCCAACCGAAGCCCCTGCCAAAAATTAAGGGATAGGCTGAAAGTCAAGCCTGGTCTGGTTGTTGACTTTAATTTCTTGGATCGTGAGTAGGCTGACATTGGTCTGGCGATCGCCCGATGGCAAAAACTCAACCTTCTGTTCGGCTCCAACCACCGAAAAATTTGGCTCGGCTAGGGCGCGTTGAACGCCACTCCGAGTCGGATTTTTCTTGAGTCCGGCGATGAGTGCAATGGCAGCGTCATAGGCCAAAATAGTACGCCAGCCCAATGGCGCAGCTTGACCCCAGCGGGTAGTAAAGACTTGTCGAAAGGCGGAGGAGTGGGGGCTGGCGGGTACTGCAATCACCATCCCGGTTGCTTCTGTTCCGGCAACTGTCAAAATTCTAGAGGTCGAAACGCTTTCACCAGCGAGGATCGGCAAACGGCGACGGTTGACAATCACAACCTGAATCGCCCGGTCAACTGTCGTAAAGTCGGGGGCTAGCATGATGGCTTCTGCCCCTTTTGCGATCGCCTGCTGCCAGCTTTCGTAGGCATCAAAATCAGGACGAGAAAGATCAATCTCTACAACGGGTTCGACACCGTTATAAAACAGGGCATTGCGAAATTCACTTTTGAGTGACTGGCTATAGTCACTTTTAGAGTTGTAGAACACCACCACCTTTTGTTTTTTGAGGCGAGTCAGCAGATGTTGCCCTAACGCCTTTGCGCTGGCGCGATCGCTCGGCATCGTGCGAAAGATAAACGATCCCTTATTGGAGAGTTGCACGGCTGAGCTGAGGGGCGCGACCATCACAATTCCTTCGGCCTGGTAGATATCAGAGGCCGCCAGGGAGGTATCGCTGATGCTGTGACCCACGATCCCCAGTACCGCTGGATCCTTTGCGAGGGTTCTGGCTAACTCACGCGCCGTAGCGGTGTCTTTGTTTTCGTTGGCGATCGCGACGCGTAATGGCACCCCGTTAATGCCACCCGCCTGATTAACTTCGTCTTGAGCCTGAGCCACGCCCCGCAAAATTTCTTGTGACGAGCCAAAAGTGTCACCAATCGGTGCCACCACTGCGATCGTGTGAGAGGGATTTTGGCCAATCTGGGCATTGTTAAGATAAATCAGCGTTTCGGGGTCGGTTGGCTCTGCCTGACGGGCTTGCTGCAAAAAACGAACCGCCTCTGCATAGTCCTCAACCGCGAGCCGTTCAACACCGGATTGTTTGGCTGCATTCGGTTGCCATTGGTTGAGCAACTGTTCCCCAACACTGATCCGATCGCTCGCTGCCGCGTCTGAACCAGAGGCATTTTGCCAAAACGTGCGTCCAGCCATCGCCAGCCCCGCTGCCAGCACGAGTACCGCCGAACTGGAGATCGCCCACCGCCAACTGAGTCGATGTCGCGGGGCGATCGTCGTCACCTCTGGGTTTAAGCTCGTCAGTGGCAAAATTTCGGGTACTCTGCCACGGGCATCTGCCTTGGCTAAATCATCTTGCTGATGGCTTCGATGAGAGCCATTCGACGAGATCTGCGTATTTTCGGGGAGGACTTCGATTTCTTTGAGTGCCGCTAAGGTCTCTGCTGCCGATTGGTAGCGCTGGTTAAAGTGAAACCGTGTCATCTTTTCTAGCACTTGCACCAGACCGGCACCGATCGCCACCTGGTCTTGCCAGAGTACTTCCCCTGTATGCAGATCTTGGGGCAACTGGGACGGTCGCATTCCGGTGACTGATTGAATGGCAATCATACCGAGCGAGTAAATGTCGCTGCTATAGCGGGGGCGGCCCAAACATTGCTCACTCGCCCCATAGCCAGAGGTGTAAATCGGGACACTTAACGAGGTTTCACCTGTTGTTTCAGCGACCGTATTCGCGATATTCTTAACAGCCCCAAAATCGATTAAGACGAGTTTGCCATCAGGTCGGCGAATCAAGTTGTCGGGCTTGATGTCGCGGTGAATGACGCTATGTCCATGCACAAACTCCAGCACGGTTAACACATCTTTTAGCATGGCAATTACCTGCGCCTCAGACCAGCGCATGCCCTCTCCCAGTTCGCTACTCAGAGCCTTGCCAGGAATAAACTCTTGCACCAGATAAAACTGCTCGTCGGCTTCAAAGTAGGCCAGCAACTGGGGAATTTGATCGTGCTTGCCCAGTTCTTCGAGGGTTTCTGCTTCGGCGCGAAAGAGCCGCCGCACCTGGCGCAAAACGTCTTCGTTGCGGCTGGCAAATGTCAAATGTTTGAGAACACAACGCGGATGCCCAGGCCGATGGGTGTCTTGGGCAATGTACGTGCGCCCAAAGCCTCCTTCTCCTAAAAGTTCAGTGACGTGATAACGTCCGGCAAACAGCTCACCCAGCATGGCACCCCGTCATGGCGATCGCTTTTGTGATCATTGGCGTTTCATTGAATGTACTGTATCAGCCCATCCCTGGCATGGCTACTGATGGCGCTCGCAAAATCGTGTGATGTCGGCCTCAAGATTGTGTGATGTCAGACCTAATGGCGGCGGATCTGTTACCTGCGGCACAAGTCCATCAGCGCAAGCCTGCGGCACAATGACAATAGATGTCTCAATGGGTCACGCCACCCCTGGCTGAATTTTGGTATGCAGACTCAACCGCGTCACGAGTGGAATCTCACCCCAGCCGCCGCGATCGCCCTCCAGCAGAAGCTTCGCGGTGAAATTAGCACCCGCGATGATTTAGGCGAGGTGCGCTACGTGGCAGGCATTGACGTTGGCTTTGAGGACGACGGAAAAGTGACCCGTGCTGCGATTGCGGTACTCAGTCTAGCGGATTTGCAACTCCGCGACCGGGCGATCGCTCGGCGTCCGACGACGTTTCCTTATATTCCTGGCTTGCTTTCCTTTCGCGAGGTGCCTGCGGTGCTGGCGGCTTTAGAACGGATCACGATCACCCCCGATTTGCTGCTCTGCGATGGCATGGGCATTGCCCATCCGCGCCGCTTTGGGATTGCTTGTCACATTGGGTTGCTGACGCAGTTACCTGCGATTGGGGTCGGTAAATCGTTGCTGGTCGGCAAGTATGTTGAACCGCCAGATGAGCGTGGCAGTTGGTCGCCCTTGGTTGATAAAGGGGAGACAATTGGTGCCATTTTGCGCACCCGTCCCCAGACGAAGCCGCTTTACATCTCACCCGGTCATCGGATTAGCCTCGAAACCGCGATCGCTTATGTGATGCGATGCACGACTCGTTACCGTTTACCAGAGACGACGCGCCACGCGCATAAACTTGCCTCTGGCCCCGCGATCGATGCTGTCGAGAATCAACCAATTGCTGCTGAAAACCAACAAATTTCTTTGTTCTGAGAAATCGACAATCAATCGTGTGACACAAAGATGATTTGTTATGGGGAAACTCCTGGCTCCAATTCTCGATTTACTTACGTCTGTTCCCCATTGACCACTAAAATCTTTTGAAGGAAGCCCACAGGAAGATGGCATGGATATCAAGTACGGATTTGTTGGCGCGATCGGCAATACTCCTCTGATTCGGCTGAATAGCTTCAGCGACGAAACTGGTTGTGAAATTTTGGGGAAAGCAGAATTTCTCAACCCCGGTGGTTCCGTTAAAGATCGGGCAGCCCTCTACATTATTAAAGATGCCGAAGAAAAGGGTCTGCTGAAGCCCGGTGGCACCGTTGTTGAAGGGACGGCAGGCAATACGGGCATCGGTTTAGCCCATATCTGCAATGCCAAAGGCTACAAGTGCCTGATTATTATTCCTGAAACCCAATCTCCTGAAAAAATGGAATTGCTGCGTACCCTGGGGGCAGAAGTTCGTCCTGTGCCAGCTGTGCCCTACCGTGACCCCAATAACTACGTGCGGCTGTCGGGTCGAGTTGCATCTGAGATGGAGAATGCGATTTGGGCGAACCAGTTCGATAATCTAGCCAATCGTCGCGCTCATTATGAAACCACTGGGCCGGAAATTTGGACGCAAACTGATCGCAAGGTTGATGGTTGGGTCGCAGCCACGGGAACAGGCGGCACCTATGCCGGAGTTGCTATGTTCTTAAAAGAGCAGAATCCTGAGATTCAATGCGTGGTGGCTGATCCCTATGGCAGCGGCTTGTACAGCTACGTGAAGACGGGTGAAATCACGATTGAAGGCAACTCGATCACTGAGGGCATTGGTAACAGCCGTGTTACCGCTAATTTGGAAGGTGTCCCTATTGACGATGCCCTTCGGATTGATGACAAAGAAGCGCTGCATGTGATTTATCAACTGCTCTACAAAGACGGTCTGTTTATGGGCGGTTCTGTGGGAATCAACGTCGCCGCTGCTGTGCGAATGGCGAAACAAATGGGGCCTGGTCACACGATTGTGACGGTGCTATGTGATGGTGGGAGCCGTTACCAGTCGAAGTTGTTTAACCGTGAGTGGCTCGCCCAAAAAGGGTTGTTGCCTGACAATGCGTGATGGACATATTCACCCGTGTTCTCGGAGACGGCAATCTGCATGTCTTGGCCTGGCTCTGAGATAACGCTGTGAAAAGTTACACAGGAGAATGTGAATGACATTCTTGATCTGAATGTAGCCCCTCCCCAAGAGTCGTTTGTAGCCTCTAACGGGGGGCGATCGCCCAGGCCCATTTTGAACCAGAGGTCGCCTGGTTCCTTCTAAAGTCACACTTTTAGGAAAGTTATAATCAGACCAGCTTCGCATTCTTAAATCCTAATGAGCCAAAGTCTAACTTTAGAACTGAGTGAGCAGGTGTTTGCGGCAATTCAGCGACAAGCACAGGCGTTAGGAATCTCTCCAGCACAGTTCGCCACAACCCTGCTAGAGCAGCAATTTCCACAGGCTGTCAAGTCACTTTTGGATGATGCCGAGAAGCATGCGGCGCGAGTAAGATTTGAGCGTCATTTTGGCACGTTAACATCAGGCGATTCTACAGATTTAGATAACGAAAGCATTGATGCGGATCTGGCGAAAGAGTATGCCAGTGCCCACGAGGGCGATTAATGCTCCTCGATACCTCTGGGTTGCTCTGTCTACACTTTTCTACGGAGCCGTTGCATACACAGGCTTGTGCTGCTTATCAAAAAGCGGCGCTTCGGTTGACCCACAATTGCGTCATTGCGGAGTATGTTGCGCTTGCCAATGCCCGACGATTTTCGCGTGCCTCCGTTTTAACTTTCGTCGTAGACTTGTTAAGCAATCCAGACATAGAAACCGTTTGGGTTGATAAACCGATCCATCAAGCAGCCATTGAGTTGTTACTGTTTCATCAAGACAAAACGTATTCACTCTGTGATGCAGTCAGTTTTATTTTGATGCGCGATCGCGGCGTTTCTGACGCATTGTCTACCGATCTGCATTTTGAGCAGGAAGGCTTTGTGCGGTTACTAAAATCAGCTCACTAACAGCACTGACTTAATTCGTCCAGCGAGAGATTGCCTGTGGACGGTCAAAATTCTCTACTGCGGTTGATGAGTCAGGCTCGGTAAGACGCCAGAATGATCTACGACCGCTTGTCGTTTGACTTCAGGGTCGCTTGTTCGTTACTTCTGGGAACATCGCTAAATTGTGTTTTTAAAGTGCAGCTTGAGATGGTGATCGAGCTTTTGTTGATTGCAGCGCTTGGCTTTTTAGGCAGCTTTGGTCACTGTGTCGGGATGTGTGGCCCACTTGCGATCGCCTTTTCGCTGGGGCAACAACCGGGGCAGTCAACTCCCTGGCATCAACAATTGCGCTATCATCTGCTGCTTAACCTGGGGCGAATTTTGAGCTACGTTTTGGTCGGCGCTGTGATCGGTACGGTTGGCTCAATGGTCTACGCGGGGGGGCAACTGGCAGGGATTGACAGCAGTTTGCGGCAGGGCGTGGCGATCGCGACAGGGTTCTTTTTGATCTGGCTGGGGTTATCTCACATTGCCCCCAAGTCACTGCCCCGCTTACCATTGCTGCATCCACTTTTGACGGGCAAGTGGCATGAGCGGTTAATGGCTGGCATGTCACAAGTCTCACTGCAAAAGACCTGGTGGATGCCGCTCAGTCTGGGTTTGGTCTGGGGGCTCATTCCTTGCGGGTTTCTTTATGTCGCGCAGATCAAAGCCCTCGAAACTGGAAATTTGTGGCAAAGTAGTGCGACGTTGCTCGCGTTTGGTTTGGGCACAATGCCCGCCATGCTGAGTGTTGGTGTGTTTAGCGGTTTGCTTAGCCGCGATCGCCGCAGTCAGCTGTTTCGGTTGGGGGGATGGCTGACGCTGGCAATCGGCATTGGCATGGTTTTTCGCACTGACGCCATGGTGGACTATACGGGTTACCTCGCGATCGCTCTGCTGATGCTGGCGTTAGTTGCGCGTCCGATCAGTCGGTTGTGGTCAGCCCCATTGCGCTATCGACGGGCGATCGGGGTGGGGGCGTTTGTTTGCTCAGTGGCGCACGCTTTGCATAGTCTGGATCACACCTTTAACTGGCAGTGGCAAGCGTTGCAGTTTATGTTGCCAGCGCATCAGATCGGAACTTGGTTCGGCATTGCGTCGGTCACGTTACTCTTGCCTGCAGCTTTGACCAGTTTTGATGGTATGGTGGCGCGACTGGGTAAATATTGGCGCTGGGTACATTTGTTAACGGTTCCGGCTTTGGTGTTGGCGACGGTTCACGTTGTCATGTTGGGCTCACATTTTTGGGGCAATTTGCAACCTAGTCTGGTGAATAAAGGGTTGAGTGGTGTGCTAGTTGGTGCGGTTTTGTTAGTGTTGATGAGTCGCGATCGCCGCTTTTGGCAGTGTTTTGCCTTAGAACGGTTCTACGCCGAACCCCAAAAAAGGTCGGCTCCGCTCACTCCGGTTTCTCACCATGACATCACCTGATTCATTGCCCCAGTCACCATCAGCTCTCTTTACGCCTACCCAGTGGGAAGCGTTGGCTCCCTATCTGGATGATCAGCAGTGCGTTAAAACGTGGCCTTCTAAACGGAATAAAAAATCCGTGCAAATGCTAGTGCTGCGTTACCTCGCTTCTAAATTAGAGCCAGGCACGAAATATTCTGAACGGGAAATCAATCAGTTGTTGCAAAAGCATCACACTTTTGGTGACCCAGCTTTATTAAGGCGAGAATTGTTTGAGTCAGGGCTAGTAAATCGGACGCGTGATGGTTTTTCGTATTGGTTGCATGAATCTAACTAAACTGGCTGGCTTGGCGATCGCGCTGGGCGTGAGCAGTGGTCAACCGGCGATCGCTCACAATATTCAGACGAGTGGTGAGGTGGCGGCGACGTTTCATATTGAGCCAGACCATAACCCCAGAGCTGGAGAAGAAAGCCTGACCTGGTTTGTTTTGACTCAAACGGGTGGCAAGCAGATTCCCGCAGGTGAGTGTGACTGTCAGTTAAAGGTCTACGAAGAACCTTACAAGAAAGGTGATTTTTCAGTTCTGGATCCGCCGCTCAAGCCAATCTCAGCGGAAAAGTATCAAGAAATTCCCGGTGCTAAAATCATTTTCCCTAGAGGCGGTCGCTATATTTTAGAAATTTCAGGCAAGGCTAAAGATGGGTTAAGCTTCAAACCGTTTCAGTTTCGCTATCCGGTGACGGTTCGGGCAGGTCAGGCTGCTGCTACGCCATCTCCCACTGCCGAAAAAACAGATGCATCCACCGCAGCTGCAACGGAGCCTGAAGAAGACCCAATTCTGTTTTGGGCGGCGATTTTGTTTGGCTTTGGCATTGCGGCTGCCCTCATGCTTAAACCCAAGCAGTAGGCTGTGTCCTTAACCCGATTCTTCAGCCTCAGAACTCCGCTGCCCTATCTGCGCTTGCTCAAATAAGCGGGGAAACACTAGCAAAAAATAGCCCATCCAGAGGCTGAGTGGTAACGCAATGAGACTCGTCAACCACCAGCGATGAAACACCAGCCAACTGCCAGCAATCAGCCCGAACCCGGTTAACAAAATTGACCAGGGTTGACACCACCAGGGTTTGAGTGACCACACCGACGGAGATTTGTCAGAAACCATAAAGCTGCCCAAAGTCAAGCTACAAATTACCTGGAGCTTTTCGCAAAGTTACCCCTAAAATGGAAATACGGGAATGAGTAAATATACACATTTGTGGGTGAAATCATGGGAGGAGGAGAGTCTCAGGCGCAGGCAACTCTATCAGAACGAGAGCTCCAAGTTCTTGATTTAGTCGCAGCGGGTTTAACAAATGAGCAAATTGCTAAGCAGTTAGAGATTAGCAAGCGCACGGTTGATAACCACATCAGTAATATTCTGACGAAAACCGAAACCGACAATCGGGTCGCATTGGTGCGATGGGCGCTCCAGTGGGGTAAAGTTTGCATTGATGATGTTAATTGTTGCCCTTTGCCCAATGTTGCCTCAAACGGAATGCCGACTAACGGTAAAGAGCTAGAAGTGCAGGAATAAGAGTGCGAGTGGGAGTTTAGTTTGCGTCAACAAATTCGCTTAAAGCATTTACCACTGGCTGTTTATCGAGAAATTGCAGCCCACTTAGAGTTATTGGATGGCGTGACGATCGCACTCAACCCGCAACAATCAACTGAGTTTGAGTACACCCTGAGCCAGATCGATAGCCTCGAAATTTACTACCCTGAATCTGTCGATCCCCAGGTGTATGAGCAAGCTCAACGAATTTTGGCGTATTATGGCGATCGCTATGGCGTTTGGGAAATGGGCGAGTCGGGCGCTCTTGAGGTGCGTTAGTTTACGAGTGACGTAAACGGTCTGGCCCTATCAATTTGTTTAACCAATCGCGCCGCAAGGCACTGACTTAGTTTGGAATCACGGAACAATGGGTTCAATTGAGGCACTCCGGGGCACACGCGATATTTTGCCCGAAGAAGTTTGTTACTGGCAGCGGCTTGAGTCGATCGCGCGCGACATTTTGGCGAGAGCCGCGTTCCACGAAATTCGGACGCCAATTTTTGAGCAAACCGCCCTATTTGAGCGGAGCATTGGCGAGGCCACCGATGTGGTTGGCAAAGAGATGTACACCTTTAAAGACCGGGGCGATCGCTCGATCACGCTTCGTCCTGAAGGCACAGCGGGGGTGGTGCGGTCTTACATTGAGCATGGGTTGCATGCCCAAGGCGGGGTGCAGCGGCTCTGGTATCTGGGGCCAATGTTTCGCTATGAGCGACCTCAAGCGGGTCGGCAGCGCCAGTTTCATCAATTGGGGGTTGAGGTCTTGGGTACGGCTTCGCCGCGTGCCGATGTAGAGGCGATCGCGGTTGCTGCCGATATTCTTAAAGCGTTGGGTGTTAAAGATCTGAGCTTGCAACTCAACTCGATTGGCACCAGCGAGAGCCGTCAGCAGTATCGCGCCGCCTTAGTTCAATATTTGACGCCCTACAAGGCTGATCTCGACGAAGATTCGCAGGATCGATTAGATCGCAATCCGCTGCGGATTCTCGACAGCAAAGACGAGAAGACCCAGGCGATTTTAGAAAAGGCACCGAGTGTACTCGACTTTTTGGATGATGACTCGCGATCGCGCTTTGATCTCGTGCAAGCGCTCTTAACCGAGTTGGGGATAGCTTATCAAATCAACACCCGTCTGGTGCGCGGGCTAGACTACTACAGCCACACCGTTTTTGAAATTCAGTCGGCTGATTTGGGCGCTCAGGCAACGGTCGTTGGGGGCGGGCGCTATGACAAACTCGTGACAGAGTTGGGCGGGCCAGATACACCTGCGGTGGGTTGGGCCATGGGGCTTGAGCGGATGATTTTGCTACTCAAGCAACTGGCACCGCAAACGAAAGCGGCGATCGATTTTTATGTTGTTTCACGGGGTGATCAGGCTGAGCAGCAAGCCGTGATTGTGGCTCAAAATCTCCGTCAGCAAGGCTTCTCAGTAGAGATGGATCTGAGTGGTTCCGCTTTTGGGAAGCAGTTTAAGCGCGCCGATCGCAGTGGGGCTTCCGCCTGTCTGATTTTGGGCGATGCCGAAGCCGAAGCCAAGACGGTGCAACTCAAGTGGATGGCCTCTGGTGAGCAACACGTGGTAGCGCAAGCTGACCTACCCAATTATGTTGCGTCTGTGCGGCAACAAATCAGTGCAGCAACCTAGGTCAATGGTTAACCCCTCTTAGGGGCGGTTCGCGTTCGTGTAACGTTTCCGAAGGAAATACCGCCCTTACAAAATCCATTAAACCCCTACAAATCCACTAAAATAGCCCAGTCCTAGGACTGGGCTAAAAATTTAGGCATCTCTCCAGAAAACCTGGAGGGAGTTTGCAATGAGGTTATTTGCCAATGCGGGGGGGTTCACGAAAGGCGATCGCAAAGAAGAGAACCCCGATCGCCAAAGCCAGAATCAAAATGTACGCAACGCTTTCCATATCAAACTTCCTGACAACGCAACCAGTTAACAGTCTACCAAGAATTGAAAAGGGGTTTAGCGAAGCAAAAAGAACCTCAGACCAAACCCCAATTCAGATCACGAATTCATATCAGCCTAAAACCGTTAGATCTGCTCAAGGCGACGAGAAGAGGGGTCACCCAATTTCTGGTAGAAGCCCCACTCAACTTGCTCAGGCGACAGATCTGGGTCAATACCCGCAAACACATCCCGGAAGATGGTACGAGAACCGTGCCAGATGTGGCCAAAGAAGAAGAGCAATGCAAATACGGTGTGGCCAAACGTAAACCAACCACGAGGGCTCGTCCGGAATACACCATCCGAGTTCAAGGTTTCACGGTCAAACTCAAAGGGTTCACCCAACTGAGCGGCACGAGCATACTTCTTAACGACAGCAGGCTCAGTGATCTTTTGACCATCTAACTTACCACCGTAGAAGTTAACCGTTACACCCGCTTGCTCAAAGCTGTACTTCGATTCAGCCTTACGGAAAGGAATGTCAGCACGAACAATGTTGTCTTTGTCAACCAGAACGACTGGGAAGTTCTCGAAGAAGTTTGGCAGACGACGAACAAACAGTTGGCGACCTTCGCTATCCGTAAACACAGGGTGGCCCAACCAGGACTGAGCAATTCCATCGCCCTTGTTCATCTGACCCGTACGGAACAAACCACCTTTAGCGGGGCTGTTACCAACATAGTCATAGAATGCAAGCTTCTCAGGAATTTGCTCGTAAGCCGCTTGAATCGTCGCCCCTTCTGCCAGACTGGTTTGAACGCGACGCTCAATCTCTTGCTGGAAGTAGTTGCTATCCCACTGATAGCGGGTCGGCCCAAACAACTCGATTGGAGTGGTTGCGCTGCCATACCACATGGTGCCTGCTACGACGAACGCAGCGAAGAACACAGCGGCGATACTGCTCGACAGAACAGTCTCAATGTTACCCATCCGGAGGGCCTTGTACAGGCGCTCCGGCGGACGCACGCTCAAGTGGAACAAACCAGCGATAATGCCGACAATCCCAGCAGCAATGTGGTGAGCCACAACACCCCCTGGGTTAAATGGGTTAAACCCAGCAGGTCCCCATTCAGGTGCCACAGGTTGAACGCTGCCTGTGATGCCGTAGGGATCAGATACCCACATCCCTGGCCCAAACAGACCGGTCAGGTGGAATGCCCCAAAGCCGAAGCAGAGTAGACCGGAAAGGAACAGGTGAATCCCGAACATTTTAGGTAAGTCTAAAGCGGGTTCGCCTGTACGAGGATCGGTAAACAATTCCAGATCCCAATAAACCCAGTGCCAGCAGGCAGCCAGGAACAACAGACCAGAAAGAATAATGTGAGCTGCAGCAACCCCTTCAAAAGACCAGAAGCCAGGGTCAACGCCTGTCTCTCCAGTGATGCTCCAGCCACCCCAAGAACCTGTCACGCCTAAACGTGCCATGAACGGCAATACGAACATACCCTGCCGCCACATGGGGTTTAGCACTGGATCACTGGGATCAAAAATCGCCAGTTCATACAGCGCCATAGAGCCAGCCCAACCTGCCACCAGTGCGGTGTGCATCAGGTGAGCGGCGATCAACCGCCCCGGATCATTAATCAGGACGGTGTGAACTCGATACCACGGTAGTCCCATTGACTACGCTCCTCCTTGCTAAAGCTCTAGTTCGACACCTTATAAGCATTCTATTAAGTCACGGTTCCCAGGTAAATCAAAAACCTAGAACCTTTTCAGACGGCAAGCTCCCAAACGCCTGCTCTGTTAAAAGCATATTGCTATACAGACCATTTATTTGACAGTCGTCTGAGAAAATGAAAATGTATAACAAAGTGTAACTAGTGTTAATAGTCTACGCAAGTAAACGATACGTTTCACAATACTCAATATTTCTCCGTTTGGTTGTGGCGATGCCGCGATCGCTCGTCAGATTCGCCAAGTTTCTTGGGCAGTCTTTATATTGGTAAGTAATCCCGACCTAAGCAATCGTTACCCTGAGATTATCTATGACCGTCATTAAATTTGTTAAAGAAAATAAGGAAGTTGTCGCTGCCAACGGTGCCAACCTGCGCTTTAAAGCGCTCGAAAACCAGGTAGACCTCTATACCTTCTCCGGCAAGATGATGAACTGCGGCGGTTATGGGCAATGCGGCACCTGCGTTGTTGCAATCACCGAAGGGTTTGAAAACCTCTCGCCCCGCACAGCGGTTGAAAACCAAAAATTAAAGCGAAAGCCTGCTAATTTTCGTCTGGCTTGTCAAACCCTGGTTAACGGTGAAGTCAGCGTGATTACGAAGCCCAATCCCAAAACGGATGCAAGAGAGGTGCCCGTACCTGCTGAAGCACCAGAAACAACCTCTCAGCCAGATGTGGTGACAACCGAAGCGACGGGCTGAGTTTCTATCTCTGTTTGATTCGTTGCCATTTAGGGCGCTCTGAAATCAGTTAGAGCCTGACAAAACCCCCAGGGTCGTGAAAGACTCTGGGGGTTTTGCTTCGATTTGAGAGTGGGTAAGCGACCAATCCGGTTGGGACGCTCTGGCCTAATTTGTGGGACTGGGTTGCACCGGAGCGTCGATCGCAGGTGCCTCCGAGCCAGGTAGACCCGCACCCGGAGCAGGCACGGTGGGGCTGGGTAGGGGGGTGGGCTGATTGCCCGTTTTCAAAGCGGTGAAGATGTCAAATCGGATGCTGCGATCGTCGTTGTAAGCAGCCGTCACACCCAATGAGCGAATTGCAGAAAACAAGTCGCGGTTGCCCGGTGGAATCTGGAGTAACGGTAGGTTTTTGGCTGTCACTGCCCGATCAATATCGACAAAGAAGGTGCCGTTATTGGGTTGCAGATCTTGAGGCACTGATTGCTTAAACGCCGCACTCTCGCCCAGAGGTTGTGCCGGACGAGGAATTAAACCCTCTGCCAGGGGCGCACCTAGCGAGAGAAAGGCAACATTGCCATCAAGCCAACCGTGAGTAATCGTGGGGCCTGCGAGGGGCAGTGTCCAGTTCACAACAGGTTGATTCCCAACTTTTGACTCTTCGACTTTGAGCTTGTAGCGCTCAGCCATTGCTTGATCCAGTCGTTTGAGCGAGGCTTCAGCCGCTCGCCGATCGCCCGCTTTCACCATCAAGACGACGCTATAGGGCACTGTTGGACCTGCATTTTCAGGTGTGGCGACGAGGGCAAGCGCAAACTCGTCATCCATCCAGCTTAAAAAGTCTTTCTGCAAATCCATGCCAACGGTTTGTTGAACCCCTTTCTCTAACGCTTGGGGATTAATCGGCAGGAAAGGGTTTACTGTTGTGCCCTGGCTATAGTCACGCCAAAACCGCTGCAAACTGCCACCCGAAGCCATCAGTAATGTATCGGCAGGTAAGCGCTTAGCAATATCCTTAGCGTTGTTGCGCACTTCATGTTGGCGATCGCTATCGGGTCTGAGCCAGTAAATACTCTTAAACCGAATACCCTCGGCTTCCAGGTTGATGTTGGAGGCAAGTCCCTGTAGTTGTTGGGCGGCGACTGCCTGTGGGTTACTGCGCCCCGTGCTGCTGGCGGCGGCTGGCAAGTTGACATACAGCTTGCCAAAGGGTTTACCCCCCTGAATTTTGCTCAGAGATTGGCTGTAACCCGGTACGGCAGCAAGAGAGGGTGCCCCTTTATAGGTATCGATCGCCCGATCCATTGCTTTCGTATCATTCGACACGACCAGAAGCCTGCCATCCAACGCTGCAAATGAAACCGTTTGGTCTTTGCTCTTCACCTCTCGAATCGTGACATCCTGGTAGGTACGCTCAGCGGTTGTTCCGGCTTGGGAGCGGGGTTTCTCTAAAATTTCTTTTGCCTTCAGCCCATCTCGAATTGGCAAAATCACCAGAGTTGGCTGCTGATTTTGGGGCGTTGGTACAGGGGGTAACGCGTTGGGACTGGGGACAGGCGACGGCAGAACTTCTGGACTAGCCCCCGGTGACGGTAAGGCATTGGGGGTTGCAGCGGCGGTTGGCGTGAAGACGGCAAAAGTCACTTCTTCACCCACCCAGGGTTTAATATCTTGCTCGTAGTTGAGGTTATTTGCGGTCAACAGGCGATCGCGTAACTGAGCCAAATTTTGGTCAAAAGCAGCCTGACTTTGGGGAGTGCCAAACGTACGAAGTTTGCGCCACTGCTCTTCATCGGTATTAAGTGACACGGCCATCAAAGCATCTTGAGGCACAACATTTGCCCCTACTGGCATGTTGCCAACAGTGCCGCCTCGGTTGAGAAAGTAAACCAGTGCCGCTGCTCCACCACCGATAAGGAGCGCACTAGCACCGAGCGTTAGTAGCAAAGTTGGCGTTGCCAACCCACGTTTTTTTGGCTTCTGAGATCGGGTCATGGGAAAGTATCAGACGGGGATAAAACACGTCGCCCTAGACACTCTACCAAACCTGGAGACGATTGGTCGGGAAAGATTTAGCCAGAGATTTGACTGGTTTTAGAGTTTTTTTTTAAGTGGTTGGTTGGGTGTTGAAATACTCTAAAACTTTGCTCCAGATGGCTTCGATATTCTGCAAGTAGTCAGTTGGGGGAGTGTGACTTTGAAAGAAGGGCAAAAAGATCAGCTTTGCCTGCTCGGTTAAAGCCTGACGGCTTGCGGCGGTTTTTGCTTTGGGGACTTGAGCCAGCGTTGCTACCTGCGCTAACAAAAGGGCTTTTTCATCGGTTGTCAACGCTTCAGCTCTGGCGGCATCCACAATTCCCAACTGCAATTGAAAGAGTAAGCGCGCCAAACTTTGTTGAGTGATTGTTAAAGTGGTGGCTTCTTCCCAGCGTTGTCGCGCCGCGATCGCGAGTTCTTGCGCCTTCTTTTCACCATATTTATTGACAGCAAACTTCATGCTCTTTCGCTCAGAGCCGCTTCCCCATGATGCTTGCCAATAATCATAGGTATGCCCGCGACTGGTTGAGCGGGTTCGATTGACCCCAACAATCCCCGTTGTGTTGCGTACGGTCAGGCGACCGGCCTGCGATTTGGGTGGCAGTTGCTGCGTCAACGTCTGCAAATATTGCTCTGCGGCTTTTAACGCTTTGCTTTTGCCACCGTATTGCTTATCTGAAAAAAACTTGGCGGTTTGTTGACCCTGACGAGTCAACCGGACGTAGTATCCAAAATTTTTCTTTTGGGGCTGCTCAATCCGACTGATTCCCACAAAAATTAGCCAACCTTGGATTAAGCTTTCGTTTGCAGAGTTATTCTACCGTTGTACATAAGAAAATCAAACGGTGGCTCCTCTTTCCCTGAAGCGACACGATGGTGCTTAAAGCGCCTTGCCAGTGGGAGCTGCAGACAATTTCACAGCCATCTAAAATAATTCGCATTCAAAGAAATTTAAGAGTGAGACTCGCATTCTTAAGTAAGACTTATCTGTTGCTTGTGGTAACTGACCGTTCTAAACAGAGCAAAACGGGGATAGATAAATGAAAAGTTTTCAAATTAACAGCTATTTGACTGTGTAGTTTGTCTGAGTTGGGTTCTCAACCCCGTGACAAATCCTGGCTGACTCTGCTGTACTGAAATGAGCATCAATCAATATCGGAGGATTTGTGTGAGCCAGATTGGGATCGTGGCAATTGGCCGAAACGAGGGCGATCGCCTGAAACAATGTCTTCAATCAGTGGTGGGTAAGGCTGCACAAGTTGTTTATGTTGACTCTGGCTCAACCGATGGCAGTGTTGAAATGGCAGCCAGCCTTGGAGTTGACGTGGTGGCGCTGGATCTCTCAACGCCTTTTACGGCAGCCCGTGCCCGTAACGCTGGTTTTGCTCGCTTGCTTGAACTCCGCCCCGCGCTTGACTATGTGCAATTTGTGGATGGTGATTGCGAGGTGGTAGAGGGCTGGCTAGACAAAGCCCAACAAATGCTGGATGCTCACCCCGAGATCGTGGTTGTCTGTGGTCGTCGCCGTGAGCGCTATCCCGAAAAATCACTCTTTAATCGGTTATGTGAGATCGAGTGGGATACTCCAATCGGTGAGGCAAAAGCCTGTGGGGGCGATGCCATGATGCGAGCCAAAGCGGTGCAAGCCGTGGGTGGTTACAATCCCAATCTAATTGCAGGCGAAGAACCGGAGTTGTGTGTGCGACTGCGGCAAAAGGGTGGAAAAATTTGGCGAATGGATGCCGAAATGACCTTGCATGATGCGGCGATGACGCGCACAAGCCAGTGGTGGAAGCGAAGCAAGCGATCTGGCCATGCCTTTGCCGAGGGCGCTTTTTTGCACGGTGCCTCACCAGAGCGTCACTGGGTCAGAGAAAGCCGGAGTATCTGGCTTTGGGGGGTGATGGTGCCGTCAGTAGCTCTGGTCGGAGCCTGGTTTACGCACGGATTTAGCCTCTTATTGCTGCTGGCCTACCCGCTCATCATGTTTAAGATTTATCGCTATCTTCGTAGCACGGGACGATCGCCCCAGGAGAGTCGTTTGTATGCGATCGCCTGCGTTGTTGGCAAGTTTGCTGAGGCACAAGGCTTGTTCCAATTTCATTGGAATCGGCTCCTAGGTAAGCGATCGCAGCTAATTGAATACAACACTTCAGCGTCTACTTAAATCACGCTTTGAATCTAGTTTGTATTCGGAGAAGGCACTGAACCTCTGTAAATTTCGGGAAACCCACCTGGGGATTCTCAGAAGAGTGGCTTATCCTTAAATAAAGGCTGAGGATATGGTATGCAGTCAGGTTGGCGGATGGGGTCAGTTTTTGGCATTCCGCTTTTTATTGATCCGTCTCTGTTTTTAATTTTGATTTTGATTGCCTTTCCAAGAGGGATTGTTTGGCAACAACAGTATCCCGCTTGGGGCGGCTCTATTGCCTATGCTGCGGGTGTGGCTATGGCAATTTTGTTGTTTACGTCTGTGTTGCTGCACGAGTTGGGCCATAGCCTGGTCGCGCGATCGCAAGGCATCAAGGTAAACTCCATTACTTTGTTTATCTTTGGTGGTGTGGCCTCGATTGATCAGGAGTCAAAAACGCCGGGGCAAGCTTTTCAAGTGGCGATCGCGGGGCCTGCGGTGAGTTTCTTCTTGTTCTGCTTGCTGAGCGCAGTGGCTTACTTTTTGCCGGGCACCTTTCGTCCGCCGAGTGGCACTCCGGCCCATGTTTTAGCGCATGACCTGGCTGTCTTAAACCTGGTTTTGGCAACTTTTAATCTCTTACCTGGCTTACCGCTAGATGGTGGGCAAATTGTCAAAGCCCTTGTGTGGAAATTGACAGGTAGTCGGTTTAAGGGCGTTCATTGGGCGGCGAGAGCGGGTAAAATCTTGGGCTGGATAGCCATTACTTTTGGAGCCATTGAGTTATTTATTGGTCGTAACTTTAGTGGCTTGTGGATCCTTCTGCTAGGTTTGTTTGGGTTACGCAATGCGAGCAGCTACGACCAGGCTACGGCTTTGCAAGAGACTTTACTCACGATTAAAGCGGGCGATGCAATGACTCGCGAGTTTCGCGTGGTGGATGCTAACATCACACTGCGGCAATTTGCAGATGACTATTTGTTGAACACGATCGCCCCGCCTGCACTTTATGCGGCTTCTAATGGACGCTATCGCGGTTTGGTGACTCCGGAAGATTTACAGCAAATCGAGCGTAGCCAGTGGGAAGTAAAGACCGTGTTAGACATCACTCATCCTTTGACGGAAGTATCATCTGTTGAAGAGGCCACGTCGCTAGTGGATGTCATCTCATTTCTTGAACAGAATCAACTCCGCCGCATCACAGTCCTTTCGCCTGCGGGCGCTGTGTCGGGCGTGATTGATCGGGGGGATGTTGTGCAAGCGATCGCTCAGAAAATGAATTTACCCGTTTCGCTTGATATTATTCGCCGGATCAAGGAAGAAGGGGCGTACCCACCAGGTTTTAATGTCGTTGCACTGGCCCAATCAGCGAAAGAAGCTGGGCAAAATTAATTGTTTGCCTATGGCTTTTGCACTGTCCCAGGAGAGGCTGTGAAACTTACCACCCGTGGCCATTACAGTGTCAAGGCGTTGTTAGATTTAGCGCTGCAACCGAAGTTCGGCCCTGCCTCAGTACGAGCGATCGCCCAACGCCAGGATTTACCTGCCCCCTATCTCGAAAAGCTGTTGATCGAGATGCGGCGAGCGGGTTTAGTGCATTCAGTGCGGGGGGTGCAGGGGGGCTACCAGTTGGCACGTCCGCCTGCGCAGATTACGTTAGGACAGATTTTAGAAGCAGTTGGCGAAAGTGTGGATCCGCTGCCACGCCATACCCCCGATGGTTCACAAGCGGAGGATTGGGTCACGTTTACCTTGTGGAACCGCCTGCATCAAAAGCTCAAAGAAGCGTTATACACGATCTCGCTAGAAGACCTTTATTACGACGCGCGGAGCTGGCAGGCGGCTCAAGGTGAAGCAACTAGTTTTGTCGTGTGAAGCCCTGTTGCTATTCAGCAATTCTCATTTTGAAACATTTGTACTGAAGTCAGAGCCTCTAAAGGCTTGTGCGCTCAATTTTATGAACGGCAGAATGGGTATTCCAGCCATTGATAGCTGTTCAAAATGAATATTTTTGTGAGAATTATTCTCATACTGAGAATTGCTGGTTGCTATTTGGCTTCCAGGGTCATCACCATGGTGTTTTTGCCGCTCAACTCAATAGTCTGGGCGGCTTTGTCACTTGAGGTTGCCATTTGCAGGTCTTGCTTGAGTGTGACTTGCGATCGCGTGGGCACAATTTCTGCCAGACTCAACTCAACTTTGCCGCTCCCCTTTGCCGTGAGTGACTTAATTTGGGTGACAACGTTGGTGGGCATACCTGAGAGTTTGACCTGTTGGGGTGGAGCTGTTTGCTCAATTTGAACATTCATCACAACCCGATCTCCGACGCGCTCAATCAGCTCACAGGTGGCAACTTGCGTGATGTTGATGCCGTTAAAGCTGATGGCGTTTGTGACCTTCCATGTGGCACCAGGGGCGATCGCTTCAGTGGGAAAAATCGTGCCAAAGTTCTGGACATTCTGGAACATCTGCTCCATCGATTGTTTGACACTGGGCGTTACCCCTTCGGGAAACATCATGCGTCCTGATTTCATCGCCCCAACCGGAGTCATGACAAATTCGCCTTGAATGCCGACCATTTTTTCTAGCTCGGCTTGAATCTGTTTAGTCACGGCTTCAGGAGTTGTGGACTTTGGCAAAACCTTGGCCTCGGTATAGCGAAACCGCATTTGCATGTCGCCATTTGGCTCAACTTTGGTTAAAGCTTGATCCCAGCTAATGGCAGCGGCTGGCGTTGCGACTTTAGGAAACGCTTGCCCCCCAATCGCCATTTCTTGATCCATTTCAAGGGTCATCACAGCCGTTTGCTGAAAGTTCGCGGGAATGCGGTAGCGCAGCGGCTGGCGATCGCCCACTCCGGGTGTGAGCAACTGCACTTTAGCAGACTTCATTTGAATATCGGTCATCGCTGCCGGGGCAGTTTGTTGGGCCACCAGGGGAGCGGGCAAGCTACTAAGACTGATGGAGGTGCCGAGCAGCAGCGAGCGAATTAAAGACAGTGGTTTCATACGGCGAATTAGGCAGTCGCGATCGTGATTTAGTAAATGACTCAAATCTGTGGGAGACCAAAAGTTAGCAAGGCGCACTCTCCGCCAAAAGTTTCTCCTCTGCACCCCATCCTAACCAATTCACCAGAGGCAAGCCTGGTCAGGATCATCAAGTTTAAGTGAAGGGGGTTGTTCTAGATTCAGGTCGAGCGCGAGGACGAAGGGAGCATTGGTGGCGCTTTGGCATCAGTGGAGAGGTTGTCTCACCTACCGTCACTAAAAACCAAATCCTCGAATTTTAGCGTTGTTGATCGGATGTATGAATTTCGTCAGGGCGTTTTGCAAAACGCCCGTAGCGTGGGGATGCTGATCCAAAAATTATATCTACACTCAGCAATGCCCGAATTTTTGAGCAACCCGAAGACTGACGTGTTGCACGAAATAGGGGATCCTACTCGACTTCTTTTGGGTCATAGTGGTTGTCGGTCAAAGCCCCTCGATCTGCAGCGATCGGTAGCGAAGCGACTTGCCCAGCCTCGATATAGGTATTACCCGACTTGATCTGGCGCATCAGGCTGGCCATCTCTAAGGCGCTCATGCCGTAGTTCCAACCTAAATTACTCTTAATTCCCGCTCGTTCGACCGCTTGCTGCAACGTGTCAGTGGTCAAGATGCCAAAAATTACGGGCACCCCAGTTTGAAACCCTGCGGCCGCAATCCCTTTAGAAACTTCAGCCGCAACATAGTCAAAGTGAGGCGTTTGTCCCCGAATCACCGCCCCTAGACAAACCACTGCATCATAACGTCCGGTCAATGCGAGTTGGCGTGCGACTAGCGGGACTTCAAAACTACCCGGCACCCAGGCGTAGTCAACCTGTTCGCCTTGGGGGTCAATATTGACTCCATGCCGTTTAAGACAGTCCTGGCAACCCTCTAGCAGCTTACCTGTAACAAGATCATTAAACCGTCCAATGACGATCGCGAACCGCATCTGGTTCGTTTGTATAAAGTTACCCTCAAAAACTGCCATAGCGACTCCGCATTGGTGATTGACACAACGTAGGTTGACATAAATAGCCCCATCAGAAGACTAAGCTTTATGCCGATCTGATGGGGTTTAAGCAAACTTTTTAAATTGCGTGTTCTTATGTCAAACCGATGGTTTAAACAACAAACGAATTTAATACACCCACTAAAATCACCAAACCAGCCCACACGCCAGAGCCTAGCAGAATGAGGCGCTTGGTTTGATCCCAGTTTTGAGGTGAAGCCATGCCCACAGGTACGGCAACAATCATGACAAACGACAGAATGACTAAAGCAGCTAAGGCCAGCTGAAACAAGATCGTCATCGGCGGTTCTCCCTAAATGGCAATAAAATTGTGCAAGGCTTATGCAAGCAGAGGCTCAGGTTTACCCTAGTTAGTACGCTATCAAAAAATGGCAACGCTTCGGTAGTAGTTTGCATTCGAAGCTGTAAAAAGAAGATAACCTCTTGCTGCGCTACGCTCAATCTCTTGCTTGCATGGATCTTATTCTCTGCCATACTACTGCTGATTTTGATACCCTCGGCGCTGCCGTTGGGTTGACGTTTTTGCATCCGGGGTCGCGCATCGTGCTGGCCGGGGGGGCGCATCCCGCCGTGCGAGATTTTTTAGCTTTACACCGAGATGAGTATCCTTTACTGGAGCGCCGCTCGGTCAATGCTGAGCAGTTACAACACATTTTTGTGGTCGATACCTGTCGGCGCGATCGCCTGGGTAAAACAGCCGAATGGCTTGATCTGTCCCACGTTGAAGTCAGTCTCTATGACCACCACCCTGATGCAATCTGTGACGTTCCAGCTAAGCGATCGCGGGTGGAATCGGTTGGGTCAACCACGACCCTGATTGTGGAGGAAATGCAGTCCGCAGAGATTACGCCCAACCCGATGGCGGCAACGGTGATGGCACTTGGCATCCATGTTGATACCGGGTCTTTAACTTATGGCCACACGACGGTGCGCGATGCACGAGCCTTGGCCTGGCTAATGGAGCAGGGGGCTAACCTCCGCGCGATCGCAGAGTATGTGGATCCCGGTTTGTCATCTGATTTGCAAGACGTTCTCTCGATGGCGCTTGATGAGCTACAAACCGAAACCGTCCAGGGTTTTGCGATCGGTTCTGTTTTGTTGCGTCTATCGGGTTTTACGCCTGGTTTGTCGAGTGTGGTTGGGCGCTTAATGGAAGTGACCGAGCTAGACGCGCTGCTATTTGCTGCGGCCTACTGCCGAGAAAATGACTGTGAAATCGAAACTGCTCCCGAAAGCATGTTGACGGTGATTGGGCGATCGCGAATTGATGGCACTGACCTCAACACCTTGTTTGCAGGTTTGGGTGGAGGGGGTCACCCGCGTGCAGCCGCAGTGAACTTGCGAGATGTGGAGCCAGCTTTGACGCTCGCCATGCTGGTCAAACAATTTAAAGATCAAATCCCGCAACCGCCGATCGCGCGTGAGCTAATGTCGTCTCCAGTGCGCACGATTCGCCCTAATACTACGATTGGCGAAGCTCAGCGCATTCTTTTGCGGTATGGTCACTCAGGTCTATCAGTGGTAGATGCTAGTGATCAACTGGTGGGCATCATTTCTCGGCGCGATTTAGACATTGCGCTCCATCATGGCTTTAGTCATGCTCCTGTACGGGGATATATGACGACCAACGTAAAGACGATCACGCCTACAACGCCCTTGCCTGAAATTGAGTCCCTGATGGTAACTTATGACATTGGGCGGCTGCCTGTTCTGGCGAATGGGCAGTTGGTGGGTATCGTCACGCGCACGGATGTTTTACGTCAGCTTCACCGCCAGAGTCTTCAGCGCAACGGGCACCACGCTTTTCTAGGCGCTGCCTGGGAAGGTTCTTCTTGTCCATTAACGCTACCATTGTTTGATAATCAGCCGCAGGCGTTGTTAGAGCAGCTTTATCAGGCGATTGTACCGGAGTTAGCCCAGCTTTTGCGCGAAGCTGCCACAGCTGCAGGCGATCGCGGTTGGCACCTCTATTTGGTTGGGGGCGGTGTGCGCGATTTGCTGCTGAGCTTGATGAATGGCAACTCCCACACTTACGAGAAGTTGCTGTTGCAAGATATTGACCTGGTTGTAGATGGTTTCCATACAGCAGCAGAGGTGGGTGCCGGGGTTGAACTGGCGCGATCGCTGCAGCAGCACTATTCCCAGGTGCGGTTAGAGATTCACGGCAAGTTTCAAACGGCGGCTCTGCTGTGGCACCATGACCCCGTTTTTCAGTCATTGTGGATTGATATTGCCACGGCTCGCACTGAGTTTTATCCCTACCCAGCCGCCAATCCAGAGGTTGAGGCTAGCTCGATTCAGCAGGACCTTTATCGGCGTGATTTCACGATCAATGCGATGGCCTTGCGACTGACGGAGCCACGCGCAGGTGACTTGTTGGACTATTTTGGTGGCTTATTAGACTTGCAAGCCAAACAGGTGCGCGTTCTCCACACCAACAGCTTTATTGAAGACCCGACCCGTATCTTTCGGGCGGTGCGATTTGCGGTGAGGCTGGGCTTTGCCTTGGAACCCCAAACAGAAAGCTCGATTCGCCACGCGATCGCCAGTGGAATTTACCATCAAGTCCAGGCTCAGAGAGAAGTTGCCCCGGCTTTACAGACCCGATTAAGGGCTGAGCTGCAACTGATCCTTGAATCTCCCTACTGGTATGAGGCTCTGCAAAAACTGGGTGAGTTGGGCGCTTTTCGCTGTATCCATTCTCAGTTAGAGCCGACTCAAGCCCTATGGCGACGGTTAAGACTGACACAGCGATTTTTGCAAACAAAAGGTTCGCTGCAACAACTTGAATTTAGCAATACACCGACCTGGTTGTTGCTACTTGAAGTGATTTTGGCACAACTCCCGGCTAGCGAAGGAGCCAAGGTTGGCACAAACTTGCAACTACCCCATACCAGCATTCAACGATTAGCTATGCGCGAAACAGCCCAGATACAGGTGTTTGAGAACTTGCCAAAGTGCGATCGCCCCAGCCAAATCGTGCATGTGCTGCGGGGGTATGACCCGATTTTGCTGGTGTGGCTCATGTTGGATTTGCCACGACCGTTGCGACGGCTTGTATGGCGTTACTTAACGGAGTGGTCACAGGTTCAAGCTCCGCTGGATGGAAATGACCTGAAATTGATGGGTTACAAGCCGGGTCCCAAATTTCGCGACATGCTTGAACGGTTAATGGCTGCAACGTTAGACCAGGAAATTACGGATCGTAAAAGCGCTGAAGTGTTTTTACAGCAACATTTTTCTCCTTAAGCCTCCTTAAAAATACGGGTGACTTATTCTTGCGGAACGTTAGTTTGTCAGATATTGATGAGTTTTTTTTAATTAAAAAATATCACTTCACTGGATCTTTAAACAGCGCCAAAAGTTATACTCGCAGGGCTTTTTAAGATTCTTTTGCTGAAATTTGCTCGGTTTGGTTCCCTAAAGTGACTACTATCTTTAGGAAAAATTCTTATGATGATTGTGTGATTTTTCTGACCTTGCTTGTATAGGGTGCAACATACGAATCACAAGTGAACTTTTCAGTGTGATTTGCCGTCCAAACTGTTAAGCACTGTTGTATCTCCCTGATTTATCCATGCTTCCTTTATCCTGCAAAACTTTTGTCTGCGGTGCTCTTGCGACTTTTACAACAGGTATTCTTGTTGGTGCTCCTTCCCTGGCTCAAGCCGCCGCACTGCGCTTAGGTGATATTACTTTTAGTGAAATTGCTGGTGATTACAGAATCACGGGCGGTTTTCGGCAAGATGGTTATTATTTTATTCAACAAGAGGTATACGGGCCGAATGTTGACTTGGTGATGGCGATCGATGGATTTCCAAGACTCTACGATCGCGGTTACCTGGGGATTCAAATTCAGTCTATTGTGACAAACCTGACGAATACTCCCTGGATCTTTTTTGACCATGAACTGCAACAAGTATTAGGTAGACCCAGCCCTGAAGCAGATGGATTGTCGTTTGCCCAAGGCATCCGATCTGTCCGTCCGTTTGTTTCAAACATATATGCACGAGCCGATGAAGTAACTGATGTGCGTGACTTCATTAACTACTCTCAGGGTGTACTCAATCCAGGGGGATCGGCGATTTTTCGATATGCCATTACAGATACAACGCCTGTTAACCGCTTTTATTTGTTACAAAGACCGAATTTTGCGCCTGGTGGCATAGGGTTTGTTCCGGTTGCTCCGATTACGCCACCGCCACCGCCACCGCCACCGCCACCACCCGTTGTTGTGCAGCCACCGCCACCGCCACCGCCACCGCCGCCAGTTGTTGTGCAACCACCGCCTCCGGTTGTGGTCGCGCCATCACCTGAACCTTCGCCACCGGCAACTCCCCCAGTTGTAGTGGCACCTTCACCTGAACCGAGTCCGCCACCAGTCCAAGATCCATCCATTACACCAGGTGGGTCAACGGCTGTACCAGAGCCATCGACCCTGCTGGGAATCGGGTTGACAGCTGTTGTCGGTGGCTGGTTGCGCCGACGTGGTTAGTCTGCTGTTGGCGCAAACTTGAGAAGGGCGCTCTAAAACCTGGGCGATCGCGGGATTTCGCACACTGATCTTCCGGAGATCGCCCGCAAAGGTTAGCATAATCAGAATGGTTGTCTGGGGTATGGCATGGAATTAACAACAGGCACAGCTTTGCAAGGTGGTAAATATCTTGTCAAAGAGGTTCTGGGGCAAGGTTTAAGCAAGACGCTCAAGGTTGTGCAAAGTCCCCTAAACCGGGCAATGGTGCTGAAGACAATTAACCCGCATCAGCGGGTGCCGATTGATGTGGTGCATTTGCGTCAAGCCTTGATCGAAGAAGCCCATCAGCTCGCCCGTTGCCAGCATCCAGGGTTTGTCAGTCCGCTCGATTTATTTGAAGAGAACGGCTTGCCTTTTGTCGTGATGGATTACGTGCAAGGCGCTTCACTGGCGCACGTCGTCAACATGCAAGGCATTCTGTCAGAACAGCAGGCGCTTCAGCATATTCGCCAAATTGGTTCAGCGCTCAGTGCTTTGCACCGCCAGGGCTTAGTTCATCAAGATGTGAAGCCGCAAAACTTGATTCGCCCAACTGGGGCTGATTTTGTTGTTTTAGTAGATTACGGTTTTGCCCAGCGCAGTATGCTGAGGGCTTTAGATGCAGCGGGTGCCTTGCCTCTGCGCGAGTTTGCTGCCCCCGAATTGGTGCGATCTCACAACAACAATTCGAATGGCAGCGATCGCCTCACGCCTGCATCGGATATTTATGCCCTGGCTGCCAGTCTCTATTTTCTTGTAACCGGACAAAAGCCAACAACCGCGCTCCTGAGAAACTATTCGCCACTGGTTTCACCGCGTCAGTTGCAACCCGATCTAAGTGCTGGACTAGAAAAAGCAATTTTGGCAGGAATGGCGTTGGAGATTGGCGATCGCCCCCAAACGGTTGCAGCCTGGTTCTCGCTTCTACCTGCCGAGCATCATCCGATGCCAGTTGGCTCTGAGTTGCCGTCCTTGCCTGCTCCCGTTGCGGCTGCGTCGGTGACTTTTCCACCGCAACCAGCGCTGCCGAGTAACCCAAACCTTAGTCCAACCAATGGCATTGTACCTGCACCAATTTCGCAAAATGGCACGCAAAAAACTTCTCCACCCCGCACTGCAACCCAGGTCTTAACACCGAAGACTGCTTCTGCTACGAAAAAACAACTTCGGCGAACAAAACACTGGTTACCGCGCCGTGCAATGGTGGCTTCTGGTCTGATAGCGGGGCTTGCCAGCTTGGGTGTGGGCCTCAGCTTACGGATGAGTGGCGCAACAGGTCCCGGCTCTAGCATTTTCCATACTGAGCAGGCATTTCCTCCACTGCCTAATTTTCCGATTCAGTCGCGGGCTGTTAAAACGTCGATCGATGAACCTGCGGTAACGCCGGAAGTGACAAAACCAGCTCCAGCTGCGGTAGAGTTAACCCCTCCAGTCAGCGATCGCCTGCCGTCTGAAAGTTGGCAGCGACGCCCTGAAGTAGTGCCACAGCCGCGATCGGTGGCTCCGCCTCCAGCCGCGCCAGAGCTTCCAGTCACGCCTCCCACTTACGAAGAACCAGCGCCCGTTGCTCCATCCCCTGCTCCAGTTCCAGAAGCAGCTCCAGCTCCGGTTACCCCATCAGTCGAGCCACCACCTGCCCCACCACCCGCCCCTCCGGTGCCTTCTGCATCTGAGCCAGCCTCGTTGAATTAGCAGGGAGTCCGTATTTTTCTTAGCTTTACTGCTTCAGCCACACGGCATGCGGGGAGCGGACACGTTATAATTTTGGCGAAGTACGTAAGAAAGCTATGAGTAACTCCCTTCTTCATGCCTTTTTTGTTGGTCGAGCGCTAGCAGAAGCTCTGTATGAGCAGGCTGAAAATACTTTTGCTGAGGTCATGAGTGAGGTCGGTAAGTTTGATGCTGAGCAACGGGAACGGCTGAGAATCTTTACGGCTCAAGTATTAGAGCGAGCGAACCAGGCTGAGGCGGCTCAAGCCAGTAAAACCGGGGGGGCGGTCGGCAGCAATGTCAATTCAGCTGACTTGCAAGAGATGATCGACAACCTGCGTGCCGAGATTGCTCAGGTACGCGCCGAATTAAAGCAATATCGCAATACCGATACTTAAGCTCAAACTCTTACCCAATCCAGTGCTGCCAGCAAAGTTGTATTTCATCAAAATCTCCCTGGCAAGCCATAATTGACCTCTGGTAGGATTGGTTAAGAATCATTAGGAATTTAAGAATCGAGTGTTTGCTTTTACCAATGACTCCGAGGCAAAACCTGTGAACGCGGAGCCTTCATCGACCGCGATAACTTATCCTATTTCTTCTGATTCTAGCCCCACAAAAGCGAGAACTTATTCAGATAAAGACTACCGTTGGAACCGAGAAAACTACTCTCAACTCCGGCGTAGCATCGACATCTGGACTTTTGTTTTGACGTTACTTTACCGCTTAACGTCTTATAACAAAGCTTGGACGTATTGGGGAGGAATGACAGACGAGAAAAGGACGCGACGGCGGCGGCGATTAGCTGTCTGGATTCGTGAAACCTTGCTTGATCTGGGGCCTACGTTTATTAAAGTCGGGCAACTGTTTTCAACTCGTGCTGATTTATTTCCGGTTGAATATGTTGAAGAGCTGTCGAAATTGCAAGATAAAGTGCCTGCCTTTGGGTATGACCAGGTTAAGGCCATCATCGAGCAAGACTTAGACAAGCCGATTCAAGATCTCTATCGCAGTTTTGACCCGCTCCCGATCGCGGCGGCTAGCTTGGGACAGGTACATCGGGCGCAACTGCATTCGGGCGAAGAAGTCGTTGTTAAAGTTCAGCGTCCAGGTCTGAAAAAGCTATTTAAGATTGACCTCGCGATTCTTAAAGATATTGCGCGTTACTTTCAGCGTCATCCCAAATGGGGCAGAGGGCGTGATTGGTTGGGCATTTATGAAGAGTGCTACCGCATCCTCTACGAAGAAATTGATTATTTAAATGAAGGGCGCAACGCAGACACGTTTCGGCGTAACTTTCGGGATGAAGATTGGGTCAATGTGCCACGAGTGTTCTGGCGTTATTCCTCTCCCCGAACTTTAACGTTGGAGTACATGCCGGGGATTAAGATTAGCCACTATGAGGCGATCGAAGCTGCGGGCCTAGACCGGAGTGAGCTAGCTCGTTTGGGAGCCAAAGCCTACTTACACCAATTGCTGCATAACGGCTTTTTCCATGCCGATCCGCATCCCGGCAATATTGCTGTCAGCCCGGATGGATCGCTGATTTTCTATGATTTCGGCATGATGGGCCGAGTCAAGGCGATCACGCGTGAGAAGCTGCTCGATACCTTCTTTGGCATTGCGCAAAAGGATGCCGATCGCGTGATCAACTCCCTGGTTGAGTTGGGGGCGCTGGCTCCGGCAGAAGATATGGGGCCTGTGCGGAGATCGGTGCAGTTCATGTTAGATAACTTCATGGACAAGCCCTTTGAGAATCAATCCGTTGCTGCAATTAGTGACGATTTATATGAAATTGCTTACGGACAGCCCTTTCGCTTTCCTGCGACGTTTACCTTTGTAATGCGGGCGTTTTCAACTTTAGAGGGAGTTGGGAAGGGGCTAGATCCTGAGTTCAACTTTATGGAGGTTGCGAGACCCTTCGCAATGCAGCTTATGAGTCAGGGAAATCCACAAACAGATGCCAATAATTTGCTCACTGAGTTTAGTCGGCAAGCGGCTCAGGTTAGTAGCTCTGCTCTGGGGCTGCCCCGCCGCATTGAAGATACGCTGGATAAGTTAGAGCGTGGTGATATTAGGGTGCGCGTGCGATCGACCGAAACCGATCGCCTGCTTCGCCGCTTGGGCGGAGTCAACATGGGAACGAATTACACACTCCTCGTCTGCACATTTACTGTCTGTGCCACGATTTTGGTGGCAACGGGGAATGTTCTCTGGGCGATCGCGCCGGGTGTTGCAGGCGTGATTGTGGCGATCGCGCTGATTCGACTGTTGCTGCGGTTAGAGCGTGCTGACCGCTTACCATAACTTTGCCAAATCGCCGGTAAATGAAAATATCTGATGAAAAATGAACGGAAGGGCATTTTTTCTGTTATCACCCTAATTACAAAAGCCTTTTCCTGCCCGTATGAAGTTAATTTTTAGTGGTATGACTGACACAGGCGTTCTGCGTTCGGTCAATCAAGATGCGTATTATGTCGATGAATCTCAAGGCCGTTTCTTTATCGTTGCAGACGGCATGGGAGGGCATGCTGGCGGGCAGGAAGCTAGCCAAATTGCGACAGAGGTGATTCGCCAATATTTAGAGGAGCATTGGCTATCAAGTGAAGCGTCTCCCACCTTACTGCGGAATGCTCTGATTCAGGCAAATCAGGCAATTTTGGCCGATCAACGGTTGCACTTTGAGCGCTCTGAAATGGGTACGACCGTCGTTGTTTTGATCTTTCGCGAAAAGCCCTGGTGTGCCCATATTGGTGATTCTCGGTTGTATCGTTTGCGCGGCCCGAATCTGGAGCAGCTGACTGAAGACCATACCTGGGTAGCACGAGCAGTGCGCTCTGGAGACATCTCGATTGATCAGGCCCGCATTCACCCCTGGCGACACATGCTGGCTCAGTGTCTGGGGCGAAAAGATCTACGAGTATCTGATATTGAGCCAATCATGTTAGACGTGCAGCAGAGCGATCGCCTCTTGCTTTGTAGCGACGGCCTGACTGAGGAGCTATCTGATCAAATCATTGCGCAGCGACTTAAAAATATTCGAGCGTGCGATAAGGCAGTCGCCAGCTTAATCAAAGAAGCCAAAGATCACGGAGGACGAGATAACATCACTGTTGTTATCGTTGCGGTAGACGAGAGTACTCGCCAGTCAGCGTAATTTTTTGTTACTTTTTTTGATGAAAGTCAGGAATTTAGAGCAACTTGTCTGAATAGCTTACTGTGCAGCTATGGTAATAGAGATTTTCTTGCCAAAGCCAGAGCAGAAGTCTAAAGCATCTTTGGGGCTGCAACTATCCGCTGATTTCCGTCGTCACTTGTCCTATCTATTTAGAGTTCTGCGAGGGGCTTTAAGTTATGAACCGAATTTCCATGAGTGCCTTCTCTGCTTTGATGATCATGCCCCTGATGGTTGTTTGGCCTGCTCAGGCAGGGCAAGCCACTGCAACGCTAAAAGCTCCCTATCAAGTTAGCCTTAAATTTAATGCTCCTAAGAAGAAAGCACCGCCTTCAACGGCGGGTGGGGCTACACGCGGTTTTTGTGCGATCGCTGAAACTGAAAAAGTGGCGACTCCACTGACCCCTAAAGATGAAGTTGGTTTGACTCTCGCAGCTCGTCCTAGCTTCTTTTTCTTTGTGCCGTCTTCGCCAGCAAAAACGGCTGAGTTCTTGCTGCTCAGCGATGACGACACTGAGATCGTCTATCAACACACGTTTAAATTGCCAAATCGGGCTGGGGTGGTTGAGTTTGCCCTGCCTGAAGATGCTCCAGAGTTAGAAGTAGGCAAGCAATACCACTGGTTTATTACTCTCGGCTGTGACACGGCGATGGGTGCAAGTGGTAACCCCACTGTAGAGGGCTGGATTGAGCGCACAGAGGCTCCGTCTAAACTGGTACAAGCTCTGCAAAAAGCAACGATTGGGTCTTACCCGACGGTCTACGCTGAATCGGGCATTTGGTATGAAACCTTGTCATCGCTTGCTAGCCAACGCCGACAGTCTCCTAACAGCACTCGACCCCAAGCTGAATGGCGTGATTTGTTAAAATCAGTGGGGTTAGAAAGCATCGCCAGTGAGCCACTCGCTAATTAGTGTGCTTCTCAACCGAAGCTGTGGGTGAGTTGGTGTTTGCCCTTATGATTGAGCTTTGAATGACGGATTGGCTAAGACCGCTGATTGGGGTGGACGCGATCGCGCCTCTAGCTCAATCAGGGTGCCTGCAAACGCTCACGCGCTAACTTTGGGTGGCTAATTTACCAGTGACAGCGGACTCCAAACGAGAAAAACTCAGAAAAAGAGAAACGGTCAAACAGTGGCTTTGGAATTGGCGCGGCGTTTTCGTCAGTGTGCCTGCTGTGACGTTTGCTGTGTTGGGCCTGAGATCGCTGGGGTGGCTGCAACAATTTGAATTAGTCGCCTTTGATCAATTCTTTCTACTGCGGCCACGCGAAAGCGTTGATGAACGAATTGTGATTGTAAAAATCACAGAGGCTGATGTTAAACAACAAAAACAGTGGCCCTTCTCAGATGAAACACTGGTAGAGTTACTCTCAATTATTCGCCAACAGCAACCAGCTGCAATTGGGCTTGACCTCTACCGAGATCTGCCAGTTGAACCTGGACATGTAAAATTAAGCCAACTATTGCGAGACACTCCCAATTTAGTGGGGGTGCAAAAAGTTGTCGAAAGTCAAGATAGTGGCGCTGTAGCACCTCCTCCAGCACTGGCTGAGGCAGGCCGAGTCGGTGCAAATGACTTGATTTTAGACGGTGATGGTAGGATTCGCCGGGGGTTACTTGCGATCGACGATGCCCGCAATAATGACGCGACGTTGCCAAGCTTTGCGGCCTACCTGGCAGGGCTTTACCTAGAGCAGCGAGGGCTAGAGTATGACTTTAGTGAAAATGAAGCGCGAATTATAGATAGCCAAACAAAAGTGGTAAAAGCTGCAATACCCGCTTTTCAAACAAATGATGGTGGTTATGTGCGAGCGGCTGAGGGTGGATTTCAGCTTTTGATGAATTATCGCGGTCGAATTTCTCAGTTTCAGTCAATTACGCTGACTGAGGTTTTAGAAAAGCGGTTTAAACCGGAGTTGATGCGCGATCGCATCGTGATGATCGGGTCAACCGCTGAGAGTCTAAAGGATCTGTTCTTTGACCCTTACAGCAGTCATCTGTCTGTATCAAGCCGAACGCCAGGGGTGGTAATTCACGCCAATCTGGTGAGTGAGTTGCTCAGTGCAACCCTCGATCAACGCCCCATTCTACGAACCTGGAATGAGCCAACCGAGTGGGCCTGGACTTTTCTATGCGCCTCTTTAGGAGCGATTTTGAGCTGGCAGCAACGCTACCTCAAACAACCCTGGAACATTATTGGATTGATTGGCGTGCTGTTGCTTGCCGCAGGGGTGGTGGTGATCAGCTTTATTGCCTTTTTAAGTGGTTGGTGGATCCCTGTGATTGCGCCAGTGTTAGCACTTTTAGGCGCAGCGTTCTCAATTACTGGGTACATTGCGCGATCAGCCGCTGATATGCGTCGCACATTTGGTCGCTATTTGACGGATGAGGTCGTTTCTAGCTTGCTCGAAACCCCGTCAGGCTTGCAGTTAGGTGGCGAGCGGCGAAAGGTGACGGTGCTGATTTCAGATTTGCGCGGTTTTTCGGCAATTTCTGAGCGGTTGCCACCCGAACAAGTGGTCACGATTCTCAATCACTATCTAGGCGTGATGTCAGATGTGATCACCCGCTATCAGGGCACGATTAATGAGTTTATTGGGGACGGCATTTTTGTCATCTTTGGTGCCCCGATTCAACGAGAAGATGATACGGAACGGGCGATCGCCTGTGCGATCGCGATGCAGGCTGAAATGGAAAAAGTGAACTCCTACAACGAGGCGCATAGTTTTCCGCGGCTTGAAATGGGCATTGGCATTAATACCGGCGAATTAATCGTCGGGAATATTGGTTCGCAAAAGCGGGCAAAGTACACAGTGATTGGTAACCATGCCAATTTAGCCGCCCGCATTGAAACCTACTCTGTAGGGCGGCAGATTTTGATTTCAGAGCATACGCTGAATGATGTAGGTGCGCCTCTGGTTCGAGTTAGCGCCCAGATGCGGGTTGAACCTAAAGGTATCCGCGAGCCGCTCACCTTATATGAAGTATTTGGGATCCACGGCACCCACCGGATTGATTTACCCCAAGAGCGCGAAACCTTCGTGACGCTAAAAGCACCGATCTACTTGCAGTATGTGGTGCTAGAAGGGAAGCATATTGTTGGCACTGTCTTTGAAGGAAAAATTATTTGTCTATCAGAAAGTAGCGCCGAGATTGAATCTTGCTCTCCACTCACACCGCTCAGTAACTTAAAGATCAATCTGTTTCTACCGATTCCCAATGTAGAAGAGTTAGACCTCTATGCCAAAGTGCTGAATCAGCCCGCAACGTGCCCAGGCTGTGTGCGAATTCGGTTTACTTCGACGCCACTTGAGTTAGTAGATGCGCTGAAAGATTTGCGTCAGGCTAGTGCGAAGCATCTCTCTGATTAATGGGTACAGGCCGAACCGTTTGTGAACTGCCGCCTGTGAAGGTTGGCTCAACGCGGGGTACCCGACTGGCCCAAATCAAGGTGCCACCTAGAATTGTGACAGTTCCCACCAGGGCACCCGTTAATAACCGCACCTGAGCTTGCAGCTTTTTCATGTCAGTGGTGTAGCGCTCTAACGAAACGGTTTCGGGCACCTCTTCGACCACGACCACTTCAGTCTCGGTTGGGGTTGGCGGGGGGAGCGGTGGATCAAATCGGACTTTATAGTGCAGCCAGTTAGTGATGAGCTGGGGACAATTACGAACAAACCAGTACCAGGCAACGCTTTTCACCACTGGTTTAGAACAACGCGCGATCGCCTTTGCTGGTCGATTTAACACGCGATAAGGCACTTTTTGGTTGATTAAATTGACGGAACCAACCTCGTACAAATTATCGAGTACTTGCTTAATTGTTATCTTTTCGCGTTCAAATAGATTGCGCAAAATCAGCTTTACATCTCGGAAGAGTTTCTCTTCTCGTTCAACCTCTTCGGGACGTTTTGGCAACGGTGGTCGGTGGGGAAGCAAAGCTTTTGGCACAGGTGATTCCTAGAATCTGCTAGTCAACGTTTTTATCGTAATCTCTAACCGCGATCGCACCCCTCACTCTCTTGTCATATTCCTGGAAGAAAAAGATAGAGCCAATTGACTGTTCTGGGCTGTTTTTGTTGAGTTCTCAATGCAGTCATAGGTCATCTTTGAGGATCTAACGAGATTCCATATTTTTCAGATAATCTCGATACCCCAGGGCTTCTAACTGTTGTTGCTTGTCATAGACCATTTCGGTTAATCCTGCTCGATAGTGTTGCACACGTTCAAATAAAGCTGCGTCCTGAGTTGCCAGTATTTGAACTGCCAGTAGTCCAGCATTTTTCGCATTACCAATTGCCACCGTCGCCACCGGAACGCCGGCAGGCATTTGCACAATCGAATAGAGTGAATCAACCCCTTGCAACGTTCGCGTCAGAACGGGAACTCCAATCACAGGTAAGGCAGTCAAGGAGGCGACCATTCCAGGTAAGTGAGCGGCTCCTCCTGCCCCGGCAATGATGACCTTAATGCCCCGTTGATGGGCTGTTTTGGCATACTCAACCATCCGTTCAGGAGTGCGGTGAGCGGAAACAATTGCGACCTCGCAGGCGACTTCAAACTCTTCACAGACTGCGATCGCCGCTTGCATGGTTGGCAAATCAGAGTCACTGCCCATAATGATGCCAATCAAAGGGGATGCCATCACCAAATTCCTTCTAAGTTCATCGATGATGAGTCTAATCTGATTTGGAGCCACGCGATCGGGCAATCCTTGTGGAAGTGCGAAAGAACTACTCTAAGCCGAAAAAGCTGCCCTCATGTCCAAAGTTTTCGCCGTTGCACCCTGCCTACCCAGATGACAATGGCCGATAAATCTCCAGCAATTCTCATTTTGAAACATTTGTACTGAAGTCAGAGCCTCTAAAGGCTTGTGCGCTCAATTTTATGAACGGCAGAATGGGTATTCCAGCCATTGATAGCTGTTCAAAATGAA
>Ga0209172_10002166_pt1 | contig 36372 bp, 34 predicted proteins | sample LarsenN4metaG_FD_184113 | JGI IMG/M metagenome (GOLD analysis project Ga0209172, IMG submission 184113) | Hot spring sediment bacterial and archeal communities from British Columbia, Canada, to study Microbial Dark Matter (Phase II) - Larsen... ... | reverse complement strand
CTAGAAGAACCCAATCAGCCGGTCCGCCGAATACGCCCCTGCTCCCGTGAAGATCAGCGCCAGCGCCGCCACGAGCAGCGCGTACTCAAACTCCCACCCCGTCCCGTCGGGTTCCATGAAGCGCTTCCTGGCCATCCCGCGCTTGACCAGCCGGATGGCACCGAGCATGTCGATGGCGAAGCCGAGCGCCACGAACCGTGTGGCCAGCCCGAGGATGAGCAGGCCCGCGCCCGCGGTCTCCAGCAGCGACACGACCCAGGCGAAAAGCAACGGCATCGGCACTCTCATCTGCGTCAGCCAGGCCGCGAACCCCGCGGGGCCCTTCACCGGCCCGCGGGGCCCCGTGCCAGGGTGTGAGTCAGCCCGCCGGCCGCCTGATGAGGTCGATCGTCAGGGCGGCGCTCCACGAGAAGTCATCGCCCCCGAGGCCGTCGCCCGAGTAGGCGTGGAAGTACTCGTAGAACCCTTTCGTGCCGACGAGCTCTAGCGTCTGCGCCCGTACCTCCGCGGCCTCGGCGGCCAGCCCGAGGGACTGCAGCCCGCGGAGGAGCATCCAGTTGATGGACACCCACACGGGACCGCGCCAGTACTTCATGGGGTCGAAGCCGGGCTGACCGGGGGGGACGGAGGGAAATCGGATGCAGGTCCGGCAGCGGTCGCGGTACTCCGCCGTCATGCGCGCTGCCTGGGAGGCATCCACCAGCCCCCCGTAGATCGCCATGAGACCGGCAACGGTGTCCACCGCAAGCTGCCGCCCGGCGTGGACGTCGTAGTCGCGAAACATCCCGGCCTGCTCATCCCACAGGGTCGCGTGGTAGGCGTGCCGGAATGCCGCGAGCGCCTCGTCCCCGATGGCCGGGGGGCGGCCCAGCGCACCGGCAATGCGGTTGAGGTCGCGCGCCGCACGGTACCAGACCGCGTTGAACAGCGCATCGTAGACCGCAAACGGCGTCTTCGGCAGATACGCCGCAAGGTCGTACCGGTGCGCGGCAATGAGCTCGACCAGGTACATGTAGAGGTCGTAATCCCGGGCGGTCGGCCGCACGGCCGGATCGACTACCGTGGTGTCCACCCGGCGGTACGGCCGCGTGGGGCGGAACCCCCGGCCGGTCACGAAGTCCCACCGCGGACTGTTGTCCGCGCCGCTCTCCCACGGATGCACGACGATGATCAGCGGGCTTCCCGGCCGGGTACGCTCTCGGGTGAAGTAGAGGAGCGACTCACGCAGCGGCGCGAACGTCTGCGCCCACCAGCGGTGCCGCGCGTCTTCGTCGGTCTGAAGCCGCCCGACCTCGAGGACGGCGGAGGGCAGCACGGGCGGCTGCGAGATCCCGCTGGTGATCTCCCCCGTCTCGGCCACCGGGACGCCCGGCCACCACTCGGGCCCCGGCGCGTAGTCTTTCACCGTGGGGTTGTACCGGATGTGCGGGATCATGCCGTTGGTCCAGCGCCCGGCCAGCAGGGACTCGACCTCCCGCACCGCCCGCGGCCAGTCCACATGCGCCAGGCCCATGGCGATGAAGGCGCTGTCCCAGTTCCACTGGTGGGGGTACAGGCGGCCTGAGGGCTTGGTGTAGCCGGCGACGTCGTTGCGCCGCAGGACGGCGAGCGCCTGCTCGATGAGCCGGTCCTCCGCGGCGCTCATGAGGCAGCCACGGCCGCTCCGGTCTGCGGATCCATCAGCCGCACGCGCCGCGGATCGAAACGCAGCCAGATCCGCCGCCCGGGATCGGCCTCGAACTCCGGCGGCACCGAGACCTTGATCACGTCGGCGCCCACCTGGGCGGTGAGCAGTTGATACGACCCGATCGGCTCGAGCACGCTCACGCTGGCGGGCACCGCCTCCGCCGACGGGGTAAACTCCACGGCGATGTGCTCGGGGCGGATGCCGATGGTCACCTCGCCCGCCACAGCGGCGCCGGACGGCAAGGGGATGGAGGCGCCGCCGACGTCCACGTGCGCGGCGCCGTTGCGGTGCGCCACCGTCCCGGTGAGGAAGTTCATCGGCGGGCTGCCGATGAACCCGCCGACGAAGCGGCTGGCCGGCCGGTCGTAGATCTCACCGGGCGACGCGCACTGGACGATCTCGCCCTCCCGCATCACCGCGATGCGGTCCCCCAGGCTGAGCGCCTCGACCTGGTCATGGGTCACATACACGGTCGTAGCCCGGAGTTCGCGGTGGAGGCGCTTCAGCTCCGCGCGCATATGCAGGCGGAGGAGCGCGTCGAGGTTGGACAGCGGCTCATCCATGAGCAGGACGTCGGGCCGCATGACGATGGCCCGCGCCACGGCCACACGCTGGCGCTGCCCGCCGGAGAGCTGCGCCGGATAGCGGTCGAAGAGGTGGCCGATCTGCAGGAGGTCGGCCGCCTCCTGGGCCCGCCGGCGCTGATCGGCCTCGGGCACGTGCCGCATCCGCAGCCCGAAGACGATGTTGTCGTAGACGCGCATGTGCGGAAAGACGGCGTAGGATTGAAAGACCATGGCGATGCCGCGCCGCCCGGGCGGGAGCAGCGTCACGTCTCTTCCGCCGATGAGGATACGGCCGCGGTCGAGCATCTCCAGTCCGGCGATGGCCCGCAGCGTGGTGGTCTTCCCGCAGCCCGACGGCCCGAGCAGCACGAGGAACTCGCCGTCCCGGATGTCCAGGGAGAGGTCCTTGATGGCCTCGATCTTCCCGTACGTCTTGCGGAGTCTGGTCAGGTGGATCTCAGCCATGGCTCACCGCACCGTTACGCCCCACAGCGTCAGGAGATACCGCCGGATCAGGAAGATGATGATCAGCGCCGGCACGATCATGAAGAACCCGCCGGCGAACCGGAAGTGCAGCGGCGCCCCCGCCCCCAGCACGGAGTCGATGATCAGCGCCGGCAGGGTGCGGTTGTTGAGGGTGAGGATCGTCGCCGCGAACACCTCGTTCCAGGAGAGGACGAAGGTGAAGATGGCCGACGCCGCCAGGCCCGGCAGCGCCATGGGCAGGGCGATGCGGGCGAACGCCTGCGCGCGGCTGCTGCCCAGGGTCATCGCCGCCTCCTCGAGCTCATAGGAGATGCCCAGGAAGACGCTGGTCACGATGACGATGACGAAGGGAATGCTCAACGCCGTGTGCACGATGGCCACACCCAGCAGCGTGTCGTAGAGGCGCCAGCGAATGAAGGCCACGGCCAGGGGGATGGAGAGCACCGTGGCCGGGAACATCTTCACCATCAGGATGGCCAGCTGCACGCTGTCCCGCCCGCGAAAGCGGAAGCGGGCGATGGCGTAGCCGGCCGGGGCGGCGATGGCGAACGCGAGGGCGATGGTCAGCACCGCCACCATGACGCTGTTCAGCGTGGACTGCCAGACGCCCGTGGAGCGCAGGAAGAAGCGCATCGTCTCCAGGGTGAACGACTCCGGCCAGAACGGCCGCGGCCACTGATAGAGCAGCTCCCGGGGAGTGAACGCCGCGATGGCAATGAGCACCAGCGGCAGCGCCACCCACGCGCTGATCAGCAGCACCGCGGCGGAGAGGCCGAGGTTCCGCAGCGTCATACCCGCGCCTCCTCCTCCCGGATGCGCAGCAGCCGCAGATAGAGCCAGGTGACGGTCGCCGAAGACACCAGGATCAGCAGGGCGTACGCGCTGGCCACGTTCGGGCTGCGGTACAGCGAGTACCAGAAGTACGCCTCCCCGGCCAGCACCGGGATCTGCCGGCCGGCCAGGACCACGACCGTCCCGAACAGCTGGAAGGCCAGGATCGTGCGGATAATGAGCGCGGTCTGCAGGCTCGGACGGAGCAGAGGCAGGATGACGTGGCGCAGCGTCTGCGCTCGCCCGGCTCCGAAGACACTCGCGGTCTCCTGGTAGTCCTTGGGGATGAGCTGCAGGCCCGCCAGCAGGATGACCATGACGATGGCCGTGGCCCGCCATATCTCGGTGATCACGACGGCGCCCACCAGCCAGTCGGGACGTTCAATGGTGAGGAAGAGCACGGGGTCGCGCACCACGCCCACCCGCAGCAGCGCGCTGTTCAGATACCCCCGCTCCGTGAAGATGGATAGCCAGATCAGCCCCGCCGCGAGATCGGAGATGCCGATCGGCAGCGCGGTGAGATAGAGGAACATCGTATGCCCGCGGAAGCGCAGATTGACGAGCAGCGCGATGGCCAGACCGAGAGCGACCTGCAGCGGGACCGCCAGCAGCGTGATGGTCAGCGTGTAGCGGATCGCCCCGCGGAAGTACAGGTCGCCGCTCATCCGCCGGAAGTGCTGCCAGGTGAGCGCGCCGGTCTGCGGATCGCTGACCCCGAGCCAGACGGCCTGCACCATCGGATAGATGAAGAACACCGCCAGGAAGGCGACCGTGGGCAGGATGAGGACGTAGGGGGTCCAGCTCACCCGCGGGCGCGCGGGTCCCACCGCCAGATCGGCTTCAGCGACGGCCATCGACGGGTCGGAAGAGGGCGGCCGGTCCGGGGACGGCCCGGCCGCCGGTATCAATCAGGCTTGCACGGTCGCTGCGGCGGATCGGGCGGCGTGCACGGGGCGTTGGTCGCCCGGTAGAGCTCTTCGAGCTTCGCCCCCTCCTCGTTGAGCACCCGCTGGATGTCCTCGCCGCGAACGGCGATCCGGGTGAACGTGTTGACGTACAGCGGCACGAACTCCCCGGTCCGGGCGCCCAGGCCCACGGGGAGGAGCGCGGTGCGGGCGTCGCGGGCTCCCGACTGGGCGCCGACACCGTCGGCCATGACCTTGAGCGCGCCCGCGGGCACGGTGGCGCCGGCCTCAGGGGAGACCGGGAAGAACCCGACGCCCTGCAGGGTCAGAACCTGCGTCGATGGGCGTGTGAGGAACTCGATCAGCCGGGCGCCGAGCTCGGGGTTGGGCGCGGTGCGGGGGATGGCCAGCCCCACAACCACAGAGATGAACGAGCGGCCCTTCGGCCCCGCCGGCGACGGCAGGACGACGAAGTCGGTGGGGCGCTGGCGCAGCGCGGGCAGGATGCGGGCCACGTGATCCCAGGCCACCAGCACCTCGCCGCGCAGCAGCGGCTCGCTCATGAACTCATAGGTGAACGACGAGGGATGCGTGACGCCCCACAGCCGGCGCAGGTAGCGCCACATCTCCACGGCCTCCGGCGACTTGAACCGGCGGACCTGTGCGCCGGTGAACGACGGGTAGATGTACCCGTGGAGGAACCGGCCGTACAGCCCGCGCGGCCCGACCGGGAATCCGACCCGCCGCTGGCCCGTCTCCCCGCGGATGTTCTCCCCCCACTGCAGTAGATCGTCATAGGTCATCGCGTTCGGGTTCCGGCCGCTGGGGAAGTACCGCATGGCATCCTTGTGGGCCACGATGAGGTACGTGGCCTGCATCCAGGGCACGAACGCGGTCGTGTTCTCCATCCTGGCCGCGGCCACGAAGTCGCGGAAGAAGCTGCGGTCGGGGCGGGCGTCCAGCTGAGTGAGCGTGGGCGCCATGTCCCGCAGGGCGTTCGCGGCGAGGAACACGGGGAAGATGCCGTGCAGCGTGCCGGTGACGTCAATGGTGCCCCGGCCGGCCCGCGCTTCGGCAATGAGGCGGTCGACGTACGGGCCTTCCGCTTCGGTGATGAAGCGAACCCCGATGCCGGTCTCCTGCGTGAAGCGCGCCAGCAGGGTGTTCCGGGCCCACTCCTGCTCTTCGACCGGCGTGAACTGGTTGGACGTGAAGACGATCTCCTGCGCCGGTGCCGACAGGCCTGTGCCGGCCCCGGCCACAAGCACGAGCATACTGAGCAACGCGATCAGGCGGACGGCTCGCATGCCTACACCTCCGCGCAGCATTTGGGGTGCGGTTGCGTCCTTCGCTGCGCCGCGGGACTCCCCCTGTTGACGCCTGCTCAGCCCGGGGGAGCGACCTCCAGCAGCAAGGTGACCGGCCCGTCGTTGTGGATCTCGACGGTCATGTGCGCGCGGAAGCGGCCGGTGGCCACCGGGACGCCCAGCTCACGGAGCCGCGCGTTGAACGCTTCGTAGAGGGCGTTGGCCTGCTCCGGCGGCGCCGCCTCGATGAAGCTGGGCCGTCGTCCCTTCTCGATGTTGCCGTAGAGCGTGAACTGGGAGACCGAGAGTATGCTGCCGCCGACGTCGATCACGCTGCGGTTCATCTTTCCCTCGTCGTCGGCGAAGACGCGCAGGTGCGCCACCTTTTCGGCAAGCGTGCGCGCTTCCGCGGCCGTATCCCGCGCGTGCACGCCGAGCAGTACCGCGTAGCCCTGCTCCACGGCGCCGACCACCTCGCCGTCCACAACCACCCGGGCCTGAGAGACCCGCTGCACGAGCGCCCGCAATGACTCAGCCTCCCCTCCCGCCCCTGTCCGCGCCCCGATGGCCCTCCCCGGCGCGCGCCGCCACGCCGTCGAAGACGATCTGCGCCGGGACCCCCGCGGCCCGCTGGGCGTCCAGCCATCCCGACCGATAGAGATCCTCCGCCAGCGCGACGCTCTCGGGCATAGCCTCCCGCCAGGCGGGGAGCCAGACCGACTCCCACGCGGTTGAAGCCGCGAAGCCGTAGCGGATGCCGAACTCCGCGGTGACGGCACTGACCACGGCCTCCAGCAGGGGCCATGACGGGGGGACGACCCGGATGGGCTTGCGGCGGAGATACGGAGTGGTGCCGAGGAGATCGACGCTGCCGGCATACGGATCGCGCCCGGCATAGCGGAGCTCCCGCACGCCGGACATGTAGAGTGCCCCCAGGCACAGCGGGCACGGCTCCTGCGACGTGAGCAGGACGCACAGGTGCGGGTCTACTCGCGCATAGTCAAGGGCGGCAAGGGCGGCCGCCTCCGCGTGGGCCAGCGGGCTCACCTGGACCGGGAACGCCGCGCCGTCCCGCTCAAAGGAGCGGTTGCGGCCCCGCGTGAGGATCTCGCCGCCGGCATCGGTCACGACGGCGCCCACCGGGATGGAGCCGGCACAGTACGCGGCCCAGGCTTCCTCCAGGCAGGCCCGCCAGGGTGGTGAGAGATGCTGCCACATACTGCTCGTTCAGTTCGACGGCGAGTTGGCGCGGGCATCCTGCCGGTTCACCACTGAGGGCCGTGACCGCGCGGCTCGCAGCTGCCAGAGACAGAGGGTGTGTGCCAGGCCGTGGGCATCACACATCCGCTCGACCCGCGCCCGGCCTCCACACCCCATGCCGAACTCATGGGAGACCACTCGCGCCCCGCGGGGCGCGTGCGCGAGGATGCGCGGGCGCAGGCGGACGTTCGCGCCGGGCGTGTGATAGAGCGTGAAGACGGTGGCCCCGGAGAGGTCGGCCGCCAGGACATCGTGCGCCCGGATCTCGGCCAGATGCCCAACTCCCGCGCGGGCGATGGCGTCACGCGCGTCGACCACCAGGTCCGGGTCGATCTCGTACCCGACGGCGCGGATGCCGTAGGTGGTGGATGCCGCGAGGACGACCCGCCCGTCTCCGCCGCCGAGACCGTGGAGGACGTTCCCGGGCCTGATCGCCGCCAGTTCGAGCATCCGCTCGACGACGTCCGGCGGCGTCTGCACGTATGGCGCGATGTACCGGGCGGCCGGCACCGCGCGACCCTCGAGAAGCATGCGTCCTCCAACCGAGCAGGACTCCATTACGACGCGGGCGGAACTTTAAGGGATGCCCGCTCACGCGCCAGGCCCGCCGGCTCCGCTCCACGTGCTCATCGCGTCATTCCTCGAACCCGAGTACGCAGCCCAGATCGGGATGGTGGACGGCGTCCGGCTGACCTACGTCCCGGACCTCCTCCCTACTCCCCGGTACCTCTGCGATCACGTCGGGCGTCCGCTGCGCCGCGGTCCGGAAGACGAGGCGCGCTGGCGGAGCCTGCTGGCGGAGGCGGAGGTCCTCTTCGACGTCGACTACACGAACCTCGCCGAGCTCAGGAGCCTCATCCCCCGCGTCCGCTGGATCCAGGCGACCAGCACGGGGATCGGGCAGCTGCTGATCCGCACCGGGCTGCTCGACGCGCCGATCGTGTTCACGACGGCGCGCGGGATCCACGCCAAACCCCTCGCCGACTTCGTGGTCATGGCCATCCTGTGGTTCGCCAAGGATGGCTTCCGCATGGCCCAGGCCCAGGCCGCCCGGCGCTGGGAGCGGTACTGCGGCCGCGACGTGCGCGGGGAGACCGTGGGCATCGTCGGCTTCGGGTCGATCGGCCGGGAAACGGCGCGGCTTTGCCGGGCGCTGGGGCTGGGGGTGATCGCCACGAAGCGGACACTCGGGCCCGCAGACGATCCCGCGCCGGCAGATCGACTCGTGCCGCTGGACCGTGTGGGCGAACTCCTGGCCGCATCGGACTACGTCGTTCTGGCCGTGCCCCACACACCACAGACCGCGGCCTTGATCGATGAGGGTGCGCTCCGGACCATGAAGCCGGGCGCCATCCTCATCAACGTGGCGCGGGGGGGCGTGGTGGACGAAGGCGCGCTGGCCGCCGCCCTGCGCGAGGGGCGGCTGGGCGGGGCGGCGCTGGACGTGCTTGCGGCCGAGCCCCCGGCCCCGGACAACCCGCTCTGGGCGATGCCCAACGTCCTGATCAGCCCGCACTCCGCCAGTACGGTGGCCTCGGAGAACGCGCGTCTGACGGAGCTGTTCATCGACAACCTCGAGCGCTTTCTGCGGGGCGCACCGCTGCGGAACGTCTTCCAGCCGGACCGGCTCTACTAGGCCGATCCCGCCGCCGGAGCGTCGGCCATCTCGGCGGCCACGAGCGCCACCGGGAGCGAGCCGTAGGACAGCAGGCGGTCGTGGAACTCGCGCAGCGAGAACCCGGCGCGGACCTGCTGGCGTCGTCTGAGGTCATGGATGGCCTGCGTCCCGCAAAGGTACATCGTGGCGGTGCCGGGGAACATCGAGTTCTTCACCGCTTCCGCCCGCGCCGCGGCCTCGGACAGGGCGGCGGTCTCCGCGTAGAAACCCGCCGTCTCCTCCAGCGTCCACCCGCCGGTGTGCAGCCGGACATCGGCCACGGCCCTGGCAGCCATCCGCAGGGACGAATGGGCGTGCGCCAGGCGCTCCAGCGGCGTGAGGAACCCCGCCTCCTCCATGAGGTCGGTGGCGTAGCAGGCCCACCCCTCCGCCATCGTGCCGCCACAGAAGAGGGCGATCCGGCTGGCGCAGTCCACCGCGGCCATTTGCCCCACCCGGGAGCGGGCGCGGTGATACGCGTACCAGTTCTGGACGTGATGCCCCAGCCCGGCGTGATGGATGACGTGGTTGAGCTTGATCGTGCTCTCGTTCATCGCGCGGAGCCGCGCCGTCTGCTCCTCGGCGGGCAGCGCCGGGTCGATCGGCGTGACCAGGTAGTCCACGACCTCGACGCGGTCGAACGCGGCAGGCGCGCGGTAGAAGAGGAAGTACAGCGAGGGCGCGGCCTCCCGGACCCAGCGCGGCTGCGGCACGAAGCGGATGGGATAATCCGGCCAGGGCACGAGCCCCCGGGCATCCGCGGCGCGTTTCGCGGCTTCCCAAATCTGCCCAAACCGGGCATAGTACGTCTCCGCGGAAGGACGGACATCCGCCAGCCGCCCGAGCCCGGTCCGCCAATCGGGGAGCCCCAGGTCCACCGCCAGCTCCTGAAGCCGCTGCTCGGCCGCCGCGAGGTGCGTGCGTCCGGATGCCTCCACCTCGGCCGCATCCATCCGCAGGAAGTGGCCGCGCCGGAGGAGCACGCCGAACGCCTCCGGGCCGCAGGCGACGCCTCCGGGGTCGTCCTCGACCTGTGCGGAGAGGTGTGCGCGGAACCGCCGGAAGGCCGCCGCCCCCTCCCCCGCCGCGCGCAGCAGGTCTCCACCGTCGGCTCCCTCGTCCTGGAGGAAGACAACAAGGCCGCGGTCCAGCAGAGCCAGCGCGGCGTCGCACTCACGTATCGCCCTCGCCGTCCAGGCCGCGGGGGCGCGCGTGACGGCGTCCGCTCCCTGGGCGAGCAACTCGGGGATCGCCCGGAGGCGCGACGCCGCCGCCTCCAGGCGGGCCGTCAGGGGAGCGAAGGGACGCAGCAGCAGGCTCAGCACGCCGAAGATCGCCTCGCCGGTGTACACGCACGGGTTCCCCTCCGCGAAGTGTCGTGAGGTGAGCTCCCACGCCTGAACGTCCAGCGCGCCCTCCACCACCCGCCGGTCCAACCGCTCGGCGGAGTCCGCGGCCTCGTCGGGCAGTCCGCGGAATCGTGCCCGCAGATCCTCCACCTCCTCGCGGGCGCGCGCCCTCCCGTCCCGAGAGAAGTCCGGCAGGCAGTGATCGGAGTCGTGGACCCCGATGAAGGTCGCGTTGACGGGGTACGTCCGATAGTACCAGGCGAAGAACGCGTCGAGCAGCGCGGTCAGCGCCGGCGCCTGGGTGTGGCGCATCACGACCGGGGCAAGGGGAGGTCGACCCACCGACGCTCCCGGAAGGAGAGCTCCACCGCGTTGATGACCTCCTGCACCCGGGCGCCGTCTTCGAAGTTTCCCTGATTCCGGCCGCCGTCCTGAATCTCATCAATGAAGTCGCGGATGAGGTTGGCGTAGAAGAGCGAGCGCCACGACTCCCGCGGCGTGCCCCCGGCGGGATAGAACGTCGCCGGGATCTCGAGCTCGCGGAACTCCACCTGATCGGGCGTGGCGGCCCTGATGGTCTCAGCCACGCCGTATTCCTCCACCGCACGGCAGATGATCGCCCCGCGGCTCCCGTAGATCCGCGCCTCGACGCCGGGGTAGTTGCCGATCGTCACGAAGGACGTCTGGATCGATCCCAGCGCGCCGTTAGCGTACTCCACCAGGTGGATGTCCCCGTCGTCGATGTTCATCCGCATCATCCGGCCCGTGGCCCGGACCACCCGCTCCGGGATGAAGTTGCGCATCGTGCCCACGGTGCGCGCGTACCCCGCACCCGTCCACCACATGCCGATGTCGATGATCGGTGCCCCGTAGCCTTCCAGGGAGGACGTCTGGAGCACGGACTGATCCGTGGTGTGATCGACCTGGCGCAGCGGCGTCTGCGGATCCAGCCACTGCGAGTTCTGCTCGTACCCGTTGAACACAAATGGATCGCCGACGAAGCCGTCGTCGATCAAGGCCTTCGCGTACTGGATCCCGGGCGTGTAGCGGAAGGTGAAGCCCAGCTTCGTCAGCAGCCCGCGCCGCCTGGCCAGGTCCGCGGCGCGCTGGGTGTCGCGGAAGTCGTAGGCCACGGGCTTCTCGCACAGCACGTGCTTCCCGGCCTCCAGGGCCGCCACGGCCAGTTCGTGGTGCGTGGCCGACGGGGTCACCACGTCGATGACGTCGAGGTCGGACCGCGACACGACCGCCTGCCAGTCGGGCGCCACGTCGGCGATGTCGAACCGGGACGCGGCCTCCTCGGCCCGCGCACGGACCACGTCGCACACCGCCACCACTTCGCACCGCGGGTCCCGCGTCCAGCCGGGGATGTGCGCGAAGGTGGCCCACGCCCCCGCCCCGAGCACCCCGATCCTCAGCTTCTCCTTGGCCATCGTCGACCTCCCTCTACGCTCAGGATTGCAGGCGGGGATCGAGCGCGTCCCGCAGCCCGTCCCCCAGCAGGTTGATCGCCAGCACGGCCGTCATGATCGCCAGACCGGGAAACGTGGTCAGCCACCACGCGACGCGGAGGTAGTTGCGCCCTTCGGACAGCAGCGCCCCCCACTCCGGCGTCGGCGGCTGGATGCCCAACCCCAGGTAGCTAAGCGCCGCGGCGGCGATGATCGCCCCGGCCACCCCCAGCGTGCCGAGCACGATGATCGGCGCCACGGTGTTGGGGAGGATGTGGCGGAGCATGATGCGGGCGTTGCTGCACCCCACCACGCGCGCCGCCTCCACGTAGGCCTGCTCCTTCGAGGTCAGCACGGTGGCCCGCACCACCCGGGCGAAGGCGGGGGACGCGGACACGCCGACGGCCAGCATGGCATTGAGCAGGTTCGGACCGAGCACGGCGATGATCACCAACGCCAGCAGGATCCCCGGGAACGTCAGCATGAGATCGACCAGACGCATCAGGGATCGGTCGGTCAGCCCGCCGTAGAATCCCGCCAGCAGGCCCATCGGGACGCCGACGAGCAGCGCGATGCTGACGGAGATCAGCCCGGTCTGCAGCGAGATGCGGGCGCCGAACAGCATCCGCGTGAAGAGGTCGCGGCCGAAGACGTCCGTCCCGAACCAGTGCCGGGCGTTGGGCGGCTGCAGGCGTTCCACCGGGTTCATCACCAGGGGCTCGTAGGGCGTGAGCAGCGGCGCGGCCACGGCCGCGACGACGAGCGTGAGCAGGATGACGCCGCCCAGCATGGCGCTGCGCGACCGGCGCAGCCGCCGGACCACCTGGCGCGACGGTGAGCGCGGAAGGGCCGGCGCGGCAGCCGGCGCCTCACTCGAAGCGGATGCGTGGATCGAGGTACGCATACGAGAGGTCCACCAGCAGGTTGATGACGATGTAGACGAGCGCGATGAAGAGCACGGCGCCCTGGACCAGCGGGAAATCCTTGTTGGAGATGGCGTCCACGAGCATCTTCCCGACGCCGGGCCGGGCGAAGACGGTCTCCGTAATCACCGCCCCGGAGAGCAGCGTCCCGAACTGCAGGCCCATCACGGTGATCACCGCGATGAAGGCGTTCTTGAGGACGTGGCGGGAGATGACCACCGCCTCCCGCAGTCCCTTGGATCGCGCGGTGGTCACGAACGGCTGTCCCAGCACTTCCAGCACGCTGGAGCGGACCAGCCGGGCCAGCGTGGCCGAGGAGATGAACCCCAGCGCGACCGCCGGGAGCACCAGACGGTTCCAGCCCCCGAAGCCGGTCGCCGGGAACCATCCGAGCTTGAGCGAGAACACGAAGATGAGCATGGAGGCCAGCCAGAAGATGGGCATGGAGACGCCGCTGAGGGCCACCAGCATCGCGCCCGAGTCGATCCACTTCCCGCGGGAGAGCGCGGACACCAGGCCGAGTCCCAGGCCCAGCGCGACGGCGACCAGGAACGCCGCAAGCGCAAGCTGCGCCGAGGACGGCACCCGGGTCACCAGCTCCTCCAGGACGGGCGTGCGGTTGTGAATGGACCGGCCGAGATCCCCGCGGGGGATGCCCCGGATGAAGTCCAGGTACTGGACCGCCAGGGGGCGGTGGAGGCCCATCTGCCGGCGAACCAGCTCCAACCGTTCCGGCGTCACCGGCTGGTCCCCAAAGAAGATGATGGCGGGGTCCCCGGGCACCAGATGCAGCATGAGGAAGACGACAACCGACGCCGCCAGCATCGTGGGGACGGCGAGCAGCAGCCGCCTGAGAACGAACTGCACCATCAGGAGATCCGGCGGGAGCCGGCGGCGTTCGCCCGCCGGCCCCCGCTGCGGTCCCGGACCACCTCAGCGCTGGACGCGCGTGTTGAAGAAGTAGGGATAGTTCCCGCCCCAGTCGACCCACACGCCGGTCACGGACCGGTCGTGCGCGTACAGCGACGGCGGGTCGGCCAGGTAGATCATCACGGCGTCGTCGATGGCCTTCTGCTGCGCCCGGACGACGAGCTCCTTGCGGCGCGTCGGGTCCGCCGTGGCGTCGATCTGCTCGATCAACCGGTCCATGTCCGCGTTCCGGTAGTTGTTCCGGTTGGTGCCGCCACCGGCGTTCCGGGAGTGGAAGAGAATGCGCAGCATCTGCCCCGGGTCCGTGCCGGTGTCCCACCAGAACTGGATGTTGTGCCGGCCCTGGCGCACCGCGTCCAGGTAGGCGGCGCGTGCGCTCACGTTGAGGTTGACGTCGATACCGACCTGTTTCGCGTTGGCCTGGACGAACGACGCCATCTCGATGTTCTTCTGGGGGGTCGCCTGCAGGAAGAACTCGAGCCGCAGCCGTTCGTTCCCCTTCACCCGGATGCCGTCAGGACCCACCCGCCAGCCCGCTTCCTCGAGGATGCGGCGCGCCTGATCGAGATTGTAGGGGACCTTCCGGCAGGTCTCCTCATCGAAGCCGAACATGTTCGGCGTGAGGGGGCTGCAGCCGGCCTTGTAGACGTTGTTCCAGACCGTCCGGACCAGGCCTGCCTTGTCCACGGCGTGCATCAACGCGCGGCGCACCGCCACCTCGTTGGTCGGCGCCCGTCCCTGGTTCATCATCAGCGACCAGCCGGATCCGGCCTGCCGGATCTCGAGGAGCACCTTCTCGCGGGAGGCCTTCAGCCGCGCGTAGTCGGTCACCGGCACGTCCTCGATGAAGAGCGTCTCGCCCGTCTCCAGGGTAGCGACGCGGGTCGCCTCCTCCGGCACGATGCGATACACGATACTCTGAAGGTAGGCCAGCCCGGCGTGATTGAAGATCGGCGCGCCCCAGGCGTAGTTGGGGTTGCGGATGAGCCTGACCTCGGCGTCGGTCCGGTAGGACTGCAGCATGTACGGGCCCGTCCCGACGAAGACCAGCCGGCCGAAGTCCTGCCCGTACTTCTGCAGGGCCGCCGGGGAGATGATGCCCAGATACGGGCTGCTCGCGCCGTTCAGGAAGGACGCGTGCGGCGTCTTGAACCGGACCCGCACCGTGTACCTGTCAACGACCTCAGACCGGTCGTACGGCCCGATGAATGAGAACGCCGTCTGCGCGCGCGTGGCGGGATCGACGATCCGATCGAAGGTCACCTTCACGGCCTCCGCGGTGAGCGGCGTGCCGTCGTGGAACTTCACGTCGTCTCGGAGCCTGAAGGTGTAGACCGTCGCGTCCGGCGATACGGTCCAGGAGCGGGCCAGGCCCGGCGCGTACTGCCCCGCGCCCGTGGACCACACCAGGGGATCCACGATGTGCAGCGCGATCCGTCCCACCCGCGTGAACGTGGTCGCCGTGACGTCCAGCGTATCGAACCCTCCTGCCATGCCGTAGGTCAGCGTCGAGACCGCCTGGGCCTGCGCCGCCGGCAGGAGGAGCCTCGGCCAGGCCGAGGCGGTCATCGCCGCCCCGGCGCCGATCCCCACCCGTTTGAGGAACTCGCGTCGCCTCATCCGATCCATAATCCAGTTCTCCCTCCCGACTCCGAGTTGGCGTGTGTACTTCTCGCCCCCCGGCCCCGGAACCTACGGCGCGGCCGCCCGGCCTCCCGCATCCCGGAGGGGCACGGAGGGGAGCCGCGGCGGCAGGAAACCGGCGGGGACCCTGCGTAGGGGGACCCTCCGGAGTTCGCACTCCCTCGCGGAGAGGACGGGACCAATGATAACGCTGCCGGCGGGCACCGTCGCGTGGGTCACGGGCGCGGCGCGCGGCCTGGGCTGGGGGATCGCGCGCGCGTTCGGCAGGGCCGGCGCGCGCGTGTGCGTGACGGACATCACCGAGGCCGAGCTCGCCCGGTGCGGGGCAGACCTACAGGCCGACGGCGCGGCGTTCATCACGTGCGCGTCCGATGTGTCCGATCCCGAGGCCTGCGCGGAGGTGGCCGGCAGGGTCGTGGCCCGGTGGGGCAGGCTCGACGTCGTCGTGCACAACGCCATCTACATGCCGCTGCAGCCCTTCGCGGCCACCGCGCCGGAGGAGTGGAACCGCCAGCTCGCCGTCGGACTGGGGGGGATGTACAACTGCGCCCGCGCCGCCTGGCCGCAGATGACCGCGCAGGGCGGCGGCCATCTCATGGGCGTGGCGAGCGGATCGAGCCTGCGCGGATACAAGGACGAGGTCGCCTACTGCACGATCAAGCACGGCATCGAAGGGTTCGTCAAAGCGCTGGCGCTGGAAGCGCGGCCCCACAATGTGGCCGTCAACACGATCGGCCCCGGGACCAGGATCAAGCCGACCCGGATCACCTGGGATGAGTACGATCACGCCCCTGAGGACCTCCGGGCGACGTGGGCGGATCCGGTGGAGCTCGGTATGGCCTGGGTGTGGCTGGCCGCGCAGCCCCCGGCCCGGCTCAGCGGCTACCGGCTCGACGCCGCTCCGCTCCTCCGCACGATCGCCCGCGAAGGGTCGGACTTCGCGTTCTCGCCCGAGAAGGTCACGCTTTACCCCGACGACTTCCGGGCGCGGGAGGAATGGTACCGAACGTATCCCGAGTAGAGGAGCACTCCGTGACGACGATCTACGACTCCCTCACGTGGCACGAGGTTCCGATCACGGCGCACGCCTCGGCGCGGCACATCCCGCTGGTCTACGGGCAGGCGGGACCGCCGGGGCCGCGGGTCATGCTTATCGCCGGTACGCATGGCGATGAGGGCCCGTGGTCGGCGCTGGCCATCCGGCGGGTGTGCGAGCATCCGGCCGCCCGCCTCACCGGACGCCTGCGGGTGATGTTCACGGCAAACGCGCTGGCGGCCGAGGTCGAGCGCCGGAACTCCTGGATCGACTCGCCCAACAGCCTCGATCTGGACGGGGTCTTCCCCGGGGACGCCGGCGGCTCGCATACTCAGCGGTTGGCCGCCGCCATCACGCCGGTCATCGCCGACAACGATGTGCTCATCGACCTGCACGGGGGCGGCACGTGGTGCGTCAACGCCTTCGTCAAGCGCTTCGCGGGCTGCGAACAGCTGGCGGCGGACCTGGGGGCGCCGTTCATCAGCAACGCCCCGAGCAAGCCGGGCGGGCTGACCACCCATGCGCGCACGCTGGGGATCGCTGCGGCGAACGTCGAGGTGGGCGGGCGGTCGCGGATGGAGATGTACTGGACCGAGCGCATCGCCGCGGGGCTCGAACGCGCCCTCTACCGCGCGGGCGTGCTGGCGCTGGACGCGCCGCCCGCGCCGCCCGCGCCGGCGATCGAGGTGGGCGCCACGGCGGCCATACGCGCCCGGGTGGGCGGCATCTTTGTCCCCACGCTGCGCGAAGACGCGGTGGGAACGGTCGTCCCCAAGGGGACGGAGCTGGGCCGGATCCTGGACCTGCACACGCTGGCCGAGCTCGAAGTGTTCACCGCACCGTTCGATCCGACGGCGATGATGCTGCTGCGGCCGCAGATCTGCACGCTCGAAGGATCGGCCCTGGTCTACGTCACCGCCCAGCCGCTGCCCCGCTGAGTGCCCGGACGGTGCGGCGCGGCGGGGAGGCGTCGAGGTCGCGCTTGAGCTCCTCGATCAGCCCCTGATGAATCTGGATCAGGCGCCTGCGCTGCGCACGGTCCGTGCTGCTCCAGGCGCCTCGTTACCTACCCGTGGTCAGCCGCCGGCGGTCGGCGAGCAGTACCGCGAACGTCATCAGGATGTACCCCACGGTGAGCAGGACGCCGAGGCGCGCGTTGTCGAGTCCCTGCACCATCCCGAAGAAGAACTCGCCGCCCACGGTGTTGAGCACCGCGTGCCAGACGCGGCCAGGAACCACGCCCTCCCGCTGCGCATGAAGATCCACAGGACCAGGAATTGGAAGGCGGCGTTGCCTCCGAGCCCCAGCACCCACAGCAGATCGCCGGAGAGCATCAGCGGGAAATGCCAGACGATGCGGATGGCGGCCAGTACCGCCCAGGCCCCGGCGAATCCCCGGGCGTCCAGAAGCCTCCGGGCGGCGAACGCCGTCCACCCGGCCTCCTCGCCGAATCCAACGAGGATCAGCATGAACACGAAGGCCGCCGGGAGCTCCATCCACCCGGCCAGCTGCGCCGCGGTGGGACGCGGGGCGCCAAAGGCGGTGTTGGCCAGGACGGCCGCGACCACGATGACGACCGGCGCCGCGACGGCCAGCGCGTACCACGCGAGGGGCGCATGGAACCGACCGAGGTAGCGCGTCCACTCCTTCCACGCGTCCCGGCCCATGCCGGCGGCCACGATGGCCGCCGCGATGATCGGCGCAATCGGAAGGTTGCTCGGCGACGCCGGCCCAGGACCCAGCGCGGAGAGAACATAGAGGAGCCAGCCGAAGAGGCAGGCAAGGATGGCAAAGGATACGATCGGATACCTACGGAGTGCGCGGCGCACCCTCACGACGGGATCCCCCCTCAGTTTCCCGCGGGGTTCCCGGCCGTCGCATGGTTCCCTGCTTGAGCTCGTGATTGGGGCTCAGGGCGAGGTAGCGGTCACGGCATTCTGTGCTTTCCGCGCGGCGAGCGCCGACGACAGTGCGGGCACCCACCCTGGAGATTGAGACAGGCGGTGTATGCGGCATGACAGATCGAATCACAGACGAGCTCGTCCGACAGCGGGTCGCGGCCGGGAGGCCATACTGCCTTCGGCTCTACAGGGCCGGACCACACCGTGATCAACTCCCGGAAGAACAGGACAGAATCCAGGCCGAGCACCTGCGTTACTTGTTTCAACTCCGTGCGGCGGGCAAGCTGCTGATCAATGGTCCGGTGCTTGATGACCCCGTACTCAAAGGTGTCAGCATCTTCAATGCGACGGATGCGGATGAAGTCAGAGCCTTGTCAGAGGCAGACCCCGCCGTCAAAGCGGGTCGGTTGGTGTACGAGATCTACCGATGGTTTGGCATCCCTGGCGATCGTTTGCCAGGGTGAGGTCTGCCGCTGACAGGTGAGGTGCTCGGGAGTCGCTGCCTGGCGTACGGGATGCGTGGGGATGGTGGGCGGTGCAGGACTTGAACCTGCGACCTCATCCATGTCAAGGATGCGCTCTGGCCACCTGAGCTAACCGCCCGGCTGCCAGGTCATTATACCTGTCCGCCGTGGCTCCCTCAACCGGACTGGCCCAAGGGCTCAGTGGCGCCTCAGCGCGCAGGTCCAACTCGGTCCGGGCCGAGTCGAGATGACTTTCCTGGGTCACGAACAGAGGCGGTCACGGCCCGGGAATAAACGGCGGTGCCGGCAAGTCAGACGTAGAGTGACGTCCGGGCGATCGATCCGGACCAGGGGTGTGGACGATGGCGATGAGGCTGGACGGGATCCATCACATCACGGCGGTCACCGCCGACGCGCGGGCGAACCTCGACTTCTACACCCGCGTGCTGGGACTGCGGCTGGTGAAGAAGTCCGTCAACCAGGACGATCCCACCGCCTACCACCTCTTCTACAGCGACGAACTCGGCAGTCCGGGCGCCGACCTCACGTTCTTCGAGTATCCGGGCGTGCCCCGCGGCCGGGCGGGGAGCGGGATGGTCCACCGCATCGTCTGGCGGGTGGGCTCGACGCGGGCCGTCGACTTCTGGGCGGACCGGCTGCGCCGGGAGGGCATCGCAGCGTCCCTCGAGGGGCAGACCTTGAGCTTCGAGGACCCCGAGGGACTCGGCCTGGCTCTGGCCGTCGTGGAGAGCGGCGACGAACCCCTGATCGCGACGCACCCGGAGATCTCGCACGACGTTGCCCTGCTCGGCTTCGACGGCGTCCAGGCGTATGCGGCAGATCCGGATGTCAGCCGCAGTTTCCTGGAGCATGGCGTGGCGTTCGTTCCGGGTCATGGAGATGGCCGGCGGGTCACGTACGAAGCGCGCGGCAGCCGGCGGGGATCATTCTACATCTACGACCGGTCCGACCGCCGGGGCGTCCTCGGCGCCGGCACCGTCCACCACGTGGCATGGTCGTCCACGATGGAGGAGCATGAAGCGTGGCGCCGGCGCGTGCTCGAGGCGGGAGGCCGGCCGACGCCGGTGATCGACCGCTACTACTTCCGCTCGATCTACTTCCGCGAACCCAGCGGCGTGCTGTTCGAGATCGCGACGATGGGCCCGGGCTTCACGGCGGACGAGCCGCTGGAGCATCTGGGGGAGCATCTGGCCCTGCCGCCCAACTTCGAGCCGCTGCGCGAGCGCCTGGAGCGCGCCCTGACGCCGCTGCCGAACCCGCGGGAGCGCTGGGTCCGGCACTAGACCCTCGGCAGCATCCCGGGGCGCTAGTGACGGTACCCCTTCCCCGCCCAGCGCTCCAGCCCGCGGACCCCGAACGAGCCCAGGAGGGTCATGATCAGGTAGAGCAGCGCGACCATGTTGTAGGTCTGGAACGACCGGAAGGTCCGGGCGTTCAGCAGGCTCCCCGTATACGTCAGCTCCTGGACCGAGATCACCGATGCCAGCGAGCTGTCCTTGAGCATGGCCACGAAATCGTTGCCCAGCGGCGGCAGGATGACCCGGACGGCCTGCGGGAGGACCACGTGGCGCATGGCCAGCCAGGGACTCATGCCCAGCGAGCGCGCCGCCTCGACCTGGCCCCGGGGAATGGACTCGATCCCCGCCCGGTAGATCTCGGCGAGATAGGCCCCGTACCCGATCCCCAGGCCCATGGTGGCCCGGACGATGTCATTCCGGAACCAGCGGATGCCTGTCAGGTCGGCCAGCGCGGGCGTGAGCACGAAGGCGATGTAGATGATCTGGACGAGCAGCGGGACCCCACGGAAGATCTCGACGTACAGCCGCGCCAGCGTATAGGGGATGAGGCGGCGGCTCAGCTGGCCCAGGGCCGCGATCAACCCCAGCACCATGGCCAGCGCGTAGGCCGAGAAGGCGAGCTTGAGCGTGACCAGGATGGCCGGGGCGAGGAAGTGATAGGTCTCCAGGTAGACCGGCGAGCGGAGGATCCCCGCGAGGGCAAAGACCGCGGCGAGGAGGATCAAGAGGATCCACCAGGGAGCCCGGTCGAGCGACGAGAGTGACAGCAGACGCCCCTGCCCCGGGATCTCAGGGGTCGCGGGTACCTGCGGCGGAGCGGTCGGGGGGCCCATCGCGCGGAGTATGCGACGGGGGAGCCTGTCCGGCTCCCCCGTCCCAGCTCAGACCATCCTCACCGATTCCTCAGGTCGTGTTGCCCCGCGGAACGGCACGCTACGAAGGCTTCCACTCAACAAACCACTTCTGATAGAGGCGGTCCAGCGTGCCGTTCTCCCGGAGCACCTTGAGGGCCGCGTTGAACGCGTCCTGGAGCTCCTTGTCGCCCTCCCGGACGACGATGCCCAACCCTTCGCTGGTGAACTTCTCACCGGCGATCTTCAGCTGATCGGGGTTCGTGCCCATGTAGCCGGATGCGGCCGTGTTGTCGATGATCACCGCATCGGCATCCTTGTTGAGCAGCGACTTCACGGCCAGGTCGAAGGTCGGGAAGCGCTTGACTTCGCCGACCTTTCCCTCCTTCTGGAAGTTCGTGGCCGCCTCGTCGTTCGTGGTGCCCCGCTGCACCGCCACGGTCTTGTCGGCCATGTCGTCGAGGCTCTTGATGCCCTCCTCATCGGCGCGCACGAGCAGGACCTGGCCGACCTCGATGTACGGCTCGGTGAAGTCCATCGTCTTGTCACGCTCGGCGGTGATCGTCACGCCGGAGATGACGGCATCGAAGTCCCCCTTCTGCAGCGCGGGGAAGATGCCGTCCCAGGCGGTGCTCTTGATGTCCGCCGTGCACTTGGCCAGCGTGCAGATCTCGTTGATCAGGTCTATGTCGTAGCCGACGATATTCTTGCTGGCGTCCAGCATCTCGAACGGCGGGTAGGTCGCGTCGGTCGCCACCCGGATCGTGCGGCCGCCGAGATCGGGTACCTGGCCGGCCGCGGGTTCCGCGGTCGGGGCGGGCTGGGTCGCCTGCTGCCGCTGGCAGCCCGCTATCGCGAGCACCGCAACCAGCGCGACCGCCAAGATCCATACACGTCTGCTCATCTCTCGACCTCCCTCACCTGGGCTTGGATCTGCGCGATGGGGTTGTCCTTCTCCGGGCCGCATCGGTCTCCTTCGCTCCGGCAAGGCGCCGGATCGGTCGCCGGTGGAGCCGCATCGCCACGGGGTCCGGGACCAGCGGCTCCCACGTCCAGGAGACCTCCTGGGCGCGACGAACGAAAGGAGAGGATTTCTTCGGCCGAGGAGCACATCGTGGGCGTCGGACGCTACATCCTGGCCCGTCTGGCATTGACCGTCCCGATGCTGCTCATCCTCCTCACCATCGTGTTCCTCATCCTGCGCGTGATCCCGGGCGATCCGTGTCTGGCCATGCTGGGGGGCAGGAACGTCGGCCCGGAGCAGATCCGGAACTGCCGCGTGCAGCTGGGCGTGGACCGGCCCGTGGCGGTGCAGTACCTGCGCTATCTCGGCGGGATCCTCCGGGGCAACCTCGGGGACTCGACCCGCACCGGCTACGCAGTCTCGACGGAACTGCTCGAACGATTCCCGGCGACCTTCGAGCTGGCCATCGCCGGGATGGTCGTGGCGACGGTGATCGGCCTGGGCACAGGGATCTTCGCGGCCACCCACAGCGACCGTCCGGTGGACCATGCCATCCGGATATTCAACATCGCCTCCTTTGCCATGCCCATCTTCTGGATCGGCCTCATGCTGCTCATCATCTTCGCGGTGCAGCTACGCTGGCTGCCTGTGGGCGGCCGCATCAACCCGGTGACCGGCGCCATCTTCGAACCGATCACCCGGCTCTATCTCCTCGACACGCTGCTGCGCGGGGACCTGGAGGCGTTTGTCGATGTGCTGCGGCATCTGCTCCTACCGGCGCTGACCCTGGGGCTCGTCGTTTCCGGCTTCATCGGCCGGATGAGCCGGACGAGCATGCTCGAGGTCCTCGGGCGCGAGTACGTCACCGCCGCTCGAGCCAAGGGACTCCACGAACGGACAGTGGTCGGCCGCCACGCCCTGCGCAACGCCCTCATCCCCATCGTCACTGTCATCGGGCTGCAGTTCGCACTGTTGATGGGCGGCGCGATCCTCACCGAGACCGTCTACTCCTGGCCGGGGGTGGCCCGGTATCTGCTGGAGAGCATCGAGAACCGCGACTTTCCGGCCATCCAGGGGACGGTCGTGTTCATCGCCCTGTTCATCGCTGCCGTCAACCTGATCGTCGATGTCCTCTACGCGCGACTGGACCCACGTGTTCGCTACTGAAGCCCTGCCGCGGGCGCGTGTCCGCACCCGACGTCTCGGCCGCCGGGTCTTGCTCTATGCCGGACTCGGCGTGGTGGGAATCTTCGTTCTCGTCACCGTCTTCGCCCCGTTCATCGCCCCCTACGATCCGACGGCGGTCACGGAAGCCGGCCGCCTCCAGTCGCCCAGCGCCGCCCACCCTATGGGCACCGATCAGCTCCGCCGGGATGTGTTGAGCCGGGTCATCTACGGAGGGCGGATCCCCCTGCTCGTGGCCATCCTCTCCTGCGTCACCTCGTTGTCCCTGGGCACCATCCTCGGCTGGCTGTCGGGCTTCTCCGGCGGGCGCCTCGACCGCATCTTGTCGCTGATCATGGATGCCATCTACTCCTTCCCCGCGCTGGTGCTGGCCATCGCCATCGTCGCCATGCTTGGCCCGGGGCTGCTCAATATGATCTCGGCCATCGCCTTCGTCTACATCCCCGCGTACTTCCGTGTGGCCCGGGCGCAGACGCTGGTGATCCGCGAGCAGGAGTACGTCGAGGCGGCGCGCTCGGCGGGCGCGTCCAGGTCCCGCGTCCTGCTGCGTCACGTGGCGCCCAACACCCTCAACGCGGTAATGACGGTACCCTCGTTCAACATCGCCGACGCCATCGTCACCGAGGCGGCGCTGGCCTTCCTGGGGTTCGGGTTGCCGCCGCCCACCCCCGACTGGGGATTCGACATCCAGAACGGCCAGCGGTTCCTGCAGTCGGGCTTCTGGTGGCTGATTACCTTCCCCGGGCTGGTCATCGTGCTGCTCTCCCTGGGATTCGGCATCATCGGCGAGGGGTTAAACGATCTGCTCAATCCAAGGAGGCGGCAGGTGGGCGGATAGCGAACACCGCTCCATACCCACAGTGCGGGATGGCTACGGAGGTGAGGCTGAGTGATGAGATTCGCGCGCGTCGTGCTGGCGATCGGGCTGCTGGCCTTGATCGCCCCGGCGACGGTCCCGGCCGCGGCTGCCCGGGATACGATCGTCATCGGGACGACCGATAAGGTCACCACGCTCGACCCCGCCAACTCGTACGACTACTGGACGTGGCTTATCTACTGGAACACGGGCCAGGCGCTAGTCGGGTTCAAGCCCGGCACGACCGACATCGTGCCGCAGCTGGCGACGAGCTGGACCGTTTCGCCGGAAGGCAGAACCTACACGTTCCGGCTCCGGCGGGGGGTCACGTTTACAGACGGAGCGCCGTTCAACGCCCAGGCGGTCAAGTTCTCGTTTGACCGCGCCCTCAAGCTGAAGGGACCTGAGGGCGCGGTGGGATTGATCGAGAACATCCAGTCGATCGCCGTCGTGGATGCCTACACCGTGCGCTTCACGCTCAAGCAGGCCGACGCGACGACCCTGTCGCGCCTGTCGCAATCTATCGGCATCTCGATGATCACCAGCCCGAAGTCCACCCCGGCAAATGCGTTCTCCAAGGGATTCAACCAGTACGCAGGCACGGGGCCCTACCGCCTCACCCAGTACACGCCGGGCCAGCGTGCCGTCCTGGAAGCGTACCCGCGGTTCTGGGGGACCAAGCCCCCGACGCGGCGCATCATCGTCGTCTTCTACGCCGACTCCGCCGCCCTGGCGGCCGCCGTGGAATCCGGGCAGGTGGACATCGGGTACCGCTCCTTCAGCCCCGACGACATCAAGCGGCTCCAGAGCGCCGGCAGGCTGCAGGTGACCCGGAGCGCGCAGTTCCCGTCGGTCCGCTACATCGTCTTCAACGTCACCGCCAAGCCGTTTGACAACATCAAGATCCGCCGGGCCCTGTCCTACGCGGTGGATCGCGACCGGATCGTCAGCGATGTCTTCGGCGGGATCAACCAGCCGCTGTACACGATGGTCCCGCCCGGGATGTGGAGCTCAGTCAACGTGTTTCCTCAGCGGGACCTGAACAGGGCGAAGAGCCTGCTCGGTGAGGCCGGGTACTCGGCGACCAACAAGATGGCGATCACCCTCTGGTTCTCGCCGAGCCATTACGGCACGACGGAGTCAGACGTGGCGGCGGTCCTCAAATCGTCTATGGAAGAGACCGGCCTGGTGAGCGTGGACGTCAAGTCCTCCGAGTGGGGAGACTACACCAAGGCGTTTGCCGCCGGGCAGCTGCCGATGTTTCTGCTGGGATGGTACCCGGACTTCGTCGACCCGGACAACTTCCTGGCCCCCTGGCTGACCGAGAGCCCGGAAGGCCTGGGGACGTTCCTGAACAAGGCCACCGCCGCGGTGGACAAGCAGTACTACAGCGAGTTCCGAAAGCTGTTCGGCGACGCCAAGATGACCTCCGACCGGAATCAGCGGTCGGTGCTGTACAAGCAGGGGCAGCAGAAACTGGCCGACAGCGCGGTCCTCATCCCGCTGTGGCAGAATCTGGCGCAGAGTTACGTCATCGCCCAGAAGAACGTCACGGGGATCGTCCTCGACGCGACGACGATCTTCCGGACCTATCTCCTGTCCAAGTAAGGGCTACCTGACCCAGGCGGCCAGCGCCACCGAGGAGCCCGCCGGTCTCCGGCGGGCTCCTCGGCATGGGGCTGGTGCGCCATCCGCCTCCTGCCCGTCAGCCTGAACTGCGCGGCGCCAGGACTTCCGGATTGACCGGGGTGGGCGGGCGCCGGCCCTGCAGCACCGCGGCGATGTTCTCCGCGGCCAGCGTGGCCATGCGCGTCCGGGTGGGGATGCTGGCGCTGGCGATGTGCGGGGCGAGCACCACGTTGTCCAGCGCCAGCAGCGGATCGTCCGGGGAGACCGGCTCCTGCTCGAACACGTCGATCCCCGCGGCGTAGATGGTGCGGCTCCGCAGCGCCTCGGCCAGGGCGGCCTGGTCCACGATCGGGCCGCGGGCGGCGTTGATGAACACCGCGGAGGGCTTCATCATCCGGAACTGCTCCGCGCCGATGAGGTGGCGGGTTTCCGCTGTGAGCGGCACGTGCACACTGATGAAGTCGCTGCTGCGCAGCACGTCGTCCATCGTCCGGTACTCGATCCCCAGGCTCCCCTCCAGGTCCGGACGCCGGATGGGATCGTAGTAGAGCACCGTCATGGCGAATCCCTTGGCCCGCTTCGCCACCGCGGAGCCGATCCGGCCGAGCCCGACGAGCCCCAGCGTGGCGTGGTGGACGTCCTGGCCGGCCAGCAGCAGCGGTCCCCACGTCTTCCACCGTCCGGCGCGGGTGAAGCCGTCGGCCTCGACCATCCGCCGGGCCGCGGCCATGAGCAGCGCGAAGGCGAAGTCCGCCGTGGTCTCGGTGAGCACGTCGGGGGTATTGGACACCACGACACCGCGGCGGGTCGCGGCGTCGACGTCGATGTTGTCGTAGCCCACCGCCATGTTCCCGACGACCCGCAGACGCGGGGCCCGGGCGAGCAGCTCGTCGTCGATCCGGTCGGTAAGCAGGCTGAGCAGGCCGTCGCAGTCGGCGACCTCGCGGAGCAGCACGTCGCGTGGAGGCGGCACGTCCTCGCGGTCCCACATCCGCATCTCAGCGACGTCCCGGATGATGTCCAGGGCGGGCGCGGGAATGACGCGGCTGACGTACACCTTCGCTCGGGCCACGGGGCTGCCTCCGGATAGTGCGAGTCTACTCGACCCGTACGACCCGGCGAAGGTAATCTCCTCGCGGAGACGACGGCTAAGGACGGGGGAGCCGGCGCTGAAGCGCAGGGGACCTGCGGCCCTCTTCGCCTGCCCCCGCGACTAGTCGTCCACCGGGAGGAGATCGGCCAGCACGACCGCGGGCAGGCGCACGGAGGCGGGCAGGAGCGTCTCGACGGTGGCGTCGCGCGCCGCCCGCAGCACCTGCTCGATCGCCGCGTCCAGGCCGTTCATGCCCTCGACCACGGCCACGCCCATCTCGCGCCCTTCCGGCGGGACGGACCGGTCGGCCACGAGCATGGGAGACACCCGCCACCCTTCGGCCTCGAACTGTGTGGCCCGCGCGCGCAGCTGCACCAGGTCGGAGGCATCTACGCCGTTCTCCTTCGCGCGGAACAGCAGGAGCGTCCCCTGGTAGCAGGCCGCGCCGTCGACCGCGCCGTGCCCGGGACGGAAGGCGACGGCCTCAACGCCGAAGCGGCGGAGGCTGGCCTCGATCAGATCGCACATCCACCGGTTGTCCGAGATGTAGGCCTGCACATGCTCCCCGAGCCGGTACGCGGTCTCCGCCTGCTCCTCGCTCACACGGCGCCCGCAGTGCGGGCACTCCAAATTGAGGGCGATGAACTTCCGCAGCTCCTCGGCGCTGGAGGTCGAGGTCAGCCACTGGCCGGTCTCGCGGCACAGCACGACGTGCCAGCGCTCCAGGGCGCCTTCGGCAACGAGCTGCTCCATGGCGTCCCGCGTCTGCTCCGCGGAGCGCTCGGGCGCCAGCGTGGCCAGCTGCGACCCGAGCAGCGTGGCGCGCCCGCGGACGGCGGGCTGGTGCCGCATGGCGCGAAGCAGCTGCGCCCCGTGCGGGTGGCGGATCTCCGCCACGCGCTCGCCGTTGGCCGCCAGCTGGAGCGCGGGGACGACGTCGCGCCGGAAGCGGTCCAGGGTGGCGCGCCCGCCCTCGTCGGCGATGAGCGCGTCCAGCTTCGCTCCCAGGATCGACTCGAGGTGGAGCTTGAAGGCGGTGCCGGCCATGCGCACTTCGTGCTGGAAGCGTCCGGCGATGACGACGCGCAGGATCTCCTCGGCGCGATGATGCAGGATCACGCGGGCGCGCGACTGGGCCGGCGGGATGAGGACATCGATGAACGGCTCGGCGCCGGACACGGTCCGGGCCAGCGGACGCGTCCCGACGGTGGTGGCGTAACGTGCGAGGACCTGGTGAACGTCTTCGGTCAGCCCCTGATACCCGCTCTCGCGCAGCCGCTCCAGCATGGACGCCAGCGTGTCCGCGTCCCAGGCCGGGCGTTTGAAGTCGACGTACTCGATGAACATACGCGCCCCCTGGGCCTGTGCAGCCAGGCCGCTTTTGGATGCATACCCGCCGCCCGAACCGTTCAGACGGCGCCCGGGGGTCAGCGGTAGAGCCAGCGGTAGATGCCGTAGGACTGCAGCACGCGCTGCACGTACGCCCGGGTCTCGGCGTAGGGAAGCTCCTCCACGAACCGGTCAACATCGGCGCGGGCCAGTGCCGCGTGGCGGCGGACGCCCCCGGGACCTGCGTTGTAGGCCGCCACGGCCAGCGGCACGCTGCCCTCGTAGCGGCGCAGCAGGCCGGCCAGATACGCGGTCCCGGTCCGGATGTTCAGCGCGGGCTGTTTCAGGGCGCCCGCCGGCACCGGGCGCCCGAGCACGCCCCGCGCGGTGGAGGGGAGCAGCTGCATGAGCCCGACGGCGTTGGCCGTGGAGACGGCCCCCGGGTCGAACCGGCTCTCCTCGCGCATCAGCGCAACGAGGAGCAGAGGATCGACCCTCCCTCGCTCGGCTTCCCGGGTCACGGCGGCCCAGAACGGACGCGGGTACGCCAGTCGCCAGGTCTGCGCGGACGCCGGCCCCCGCCCAGACAGGGCGCGGTCGATCACGGGCTCCAGCGCCGCAACTGCCCTGGGGACGTCGCCGGCGTGGGCGTAGAGCTCGGCGGCGGCTCCGCGCACGGACTCGGAAGCATCGTCCGTGAGCTGAGCTTCAACCTCCTCCAGCGCTTCGTCCATGGCCCCCAGGGCGGCCAGCTCTTCATAGGCCGGGTGGAACCGCTCCGGGGAGAGCGGGCCGGACGGGGAGCCGGATGGATCCGCCGGCAGGGGCAGGCCGAGACGGGCGCGCGCGCGCTGCCCGTAGAACGTCAGGGGGTACCGCTCGGTCACCTCACCGAGCAGCGAGTCCCGCTCCTGCGCCGCCGCGGACAGCCGGGCCGCCCAGTAGAGATGCGCGGCCGCGCGCGGCGCGCCGGGGACCGCGCGGCCGTAGCGCATGAACAGCGCCCGCGCATCGTCTCGCAACCCGCGCTGCCGCCGCATCCATGCCCGCCGCCAACGAGCGTCGTCCGCACGGGGTGAGGCCGGATAGCGATCGATGACCAGCGCGTAGAGGTGGTCCGCGTCCTGCCAGCGCCCCGCCCCTTCCGCCAGGCGGCCCTGCGTGGCCAGCGCCCGCGCGGTCCAGAGACTGTCGGGATAGGCGGCGCGGAGCCGGGCCCACGTCGCGACGGCGTCCGCACCGCGGCCGGTCCTCAGCCGCGCCACTCCCAGCCAGTACAGGGCCCGGTCGCGCTCCGGCGCGAAGCGGACGGCGTGCTCGAGCGCATCCACTCCGGCGCGGGTGCCCAGGCGGAGGAGGCCGAGCCGATACCAGGCCTCGCCGGCGATCGACGCGGGAAGGGGTCCCTTCACCGCCAGCGCCAGCTCCCGCTCGGCCGCATCCGGCTCCCATCGCTTGAGCAAGCCCACGGCTCTCACCGCACGGGCGTGGGCCGTGGGGACCGGACCGCGCCCGGACGAGAGGGCCCGGAGCCGGCGGGCGGCCGCCGTGACCCAGGGATTGTCAGGGAATCCCCACCAGACCATGGCGTAGGCGGATCTCGCGGCGCGAAGATCGCGCGCCCCTTCGGAAGCCTGGGCGAGCAGCCACCATGCCTCGGCCTGGATCCGGTCAAGATGCGGACCTTCCGCCGGCCAGCGCGCGCTCGCCACACGGCCCGCCTCTGCCGCCGCCTCCCGGTGCAGCCCCTGGCGCCTCAGCGCCTCCGACCGCGTCAGACGGAGGCGCGCGCTCGCGGTCGCCGAGGTCCCCGGGGTGGGACGGGCGATCATCGCCGCTCCCGACGTGTCGCCGGCGCGCAGCGCGACGCGACCCGCCGCGAGGCGGGCGCGGCCGGCCAGGGTCGGGTGCCGGCCGGCGGCGTCGAGGTAGGAGCGGCGGGCCTCGTCGTAGCGGCCTTCGGTCTCCAAACAGCGGCCGAGCAGGTAGGCGGCGCGGGCGCCTCCCGGTGACGGCTCGCCGCCGGCCTGACGGAGTTCGTCCCGGATGCTCCCGCACGTCCCGCCGCGCAGCGACGCCACGGCGCGCGCAAGGTCCGGCGGCGGCGAGGGGAGCCCGGTGCCGCCCGCGGAAGCCGCGAAGGCCGCCTCCCCCGGCGGGCGCAGGCGCGCGGGCGCGCCCGGAGAGACCGCGAGGAGCATCGCCGCGATGCCGGCAAGGATCAGACGCATGCGGAAATCCCTACACCGATTGTGCCCGGGGAGCCCGTTCGCCAAGCAGATCCAGGAGCGCCTCCCGCACTCTGGAGGTCAGCGTCCGGGCATCGTCGCCGCCGCGGGCCGCGATCGGCGGGCCGACCCGGACCACGAGCCGTGACAGCCGGGGGCGGTGCGCCCCGAGCGGCCACATACGGTCCGCGCCGGATATCGCCACCGGCGCGACCGGTACCCCCGCGCGGAGGGCGATGAATCCGAGTCCGTCGTGCAGCGGCCCAAGCGGCGCGTCCTGCACCACCCGTCCCTCCGGATAGATCACCACGATCTCCCCGCTGACCAGCCGGGCGATGGCCGCGCGGATGCCCGACACGTCGGCCAGGCCCCGCCGGACGAGCACCGGATCGAACCCGCGGATGAACCGGAAGAGGAGCGGGAACCGCTCCAGATGCCGTGACACCAGGAAGACGAGGCGCCCCGGCAGCGCCGCACCCAGCACGAGCGGATCCACCTCACTGCTGTGATTCGCGGCGACGACGTAAGGCGGCGGGGGCAGCCGGTCCAGCCCCTCGACCCGCAGGCGCCAGACCGTCCGCAGCAGGAGCCGTACCGTTCCCCTGACGAGCCGGTACTTCAGGTCCGGACCCGCGGGCGGGGAGCTAGGCCGTGCGCTCAAGCGCGACCACGCACTCGATGTGATAGGTCTGTGGGAACAGATCGATCGGCTGGACCGCGCGCAGCGCGTAGCCGTGGGCCAGCAGTTCGCGCAGATCGGGCGCCAGGGTCGTCGGGTTGCACGAGATGTAGACGACGCGTCGCGCGCCCGTGCGGCCCACGGCCCGCATGACCGCGGCCCCCGCCCCCGCCCGCGGCGGGTCGAGCACGACGACGTCGGGCCGCCGGCCGGCATCCAGCGCCCGGTCGAACCGGCGGGCGTCCGCGGCGAGGAAGGTGGCGTTGCTGATCCCGTTGAGGGCCGCGTTTTCGCGCGCCGCCTCGATGGAGGCCGGCGTGACCTCGAGGCCCGTGACCTGCGCCGTGTCGCGGGCCAGCGCGAGCGCGAACGTGCCGACGCCGCTGTAGAGGTCGAGGACGTGATCTGATCCTGCCGCGAAGGCATACCTCCGCACGAGATCGATCATCCGCTCGGCCTGCGCGGTGTTGGTCTGGAAGAAGGTCTGCAGCCCCAGGCGGAAGGTGAGCTCGCGCAGCCGCTCATGGATGTACGGCCGGCCGCGGAGCACGTGCAGACCGTGCACCTCGACGGCGTCGCCGTGGGAGGGGTTGACCGCCCAAAGGAAGCCGGTGATCTCCGGGTGCGCCTGCGCCAGGCGCGCGGCGAGCGCGGAGGCCTGGGGGAAGTCGCCCGACGAGGTGACCACCGCCAGCAGCAGGTCGCCCGTGTTGCGGCCTTCCCGGATCACCAGGTGGCGGAGCAGCCCCTGATGCGTGCGCGGGTCGTAGCAGGTGAGCCCGGCCTCCCGGATGAAGGCTCGGACCTCGTTGAGGATCTCCGCCGTCCGGGGGGACTGCAGATAACAGGTGTGCAGGTCCACGATCTCGTCCCACCGCCCCCGGCGGTGCAGCCCCAGCCGGCCTTCGGGCTGGAACGAGAACTCCATCTTGTTCCGGTAATACCAGGGCTCGTCGCTGGGGATGATCGGCTCGACCGCGACGTCTCCCAGGCCGCCGAGGTGGCGAAGGCTCTCGGCGAGGATGGTCTCCTTCGCCCGCAGCTGCGCGCCGTAGTCGAGGTGCTGCCAGAGACATCCCCCGCAGGGGCCGAAGTGCGGGCAGCGCGGGGTCACGCGATGGGGCGACGGCTCGTCCACGCGCACGGGCTCGGCTTCCGCGTACGCCTTCTTCACCTTGACCAGGCGCGCGCGGAGCAGATCTCCCGGGGCGGCATCGGCCACGAAGACGACAAACCCGTCCACCCGGCCCACGCCGCGGCCGCCGTAGCTCATGCGGTCGATGCGCACAGCAACCTCATCCGATCGCTGGAATGCCACGGCGCCATTGTACCCTACGCGTGCGGACGGGAGGCCTTCCCCGTTCCGGCGAACTCCTCCGCATGACCCCCTATGACGTCATCGTGAGCAAGCGCGAGTGGCGCACGTACGCCGAGCGGCCCGTGCCCGAGGACACGCTCCGGCGGATCCTCAACGCGGGGCGGATGAGCGGCAGCAGCCGGAACAGCCAGCCCTGGCACTTCGTGGTCGTCCGCGACCCCGCGCGCCGCCGCCAGCTCGCCGCGTTCGGGCGGTTTGCCCGCCACCTGCCCGGGGCGGCGGCCGTGGTGTGCGTGATCGTCGACGGCCCCAAGGCGCTGTTCGACGCGGGCCGCTGCGCGCAGAACATGATGCTCGCCGCGTGGTCATTCGGCGTCGCGTCCTGTCCGGCTACGTTGCACCAGGAGCGGGAGGCCCGGGCGTTCCTGGGCGTCCCCGAAGGCCGCGTCATCGCCACCGCCATCGCGCTCGGCTACCCGCACGGCGGCCCGCGCGGGCCCGTGGAGCGGACCGCGCTGCGGATCCTGGCGGGCCGGGGCCGGCGTCCGCTTGCCTCCATGCTCTCCTGGGAACAGTACGGCGCCTGATTCGGTTCTACGGTCAGGATGGCGGGAATATAATGGAGAGCGTGTCACTTCCTCGCCTGGGGTCTCCCTCGCGCGTTGTCGCGGCGGCGCTGATCTGCCTTGCGCTCGCCGCCGGCGCCGCCATGCCGGCGTCGGGCCAGCCCACGGTGGATGCGCTCCTCGCCCGGGTCTTCAGCTCCGAGGACAAGACTCCCTACGAGCTGACGGCGGACTTCAACGGTACCCTGACCCTCGTCGTCCGGGGATCGAAGACGACCGCCGTCGCGGCCGGATCGTTTCGGGAGTGGCGGGGACGCGATGGGGTGCGCCGGCGCAAGGTTGAGATCACGAAGCTCGATCTGCCCGTCCTGCTGCGCCCGTTCCGCGCGTCGGTCCAGCGCATCATCGAGGACAAGGTCGAGACCCAGTCGGAATCGCCCGAGGCGTTCCACGCGCATGACATCTTCATCCTCGGCGCGCAGGGCGAGCGCCATGTGCTGATCGGCGTGCAGCGGGCCATCGTCGACGCGGCCATCGACAGGTACGGGAAGCCGCAGGACAAGCGCGACCCGGAGGTGCGCCGCCGCATCGCCCGCTGGCTGTGGACCAGCCCCCAGCGCGAGAACATCGTCCGCCCCGGCCCGCCCTACGCCCTCCGGGCGCAGGTGGACGACGAGGGCCTCATCCACGAACTGACGCTCTTCTACAACTGGGGCGAGGTGGGGACGCGGATCTCGTACATCGAGGTCAACCGGCAGGCCGTCTGGCGCAGCATCTCCGCCGACGCGCTCAGCGACGTCTCGGGCGTCGGCCGCGTGGACGGCGTGCTGGTCCTCTACTTCACCAACCACTGCGTGAACTGCAAGAAGTAGCCTCTAGCCGATCTCCAGCACCGCGGCGCCCTGGATCTCTCCCCGCTTCATCCGCAGCAGCACATCGTTGGCCTCCTCCAGCGGGCATCGCTCGACCCGCGGCCGCAGCGGGACGGCCGCCGCCAGCGCGAGGAAGGCATGCCCGTCGGCCCGGGTGCTGTTGGCCACGCTGCGCAGCCCACGCTCGCCGTACAGGCGCGCGTAGGCGAACGCCGGGATGCCGTCGAGGTGGACGGCGTTGACGGCCAGCGTTCCCCCCGGCCGGAGATGAGAGAGCGCATCCACCACGACGCGCCCGGACGGCGCGAAGACGATGCCCGCGTCCACCGCCTCCGGGGCGGTGTCCTCCACGCCCCCCGTCCAGGCCGCCCCGAGACTCGCGGCGAGCGCCCGGTGCGAGGCGCTGCGCGTGAACACGTACACCTCACAGCCCCAGTGACGGGCCACCTGGAGCGCAAGGTGGGCGGAGGCGCCGAACCCGAAGAGGCCGAGCCGCTCGCCGGGCGCGATCTGCGAGAGGCGGAGCGACCGGTACCCGATGATCCCCGCGCACAGCAGCGGCGCGGCCTCGATCGCTGCGAAGGCCTCCGGAATCGGATACACGAAGTCGGCGGGCGCGGTCATGTACTCCGCGAACCCGCCGTCAACGTCGTAGCCGGTGAACAAAGCCGCCACGCAGAGATTCTCCAACCCCCGGCGGCAGAACTCACACCGGCCGCAGGCGCGATGGAGCCAGGCCACGCCGACTCGGGCCCCCGGCGGAGGTGTGGTCACGCCGCTGCCCGCGGCGGCCACGACGCCGACGGCCTGATGGCCGGGGATGAGATCGGCACGGCGGGGGGCAAGGTCGCCTTCGGCGATGTGGAGGTCGGTGTGGCAGACGCCGCACGCCTCCACGCGGACGAGCACATCTCCTGCACCGGGCTCAGGCCGGGGACGATCCACCAGGCGGAGGGGGCGGCGCTCCGCAGGCGCGGGCTGCGTCAGCGACATCGCTCTCATGGTCGGACCGGGCGGGCGGGCCATGTCGCGGCCCCCCGCTCTCTCTTCCGCCTCAGGGCGGGAGGTTCCCTGCGCGGGCCCGGAGGGTGGGGTGGGCCCGGGGCGAAAAGAACCGTCGTGAGGTTCGCGGCGCTCGTGCTGACCATGACCATCATCGCCGGTGGGTGCCGGAGCAGCCCCGCCGCGCCCTCGTTCACCGAGTACCGGGATGAGCGGACCGGCTTCATGATCCGGCTCCCCGGCGGGTGGAGCGAAGCGGCGCTGCCCGCCGGCGGACCGGAGGTCCGGTTCGTGCCGCGCGGCGCGGAGCCGCAATCCCCCGAGTTCATCTCCGTCTTCACCGTGCCATCCGAGGACGCACCCTCGGAGCAGGCCATCCGCCGGCAGGTCTTCAGCCTGCTCCCGATCCACGGCGTCTCGGGGTTCCAGCAGGATCCCAAGACGACGTCCGAGGTGCTGTGGTACAGGTTCGAGCTCACGGGCAGTTCGGGGAGCACCGAGTGGGCCCTGGTCGGACTGACCGCGGCAGGCCGGAGCCGCATGCAGATTGCGGTCTGCGCGAAGCCGCTTGACGCCTGGCGCGAGGGACAGGCGCAGTGCGACGAGGTCGTGCGCAGCTTCGCCCCCGGAGATCTGAGCGCACAGTAGCCCGCGGGCGCGACGGCCCGATGGGAATCGCCGTCTCGTGGCGGCCGGACCCGCTAGCGCACCCCGGCTTGGTAGCGGCCTACGGCCGCGCGGATCCTCCGCAGCCCTTCGCTGATGTTCTCGAGGTTGTTGGCGTAGGAGAAGCGCAGGTACCCCTGCCCCTGACTCCCGAAGGCGGTGCCGGAGAGGCAGGCCACGCCCCCCTCGGTGAGGAGGTAGTCGGCCAGCCGCCGGCTGTTGGCGTCAATGCGGCTCACGTTGGGGAACGCGTAGAACGCCCCCGACGGCGGCGCGCAGCTCATGCCGTCCACCGCGTTGAGACCTGCGACGATCACGTCGCGGCGGCGGCGGAACTCCGCAACCATCGCCTCGACCGGCCCCCGCGGGCCGCGCAGCGCGGCGATGCCCGCGATCTGCGTGAAGGCGGCGGCGCAGGAGTTCGAGTTGACCATGAGCTGGGCCAGGCGGGCGGCGAGGTCCGGCCGCATCACGCCGAAGCCCAGCCGCCATCCGGTCATCGCGTACGCCTTGGAAAAGCCGTCGAGCAGGATCGTGCGGGCCTTCATCCCCGGCACGCTCATGATGCTGGTGTGCGGGCCGTCATAGGTGATCTGCCAGTACACTTCATCGGCCAGCACGTAGGCGTCGCTGCGCTCGGCCACCTCCGCGATGACCTCCAGGTCCGCGCGGGTGAGGGTCGAGCCGCACGGGTTGTGGGGCGTGTTGATCACGATGAGCCGCGTCTTCGGCCCGGCGAGAGCCCGCAGCGCGTTGGGGTCGATCCGGAAGCCGTCGGCCTCGCGCAAGGGAAGCGCCCTGGGCACGCCGCCGACGAACCGCGTGACGGACTCGTAGATCGGATAGCCCGGATCGGGATAGATGACCTCGTCCCCCGGGTTGACCAGCGCGAGGATGGCGAAGAACATGATCGGCTTGCTGCCCGGCGTGATGACCACTTCGGAGGGATCCACGGGCACCTTGCGCACCGCCTCGACGTGGTCGGCGACGGCTTCGCGCGCTTCCAGCAGCCCGGCCGCGGGCGTGTAGTGCGTCTGCCCCTCGCGCATCGCCCGCAGCGCGGCGTCCTTGATGTGCTCGGGCGTGTCAAAGTCGGGCTCGCCGATCTCCAGGTGGACGATGGAGCGTCCCTGCCGCTCCAGGTCTCGGGCCTTGGCCAGGACCTCGAACGCCGTCTCCGTCCCCAGACCCGCCATCCGGTCGGCCAGTCGCAGGTCGGTCATGCTTGACCCTCTTCAACTCGTTCGCGCGCTCCTCCTGTGATGCGCGTTCCGGTCTCACCGGCGAGCGCACGCTGCATGTGCTCCGGCGCCGTGATCAGCGCCTCCGCTCCCGTCGTCTCGACGAACTGCACGGCGGCCAGGATCTTCGGCCCCATGCTCCCCGGGGGGAACTGCCCCTGGCTGAGGTGCCGCTTC
>Ga0209172_10002164_pt1 | contig 36383 bp, 34 predicted proteins | sample LarsenN4metaG_FD_184113 | JGI IMG/M metagenome (GOLD analysis project Ga0209172, IMG submission 184113) | Hot spring sediment bacterial and archeal communities from British Columbia, Canada, to study Microbial Dark Matter (Phase II) - Larsen... ... | reverse complement strand
TAGCAAATCATCGCTTTGTATCATTGGAGACAACAGGGAAAAATCTTTGAGATGCACTACAGTTTACTTTCAGTCTTGATTACAACCCTTAATTTACACAACTTTGCGCCTTAACTGAACCGTATTGACACTAAACCCAGTAGCAACACAAAATATGACGATGTGTTCAAGTTATATCATTAGATAAGTTGTCTATCTTATTCGGAAAATACTGATTTCTTGAATTTATTTATTTGGTAAAAATTCAAGTCAACACACCGTAAATTTACATTAAATTGACAAAAGTCTATTTCATAGGTTGATAGTTTTGTAAAGATATAGTGAATAGATTAAACTTATATTACCCATCTGCTCAAAAAACATATCAGTTCGACACTAATTTATATAAAGTATCTTTAAAATTAAAACCTCCCCAGAATGGAGAGGTGTCAGCGTGATTATTTTGATTTTCAGGTAAATGACCGATAATTAATTTTGGCAGTGAATACCTTTGTTTAACAATGTCAACTCTTTTGATGATTGAAACTGCTTTTTGAAGTATTTAACTACCAAGTTATTAATAAAAGAGAACTTTGTGAGGGATATGAACCTCACAATTTTGTAAACCCGGTATTAGTAATGATTTAGGTTAATTCCAGCTTCTTTTGCCATTGCTTCTATCCCTCTCTTCTCTAGGGTTTTGATGGCTTTAGTAGACAGTTTTAGTTTTACCCAACGATTACCACCAGGCCACCAAACGCGCTTGCTTTGTAGATTGGCTTGCTGAAGGCGTTTGGTGCGACGGTGAGAGTGAGAAATTGCAAAGGCGTTGTTTGCTTTTTTACCGGTCAGTTCACAACGGCGGGACATATTAACTTATCTCCAGATAGAGAATTGAAGTACAACCTTTCTATTTTAGAAGCTCAAGCGCGAATATTGGGGTAAGAGTTGCTGGAATGTTTGATAATTCTTACAAAAAGCAGATAAAAACGTATAGAGTTTGCTAGTAAGCACCTCAAAGCATGAGGTGCTTAAGTGCTTACTACGTCCTGATAATTACTTGCTGGCTTGTTCTGTCAGTTTAGTCAGCACTTCATTTGATCTCTCAACAAAAGATTTCATTCCTTCAGCATCAAATCCTTTTTGAGACATCAGTGCTAGATCATAAACATGTTGACAGATGAGATTCACTAGTGGATTTGTTGTTGACTGTCCATCACCTTGAATAATACTACCTTGATTCAGATTAGCTAGATTTTGGATGAGGGGGTGGGCAGTGTTTACTAGTAAAATGTGATCTTCGGGAAACTCTGCATTCTGCTGCTGCATCATGGCGTTCATGTCCCGCAGACGGCGCAGAATTTCTGGTAACAGCACCATTGCTGGTGGTGTTCCTTGGGGATCATCAGACTTTAAGGCTTCGGTGCGAATGTTGACTTTGGGTTTATTGAGAGATGTTTGAAATAACTCTTTGATAACTTCACTCTTGGTTTTATTAGTGGTGGGGTCAACTATTTCGCCGGCTTTGTCTTGGTCAAAGAGGGTATTATCTAAATCTGAGTCTACCCGTGTGAATTTGACATCGTTGTATTCCCGTTCTAGGAAATTGATAAAGTGGGTGTCAATGAAGGAGTCCATAAACAGAACTTCCAAGCCTTGGTTTTTGTGGAGTTCTATATAAGTGGCTTGGGTAGCCTCATCGGTACTGTAGAAGACGCGGTTTTCATGACGTTCTTTGTTGCGTTCTAAGTATTCTTTCAGAGTAGTATATGGACTACCAGAGGTAGCTGGTTTGACATCTTGCCAAACATCTCCCTCTTCTGCCTGGACTTCGACTACTGGAGTTGTTACAGTTGGTTGCTCAAATTTAGCAGTACTGCGGAAGATAATGATTTCTTCGACTTGTTTTTTAAATTTCTCGTCGTTGAGAACGCCGAATTTTACAAAAGTACCGAGGTCTTTCCACGCACTGATGTATTGTTCACGGTCTTCGCGGTAAAGTTCTTTGAGTCTGTCACCGACTTTCTTAGCTATATAATCGCCGATTTTGCGGACTGTGCGATCGCCTTGCAATGCACTGCGAGATACGTTCAGGGGAATATCTGTACTGTCGATCACACCCCGCATTGGCATGAGAAATTGAGGAATAATTTCGTCGCAGTTATCGCTAACAAAAACTTGGTTACAGAATAATTTAATTTGCCCTTTGGTCACATCTACATCAGGGCGCATTTTGGGAAAATACAGAATCCCGTTAATGATAAAGGGATAATCGGTATTTAAATGTACCCACAGTAAAGGCTCTTCTTGGAAAGGATACAAATAGCGATAGAACTCTAGGTAATCTTCTTTTGTTAGGTTAGTGGGAGATTCTCGCCAGGGTGCTTTTTGCTGGTTTAATACTTCACCATCTAGTTTGATGGGAACTGGCATGAAGTCGCAGTAAGTCTTGACAAGATTTTTAATTCGAGCAGGTTCTAAATATTCTTCCTCGTCTGGTAGTAGACTCAGAGTGATTGTAGTACCGCGAGTTGTGCGAGAGGATTCCTCTAGGCTGAATTCTGGTGAACCATCACAAGTCCAGTGAACTGCTTGCGCGCCTTCTTTGTAGGATAGGGTATCAATTTCTACCTTTTGCGCCACCATGAAGGAAGAGTAGAAACCTAAACCAAAATGACCGATTATCGGTTGATCTGCTTTACCTTGATATTTGTGAATAAACTCTTCGGCACTGGAGAACGCCACCTGATTGATATATTTTTTGACTTCTTCGGCGGTCATGCCAATGCCATTATCGGTAATGGAAAGAGTTTTTTTGTCTTGATCGATTGCAAGTTGAATTTCTGGCTCTTCCACTTCTCCCGCATATTCGCCAGCACGAGATACCATTTTCAGCTTTTGAATTGCATCTACGGCGTTAGATACAAGTTCCCGCAAGAAAATTTGATGGTCTGAGTAAAGCGATTTCTTGATGATCGGGAAAATATTTTCAGTATGAATAGTGATAGTGCCTTGTTCTAGCATGATTGGTAATTCTTCGATGTTAGTATCTGAATTTATGTTTTTGGCAAATGAACACTAACCCTCTACATTGGGGGGTCAGGATGGACAATACGGAAGGGCATTATACCAATTAGAATTTTAAAGGCATATCTTAGGCGATCGCTTCTACTTTTTAGGATTGTTTGCCCTATAGAAATGATTCGGATTTCCCTACTCAGTAATGTATTTTATTATTTTTTAATAAAATTAGACCTTATATACAGCTAAGTTGAGTTAGCTTTTTAGCCTATATTGGAATCTGCTTAAATAGTAAGAAAATTGAGGAAAGGTAATTTTTAATAGTGCTATGAATAAAAGTCTTCTCTGTTTTATCAGAGATGGATCATTAATAATAGCTTTCCAAAGAAATTGGATAGTTAAGTAGCTTTTCTGCGTTTTCGGATGGGCTTCTAAAGCTTTAAAAGTTAAATATCGATATAAGTAAGCAATGCTACGCTTTTTTAAGCTTTGCAAGGATTCAGCCTTTTGATGCGAAAAAGCGCGCTCAATTACTATTAGTGATGCTGATTCCTGCCTTGTAAGATTTGTAGACATAGAACTACATGATAATCTATACAATATCTGTACTTCTGAAACAGCAGCAAACTTGTAAATAGCTGCTAGACGTAACCACATTTCCCAATCTTCAGCAGCCGCAAGTGACTCATCAAAACCGCCCACACTGGTTAAAGCTTCTCGACGAATTAAAGGGTTAGACCCGTTTTCTAAAAAATTATATATAAGTAATTTACTATAAACATCCCCACTATTTGTGACTCGTCTACCTGATTTTACCACTTTACCATTTTCATCAATATAATCAGTCCAGCTATAAGCTACAGATGTATCCTCTGAAGAAAGAAGGCTTTTTAGTTGACTTTCTAGTTTATTCTGTGTCCAAATATCGTCAGCATCAATAAAAGATATAAATTCACAGTTAGCATGAGATAAACCTCGATTCCTGCTAGCAGCTAAACCAGCATTTGGGTAAGAAAACACCTGTAATCGTGAATCATCTATACTTTCAATGATATTTAAGGTTGAATCTGTTGAACCATCATTGATAATTATGATTTCTAATAATGAAAAAGTTTGAGCTAGAACAGATTTAACAGTTTCTCCTATAGTTTTTTCACCATTATAGACAGGAATAATCACAGAGATCTTTGGCTTCATATTCAGAATAATAATTTATTCAAGAGATCATTGCCTAATAAATTTTGCAATTGTTTTATTGAGATAATTTTTAGAAAATACCTAGGAAGTTTTTTCATATCCTAGAAAAGTGCTGGTATTAAAAATACTAGTAAATTTAGCGAACAACATCACCACTACTTTAGGAGGTAAGAAAGTCATTATCATAAGTTTGATAAATGATTTAAAAGTGATCGGCTTAAGCATAAGAGATGGATCAGTCTTAATAGCTGTAGTAAGAATCCTGATCGCTTGTAAAGTATTATGTTTCCCTGGGGATGCTTCTAAAACTTTATAGCTTAGATATTTATATAGATTCGCCACACTATGTTGTTTAAGATGCTGTAAACATTCAGCTTTTTTATCAGCAAAAGCGCGTTCAATAACTTGTAAGTTCGATTTTTCAAGTCCTATAATGTCAGATGACATGGAATTATCAGAAATACGATATAAAACTTGTGGCTTGGGTACAACAGTAAAATGATAATTTGCTGCTAGACGTAACCACATATCTGTATCTTGCGCATTACTCAACTTTTCATCAAACCCACCAACAGATAAGAAAGCACCTCTGCGAATCATGACGTTAGAACCATTACCAATAAAATCATCTAGCAGAAATTTATCATAAACATCTCCTGTGTGCTGAACATAAGAACAGTTACGTAAAAATTTGCCTGTTTCATCTACACACTTTGTCCAGCTATAAGCTACTGCGGCTTGAGGATTTTCTATTAAAGCGTTATATTGTGCTTCTAATTTATCAATTGTCCAAAGATCATCTGCATCTATAAAAGTTATAAATTCACCTTCAGAGTGAAGAAAACCTCGATTGCGATTAACTGCTACATTTGCTTTAGGGTAGGAAATTTTTTTTATACGTGAGTCTTGAAAAATTGAGATGATATCTAAAGTTGAATCTGTAGAACTAGCATTGATAATAATTAATTCTAAATCAGTGAATGTCTGATTCAGAACTGATTGGATAGTATCTTTGATAGTGTTTTCACCATTAAATACTGGAATAATTACTGATATTTTTGGCATGGAATTATGATGCTAATTTTGCGTAAAATGCCAAGTCATATCCTACTAATAAATACATGATTGAATCATCAGTATAATTTCATAGTTTTCTGCCATTTAACCCAACTTAAATAAAAAGGACTAATAAAGGTAGCAGTAAGTCTCTCTAACTCGCACATAGCAACTAAGTCATTTTCAAACCTAGTATAATAAAAAATATAATATAGTACTAGTTTGAACCCGTCATTTATTAAGTACAACAAAGAACAAAAAGGCCTCTGCCACTTTTTAAGTAATAACATTCTTATGTGATAACGACTTAAACCAATACCACTCATCAAAGAAATTAAGTATTTCTTTTCTATTCTCCAGTAGGGAATAATATGCTCAATCACCATCGTCGGATTATACCAAATCTCCCAACCTGCTTGATAAATATAGGACATCGCTTCAGCGTCTTCACCTGCTAGCATTGATGACCCGACTCTACCCACTAGAAAAAGACGATTGGGTACATGATTTTGCCAGACTTGACGACGTACAACTAAACCAGCACCAGGGGGTAATCCTTTCTTATGAGGTTCATATAACATAGGGTATGAACCTCTTTCGTTAATAGCAAGGTAAAAAATTATTGATTTGAGTTTTTCTGATGGTTCGACTTCAAACAATCCATGAATCTGACTAGAGTATGCACCTGCTCTCGGATGTTCTATGCCAAATTTATATGCTGAGAATACCCAGTTAACCGCAGGTAAATTATCATCATCTAAAAACCCAACTAATTCACTTTTAGCTTCTTGAATCGCTTTATTTCTAGCAAAAGCTAACCCTTGTTCAGCTTCAAAATAATATTGTATTGATAACCGATCAGACCACTTATTTTGGTAATCTTTGACAAATTCTGCTGTACCATCTGTACTATTATTATCAATAATAATAATTTCCCAATTTATGTCTTTTAAACAGATTTGATGATGTAATCGGTCTAAAACTTTGGGCAAACGGTTGACACCGTTATAGGTAGGTATTGCTACGGTAAAGTCAACAGACATAATCAACTCAAAATTGATATCAAGACCTTTAGTAGTCTTATTATTCCCACCTGCTTATCAAAAAATTATTTGTTACTAAAATTCACAATCATTGAAAGCTAGTTTTTAGTGCATTTGTACTATAATCCGAATTTACAGGAATACCAATTTTAAATAAAGTCAGGAAAAATCAAGCAGGATACAGAAGGCTTGCTGTTGAGGAAAATAATGAATCTATTGCAAGGATGCTTTCAATTAATATCAATGACTTTTCAGGGAAGGAAAAATCTGTTGCTTTATTTTTCTTCCCCAAGGTTTTTGAAAATTTAAATAGTCTACTAACAGACTATGTCATAACTTGTGGAGATGACAGTTTAATTGGCAATTTATTACTGAAGGTCAACCCATTTTCAGTCTTATCTATGTAAATGGTGTCTCCAGCGATAAAAGTGTTCTCTAGCAACTTTGTAGCAATGGGATTTTCGATCTCTCGCTGAATGGATCTTTTTAGAGGACGTGCGCCATAAACTGGGTCATAACCACGTTCGACTAAGAACTCACAAGCGGCTGCGGAAATTTCAAAGGAAATTTTTTGTTCTCGTAGCAGATTTTCCACACGCTTGAGTTGAATGCGGATGATGTGCTGCATTTCAGAACGGCTGAGGGTGTGGAAGAGAATTTTTTCATCAACGCGGTTGAGAAATTCTGGACGGAAATGCGATCGCAAAGCATCCATAACTCTTTCCCGCATGGTCTCATACTGAGAATCATCACCAGACACATCTAATATATATTCGCTACCAATGTTACTGGTCATAACAATCACAGTGTTACGAAAATCTACTGTTCTGCCCTGGGAATCAGTAATTCTACCATCATCCAATACCTGTAATAAAATATTGAATACATCTGGGTGCGCTTTCTCTACTTCATCCAAAAGTATTACTGAATAGGGATGACGGCGAATAGCTTCAGAAAGTTGGCCGCCTTCTTCGTAGCCTACGTAACCTGGAGGCGCACCCACTAACCGTGAAACTGAATGTTTCTCCATATACTCAGACATATCGAGGCGTACTAAAGCCTCGTCGGAATCAAAGAGAAACTGGGCTAAGGCACGAGCAAGTTCGGTTTTACCTACACCAGTCGGCCCCATGAACAAAAATGAACCGATGGGGCGGTTGGGTTCTTTCATCCCAGCACGGGCGCGACGGATAGCGGCGGAAACTGCTTCTACGGCTTCCTTTTGTCCGATGACGCGCTGATGTAGATGGCTTTCTAATTGCAGTAATTTTTGTCTTTCTGATTCCAGCAGGCGATTGACTGGGATACCTGTCCATTTGGCGACGATTTCCGCGATGTCGGCTTCGGTGACTTGTTCCCGCAGCAGAGTAGAACCTTGGCTTTGTAATTCTAACAGCTTCGCTTCTTTAGACTCGCGATCGCGCTGTACCCCTTCTAATTTGCCATACTTCAATTGAGCTGCTTTATTCAAATCATAGGCGCGTTCCGCCTGGTCAATCTGCACACGCAAGGCTTCTTCTTCTTTCTTTAAAGCACTAATAGCTTCTAAAAGCTGCTTTTCGCCTTGCCATTGGTTAGTTAAATCCTGCTGTTTTTCTGTTAAATTGGCAATTTCTGATTCAATACGTTCCAAACGCTCTCTCGTTTGGGTGGGAACTTTTTCTTCTCCTGCTAGAGAAAGCTTTTCCATTTCTAGCTGCATCAGGCGGCGGTCAATGGTTTCTAAATCTGATGGTTTGGAGGTAATCTCCATTTTTAATTGGGCTGCGGCTTCATCTACTAAGTCTATGGCTTTATCTGGTAAAAAGCGGTCAGCAATGTAACGGGCTGATAAAGTCGCTGCCGCCACTAAAGCTGAGTCAGAGATTTTCACATTGTGGTGGACTTCATAGCGTTCCTTCAGACCCCGCAGAATAGATATTGTATTTTCCACACTGGGCTGGTCTACAAATACCTGCTGAAAACGGCGTTCTAGGGCTGCGTCTTTCTCAATAAACTTGCGGTATTCATCTAATGTTGTCGCCCCAATGCACCGCAGTTCGCCCCGCGCTAACATGGGTTTGAGTAAATTCCCTGCATCCATTGCCCCTTGTTGATTTGAGCCTGTACCGACAACAGTATGCAGTTCATCGATAAATAAGACAATTTGACCGTTGGATTCTGTAACTTCCCGGAGAACAGCTTTGAGGCGGTCTTCAAATTCACCCCGGTATTTAGCTCCAGCAATCAAACTACCGATATCTAAAGAGATGAGTTGACGGTTTTTGAGAGATTCCGGGACATCACCATTAATTATGCGTTGAGCTAAAGCTTCGGCGATCGCAGTCTTACCCACCCCAGGTTCACCAATTAATACTGGGTTATTTTTACTCCGGCGAGATAAGACCTGAATCACACGGCGAATTTCATCATCTCGCCCAATTACTGGGTCTAGCTTCCCAGACTTCGCTTGTTCTGTTAAATCCCGACCAAATTTTTGTAGGGCTTCATAGCGAGATTCTGGATTTTGATCTGTCACCTTTTGACTACCGCGAACTGCCTTAATACTTGTTTCTATTTTGATACTGTCTACGTTAAAACCTTTCAGTACCCGCCTACCAACACGCTCATCATCAGTCAGAGCTAATAAGATATGTTCTACTGAGATGTAGCCATCTTTCATTTTTGCTCTAATTTCTTCAGCGCGGTCAAGCATAGTATCTAAACTACGACCGAGGTAAAGCTGATCACTTTTGCCCACTTTCGGTTGACGTTGGGTAAAAGCTTCTAGTTGTTGTTGTAAGCGGATGGGATCGACTTCTGCACGAGCCAAAATCCGCATTGCTAAACTTGTAGGATCTTCTAATAGCGCGAGAATTAAATGTTCAACATCTAGTTGCTGTTGTTGATATGCACGAACTATGTCCTGAGATTTAACAATTGCTTCCCAGACTTTATCAGTAAATTTATTAGGATCTGTAGGCTGCATCTTTACGATTCTTGAGGTGTAAATTTAAGATTTTGTAGTTTTAAGGTAAAAATTCCGTGATGAGGAAGGAAGAGGCTCGATGTTAGCATTGTTACGCAGCACTTTTTCCAATTTCTACTCCTCAATCAGTAATTCAAATATTTTCAGTGTGTATCCGTGTATTTATGTTGCGGCAGCCAGGGATATAGCAACTAAGTTATAGTTTGACCCACTTACCTATTTCCTAATTTAAAACGAAAACACCATCATGAGGTGACTTTGCCAAATGGTATTCGAGAAAATCTTTAGTTTGGTAGACAGGAAAATGGGGAATGGGGAATGGGGAACGAGAAATGGGGAAAGCAGGAGAGCAGAAGTGATTTTACCCAATTCCCAATGCCCAATTCCCCAAATTACTTAGTTAAGAGTTGTTCTGATGATTCCTGTTTTTGTGCTTCATTTTGAGTTTTGAGTTGAATTAACTCAATTTTGTAGCCGTTTGGATCTTCTACAAAGGCAATTACCGTAGAACCATGTTTCATTGGCCCTGGTTCTCTGACTACTTTACCGCCACGATTTTTAATTTCTTCACAGGTAGCGTAGATATCATCTACACCAATGGCAATGTGACCGTAAGCATTCCCTAGTTCGTATTTGTCTACACCCCAGTTGTAGGTTAGTTCTATGACTGTGTTATCGCTTTCGTCCCCATAACCGATAAACGCTAAAGTAAATTCCCCACTGGGATAATCTTTTTGTCGCAGTAACTTCATCCCCAGAACATCGCAGTAAAATTTCAAAGACTCTTCCAGGTTGCCCACTCGCAACATTGTATGAAGTAAACGCATAATTACCTTTGGTTTTGGCTCTGTAAAATGTGGATTTCTGCCAACATTGTACAGAGGGATTGGTTATGAGGCATGAGGCATGAGGCATGAAGCATTGGGATTTCACCGAGAATTCTCTGTTTCCCTATTTTGTCTAATCACAATGGAATAATCGAAAGAGTTTTGACTCTTTTTGTACCTTTTGGTGGGAAGAAGCGGAAAGTATGGCGAGTAATGACGGGATTTGCTGTTCTAGTCAGGATTTTTTCGGTCAGATGAATATCTAAATCTTTCGATTGACCTGCGAGTTGGACTTGGTTGATGGTGGCATTTTGGGGATTGACAAAGGTGCTGAGGACAAATCCTTCGCTGGGTTCTTTGTAGTCATAAACATAAAATTCTTCACCGTCAACTATGCGTCTACTGCCTTTAAGCTCACTCCCACTCAAGCCAAGGTATGTCAAAACGTTTTTCTCTGATAAATTACCAGCCGTCACAATTTTTCTATCTTCTTCTGGAAATTCTAGGGAGGCGAAGGCAGAAATTCCTACTAAAACCCAATCTCCTGAATCTTTAAAGTCTGGGTATGACATAACGGTGTATTGTTTCAAATCAGCTCGATAAATCCAAACTTGTTTGCCATCAGAAACTACTAAATTCCCAGTTTTAGCTGGCTTACCTGGTGTTGTATAAGCGATTTCTGCCCGAAACTTTCTCCACGATTGACTAATGATTTTACTCTGGATGTAAATTGTTGTTTCACTACCTTGACTACCAACTATGAATTTGGTTTGAGACGATGTTTGATAGCGATCGCTCCGCCAAAAAGCAGACATAGTTTTGGCTAGTAAATTTAGATTTAAAGGTTCTGTTGCTTGACTGATATTAGTTGTGTAAGTCGCATGTTGCTTTGATGTAGGGAATTGTACAGCTTCAGCACCTCCCCCTAATATTGCTAATAAGCTGACAAAGGCGATCACTTTCAATAAATATTTCATCGGTATTTCTCACTTTTATTGTTACAAATTATTCTTCCCTAATTGCTCCTCATCACTGAGCATCTTTTCATTTCAGGAATAGAAACAAGACTGTTCTGTTTTCTTGTTGCTTGTTCCCTTTTGAAAACTATTGACTATTGACCAACAAATAATCCAAAATCCAAAGTCCGTCTATTCGACATCAATATCCAATCTCTGGAAATCTTCATTTAATCTCAGCCAATAATTCGTCTGGGCGCATATGCTAGCGATGGGGTTGAGCTACTAGACTGTGTGCAATCAACGGTAAGAAGGAGTAAAAACTAATGAGTAACATTCTAGATACTGCGATCGAGGCAATTGTAGCCCGTGAAATTCTCGACTCACGCGGTAGACCAACTGTTGAAGCCGAAGTACATTTGCTAAGTGGTGCTGTAGGGCTGGCACAAGTTCCTAGTGGTGCTTCTACTGGTACTTTTGAAGCTCATGAACTACGAGATCAGGATAAAAGCCGTTACGGTGGTAAAGGGGTACTCAAGGCAGTACAAAACGTCAATGAAGTATTTGCCCCGAAATTATTAGATTTAGATGCCCTCAATCAAGAACTGATAGACCGCACAATGATTGCGCTGGACGGTTCGGCGAATAAATCTAACTTAGGAGCAAATGCGATTTTAGCAGTCTCCCTGGCAGCAGCAAGAGCTGGGGCTGAATCTTTGGGGATTCCTCTGTATCGCTATTTGGGCGGCCCTTTGGCAAATTTGCTTCCTGTTCCTTTGATGAATGTGATTAATGGTGGGGCGCACGCTGCTAATAACGTAGACTTTCAAGAGTTTATGATTGTCCCCATTGGTGCATCTTCATTCCGGGAAGCATTGCGCTGGGGTGCAGAGGTGTTTGCTACCCTCAGCGAAGTTTTGCATGACAAGGGTTTACTGACTGGTGTCGGTGATGAAGGTGGTTTTGCACCTAACTTAGAATCGAATCAAGTCGCGTTGGAATTATTGGTAGCTGCGATTGAGAAAGCTGGTTATAAGCCAGGGGAACAAGTGGCTTTGGCTTTAGACGTAGCTGCTAGTGAGTTTTACAAGAATGGGCAGTATGTCTATGATGGTAAGCCTCATGCACCTACAGAGTTTATTGATTATTTAGCGCAGTTGGTTGACCAATATCCGATTGTCTCCATCGAAGATGGTTTACACGAAGAAGATTGGCAAAATTGGCAATTACTCACCCAGAAGATTGGTTCAAAGGTGCAGTTAGTAGGGGATGACTTGTTTGTAACTAATGCTACTCGCTTACAAAAAGGCATCCAAGAAAAAGCCGGGAACGCAATTTTGATTAAACTCAACCAAATCGGTTCTTTGACTGAGACTTTGGAAACAATTGACTTGGCAACTCGTAATGGTTTCCGGTCAGTAATTAGCCATCGTTCTGGTGAAACCGAAGATACCACAATTGCCGATTTAGCCGTCGCCACCCGTGCAGGTCAAATCAAAACAGGTTCTCTGTGTCGTAGTGAACGGGTAGCTAAATATAACCGCTTACTCCGCATTGAAGATGAATTAGGCGATCGCGCTGTGTATGCTGGGGCTGTAGGTTTAGGGCCGAAGTAGGAATTAGGGACTGGGGAATGGGTAGCGAATTCTTCCTAAGTACCCAATCCCTGATCCCCAATCCCCAATCACGGATAAAACCCCAACTTTGGCAACCCTAATGTTTCTTCCCAGCCCATCATAATGTTGAGGCACTGAATTGCTTGACCCGCCTGGCCTTTGATTAGGTTGTCAATGACTGACATGACAATCACTCGGCCAGTTCGCGGGTCAACCTCTACACCCATGTAACAAACATTACTACCACTTGCCCACTTAGTTTGGGGATAAACTCCAGTTTCACAAATTTTCACCCAAGGGGAATTGCGATAAAAAGCTGTATAAATTGTAGTTAAATCATCTCCCACAAGACCAGGATCTCGGAGTGAGGCGTATACCGTTGCCAATATTCCCCGCACCATCGGCACAAGGTGGGGTGTAAACTGCACTGTAACTTCATGGCCTGCCAATTCGCTACAAATTTGCTCAATTTCTGGCGTATGACGGTGACGAGCGACACTATAAGCAGCTAAAGAATTATCGGCTTCTGCTAATAATAGATGAGTTTTTGCTTCTCGACCAGCACTTGATGCACCAGACTTAGCATCAATAATCGCTGTCTCAGGGACGATTAAGCCTTGTTTGAATAAAGGCAAGAGTGCTAAAAGACTAGCTGTAGGATAAGCACCAGGACAGCCAACTAGCTGGGCATCGGCGATGCGATCGCGATAAAGTTCTGGTAATCCGTACACAGCATTAGCTGCTGTAGGGTGGTCACTCCGCTCATTACCATACCAACTAGTATAGGTTGCCAAATTCCTGAATCGATAATCTGCACTGAGATCCAGTACCTTACACCCTTTCTCTATCAATACTGGTGTCAATTGGCAAGCTAGACCATTTGGCAGTGAAAGAAATATTACCTCACAGCGTCGGGCAATGACTTCTGGATCTATTGCCTCAATAGGCAATTTCACCGCATGAATCAGATGAGGGTAAACAGATGCAAACGACTTACCTGTACTGTTATCTTCACCTAAATAAACTAGTTCTACTTCTGGATGCTCCATTAGTAATCTTACTAGTTGCACTCCACCATAGCCTGACGCGCCAACAATTCCAACGGGTACGCGTCTAAAATTACCCATGATCTCAAATCCTCATTCGCTTTTGGTTAATCTGTCGTTATCTATGAACTACTAGCTACCAGAGGCGAAAATGACAAAACACCACAGAACACAAGCACATAAGCAATTAAAAATTCCAACTTCAAAATTAAGAAACTAAACCACAGCTAGACCCCTAAACCTCCCTAATTTTCCCAAAGCAAAACATATTCCCCATGACAACGAAACATTGCTAGTTTATATCTCTGCTGCACAAAGGAGCTACAATCTACAATAAGAAATTATTAAAAAAATTTACGATTACTAAATTAACGCCGTGTTCAACTTAACTCAAGCTCCACTTTTAATTTCTTTCCTGCCCTAACTCCCCAGGAAGCAAGCTAGAACCTTACACTCACACTCCAACTCTACTTTGATAAGTGTAGGCCTTTCATCAAGGAATGAGTGATGACTGTACAACCAGCATCACTTATGCCTTTAACTCCCGGCAAAGTGTAAAAAAACACCCCTACACCCACTCCCTACACCCTATTCTCTACTCCCTTTTTATGTTTGATTCTATTGATGCTGCCTTGACAGATCTCAAGGCTGGTCGCGCCATTGTAGTGGTAGATGACGAAAATCGAGAAAATGAAGGCGATTTGATTTGTGCAGCGCAATTTGCTACGCCTGACATGATCAATTTTATGGCAGTGGAAGCCAGAGGTTTGATCTGTTTGGCTATGACAGGCGATCGCCTGGATGAACTCGATTTACCATTGATGGTGACAAACATCACAGATCCTAACCAAACGGCTTTTACAGTCAGTATTGATGCTAGTCCACATCTAGGTGTATCTACTGGAATTTCTGCTGAAGACCGCGCCCGTACTATTCAGGTATCTCTCAACCCAGCCACCAAACCTTCAGATTTACGCCGTCCTGGGCATATTTTCCCATTGCGGGCTAGGGCTGGTGGTGTCCTCAAACGTGCAGGACACACGGAAGCGGCTGTGGATTTATCTCGATTAGCAGGACTATATCCAGCCGGGGTGATTTGTGAAATTCAAAACCCTGACGGCTCAATGGCGCGTTTACAGCAGTTAATAGATTATGCAAAGCACCACAATCTCAAAATTATCAGCATTGCTGACTTAATCAGTTATCGCCTGAAACACGATCGCCTAGTATACCGTGAAGTGGTGACTAGGCTGCCTAGCCAATTTGGTCAGTTTGACATTTACGCCTATCGCCACACCTTAGATAACACAGAACATGTTGCCATTGTCAAAGGCGACCCCGCTAACTTTAAAGATGAGGCAGTGATGGTGCGGATGCACTCAGAATGTCTCACAGGTGATGCTTTGGGTTCTTTGCGGTGTGACTGTCGGATGCAGCTACAAGCTGCACTGAACATGATTGAAAAAGCTGGTCAAGGTGTAGTTGTCTACCTCCGCCAAGAAGGACGAGGAATTGGCTTAATTAACAAGCTCAAAGCCTACTCATTACAGGATATGGGGCTGGATACAGTAGAAGCAAACGAGCGTTTGGGATTCCCCGCCGACCTGCGAGACTACGGGATGGGAGCGCAAATGCTGATGGATTTGGGGGTGAAAAAAATTCGCCTGATTACCAACAATCCCCGCAAGATTGCTGGGGTTAAAGGTTATGGGTTGGAAGTAGTTGATCGCGTGCCGTTGTTAATTGAAAGCAACGATTACAATTCTTATTACTTAGCGACGAAAGCGAAAAAGCTTGGTCATATGCTGTTACAGACTTACTTGGTAACAGTAGCGATTCACTGGCAAGATGACCCACAATTGGTAACACGCTACGAACGTCTAGAGAAATTACGCCATTTAGCTAGAGGTTATGATTTATTGTTGCAAGAAGAAGCCCGTCCATTAGCGATCGCATTATTTGATAAACCATCGTTAACGGTACACCTGGGTTTTGATCAACCAAAAGTAGCAACTTGTGATTGGTATCAGCAAACTGGTCATCCTTACCTGCAAGCCATTTTGCAAATTCTAGATAATTTAGCCGCCTTACCTTATATTCAGAAACTAGAATTTTTGATTTCTTCTGGTAGTGACCCCTTAAGTAACTTACAAGTCCAACTAGATCGACAGACAATTTCAGACCAGGAGTTACCGTCTATAGTGGGCGATCGCTTGGAGACACAGAAAATTTATAGTTTTACTAAAACAATTGAGGAATAGGGCATTGGATAGTATTGATTACTCCCTTTCCTTCCATTTCTTTTCGCCTGTCTTCTTGACTAACTTAAAATTATCCGCGATCGCACTTCATTAGGTGAAAAGCTATGTCAGAAACTATCCTAGCTGCACCAGATATTCAAGTTCCACCAACCCAACTAGAATTACCATACGATGATGGTGTATCGATGGAAAGCGCACGCCATAAAGCTCAAATGGATTTGCTGATTGATGCTTGAATTCCTTGGTTGGAACGCAGGGTATTACGAATTACGAATGTTCTTGCTTGCTTGATAAACTGGACTTACCTGACGATAGTTATCCAATAAACTCATAAATTTATCAAAATCAAAACTTAAGGGGTCAGCTCGTTGTCCAGAACGGTCTACAGCTTTGTGGGTGGTAATGCGATCGCCTGGCACTTGACTTTGAGCAATTAACCAAGCTAAAGAATGATATTGTGCATCGGTGTAGCCACTATGCGCTGTTAAGAAATTATTCCCACGTCCATCTGGGGGTGTTTCTAAGGAAACATGGTAAGCAAAATTATTGACGGATGGCGGAAAATTAGCACTAGTTTGGACAGTTTCTTCGCCATCTGCACCTAAAAAAACGGAGTTCCCTGCACCAAAAGCCCGATATTCGGGGGGAACAAGATAAATTACAGTTCCATCTAAGGCGATGATGGTATGGTAACTTGCTTGCATGTCTTCATCATCATGAGGTGTTTGAAAGAAATTTACCGCGCTGGAGGCACTATTACTAGTTTCATGAATAACAATAATTGCTTGATGATTTACGGCTAAACCATTAATATCCCTGCTATATCTTGCGCCGTAGTTGCTAGGATCTACCGCCGCAACTAGATATCGGGGTTTGTACTGGGCAAAAGCTGCTGTAGTTTCGTATTTGGGTTTAGTCTGCTGGGGCTTAGGATTAGATTTAAGAGGATTTTGAGACGGTTTGGCGGGGATGTTATTAGATTGTAGCTGCGCCGGGGGGTACTGATTCCAGGCGATCGCATCCGGTTGTGATGTTGTCTCAGTTGTGAGTTTTCTGGCTTCTCCAATTAATAGAGTCGCGCTTAAAGCCACAAATACCAGAGAAATTAATATTACCCTAGTTGCCCAGTCTTTAAACCGCATTTTTTTATTCAGTAATTAGTTAATAATTATCTCAGTATTTTAATTTTAGTCAAAAATATACTAAAAGTAGTAGTTGCAAGGGGAAAATATTAAACATTGTTTTCACATTATTTTTCTCTCCATATATTTATTTAAATGCAGATATTTAGATTTTATAATCTTGCTTTAGATATAGGCTGGATGGAATAGTTTCAACTGACAAGATAAGGAGTATTTTAATTTTTTGGATTAAATAAGCTTTAAAGAACCTAGTCAAGCATCTAATTTAATCGGAATACAATTATGCAATATGAAGTCAAGATTCTAGAACCGACAGATTTGTGGTATTTGCAAAATAATATTAATAAAGAAACCAATAAGTTCTATCATCCTACTAAAACCATTCCTTTTGTTCAGCAAATTGAAATCAGACTCGAAAATTCTGGTGTTGTTATTCAAAAAGGTGCTTTGCACAGATGTGTTGGTAAATTAATTCCCGGTATTTACAAGACTGATAATCGTTTGAGAGATGTTTGGGTATCTCTAATGACGGAGATTGATTATAATGCTCCTGTCTATAAAGGTAGTGGCAACGTGTACCTTGAGCCTAGAGGCAAAGGTAACTTTTTGCATTACACAGCAATTGATATATCAGAGCAAGAACAATGGGAATTTGATGATGGGATATTCCAGTTTTGTTCTGATAACGTGATTTTAGGGACTAAAAAATTAAAGTTTCGCCAAATGACTGGTTCTAGTGACGGGCGGTGGAGAATTGCGATTAAAGCCTTAACTGGTCAAAAAGCTAAAGTTGTTACGGGTACAAGTGCGCCAGCGAGAATTATTGAAATTCACAGGGGTGAAACTGTGATTGCTGACTATGATTTAGTGAAAGGATTCACTAATGGGATTCAAGAGGATTACCGAAAATTAGGACATTTCGGCAAAGGTGGAGGAGAAGGTTATGTTTGGATGTATGAAGGTGAAGGTAAATTATTAGTGTCTGAAACAGATGGTATGGGACTTGGCTAAACCATTTGATGATTTGATAGTCTCCCAGCCCTAATTTATTTTTTGCTTAACCATCAAATCTATTTAGATCAGTATTTTTCAATACTGATCTCTCTGCTATTTTTACCCGAAAAAAATACTAATATTTTACTGTTCCACCTTTTCAACATTACCGATTTTGAGCCAGCCTTCTTGTTTACTAGCTTCAGTACGAATTTTTACCCAGCTTTTATCTTGATTTGCCTCTAAAACAATAACTTGCTCGTTAAACGCTACACTGCCAACACGTTCGGCATCTTGTTGAGCTTCAGCTCGTAAACTTACCCCATCTGCCCAAGTCACACGCCCTTTATAAGCTCCTGGTGGCAATGCTTCAGGTGTTTCTGTGGGATTTGCAGAAGGGGTAGGAGTAGCAGAAGCTACGGCTTTAGGGGTAGATGTAGTTTTTGCTTCAGTCTTTTTAGATGCTGGGGTGGCAATAGCAGGGCTATCATTGGCATAAATAGGTCTAGCTGGAGGGATGGAAGTTCTATTCATAAAATAGAGGGCGACAGCTACACCACTACCTACTAAAACGGTGATCGCTAATAAAAATCCCAATATAAACTTTAATAAACCAGAAAGCATATTTAAATCCTTGTTAATAGTCATTAGTCATTAGTCATTAACCATTAGTCATTTGTATCTACATCCCCTATTCCCAGTCCCCTGTCCTCTACTTAGTCAATAGTCCATATTAATTCATGATTCACTGTGAATTATGGACTATTGACGGCGAATTAACCACCTGGCTTTAGATACGTTAACGTAGTTTACCGAAGGTATCGCTTAAAGGAGTTTGTTTCGAGGCTAAACGCGCTCTACCAGCTGCTGCCCATTCTTGCAGTTTTTGAATTTGTTCTACGGCTGTGCGGGCTAAAGGGATAATTTGACTGGCGGCTTCTAAAATGTCGTCGGTGGTGAAATCTCGGTTTTGACTAAATCCAATGTGCATTGCTTCAATTAAAGTTTGCTCGATTTCCGCACCGGAAAAATCTGGTGTTTCATAAGCTAATCGGTTAATGTCATAATTTTTCAGATTGTGGGGGCGCAGTCGGGATAAATGTACGTTAAAAATGGCTTTTCTTTCGTCTTGGGTGGGTAAGCCAACAAAGAAAATTTCATCAAACCTACCTTTGCGGAGCATTTCCGGTGGTAAAGCTTGAATATCATTGGCGGTAGCCACCACAAATACAGGTGAGGTTTTTTCGGCTAGCCAAGTAATAAATGTACCAAAGACGCGGCTAGTTGTTCCTGCATCACCTTTACTACCCAGCCCGGAAAAGGCTTTATCTATTTCATCAATCCACAAAACGCAGGGTGCGAGGGCTTCTGCTACTTGGATCATTTGGCGGGTGCGGGATTCTGATTCACCCACTAAACCTGCAAATAAGCGTCCTACATCTAGCCGCAGTAGTGGTAAATGCCAATGATGGGCGATCGCTTTAGCTGTTAATGATTTCCCGGTTCCCTGAATCCCTACCAACAATAGACCTCTAGGATGGGGTAAACCATATTGACGCGCCCTTTCTGTAAATGAACCACCCCGGCGCAATAGCCAATCTTTGAGGTTATCTAGTCCACCGATATCAGATATTTGCTCAGTGGCGGGGTAAAAGTCGAGGATTTGAGTTTGGCGGATAGTTTGGCGTTTTTCCTCCAAAACTAAATCTACGTCTTCTGGTTGTAATTCGCCGTGGGTAGCGATCGCCCTGGCTAAAACTCGGCGTATCCTTTCCATTGAAAGCCCTTGGCAAGAACGCACCAAATCATCTAAGACTTTGCTAGATAGGCTATTACCAGTGGCTTGCATTAAGCGTTCTACCTCTGTTTTAATTTCGAGGGCGGCGGGTAAAGGAAATTCTACAACCGTTAAAATTTCGGTTAAATCATCAGGAATCGCAATGCGCGGCGATAGCAAGACAATATTTTTGGGTTGAGACTTCAAGAGTCGAGCTAAGTTGCGGAGTTTACGAGCGATCGCCACATCCTCTAAAAACCGATGATAGTCCCGTAAAATTAATACAGCTGGGGCTGTGGCTGGTAATTTTTCGATAAATTCCAAAGCTTGCAGGGGATTACGCCGTCCAAATCCTTCGTCATTAGGGTTTCCTTGGTAGCCATCCACAAAATCCCAAATGTATACAGGACGATTCCCTTGATTTGTTGCTTCTTCTCGGATTGCTGTTTCTACCCGTTCTTCTTCGTAGGTGGGAATATAAATTAACGGGTAACGAGCGCGTAGCAGCAGTTTAAACTCTTCGCGGAAGTTCATAATATGGCCGTTAGTCGTTAGTTGCTCTTGAAGGCAATGTACAACTTTCTCTCACCAAATTCCCACTGACAAATCGCCTTCCTGAAAATCCTGAACGCGAATTTACAGTAAACCTTGCTGTTGTAATAATATATTTGCTCAAGCTGCATCACTTTCCTGAAGGGGTTCATCCCTAAAAACTGTGAGGGCATAGGTTGGTCATGATACAGTGCTTAAAGCTGATCCTAGCAATCTCTTGACAACATGAATAACTCACAAACTTGGTATATTGTCAAGCGTAATACTAATAATTGCGAAATCGTCCCCAGCGAGCAAATTGGGGACGATGGTGTCAATATTATTGAACAGTGGGGGCCTTTTAATTCGCGGGAAGAAGCGATCGCCCGTCGTGTTGGACTAATTAGGGCTGGCAAATGCCAACCCCAGTAAACTATAACTGGTTATTTCGTGTCTTTTCGGCCGTTGGTGTAGTCCTGCCTGCCATTTCTTTACCCAATATCTCCACCGCTTTAGCAAATTGTGGGTCTGCTAATGTACCGAGTTTATCTCGCTCGCGCAGCCACAAATCTTGACGTTGGGCATCTGTTAACTCTGCTTTGATATCTGGATCAATGCCGTGTTTATTGATGTCTTTGCCACTGGGGGTATGATACTTGGCGATCGTGACCGCTAAACCTGAGCCATCTTCTAGAGGACGGACTGATTGTACTAAGCCTTTCCCAAAGGTTTGAGTCCCTACTAAGACAGCACGCTTATTGTCTTGTAACGCACCTGAGAGAATTTCACTGGCACTAGCTGAACCTTTATCAACTATTACCACTAAAGGTTTATTCGTCAGCGCACGGCCGTTAGCCACTTCCCGTTCTTGTTCGCCTTGGCGGTCAATGGTAGAAACAATCGTGCCTTTATCTAACCACATCCGGGCAATTTCTACACTAGAGAATAGCAACCCGCCTGGATTACCCCGCAAATCTAAAACATAGCCATCTACTCGTTGTTTTTCTAAATTTCTAATGGCCTGCTGCATTTCTTTCGCAGCATTAGCACTAAATTGATTTAATCTAATGTATCCAACCTTACCAATCGTGGTTTGCTGTTGGGAGAAACGCACTGGATGGATTTCAATTCTTGCTCGTTTGATTTTAAATTCTTTTTGTTGACCGTTACGCTCGATCACTAAATTTACTTGTGTACCAGGTTCACCACGAATCAGAGATACCGCTTGGTTGGTATCCATGCCCTTTGTACTTTTACCATCGATCTTGAGAATTACATCCTTAGAAAGAACTCCGGCTTTAAATGCAGGTGTATCTTCGATAGGAGCAATGACAACTAGCTGTTTGGTTTTCTCGTCCTGACTGATAGTGATCCCGATCCCTGTAAGTTCCCCAGAGGTATCAACCTGCATATTCTTGAATTCTTCTGGGGTCATAAACCGGGTGTAAGGATCGTCTAGCCTTTTCAGCATTTCCCGGATAGCTTTGTAAGCTTCTTCCTGATTACTGTAGGACTTGTTTAAGTATTCCTTGCGTACAGCTAGCCAATCGACCTGATTAAATGTTCCGTCTACGTATTGACGCTGAACTATTTGCCAAACTTCATCAATCAATTCCTTGGGACTTGCTTTAAATAAAGCCTGACCACGGGAATGGATGCCAAGGCTAGTAACTGCGATCGTGGAGAGTGTTACTGCCGTAGCACCCAAAACAAGCCTACTCTTTGTAATCACCATAATGACAGCTGCGTCAGAGGGAAAAATTTATCGTCAGTATGCTCAATCTAACACAGGGTAAAGTGTAAAGACCGAGATGTATTCCTAACTTCATCAAAATACTTTGGAATCCGGCGATCTAGGCGATCGCCGTTCACAAAAAGTTTATGGATCTACCCACCGACCATCCGCTTTGATCAAGTTGATCAATTCTTCTACGCCTTGATCTTCCGTAACTTTTTTAATTTCTTCTCGGCCACGATACAAAGAAATGTAGCCAGGAGTTTTACCTACGTATCCGTAATCAGCATCCGCCATTTCGCCAGGGCCGTTGACGATGCAACCCATAACGGCGATGTCTAACCCAGTTAAATGTTTAGTAGCTTCCCGGACTTTGTGTAAAACTTCTTCTAAGTTAAATAAAGTTCGTCCGCAGGAAGGACAAGCTACATATTCCACCATTGTTTTCCGCAATCCCAAAGCTTGGAGAATGCTGTAACAAACGGGAATTTCTTTTTCTGGTGCTTCTGTGAGGGAAACGCGAATGGTATCGCCAATCCCATCTGCTAATAATGTGGCAATACCAGCTGTGGATTTAATCCGTCCATATTCCCCATCACCAGCTTCCGTTACACCTAAATGTAGAGGATAGTCCATCCCTAAATCATCCATGCGTTTAGCCATGAGGCGATAGGCGGCTACCATCACGGGAACTCGTGAGGCTTTCATGGAGATGACTATGTTACGGAAGTCGAGAGATTCACAAATCCGAATAAATTCCAGGGCTGATTCCACCATACCTTCAGGGGTATCACCGTAGGTAAACAGCATTCTTTCTGCCAAAGAACCGTGATTTACACCGATCCGCATGGCTTTACCTTGATCGCGTAGGGAAACTACCAGAGGTTCTAGGGTTTCCCGAATTTTCTCTCCAATTTCATTGAATTCGGCTTGAGTATATTCGGTTCTACTGGAGTTTGGTTTTTCAAACACATACAAACCTGGATTAATCCGTACTTTTTCTATGTGCTTGGCTACTTCCAAGGCGATTTTCATCCCATTGTGATGCACATCGGCAACAATGGGAACATCTTGGTAAGTTTGGATGAGTTTCTGCTTAATTTCTGCCAACGCTACGGCGTGAGCGATACTTGGTACTGTCACACGAACAATTTCACAGCCAATTTCGTGCAAACGACGAATAGCCGCTACAGAACCATTAATATCAAGAGTATCTTCATTAATCATTGACTGCACTACCACTGGGTAGCCGCCGCCGACGGTGACATTCCCTACTTTGACCGGGCGAGTTTTACGACGCTTGATTGTAGTATCAAAGGTAGGTTGATCGGCTGTATTATTGGATGTTGCGGGAGTCGGCAGAGTTTGCATAACCTTATTAGGTAAATCTAAAATATCAGATTGAAATTCCTCTGTCTCTCAGATTGCCATAGGAAGGGCTTTTTTGGTCGGTGAAAGTGAAAAAAAGAAGTTTGTCAGGACTACGTATTTCATCACTGTATTAGAACTGATGTACTTGCAACGAAAATCAAAGCCTTGCAATCACTTACCTACGATGGCAATGACAAAAATACTTCAGTATGTCGTAGCTTTTGAATTGCAATATTTCACTCAGCAAATTGTGACTCCTTGAAATCTTCTGGTGTCAGGTGGGAATGGACTACTTGACCATCGCGAAACCAGACAATGCGGCGGGTTTGACGCGCTACTTCTGGTTCGTGTGTCACCATCACTACCGTAATGCCACTATCATTAAGTTCGGTGAATATATCTAATACTTCTTGGGTGGTGCGAGAATCGAGTGCGCCGGTTGGTTCATCGGCGAGGAGGACGACGGGACGGTTGACAATGGCACGGGCAATCGCTACCCTTTGTTGTTGTCCACCTGAAAGTTGAGTGGGTTTGTTGTTGAGTCGCTTTTCTAAGCCTACTTTGATTAAGGCTTCAGTGGCGCGATCGCGTCTTTCACTAGGATTGACACCAGCATATACCATCGGCAACATCACATTTTCTAATGCACTTAGTTGGGGCAATAGGTGGAATTGCTGGAAGACAAACCCCAGTTTTTTGTTGCGGATATGTGCCAAGTCTGTATCATTCATTTGCGCCACATCGACGTTATCTAGATAATAATGTCCAACGGTGGGGCGATCTAGACAGCCAATAATATTCATAGCTGTGGATTTACCTGATCCGGAAGGTCCCATAATGGAACAATAGTCGCCTTCGTTGATCACCAAGTTGACATCGTTTAAAGCTTTAATTTCAGTTTCTCCGCTACCATAGATTTTAAAGATGCTTTTTAAGCGAATAATTGCTGATTTCGGTACTGGGTTAGGAACTAGTGCATCTGTAATTGAAATAGTTGTCATATGTCATTAGTTACTATTTTTTATTATCTGTTTCCTAATTTTGTTTATTGTAAGCTCTGGATTTTCCGCAGGTTAACAGACTTAGATACTATCGTAGCTATATAAATCGTGACTTTCTTCATTTTCAATTTTTAATTAGTATTATCTGTATTTATTAAAATTCTAATTAGTGCTTGGGTAACGTAATAGTAAATGTGCTGCCCTCGTGCAAACGAGAACGTACCGTCACACTACCCTCCATACTTTCTACAAGGGTTTTCACAATTGATAATCCCAAACCAGAACCACCAATGGAACTGGTACGGGCTTCATCTGCACGGTAAAATCTTTCAAAAATCCGTGACTGTTGCTGTAAAGGGATGCCATAGCCTTGATCAGAAACTTGGATGATTGCTCCTTGTTCTTGCTGCTCTAATTTCAATGTTATGGGCGTATTTGGCTCAGAATATTTAACAGCATTGTCAATTAAATTTAGTAGTACTTGTTTGAGGCGATTGTAGTCTGCCTTGACTGTGATGGGATTAATATTATTTTCGATGATAATTTGGCGATCGCTATATTTTTCCGCCATCCCCGCTACTTCTATAATTAAGTCATTTAACAGGCATTCTTCAAGACAAAACTGCAAATAACCACTATCAGCTCTAGCTAAATCTAGTAAATCTTGTAAGAGTCTAATTGTTCTTTCGGCTTCTGATGCAGCAGTTTCTAAGGCTTCTTGCTGCATATCAGTGAGATTTGTTTGTCTACGTAAAACACTTTGTAAGTAACCATGTACTATTGTCAATGGTGTACGTAATTCGTGAGAAACATTACTAACAAATTGACGCTCTTGTTCCCAAGACTGGGAAAGGCGAGCTAACATCATATTGAATGTTTGCGCTAATTCTTTAACTTCACTAGGGGCTTTATCTAGATATAATTTTGCTTGTCCTAAATCAGCAAGGGAAATTACAGATGTCATTTGACTAAGTTGCATGAGTGGTTGCAAAGAACGCTTGATGTAAATTGCGATCGCCACAGACATCACTACAATCGTGATCACACTACCAATACTCAAACTCTGCACCATTACCAAAAACATTTTTTGTTCACGGGTGACATCCTGGACTACAAATAACTTACCTAGGATTTTTCCCTTTACTGGTACAGCACCACCACACAACACAAAGTAACGTTCACCTACTTTATCTATGCGCGGTTTCAATGTCATTTCACCAAGAGACATTAACTCAGTGGTTGTTGCATTCGGTAATTGATTCCAATTATTAGATTTTGCCAAAATCTGGTTGTCGGTATTTTTAACCCACAAAAATGTATTGGTTTCCGTTAAATTATCAATAGATTTTTGCAATGCTGTCGCTGATGGCATCATCTCACTATAAATCTGCACATCACGAGGTAACCGTTGAGCAATTATTTCAATATTTTCTTTATGATTATTAATTAAAAGTTGCTGTATTTTCCATCCTGTCCAGAAAGCTAAATTAGCTAAACCCAAGGTAGAAACTACAGCAACACCAACTGTTAAACGTAAACGTAACGAATAAGGATCTATTTTTGGATAAATTTTACGAATTTGTGTCACTTAGGGGTTTGAGTATTGGGTGTTGGACAAGTCTTTTGTGAATAATTACACTGATAAATGTATGACTCTTGCCAGCTAAGGGGAATCTCTAATAAATCTCGTGAACCTGTAAATCCTTGACCAATAAATAATAGTAAGGCAATACAATTTAAGATTGTATGTATTAGCCGCCAGCGATGAGATCTATCTTGATATATATCTTGCAAAATAGCCACGGAAAAAATTATTAATAGTGATGCTGTAATACCTATATAGTAATGTGACCAATACCATTCATTGGTGCGACGAAACACACCCTCCTGACAGCCAAGAATTACTAAAGCAGCACCAGTTAATGTTGCAAATACACCACGCCATAATTTTTCTCTAGCTTGCAACAGTAAAACTAAGCAAACTATAGCCAAAATAAACATTAGCAAAATAAAAATAACTTGGAACAAGTTTTGATTCCAAATTTGTTTTCTAATAATATTTTTACCAATAGGATAGGCTAAACCTAATAAACATAAACCTACAATTGCACTACACAGCCACTCCCCTATTCGCTTATGTTCGTTTCCTACAATTGGAGGAATTTTGCTTTTACCACCGTCAGAAGTTTGTAATCTACGTTGACGTGTCTGCCAAGCAAAATAACTGACAATACCGATAACAGGGAAGACAAAAGTAACCGCGATCGCTGGATGTAAAATCCCCAATAAATCTGCTAATGCCATACTAGAAAGTGATATTTATTTTTATGTTCAGTTAACTCAATCAATTGAGCAAATAAAAATTAAAATTTTTCATAAGGCAGCATAACCAAAAGTAGCATTGAATTTTCGACACCAAATAGCTACAGATTTATAATCTGTTAGTTTGATGTTTTGTGGGACAAGATAGCGTTGTTTACCATTAACTGTTTTTAAAGGAGCAACCTGCACATAATCTTGCTCTTTGATGCCAGATATTGGCGGTTTATTAGTACGATAGAGAATTACAAATAAGTCTGGGCCATTATCTGTTTTGAAGTTTTCATCAAACTCTAAATATTGTTGGCCTTCTGCCGTTACGATAGCGGCTTTTCCCTTAGTTGGGTGTTCTCCAGCTTGAAAATTACCAATTTCAGCGATCGCACTATTTGTATTGGTTGGAGTTTGATTATCTGCTTGATTAGAATTAACTTCTTTTGTACAGCCTACAGTTGCAGTAGCAATAAGTGCCAAAACTACTAAATGTTGCCATTTCATAGTTAAAATATCCTGAAAATTTAATCTAAAGATAATTTAATCCTTTCTGTGACTGTTTAAATTAATTTAAGCTGAGAATTTGGTAAAAATTAACTTTAGTGTATATTACTTGACTAATCAGGACTAAAGAGAATCTAGAAGTATACTCTCCGGAAGTTGTGATCCGCTCTTGTATCTTTACATGACAGCGAAAATTAACTTTTTCAGTCAATTTTACGGAGTTTACTAATGTTGCGATCGCTCAAAACAACACTTGTATTAGCGATAATATTGGTGTTTTCCTTCATCCTATTTCCTAACCCTGCTCTCGCTTTGATCTCCTTTGATGGTCAATTCACAGCCACAAATGCGTGTGAAGCTTTAGTCTCCATTAAAAAAGACACTAACCCTGGTAATGTGAGATTAAAGCCGAGAGAAACTTATCAAGTCGTTGGGAAAAATAAAGATATTCCCTCTCACTATCTTGTTGAAATTACTAAAGCTAACCCTCCTCAGCGTTGGGTTGCAGCTAGTTGTCTGAATGTGGCTAGTTCACCTTCTGACACAGTTCCTGAGCCAACTACTGACACAACTGGGAATAACACTCCCGTAATTCCAGTTCCCATTGGCGAAGACTACTTATTAGCTATCAGCTGGCAACCAGCTTTCTGTGAAGGCAAACCAGATAAAACAGAGTGCAAAATCCTAGCTAAAAACCCAGACCGTCCTGAAGCTAATAATTTCGCTTTACATGGTCTCTGGCCTCAACCTAAAGATAATATTTACTGCGGTGTCAGTAGAAATGACAGGGCTTTGGATGGTGATAGAAGGATTGAAAATGGAAATAAGAGGGACTGGTCAAAGTTACCAGCTGTAGAAAAAGATTTGTCTCCTGAGACTTGGCAAAAACTACAAGCAGTTATGCCTGGAACTTTATCCGACCTGCATCGGCACGAATGGATTAAGCATGGTACTTGCTACCAAGGTACGCCAGAGGAATATTTTACTGAATCAATTGTTCTTCTGGAAGCTTTTAACAAATCTCCAGTGCAGAAATTAGTTGCTAGTAAAATTGGTCGCCAACTCGCTATCAAGGAAATCGATCAAGCTCTATCTTCTTTCGGTGCTAAAACTGGAGACAAGGTAGAAGTAAAATGTGACAATTCTTTACTAGGTGAACTTTGGGTTAACCTGAAAGGCGATATTACCCTAGACACTCCAGTTAGTAGCTTGCTTGTTAATAGTCCAAATGCACAAACTGAAAAGTTTCCATCTTGCTTAATTGATGATGCCCGTGATTAGTAAGCTTTTCTAAATTTAAGTTCCATCACATGGGCAGCTAAGATGCCCACCCTACAAGACTTTGATTTTATTTAAATTGGCAAACTAAATGTTTTCTAGCTTATTTAGAATCAAAGCTAAAGTTTATTTGCCAATTAGCTCTAAAGCTCTGCTTTAACAGACTGACACAGCTAATTTGGTCTGTTAATCAACTCTTGTGGGATGGTCATCTTCACAGTCTCATACAGACAAGATACCCACCCAACAAAAATCATTTCTTGGTTTTAGCAACATCAAGCTTTTAATATTACTCATCTGGCAATTTTTTCTGATCATCTCGCCAACGTCCAGCTTTCTTTGCAGCTTCAGTCAACAAATACTCAATCTGTGCATTCACACTTCTTAATTCATCTGCTGACCATTTCTCTAATAACTCATAAAGTTTTTCATCTACACGTAATAAAAATCGTTTTTTTTGTCCCATTTACTAGTTATACAGCGTGCCGGTATTGATAACGGGTTGAGCGGTTTGTTCAGATGTTAAGACAACCAATAAATTATTAATCATAGAGGCTTTGCGTTCATCATCCAAATTAATCATTTGTTCCTGGCTCAGACGGTTTAACGCTTCATTTACCATTCCGACTGCACCCTCAACAATCTGCCGTCGTGCATCAATCAAGGCTTTAGCTTGTTGTCTTCTGAGCATCATTTGAGCGATTTCTGGTGCATAGGCCAGATGAGAGAGTCTAGCTTCAATCACTTCTACCCCTGTTACTTCTAACCGTGCTTGAAGTTCTGTTTGTAGAGCGTGAGCAATTTCATCGGGAATTCCCCGCAGAGAAGGTGTTTCTGTATCATCAGTACTATCATAAGGGTATCGAATAGCTAATGCACGGATAGCAGTTTCACTTTGGATAGCAACAAATTCTTCATAGTCATCGACCGCAAACTTGGATTTAGCAGAGTCAAAAACCTGCCAAACGACAACAGCCGCAATTTCAATGGGACTTCCTTCTGCATCGTTGACTTTGATGATTTTGCTATTGAAGTTACGCACTCGTAGCGAAATCTTTTGTTTGCTAGCAAAGGGATTTGACCACCAGAACCCAGATTCCCGAACTGTTCCCATATACTGTCCGAACAACACTAATACTACAGCTTGATTAGGCTCAACGGTAAAAAATCCCGATAACGACGGAATGATCACAATCAAAAGTGTAGCTGCTAACCAAGCCACTAACTCAGCAGCAGCATCATCTGCGCCGATGAAATCAGTAACTTTCAATTCTCTTGCCAATAAAGCTTCTAGCCCTTGCACTCTAGACCAAATATACCAACTACCCAAAAGCGCGATCGCTCCTACCACTGCCAACATCACGAAGCCATTGACCTTGAACGCTGGAAATTCTTTGATTTTCTGTTCCATAGTTCTTGTGATATTTGATTTATATTGAAATGATATCACTATGTTATCAAAAACCCAAAATGCTAATTTTGTTCCGAACAAACAACAAAGTATTTGGACTCCTTGAAAAATATATTTTTCTCTATTCTGGAAATCTGGCTTCAGCTTGTGGAGTAAATGTATTATGTAAACACTAGGCAATTTAAGGTTACGGTTATGTAATTCCTTGGCTCAATCAAATTCTGATTCATTGCGAATGATTGCAACTCATTCGTACAATTTCGCTACGCAAAGATTTTGATTGCTTTTACCAAGGTATAAAAGTCATGGAACAAATCTATAAATATCCGCGTACCCATCACATTGAGGGTTCGCGGCTGCAACCTGGGGATGAAGACCTCGATAGTATCCCGTTTGCAACTATCAAAAAACAGTATGTAGTAGTTGAAGAAAAAGTGGATGGTGCAAATGCAGCTATCAGTTTTACGGCTGATGGACAACTCAGATTGCAAAGCCGAGGACACTATTTAATTGGTGGTGCTAGAGAAAAGCATTTTAACCTGTTTAAGCAGTGGGCGCACACACATGCAGGTGCGTTTTGGGAAGTTTTGGGGAGTCGTTTTATTCTGTTTGGTGAATGGCTATATGCGAAGCACACAGTTTTTTACGATGCTTTACCCCACTACTTTTTAGAATACGATGTGCTGGATTTAGAAACACAAGTATTTCTTAGTACCCAACGCCGCCAACGGCTACTCAAAGGGCTAACACTGGTTTCTGTCCCCATTCTGTTTACTGGCACACTGCAATCTTATCAGCAACTTTTGGGGCTATTGGGTGAGTCTCATTACCAAACACCCGCATATTTAGACAATTTTCGTCAAATTTGTCAACAACAGAGTCTAGATGTAGAACGTTCCCTGAAGCAAACTGACCAAAGTGCTTTGATGGAAGGTTTATACATCAAAGTTGAACCAGGAGATACGGTGACAGCGCGTTACAAATACGTGCGTTCTAGCTTTTTAACTACCATTCAACAATCTGATGGTCATTGGCTGAACCGTCCGATTATCCCTAATTTGCTACGTTCTGATGTGAATTTATTTATTCAGTAGTAAATATGACTAAATCTTGAGGAAATTAATATGAATTGGACTTTTCCTTATTGCCCAGATCCTAACAACTGGACGATAGATTGGCAGCAATTAGAAAGAGAATTTGATTGGTTGCGATCGCTTGCTTATTGTCCTCAAAACCCCGGTTATCACGCTGAGGGTGATGTACTTATACATACAAAATTAGTGTGCGAGGCATTGGTAAAATTACCGCAATGGCAAACATTACCAGCCACCGAACGTTCTGTATTATTTGCAGCGGCTTTGCTGCATGATGTCGCCAAACCCGCCACTACCCAAATAGCAACTGATGGTGCTATCTCCTCAAAAGGTCACGTCCTCCAAGGTGCAAAGATGGCGCAGGATATTCTTTGGGATTTGCAAGTCCCATTTCGTGAACGGGAAGCGGTTGTGGCTTTGGTGAAATACGGTAGCTTACCCCTGTGGTTTTGGGACAAGCCCAACCCCGAAAAAGCAGTGATTAAAACTAGTCAAATCATCCGGTGCGATCTGCTGAGTTTACTAGCCGAAGCCGATGTCAGGGGGCGATATTGCGACGACCAAGCCCAGTTATTGGAACGGATTGCATTTTTTCGGGAATATGCCCAAGAGATTGACTGCTTTCATCAGGCGCGTGCCTTTCCTTCAGCCCATAGTCGGTTTATTTATTTTCAAAAAGAAGATGGTAATCCAGACTATGCAGCCTATGATGATACGCGATTGGAAGTAGTAATGATGTCAGGATTACCAGGTGCTGGGAAAGACACTTGGATTCAAGCAAATCTCCCTGACTGGCCAGTAATTTCTCTAGATGAACTCAGACAGAAAATGAAGATTGCACCGGACGAAGAACAAGGTGCGGTAGTGAATGCAGCCAAAACCTTAGCTAAAGAATATCTGCGGGCTGGACAATCTTTTGTTTGGAACGCCACTAATATTAGCCGCCAGTTACGAGGTTCACTCATTCGTCAGTTTGCCAATTATCAAGCCAAAATTCGTATTGTTTATCTAGAAGCACCTTGGGAGGAATTACTTACAAGAAACCGCGATCGCCAACGCTGCGCCGTAGGCGTTAGCGAAGCGGTAGCGAGTCTTCAAGCGTCAGCCTCTCGGAGAGAAGCCCATCGCATCGCTAACGTACCAGAAAAGGTACTCTATAAAATGAAGAGTCGTTTAGAAGTACCAGATATTACTGAAGCGCAAGCGGTAGATTGGATAGTTGAAGAAGAGAGCGGTATAAAGGAAACAAGGACGACATAGGAGCAATTCTACTTTGTCTCTTTCCCATGCCCAATGACGACACTTGCTACAAGTCGGGCATTGCCCGCCCAACGCAGTGTCTCCCCAACGCAATGCCTTCCCAATTCCCCATGTCCAAATGATGATAATTGCTCACTTTTTAGCTGTTTGTGTTGGTGTTAGCTTGGGCTTAATTGGCGGTGGTGGATCGATTTTGGCTGTACCCATCTTAGTTTATGTGCTGGGAGTGCCAATTAAGTCCGCGATCGCCATGAGTTTAGTGACTATTGGTGCTGTCAGTTTAATTGGCATTATTCCCCACTGGCAACAGCACCATGTCAACTTTAAAACAGCCGTTTTGTTTTCTCCAGGAGCAATGGTAGGTGCTTACATGGGAGCGCGTCTAGCCACTTTTCCTATTGTGACACCGACTTTGCAGCATATTCTATTTGTAATTGTGATGTTTGTGGCTGCATACTTTATGCTTCACAATAACCAGCATAAATCATTAGCAAATTTAGAGTTGAATGTGAGTCAAGAGGGTTTTGAATTACAAGTACTAAATTCTGAAGTAAATTCTTCACCCAGTATATTTGGAACTATTCCCCGATGGCTGGCAATTCCCACAGAAGGCTTTGGAGTGGGGATTCTAACTGGACTAGTGGGAATTGGCGGCGGGTTTATGATTATCCCGACTCTGGTAATTTTGGGTAATACACCGATTAAAGAAGCCATTGGTACTTCTTTAGTGATTATGGCCTTTAAATCCGTTACAGGCTTTGCCGGATATTGGGGTCACGTTCCTATAGATATTAATTTAATGCTGACTTTTTCCTTAGCCGCAGCTTTGGGAATGCTAGTTGGTGCTTACTTAACTCAATTTATCGAAGCGCAAAAATTAGAAACAGGTTTTGCTTATTTTGTGATTGCGATCGCTATTTTTATGCTTTTCAAATGGTGATTAACTACTGACTGTTAATTGTTAACAGTCAATAGTTGAACAAGAGAAATTTTTACTTCTGCACTACTACCAAAGTTCCGCTAGTAGCCCAATTGTAAAGCCTGCGGGCTTGTTTGACTGGTAGATTTACACAACCATGACTGACTGGAGTACCAAAGCGATTATGCCAATAAGCCCCATGAATGGCATAACCTTGGTAAAAGTACATGGCATAAGGAACATCTGGAATATCATAGCCACGGCCTCGCATTCGGTTAATACGATATTTGGAATTAATCCTAAATTTGCCTGTGGGTGTAGGAGTGGAACGTTTCCCTGTAGAAACTCGAAAAGAATACACCAGTTTATCTCCTTCCCAAGCAAATAGACGTTGTGCTGATAAGTCGATGACAATTCGCCGAGTTCGGGAGATTTCTTGAATATTAGATGTGGCAATACTGCTGCCATTGGCTAATGCAGCTATAGCTTTGGGTGTATGGGGGTCAGCTACGGTTGGTGGCAACCCAGATAACAAAGCTGCCATCATGATGACTACACCAGTGAGGAATTTTCCTGAGCTAAGTCTTCTGGTACTACGAATCCAGTTTTGCATACTGTACCACCTTCTTGTGCTGCTAAAGTCATCAATTCCTAAACTTTTGATTACGGAAAGTTCAAGATTCAAAACATGAAACTTGATGTTTCGGACTGTAGAGTGTTTTGAATTTCAGTCTAGCTAAAGTCAGGATTTACGCAGATTGTTGAGGCAGACAAATAAATTCTTTGTTCTATATTTTCCTTCAATTTCAGTTATGCTAATTCCGGAAAATGATAGAGATTATCTTGCTTTAGAGATATTTATAAAGATTTAAATAGAGTCAAAAGTAGACAGTCAACAAACCTCAAAAGTGACTGTGCTGTTTCAAGTTATAATCACCTAGTACCATAGCTGCATTAACATAAATGCTAAAGCTGCACTACCTAAAGGTACAGTTAAGTTATCAATTCCTAAAAATGAAAAAGCTTCTAAACTAGTAGCCACAAATGCAACTGCTAACGATACTGTCCAAGTTTGCCAAATATTACCAAATACACCTAATAAAATTAAACTACAAACTAAAAAACTGATCACAGCCATAGTTAAAGAACCTTCCCAGCTTTTTTGCGTTCCCAACACTTTATACTTGTGTTGACCGAAGCGTTGACCAACTAAGGCTGCAAGTCCATCACCCCAGCACATGACCATCATCCCGATCGCTGCATACTGCGGTTGTTGTACAGACCAGAAGCCAGCCACTAAAATGCCTACGCTAGCAGCGTAGAAAAAGGTGCCTAAGCTTTGTCTGCCTACACTATTGATTCCGGGAAGAATTGGCAAAATGTAAGAAAGCAAAGTAACGATACTGGCTAATACGGAAGCACCAATCCCAATGCTAGCGGGAATATTCAGCCACCAAGCAATTAAAATTACATGGCCAGCACCAATATGAACTATTTTACGAATGATTTCTGGATCGGTAGTAGCAAAGCGATTTACTAATCCAGCGATCGCCAGAATCAGAAACACCCAAGCTGCAACAATGGTAATTTGCAGCCATAGCGGTGGGGTTAAGATGAAATCAGGAAATTGAGTGAACAAAGGTGCTACAAGATAGAAAACGTTTTACCCTTGTTATCAATGTATAAGATTTGGGCGACGATATGAAGCAATTATTCATTTGGCTGATTCAAGGCTACAGAATATTTATCTCACCTCTATTTCCCCCCACTTGTCGCTTTCAACCGACTTGTTCAATGTATGCTATTCAATCCATTGAAAGGTTTGGAGTATTTCGCGGTAGCTGGATGGCTACGAAGCGGATATTGCGTTGTCATCCCTTCCATCCTGGTGGTTATGATCCTGTACCAGAGTTAGAAGAGCAGGAAAAAGATACAGGTAAATAACTATCAATATTTTGCCGAAGCTACCACACTATTTTAATACAGTATCTGTGGCTGCTCACTTTGGATGTCCATTACTTAATGTAAGATTTAATTTTTTGTTCTATTGCGTCACCAATAATTTCCTTTCCTATGTTGGGTTGTTCAAGACTAACCCTAACAAAATTGGTCTCATCGGCCGAGGTAAATTTATTGTCACCATTAGACTCTTTGAAAACTTTAATAAATACTGCATTTTGACTGGGAAGAACAACCCAACTGATGATTTTAGTATTGTTGGGTGTGACTTGTTGAAGATTTTTACCAGATAAATCTGAAATATAACCAATTACTGCATCTTGTGAGTCGAGTTTTTTATCTTTGTTCGTATCTTGATCCGTAATTTGATATAGCCAAACTCTTGTCGGTGGCTTACCAGAGGGTTTTGTTTCTATCAAATCGAAATTATTGATAATTGCTTTTTTATCTAGAAGTAGATGAGTTTCGCCATCTTGTTTCCGATAAAATATTAAGTTATACAACAAATTGTTATTTTTATTATAAGAACGAGAAACATCTAAAATGCTGTCTTCATTTTTGTATATCTCCTTAACATTCACAGGGATCATCAAATAATCTGACTGTTCTTTTATAATTAGCTCACCGTAGCTAATTTCCGGTTCTTTCTGTTGCTGTGCGACGGCTTTAGCTTGCTCTGTTGTTCTATCAACGTTTGCACTGCAAGAGTTGCAATAAATAGCTAAGAAAGCAGTTAATGTGATTTTTCTTAACGAGCTATAATATTGTTTCATTTGGTTGTATTAATAGATTTGTGGCTGTTCTATTTTATTTCCTGTTACAGAATCAGTCAGTTGCATATAGAAAGCAGATAAAAAAATAGCCCACATATGTGGGCTTTATGAGCTTAATTCAGGTACTTTAAGAACCTAAATCAAAATATCATTTCTTGGATTTTCGGATGACACTCCTTGCTTTGTGCGTCAAATCTTATAGCAACGGACAAGGCGGTTAGGACACGGTACGAAGAACGTCTTCCATAGCATCCCGAAGACAGTGAAAGAGGACTATTTGTTGACGAATTCGACTTTTCAACCAAGACCAACATCGCTCAATGTTATTCAGGTCAGGTGAATAAGGTGGCAA
>Ga0209172_10002161_pt1 | contig 36451 bp, 32 predicted proteins | sample LarsenN4metaG_FD_184113 | JGI IMG/M metagenome (GOLD analysis project Ga0209172, IMG submission 184113) | Hot spring sediment bacterial and archeal communities from British Columbia, Canada, to study Microbial Dark Matter (Phase II) - Larsen... ... | reverse complement strand
GAGCCAGGCGACGATCTGGCGGCGCAGCTTTTTGGGCAGCGCCGTCAGCATGGCGATCGCCGCGGCGTCGCCGATCGCCGCCACGGCGCGCGCAAAGCTGGCGCGGGCGCGGGTCCAGAGCGGTTCGGTGTTGTGGCGTGCGGCGATGTCGGTCATGCGCAGCATTCTAACCCCGCTGCGTCTCCGTCGGATTGAATCGCTCTTCGATGGTGCAAGGAGCTTTGTTTTCACCGGCTTAGTCGCCGGACGGTGCGGGATAAGCACGCGCCTTATTGGTGCTTTTCCAAAGCGCGGCGGCGGTTCGGGCGCCGGAATCCTGCGAGTGAGCAGCACTCGGCCCGACGCCTTCTCTTGTTGCAGTCCCGTAGGAGCTGCGATTAGCTTTTGCGGAAAGGACGACCGTCCAGCGTGGGGGAAATCATGGGAACATGGACGCCAGGGCCTGCGCCGACCGCGGGCGACGATACCTTTGTTGGCGACGCCACCGATGAAGTCGCCGATGGGCTGGCCGGGAACGACACGCTGTTCGGAAATGACGGTGCGGACACTCTGATCGGCAACGACGGAGACGACACGCTTGATGGCGGCGAAGGCGACGACATCCTGCAGGGCGGAGACGGCGTCGACACGGCTTCGTATGCGTCAGCGTCCAGCATGGTGGTCGTTCAACTTGCGGTTATCGGCGCGCAGAACACGCTGGGCGCCGGCTCGGATACGCTGAGCGGCATCGAAAACATCACCGGCTCGGCCTTCAACGACATCCTGAACGGCAACGCCGCAGCCAACGTGCTGAACGGCGGCGCCGGCAACGACACCCTCCGCGGCGGGATCGCCGGCCAGCCATAGCCGCTCGATCTCCGCACCCAAAGTGTAGGACGCCAGCGTCGATACGACAGTGTCGAAAAGATCGCCGCCGGTTTCCGACACGACGTCGCCCACGTTATCGACAGCGTAAATGTCCTGCCCCACGCCGCCCGACATGAAGTCCGCGCCGGCGCCGCCGGAAAGAATGTCGTTCGCTGACGAGCCGATGAGCGTGTCATTTCCGCTGCCGCCCACCAGCGTGACGTGCTGATAGGCGATGCAGCCGCGAACGTGCTCGACGGCTCCTCGGGCGACGACACCATCAGCGGCGGCGCGGGCGATGACACGCTGATCGGCAGCGACGGCGCGGACACGCTGAGCGGCGGCTTAGGCAATGACACGTACATTATCTCCTTCGACGCCGACACGCTGATCGAGAACGCGGGCGAGGGCGTCGATACCGTTCGATCGCCGCGCGATTGGACGCTCGGCGACAACTTCGAGAACCTGACGCTCATCGGTTTCGGCGGCGCAGTGAACGGCGCCGGGAATGCAGTCGCCAACGTCATTATAGGAGATAGCGGCGCAAACACGCTGTCCGGACTTGCGGGTAACGACACGCTCGCCGGCGGGGATGGCGCCGACACGTTGATCGGCGGCGTCGGCCTCGACAGCATCGACGGCGGCGCCGGCGACGACACGATTAACTGGGCCTGGGGCGATGGGGCCGATGCAATCGACGGCGGGGCCGATATCGACACGCTCAACATCATGGGCGATGCGACGACGAACCTGCTCAACGCCAGCTGGAACGGCGCGTCGCTCACCAACGTCGCGGGTTGCTCGCTGACCAGCGTGGAGAACGTCAACGCCAATATGGGCGGCGGCGTCGATTGGCTGATCTACAGTGCGACCGCGGCGGTGGCGGTGAACCTCGCTGCGGGGACGGCGTCGGGCTTCACGTCCATCGCCGGCGTCGAGCGGGTGATCGGCGGGGCGGGCAACGATGCGCTGACTGGCGATGGGTTCGACAACCGGCTCGACGGCGGCGCGGGCGACGACAACCTCAACGGCGGGGCCGGCGTCGACACGCTGCTCGGCGGCGAGGGCGCGGATGTACTGGCGGGCGGGCTCGGCAACGATTCACTGCTCGGCGGCAGTGGCAATGACACGTTCAATTGGACCGTCGGCGAAGGCCGCGACACCATCGATGGCGGGGCCGATGTTGACACCTTCAACGCGACCGGCTCGGGCGTCGCCGAGCTCGGCCAGACCACTTGGAACGGGTCGACCGTCACCGCGCTGATGGACAATGCGCTCACCAGCATCGAGGCGATCCATCTCGATCTCGGCGGCGGGATCGACTGGCTGATCTACAACACCAGCTTCGCCGTCACGGTGAACCTTGCGACCAACTCGGCCTCTGGCTTCGCTTCGGTGAGCAACATCGAGAAGGTCATCGGCGGCTCGGGCGCCGACGCGCTCACCGGCGATGGCCTCGACAACCGGCTCGACGGCCAGGGCGGCAACGACATCCTCGACGGCGGGGCAGGCTCGGACACCGTGCTCGGCGGCGAGGGCGACGACGTGATCTACGCCAGCGCCGGCAACGATTCGCTGCAGGGCCAGAACGGCGCCGATACGTTCCACTGGACCGCCGCCGACGGGCGCGACACCTTCAACGGCGGGGCGGGCGTCGACACGGTGTATCTGACCGGCTCGGCCGTGGCCGACGTGGCCGACACCAACTGGAACGGCGCGGTCATCACCGGCCTCCTCAACAACGCGCTGATCGACATCGAACTGGTGCACCTCGATCTGGGCGACGGCGGATCGGGCGGCGATTGGCTGCGCTACAACACCACGTTCGGCGTCTCGGTGAACCTCGCCGCCGGCACGGGCACGGGCTACGCCTCGATTGCCAACGTCGAGAACCTGATCGGCGGCACGGGCGGCGATGCGCTCATCGGCAACGCAGGCGCCAACAAGATCAACGGCGCCGCCGGCGACGACGTCATCGCCGGCGGGACCGGAAACGACAATCTTACCGGCGGGCTCGGTAACGATGCGTTCGTCTACGCCCCCGGCGCGGGCGCTGACACCATCAACGATTTCGACGCCTGGGCCGACGGCGGCCAGGACCTGCTCGACATCTCCGCCTTCGGCGTCACCGCGGGCGACTTCGCGCAACGCGTGGCTGTCATCGATGTCGGCGCCGACACGGTGGTGCGCATCGACAACGACGTCTTCATCACCCTGAAGAACGTCACCGGCGACGGCGACAATTCCATCGCCATCGACGACTTCATTCTGGCGTAGGGCGGATGTGGGAACTTGACGGTCAGCTCGCCTGATTGGGGCGAGCACACTGCGATTCGACGGCAGCGCTCCGGTTGCGCCGCTCGCCGCCAGCCGTTAATCAGGTCAAGCGGTTTTCAGCGGCGGGTGAGGACATGGGCAAGCGCGAGCTGGTGGTGGAGGGGGTTGTCATCAACGATGACAGCGACGTCTTCACGATCGCCGAGATCGGCCACAACCACCAAGGCGACATGGACAAATGCAAGGCGATGTTCCGCGCCGCCAAGGAGTGCGGCTGCACCGCCGTGAAGCTGCAAAAGCGCGACAACAAGGCGCTCTACACGCAAGCGATGTACGAGGAGCCGTACAATTCCGAGAACGCCTATGCGCCGACCTATGGCGAACACCGCGAGCATCTCGAATTCAACGAGGAGCAGTACAAGGAGCTGTTGGCCTACGCAAAGGAGCTGGGGCTCATCTTCTTCGCAACAGCCTTCGACATTCCCTCCGCCGACCTGCTCGAACGCGTCGGCGTCCCGTGCTACAAAATCGCCTCGGGCGATCTGCGCACCATTCCGCTGATCCAGCACGTCGCGCGCTTCGGCAAACCGATGTTCATCTCCACCGGCGGCGGCGCGATGGAGGACGTCGAGCGCATGTACGAGGCTGTCGCGCCGATCAACGACCAGATTTGCATCCTGCAGTGCACGTCGGGCTATCCCCCGCCGTTCGAAGAGCTGAACATCCGCGTCATCGAGACCTATCGCAACGCCTTTCCCGACGCCGTGATCGGCTTTTCCAGCCACGATAACGGCATCGCCATGCCGCTGCTCGCCTACATGTTGGGCGCGCGCGTGGTCGAAAAGCACTTCACGCTGAACCGCGCCTGGAAGGGCACGGACCAGGCCTTCTCCCTCGAACCGCCCGGCATGCGGCGCGTCGTGCGCGACCTGCAGCGCGCCCGCATCGCGCTCGGCGACGGCGTCAAACGCGCCTACGAATCCGAGACCAAGCCGATCATGAAAATGGCCAAGAAGCTGGTCGCCGCGCGCGACCTGCCGGCGGGCCGCGTGCTGACGGAGGCCGACATCGCCTTCAAGTCGCCGGCTGATCCGGGCAGCCTGCCGCCCTACCTGATCGGCGATTTCATCGGTCAGACGCTGACCGCCCCGCTCGCCAAGGATGCGAACCTCACCTTCGAGGCGATCGAGCGGGCAGCCTCGGTGGCGTGACCCTCACGTTACGGAGCATCTTGCTCTAGAACACGCCGCATGAACGCCAAGGGCTGCCTCAGCCTCGATGATCCGCGCTTCGCCGAGCGCGCCGCCGGCGTACGCCTGCTCGGCATCGATTTCGACGGCGTGATGACCGATAACAGCGTCTACGTGTTCGAGGACGGGCGCGAGGCGGTGCGCTGCTCGCGCCTGGAAGGTTACGGCCTTCGCCGTTTGATCGCGGCAGGCGCGGAGCCCGTGATCGTCTCGACCGAGGCCAACGGCGTCGTCGCCGCCCGCGCCCGTAAGCTGAACATCGCCTGCATCCAGGACGTTCCCGATAAGGTCGCGGCGATGGAGGCGCTCCTGCGCGAGCGCGCGCTCCACTGGCGCGACGCGGGCTTCATCGGTAATGACGTCAACGATCTTGCTGTGCTGCAACGCGTGGGGCTGCCGGTCGTGGTCGCCGATGCGCACGAATGCGTTTGCATCGACGGCGTCTTCCGCACGGCGCGACGGGGCGGCGAAGGCGCGGTGCGCGAACTCTGCGACGCGATCGCTGCGGTGAAGGAAACACAATGACGGAGCGCCTCAGCGCCCTCTTCTCGCTCGAGGACGAAGTGGTCGTCCTGACCGGCGGCTACGGCCTGATCGGCTCGGTGCTCGCTAACGGTTTGGCCGAGCTTGGGGCGCGGGTCGCGGTGATCGAGCCGAAGCAAGACGATGCGAGGATGCGCACGCTGTTCGGCGGCGCGGAAAACATCGCCGTATTCGCCGCCGACGTCACGAAGCGAGCTCAACTCGAACGCGCGCTGACCGACATTCGTGCACGCTGGGGCGCGCCGACGGGGCTTGTCGCGAACGCGGCGCTCGATTCCGCGCCCGACGCGCCTGCGGAGGAAAACGGCCCGTTCGAGACTTATCCGGAAGCGTCCTGGGACCGGGTGATGGAGCTGAACGCCAAGGGCGTTTTCCTCTGCGCGCAGGTGTTCGGCGCGGCGATGGCTGAGGCCGGGCGCGGCTCGATCGTCAATGTGGGCTCTATCTACGGCGTCGTGTCGCCGGATCAGTCGCTGTACGAGTATCGGCGCAAAGACGGCGAAACCTTCTACAAGCCCGTCGCCTACGCCGCCTCGAAGTCGGCGCTCTACAATTTCACACGCTATCTCGCCGCCTACTGGGGGCCGAAGAACGTGCGCGCCAACATCGTGACCTTCGCCGGCGTGTTCAATGATCAGGATCCCCGCTTCCTCGAAGCCTACGCCAAGAAGATTCCGCTGCGACGCCCCGGGCTGGAGCGCCTGGCCAACATGGCCGCGCCGGAGGACTATCTGGGCGCGGTCGCCTTCCTTCTCTCGCCCGCCTCTTCCTACATGACCGGCGCCGAACTCAGGGTCGACGGCGGCTTCACCGCAATTTAAAGCGAGCGCGATGAAGCTGATCCCTTCCCTGATCGGCGGCGAGGACGTGGCAGGCGCGCGAACGGCGCCCGTGCTCAATCCGCACGACGCCAGCGAGATCGCGCAGCTGGCGCTGGCGGATGCAAGCGTCGTGGAGCGCGCGTTCGCGGCCGCGCGCGCGGCGCAGCAGACGTGGGCCGCCATCCCGGCGGTGAAGCGTGGCGAGATCCTGTTCAAGGCATGCGCCCTGATCGAGGAGCGTGCGGAGGAGCTTTCGCGCATCGTCGCCGAAGAAGCCGGCAAGCCGCTCAAGGATGCGCGCGGCGAAACGGGCGCGGCGATCCAATGCGGCCGCTTCTTCGCCGGCGAAGGCCAGCGCCTGTTCGGCCGCACCATGCCGTCGAACACCCCCAACAAGTACGCGATGACGATCCGGCAGCCGTGCGGCGTCGCGCTGCTGATCACGGCCGCCAACACGCCGGCGCCGAACTTCGCCTGGAAGGCGTTCCCGGCGCTCATCTGCGGCAATGCCGTCGTGCTAAAGCCAGCCGAGGACACGCCCATCTCCGCCGACTGGATGGCGCGCGTGCTGATCGAGGCGGGCGTGCCGGCCGGCGCACTCAATGTCGTGCAAGGTCTTGGCGCGGAGGTTGGGCCACTGCTTGTGGAGCACGACGCCGTCGACGTCGTCTCCTTCACCGGCTCCACGCGCGTTGGCCGAGAGATTGCCGAGAAGGCGGGCGCCAAGCTCAAGAAGGTCTCGCTCGAACTCGGCGGCAAGAACGCGTTCTTGGTGTGCGACGACGCCGACCTCGACAAGGCCGCTAGGTGGGCCGCGCTCTCGGCCTTCTCCAATGCAGGCCAGCGCTGCGCCGCCGGCAGCCGCTTCATTGTGTTCGACGCTGTGTACGATGCGTTCGTCGAAAAATTTGTCGCCGTAGCCAGGGCGCAGAAGCTCGGCGTTGGTGAGGACTGCGATTTCGGCCCCGTGATCAATGAACGGCAACTCGACGTCATGCTCAGGCTCATCGAGCGTGCGACTGAGTCGGGCGCTCGCGTGGTCACTGGCGGCAAACGCGCACGCGGTGAGCTGGCCAAGGGCTTCTATATCGAGCCGACCATTATAGAAGGCGCAGGCCCCGGAGATGACTTGAGCACGCGCGAATTGTTCGGTCCGATCGCGGCGCTATATCGCGTCAAGGATTTCGCCGAGGCGCTGAAGCTCGCCAACGATTCGCCCTACGGCCTGACGGCTTGCATCCACACGCGGTCGATCAATTGCGCATGGACGTTCGCGCAAGCGGTCGAAACGGGCGTGGCCGTCGTCAACGCCGGCACGTTCGGCTCCGAACCGCACATGCCCTTCGGCGGGCGTAAAGCATCGGGCAATGGAACGCGCGAGCCCGGCACGGAAGCGCTCGATGTCTATTCCGAGCTCAAGGACATCTATCTGGTCATCGATCCGGCATGAGCGCCAAGCCTTCCGTCGTCGCCCTGATCCCCGCGCGCGCGGGCTCCAAGCGCATCGCCGACAAGAACATCGCGCCGCTCAACGGCCATCCGCTGATCGCCTACACGATTTGCGCGGCGCGCCAGTCCGGGGTGTTCGACGCCATTGTCGTCTCCACCGATTCCGAGCGCTATGCGTCGATCGCCCGCCATTACGGCGCTGACGTCCCGGGTTTGCGGCCTGCGGAGATGTCGGGTGACACCTCGCCCGATATCGAATGGGTGCGCCATACGCTGCAGCTGCTTGCCGAGCGTGGTCAGCGGTACGACGCGTTCTCGCTGCTGCGTCCGACCAGCCCCTGCCGAAAGCCCGCAACGATCCAGCGCGCGTGGACACAATTCCTTGAAGAGGCGGGCGTCGACTCGCTGCGCGCAGTCGAGAAATGCGAACAGCATCCCGGCAAGATGTGGATCGTGCGCGGGCGCCGCATGCACCCGTTGATGCCGATGGGACCGAAAGAAGTCCCCTACCATAGCACCCAATATGCGGCGCTGCCGGAGGTCTACGTGCAGAACGCGAGTCTCGAAATCGCTCGGACGCGCGTCGTTCTGGAACAGGGCTCGATCGCCGGCGAAGTACTGACGCCGTTCCTCACGGAGGGCGACGAAGGCTTCGACGTAAACCGGCCGCGCGATTGGCGCTTGCTGGAGCTGGCGCTGGAGCGCGGCGAGGCGACGCTGCCGGTCATCGACCGGCCGCCGTTTTTCGGCTGAGCTCAGCTCGACGTCGTCTCGTCCTCTGCGGCAGGCTCGGCGGCTGCTTCCTCGCCCAAGCGCGCCGCCAAGGCCTCGTAGCGCGCCTGCACGCGCTTTGCGACCTTGATGAGATACTCGCGCTTGGTCTCCGACGCCTTCAGCCGCGCACGCAGCTGCTCGTATTCGGCGCGCGTGGCGTTGATCTTTTCCTGCGCGGCCTGCAGCGCGGCTTCTAACGCTTCGATGCGCGCGCGCAGTTTTGCGTCTATCTCGCGCAGCGCGGCGATCTTTTCCGCGCTTTGTTCCAGGAACCGATTGCGCCCTTCGACCGACGCCGTCAGGGAGTTCACCTGATTCTCGGCGTCCAGCGCTCGCTTGCGCGTCTCGAGCCAAGCCTGTTGCATCGCGCGCACCGCTTCCGACCCGTCGCTTACTCCCTCGCCCACGATACTGTCCGCGACCTGGATCACCTCACGCTGCATGAGTTCGGCATGTTGCAGCGCCTCGTTCTGCTCAGCGATGCGCCGCAAGAGCGCCAAGGCGCCGAGATCGCGTGCGTCGGGCGCTCCCTTGCGTGTGCGGTCAAGCGCGCGCAGCAGGCGCTCCGCCGACTCGCCCTCGCGGGCAAGAAAGAGATTGCCGCTGAACGCCTCCGAGGGATCGGGCGGCGCGACGGGACTGGCTGCGTCGCGCCGATAGATGCGGAAGCCGTCGCCGCCGAGCAGAGCGATGGTTTCGTCGAACGCCGCCCGGCGCGCCTCATCCAGGTTCTTGTGGGAAAATTCAAACTGCACGATCGGAGCGCGCGAACGGCCGAGCAGCTCGCGGGCCCCGCGCAGCACGTCGCCCTCGCCGCCCTCGACGTCGATCTTGAGCAGGTCGATCGACGGCAGATGCGCAAGCGCCTCGTCCAACGCGACCACGTCCACGTCCACGGGCTTTGCGCCCTCCTCGAGGCGCCTGGTGCGGTGCAGGGAGCTGAACGAGACGTCGCGTCCCACGTAGAACTGCGCCCGCCCTGCCGTTGCGCCCACCGCCGCAGGTCTGGCCGTGACAAGCGCGCGCAATCCATTCTCGGCGATGTTCTGCTCAAGCAGCGCAAAGGCATCGGGCGCCGGTTCGAATGCGAACACCTTTCCTCGCGGTCGCGCGTAGAGGGCGGCGCTCAGCGCGTAGAGGCCAAAGTTGGCGCCCACGTCCACGACGACGCTTCCCGGACGCACGAGCTGCATGAACGCTTCAAAGTCGCGTCCCTCCGGCAAGTAACCGGCCGAAAGCGTTGCGGCGAACACATCGTGGCCATCGACGGTAAAGCGCAAGCCGGATGCGGTGCGGAACGTCGTCTGCCGGCCCGCAAACAGCGCGCGCACGCGCGGCGTGGTGATTGCGGAAAGCGCGACCGCAACGCTCGGGCCAGCCGATGCGGCCGTCTCGCCGAGCTGGAGCAGGGCGCGCAGCTCGGCGTCCGGCGGCGCGTCCGCGAGTGCAAACCCCCGCGGCCCCAGTATCGAGCGGATTAGCGCGAACGGATCGAACGCATTGGATGTCAAGGCGGGCGCACGCTCTCCACAGTTTGACCGCGCTATGCGCACGGCTTAGTCAAATCTGCAACCGCATAGCTCAAGTCCACTCACAGTCTGTTGGTATGGCGAACCCCGAATTACAAGCCTCTTCGCCAGCAGGCATCGTCACCGGGGCGGGCGGTTTCATCGGCTCTCATGTCGCGGCGGCGCTCGCCAAGCGCGGCTGGCGCATAGGCGCGGCCGGCAATCCGGGGCGGACTTGCGCCGGCGCTTCGGCGCAGACCTGGGGCGCGCTCAGCGTCGAATCGCTGGCGAGCTTGGCGGCGCAGCTGGGGCCCATAACAGCGATCGTGCATTGCGCCGGCGGCTCCTCGGTGGGCCCCTCATTGCAGGACCCGGCGCGGGACTTCGAGCGCTCCGTTGTCTCGACGCTGCGCGTGCTTGAATTCATGCGCGCGCATGCGCCCAGCGCGCGCCTCGTGTTTTTGTCGAGCGCTGCGGTGTACGGGGCGGCGAACCTCGAGCCGCTGCAAGAAGATCTGCCGAAGCGCCCGATCTCGCCTTACGGTGCGCACAAGGCGATCGCCGAGGATCTGGTGGCGCACTGGGCCGGCCAGTTCGAGCTGCGCTTCACGATCTTGCGCCTCTTCTCGGTCTACGGCGCCGGGCTGCGCAAGCAATTGCTCTGGGAGCTGAGCCGCCGCGCGCTGGCTGGCGAAGACCCATTGACGCTGTTCGGCTCGGGCGAAGAGCGGCGCGACTTCATCGCGGTCGAAGACGCCGTGGCGCTGATCGCGCGCGCCGCCGACCCGGCGCTGAACCCGCCCGACGTGATGAACGGCGGCAGCGGCCGCGGCACGAGCGTGCGTGAGCTGGCCGAACGCCTGCTGGACGCGCTCGGCTCTGCGCCGCAGCTGCGGTTCAGCGGCGATGCGAAGGCCGGCGATCCTGTGACGATGGTCGCCGACACCAGACGCGCGCGCGCATTCGGCTTTTCACCCGCCGTCAGCCTGGAGCAAGGGATCGCGGACTACGCTGCCTGGGTCCGACGCGAAGTCTAGGGCGCCACCGCGTCGCGCGTCGGGGCCAGCACTTGCGCCGGATCGGGATCGGGCGGCAGCCGCAGCGGCCGCGCCAGCGGCGACACGCTCTGGCGCAGATGGTAGGGCTTGCCGCGCGTGAGCCAGGGATCGAGCAGGCTGATGTGACGCGCGGCGATCGTGTTGTGCCAATCGCGCGGCAACAGGCCCGCGAACCGTTCATGGCTGTTGATCTTGAACCGCCGCCCTTGCGCTTCGCGGAACAGTTTCCACGCGCCGCGGCGTAGCCAGTAGAACGCATCGAAGCGCCCCAGTGCGCCGTACTTGGCGAGATAGAGGCGCTCCGACTTTTCATGATGCTGTTGCAGCGCGGCCCATTCCGGCGTGCTCTTGTCAGCGGGCCAGTTGCGATAATGGTGAATGGCCACCTCGCGCGTGTAGACGACATCGCGCCCTGAGAAGAGCACCTTCGCGGTCAGGTCCGGATCGATGCCGTAGAAGCCGAAGGTCTCGCTGAAATAGCCGACATCGCGCAGCAGGTTGGTCGGCAGCACGCCTTGGTTGACGTTCAGCACGCCGGCCCTGGAGATGCCGCCGATATAGGGCGCCTTGACGAAGGGCCCCTCCTTGTCGCGCACCTTGAGTCCAACCATGCCGATGCGCGGCTCGCGCTCCAAGATCTCGACGGCGCGATCGAGGCCGCCGTCCACGACTTCGTTGTCGTCGCTGAGCCAGGCCGTGTAGGGCGCGGTGATCGTCTTGAAGACGTCGTTGTAGGCCTTCGCCTGGCCGAGCTTCCGGCCTGCGAGGATCGGCACAAGGTCACGCGCCGCCGCCGCGCGCAAATACTCTTCGGTTCCGTCGGTGGAGCCGGCATCGGTGACGTAGACGATGGTCGGCGTCTTCGTTTCGCGGCGGATGCTATCGATGCAGCGCTTGATCTGGTCGAGGCGGTTATAGGTGCCGACAACCACCGCGAGGCGCGCTGGGCGCAGCTCGGGGGCGTGAGGCGCGAGTGGTTCCGGCATTTTTCCCGCAGTCGGTGCAATGAGCTGCTCAGTGGCTTAGCCGCTCGGACCACGTGAGACAACGGACGCGTACTGTCCGGCGCTGGCATTGGACCATTGCCATCACGCGCGCCATGTCCGAAACATGGCGCAGAAGCGGCGGTGAGGGCGCGACGGAATGCGGCGGATCGCAAGCACCTTGGCGGCGCGAGCGCGTGCGTGGCTCGCCGAACTCACCAGTGCGTCTGCGCCGCGAACGACCCCTACCGCGCATCTGCCTTTCCTGCCGGACGCAGTCGTCGATCCGATTCGGCCGCGGCGGCGGCCGGAACTCGTTCCGTCGCCGCGCGAGCGCCCGCCTTCCATCGATCCGCGGCCCGAAATCTCGATCGTGCTCGGCAGCTACAATCGGCGCGTCCTGCTGGAGCGCGCGGTGGACTCGGTGCGCGCCAATCTCGCGGGCCTCAGCGGCGAGATCATCGTCGTGGACGGCGGTTCCACCGACGGCTCGATCGAATGGCTGGTGAGCCAGCGCGACATCGTCTCCGTCATCCAGCACAATCGCTACGAGCAGCGCGGCCAGACGCGCCGGCGCATGACGTGGGGCCAGTTCATGAACATCGGCTTCCGCGCGGCGGGCGCCGAGCGCGTCGCCATGATCTCAGACGATTGCTATCTCCTGCTCAAGGCGATTCCCAGCGCGCTGGCGCGCATGGATGAAGCCCAGCGCGCCGGCGTGCCGGTCGGGGCCTGCGCCTTCTATTTCCGCAACTGGCCGCAGGACGAAGCGTACTACGTCCAGCGTACGCTGGGCGGCAACCTGATGGTCAATCACGGCGTCTACACGCGCGCCGCGCTGATTGCCGCCGGCTACGCCAACGAAGACGACTACGCCTTCTACAAGGCCGACAGCGATCTCTCGCTGGCGATCTGGCAAGCGGGCTACGCCATCATCGACGCGCCGGGATCGATTTGCGAGCACTTCATGAGCCCGGAAGAGGCCGCACGCATCTCCAACAACGCGACGCTGGAGTTCGACCGCGAACAGCTGCGCAAACGCTGGCCCGAACTCGTCAGCCGCGCGGGGACGCGAAAAATGGGGCGGCAAACGCTGGATTGGCAGGACGCGGAGCGCACGGCGGAGCGGGTGTTCGGGGATCAAGTGCAAACATCGACGGTCACGTCACGCGTGAGCAGCGGGGCGACGTAGCTCGCCAGCGTGCGGTATCCGGTCAGCTACCGACGCAGATAGATCGCGTGCGCGAATAAGGGCTCGCCGTTCGCCGCTTCGTGCTGAGCGCGGAAGCCGCGGAGTTCTAAGCCGAGCGCCGACAGTTCGGCATGAACATCGCCAAACAGCGCGCTGCCTTCGTAGAGAGGCACAAAGCTCGTTTCGACATAGACCGCCTGGGCCTTAGCGAATGTGCTCCGGCCGCCCCGGATGATCGCCGCTTCGACGCCTTGAGCGTCGATCTTGATAAGCAGCGGTTCGCGGAGCGGCTCGAGCGGCAGCCTATCCAGCAGTCGTACGTGCACGGCCTCGTGATCCACGAGCCGAGTTTGCGGATACTCCGCAAGGCAGCGTTCTGAAGGCGAGAGCAGAGACGATGCGGCGTCATTCTCCGAAACGAACAGCTCACTGGCGCTCTCGAAATCGGACAGTGCGCAGGAGTGCACGATGAAGTTCCGCTCACGGAGAGCGGCCTCGTGACGGGAAAGCGGCTCAATCGCATGCACGATCTCGATGCCGAGCTTGTGCTGAAGAAACGCGCCGAACGCCCCGTCATTGGCGCCGATGTCAATCAACGTGTTGAAACGCTGCGTGGTCGCCAGCCAATCAAAGAAGTCAGCCATTGTACGGCGCGCCTTGCTCTTTCTTCAACATCAAGAGTCGCCTTCAGCAAATCCCCAGCGCGCCGTCAGCCAACCGGCATGGCGCTCGTAGGCGCGCCTCACGGCTGGCGTGAACGCGTCCCGCCACGCGCCGATCTGGCCCTTGAAGAACGTGCCGGCTTGCACATTGAACACCTTCTCTGTCGCAGCCTTCACTTCATCAGCTTTAGGCGAAAAACCGGCCAAGGTGGCGAGGACGGCGCAGGCGCGCTCTTGGCGCTGAGCATTGCCACCGCCCCGCGGTCCTATGAGATCCTCGAACCGCAGCTGCGCGACACCTGGCGCGGACAACCAGCCATGATAGGCGTCGAAGTAATCCGCGAAGGGCACAAGGCGTCCGCCGCCATCCAACAGCAAGATTAGCGCGTCTTCGTCACTCAATGGCTCGAGCAGAGCCGCCACATGCGGCGGCAACTGCCTCACACGCGCAAAGCTCAGCATGCTAAGCAGGACGTCACGCGGGTCTCGACAGATGAAAACCGCCGGCACGGCGTTGACGGCGATGAACCGCACCAGCTCGGGTTCGGGTAGGAAGTGATGGTTCGCGATCGTGCCCGTCGGCATGTCGCGCAGCTGCGCTAGCACCCTGTCCAGCGCCACCTGCCGCTCGCCCTCCCGCGCGCCGCCAGCCTCAGGGAAAGCGTAGTTCTGCAAGTGCGGTGTGCGCGCGAAGTGCGCACGGTGCAATTGCGACGGCGCATCGCCCCACGACCACCGCTTCATCCCAAGCGCAAAATAGAAGGAGTAGACCAGGTTCTTCCCGCACTTCGGCAGCGAGGGGAAGAATACGGCGCGGCGCGTCGTCATCAGAACAGGTCATCTAGCATGTCGTGCGTCCAATTGAACATCGGCCGCACCGCGCCCTTGACGGTCGTATAAGGTCCGCGCGCCGACACTTCGCCGAGCCGCGGTTCGTGGATCCAGAACGTCAGCGCGTTCTCTTCCACATGATGGCGCATCAGTCCGCCGCTGTGCGGGGTGTTGAGGCCGATGCTAACGCGATGGAGTCCCACGTTCAGCAGGTGCGCGGGCACGTGCGCGCGCGAGCGGTAACGCCCGCGCGGCCTGCGCCAGTTCTCGGCGCCGGGCGCGCTGAACACGGCGGTGAAAACCAGTTGCCCGTCCTCTGCATAGAACCGGAAGGCCGGCAGCACGTAAGCGTCGTCTTCCAGAATCTCGTAATCGACCTCGACTTCGAACTCGGCGTCGGCCGAGAGGTGCGACGTCGGCAGGCCATCCTCAGCGACCACGCGCGCGGCGAGCAGACGCGCCTTCGGCTCATAATCCGGCTGCGGATCCTTGACCGTTCCCGGCATGCCCCCGCGCGCTGGCTCGCTCCACTTCACGCTCGGGCGCAGGCTCATCACTTGCTCGGCATAGGCCTGGACGACTTTGTCCACCGGACCGTCCATCGTGACCTCGCCCCGTTCGAGCCAGATGCAACGGTCGCAGAATTGGCGCACGGCCGCGAAGGAGTGCGACACGAACAACAGCGTCGGGTTTGCGCCCATCATCTCCCCGACGCGCTGCAAACACTTGGCTTGGAACGCGGCGTCGCCGACGGACAGCACTTCGTCCAGCATCAGCACGTCCGGATCGATGTGCGCGGCGACGGCGAAGCCGAGGCGCGCGCGCATCCCCGTCGAATAAGTCTTCACCGGCTCTTCGATGAAGCGGCCGAGCTCGGCGAAGGTGATGATGTCGTCCAGGCGCGCGTCCACATCCTTGCGCGACAGGCCGAGCAGCGCGGCGTTGAGGTAGATGTTCTCCCGCCCGGTCAGCCGCGGATTGAATCCGGTGCCGACTTCCAGGAGCGAAGCGACGCGACCGCGGATTTCGGCGCGGCCCTCCGACGGCGCAATCACGCGCGAAAGAATCTTCAGCAGCGTCGACTTGCCAGCGCCGTTGCGGCCGATAATGCCGACCCGTTCGCCCTCCTGCACAGTGAAGGAGACGCCGCGCAGCGCCCAGAACGACTGGTCCTCGCGCACGCGCGCGCTGAGCAGCGCGCGCTTGGCGCCTTCCAGCAGATAGCGCTTGCCCAGGTTTTCGACACGGAGCGCCGTCGCCGGCTCGAGCGCCGGAGCGGCGACTGCTTCGGGCTTCGATACGACGACGCTCATAGGAATTCCGCCGCGTTGCGGCTGGCGCGGCCGAGCAGCGTCAGGCCGACGAGGACGGCTAGCAGCGTCGCCGCACAAGAGTATGCCCAGGCCGCCCACGGAAACGCCGCCGTCTCAAACAGCGCCCCCCGCACGCCCTCTAACGATCCGACCATCGGGTTCACCTGGAGCAGCATGCGCGCGGCCGGCGGCATTGCTTCGGGCGAATAGAACACCGGCGACAGGAACAGCCCAAGATAAAGCGCGACATTCGCTGCTTCGCGTGCATCGGGCCAGCTCAGCGACACCGCCGCCACGGCGCAGCCAAGCCCGAACGCCAGCACCATCATTTGGACGATCACCGGGAGGAGCATGAGCAGTTCGAGATCGACCCCCACGCCCAGCGCGATCTGCAGCGCCACGATGGCAATGAGCGCAAGGCCTACGTCGGCAAAGCGCGCCAGCGTCTGCGCGAGCGGTAGGATGAGGATCGGAAAATACACCTTCTGGATAAGGTTTGCCTCGCGCGCCAAGGCGCCCGAAGCGGCCGAGAATGTGTCGGCGAAAATGAACCAGAAGCACACCCCCGTCAGCACGAAGAGCGGATACGGCGCGCCCGCGCCCAAGTCGGCCGTGGCCCGCAACACGACGAACACAAGCGTAATCGTCAGCGGGCGCGCGTAGTACCACAGGAACGAACTCTTCAGATGCATGTACTTCGCGCGGAAGGCGCTCATCGTCATCTGCGCGAGCAGGTCGCGGAAACGCCAGAAGTCCGGCGGAAAGATCGCGCGCCGCGCCCGGGCGGCGTCGATCACGGTGAGCGGTTTTTCCGATGCGTGCGCCATGGCTCAGAGATTCAATTTGCGCCGCACGAAATCGCGCGTCTTGGCCGCGGCGGCGATGGCGCTGAGCGAGATGCGCCCCGCCGGCGAGGCTAGCGCGCTGCGCGCAGCATGCGCCGTCCCCTCAAGGTCGGCTTCGAAGAAGCGCCGTCGCGCTTCCGGCGCCATCTTCGCGAGACTGGCCACGATCATCAGGTTCATGGCGTCGGGATATAACGGATAGGCCTCCTCGCCGATATAGCCGCCCAACCGCGCCAGCTCCTCAGGATGCTCGCGAAACAATGCGCGCGCATTGGCCTGAAACAGCGCTTCGTCCTCCGGCAAGATACGGCCGTCCGCGAGATCCCTCTTTAGCTCCACCAGCGCCGCGGCCGTAATCGGCTTGGGATCGTGCCGCGCCGGATCGTAGCGGCGCTTGGCTTCCGAGGCGATCGCGAGAAAGGTCCGGGCGCAGTCGCGGACATAGCCCGCCTGCCGTTCGCGCGCAGCTTCGGGCGAAAGCCGTTCCGGCGGCGCCGCGAACCAATCGTCGAGCAAAGCCGCGAGCGCGTCCGCGTCGTCCGCATCGAAGAAGCGCGCGCCGGGCGGACTTTGCTCGCGGTGCACCGCGAATTCGGAGAGCAGCGACGGCAGCCCGAGCGCGCGCGCCTCTTCCACCGCCGTGCTCCAGCCCTCGAACCGGCTCGGCTGCAGCACGCCCAGCGCGCCGAGCAACAGGTCAAGCTGATCGTCGCGCTCGATCGGGCCGAGCAATGTCGCGCGGCGCGCCACGTCGGGGTGCGTCAACAGCGTGCGCACCTTGTCGGCGTAGTCTGGCCAGCGTTCGTCCGAAACGACGCCGCTCATCACGACGTGCACGTCGTCGCGGCGCACATGCTTCAGCGCCTCCAGCACGACGAGGTGATTCTTGTGCCGCCAGAATTGGTTGCAGACGATCAGATAGCGCTCCGGCGCGCCGAGCCGCGCGCGGGTCGCCGCCACGCGCGCGGCGCTGCGCGCGTAGGCCTCGTCCGGGAACACGGCCGGGAAGTGCAGCACGCGCCGCGGCGCATCGGCATCCGGAAAGAGGAGCGCCGTATCTTCCTCCGCCATTCGGCTCGAGACGACGCACGCTGGCGCATGCTGCGCCAAGAGCCGGTACTGCAGCATGCGGCGCGCGGTCTCCCCCCGCGAGAACAGCTCCGGCATGTGGCGGCACTGCCAATCCGGGATCCAGCCCGCCCAAGGCGCGCCGAACGGCGCTTCCGCGAGCTGCGTCGCCGGGTAGACAAAATCGAGACCAAGCGCGGAGGTCTGCTGGAAGGGCGCGATGGCGTCACCTAACTCGGCGTGCCGCTCGGCGATCACTTGCGCGGCCGGCGCGGCAGTGAGCAGCGTCACATGCGGGCATTCGTCCCGCGGTAAGCTCCGCAGCGCGCGCGCCCAGTTGAGGACGTAGTTCACGCCGCCCATCCAGCTCGGATTGTAAAACAGCCGCAGCCCGATCCGCATTACCGCGCACGCTCCCTCGAGGCGGCTGCCTTAGCACACCGGGATGCGGCCCGGGAAACCTTGCAACTGCTGACCGTGACGCGCCGCCGAGGACGGTTCCCGCGGACGCCGCAGCAACTGCGGCAGGACCGCTTGCCGTGCTGGCGCTACGCGGCGGCGCTGGCTAGAGGGGTTTCGATGAGCGCTCCGGGGGACGCTGTTTGACATCGCCGAAGACCCTCACCGCGACGGATCACGCCTTCGCCAACGGCTTCGTGTTCGAAGAGCCAGCCAGCGCCGCGGCGGCGCTCGCGGCCCTTAAGGAGAAGGTGCTGCTCGCCGACGAGCGCGACGCGGCGCTGCTGATGGCCGTGTGGCGACAGTTCCGGGAGGGCGGGGAGATCGGCCCGAACGTGCGCCTCGCGCTCGCGGCGCGGCTGATCAATCAGGGTCAGAGGAGCCAAGTGCGCATCCACGGCGACCTTGCCCTGCGCGCTGTGCTGAAAGTCGAGGGCGACGGGCGCCTCGAAATCGGGCGCTTCTGTTATCTCGGCGACGGCGTCCTGATCAGCGTCAAGGAGAGCGTGACAATTGGGGAGGCGACGCTGCTGGCGCACGGCGTGCAGGTGTTCGACAACAACACCCATCCCACCTCCGCTGCGCAGCGCGAATTGCAGTTCCGGCGCATGATTGGCTACAAGGATCGCAACGGTCCCATGGTCATCGAGACGGCGCCCGTCGCGATCGGGCGCCGCTGCTGGGTCGGGATGAACAGCATCGTCATGAAGGGCGTCAGCATCGGCGACGACACCATCGTCGCGTCCGGCAGCGTGGTGGTGAGTTCTCTGCCCGCGGGCGTGATCGCCGGCGGCAATCCCGCGCGCGTGCTGCGCGAACTGACGCCGGAAGAGCGCGAGCCGTGAGCGCCCCGCCGCTGCGGGCGCCCGCGCGATTGGCCGGCGCCGGCTCCCCCTACACGCCGCATCCGGGCTTCTTCGATTGGCCCGCGCTGCTCGCGCGCGATCGCGCGCTGTGGACGCGCGCGGTCGAGAACGCGAACGGGCCCATCGTGCTGATCGGCTCCAACACCGGCATGCATGGCGCCGTCATCACCATGGACAGCGTCTTGGGCGCGGCGCTGACGCTGCGCGGCGCGCGCGTGCGCTATGTGCTCTGCGACGGCGTGCTGCAGGGCTGCCTCATGGCCACCTATTCGGACGCCCTGCCGCCGAAGCTGATCGCCGAACGGGGCCTGTTCGGGGCGCTGTGCAAAGCCTGCTTCAATCGCGGGACGAACCTCTACCGCCCGCTCGGCCTGCCGGTGCATCGGCTGAGCGATTTTCTTGAGCCCGCCGACTACGCCGCCGTGGAGGCCGAGCTCGGCCACATGAGCGCGGCCGACATGGCCGAGTGGGCGCCCGGCGGCGCGCCGGTGGGCGAGCACGCGCAGGCGGGCGCGCTGCGCTATTTCGCGCGCGGCGAGCTGGAGTCCGAACCGCACGGCGAGGCGGTGCTGCGCCGCTACGCCGAAGGCGCAGCGCTCGCGGGGCGCGCGTATGAGCGCCTGATCGCGCAGGAGAAGCCGGACGCCGCCGTGCTGCATCACGGCATCTACAGCCCGCAGGGCATCGCCGCCGAGATGCTGCGCCGCGCAGGCGCGCGCATCGCCACCTGGGTCGTGGCCTATCGCAAGCACTGCTTCATCTTCAGCCACGACGACACGTACCACCACACGCTCATCTCCGAACCCACCGAAGCGTGGGAGAACCTCGCGCTTACCGACTCGCAGAAGCGCGCGGTGACGGACTATCTCGCCAGCCGCGCCGGCGGGACCGGCGACTGGATCTATTTCCATCGCGAGGCCGACACGGCCTTTGCCGATTTCGCCCGCGCGCGCGGCATCGATCTGGACAAGCCGCTGATCACCGCGCTCACCAACGTCATGTGGGACGCGCAACTGCACTATCCGATGAACGTGTTCGCCGGCATGAAGGAATGGCTGGTGGAGACGGTGCGCTGGTTCGCGGACCGCCCCGATCTACAGCTGCTCATTCGGGTGCATCCGGCCGAAGCGCGCGGCGCCATCGTTTCGCGCCAGCGCGTGGCCGACGAGCTGGCGGCCGTGTTTCCGCAGCTGCCGGCCAACGTCTTCATCGCCGGCCCGGAGGACGACGTCAGCACCTACGCCGCCTGCGCGGCGAGCGATGCGGCGATCATCTACGGCACCAAGATGGGCGTGGAGCTGGCGACGCTCGGCGCGCATTGCATCGTTGCCGGCGAAGCCTGGATTCGCGGCAAGGGCCTCACGCACGACGCGCAGTCGAAGGCCCACTATTTCGAACTGCTGTCGAAACTCCCCTTTGGCGAAACCATGCCGCGTCCGGATCGCGAGCGGGCGCTGCGCTATGCGTATCACTTCTTCTTCCGCCGCATGATGCCGCTGCCGTTCCTTCAGCCCAACGGCAAGGGCTCGATGTTCGACGTCGCCATCGGCGGTCTGGAGGCCCTGGCCCCCGGAAACTATCCCGCGCTCGACGCCATCTGCGATGGCGTCATGGCCGGCGCGCCGTTCGTATATGAGGCGGAGCGTTTCGAGCCCTAGCAGTATGTCCGCGCCAGACGCCCCCGCGCCCCAGACGAACGCCTTGCGGCAGGCGTTCCGCGCGCTTGTGCCGAGGCCGGTGCGCGCTGCGCTGCATGGTGGCCTCAAGGTCGTTGCGCGTGCGCCCGGGGCCGCCGCGCGCCAGGTTCGCCGCGCCGGCTGGGCCGTGGCGCAATCCATGTCCCCGCCGCGCCAGCCTGGGCTGTTCTTCTGGCATATGCGGCGCACGCCGTCGCGGCTCGCGCATCTCTTCCGCCGGCGAGACAAGGAGCCTGCGCTCGACGAGCCATCGTTTCAGCACGCGCTGCTGCGCCTGCAGCGGCACGATCTCGGCATCCGCTCGATCGTCAATATCGGCGCCGGCTCGGGCGGCGACACCGAACACGTGCAACGCATCTGGCCCGGAGCGCGCACGCTGCTGGTGGAAATGGACGCCCGCTTCGAGCCCGAGTACCGCAAGCTCAAGGCCGCGATGCCCGACCTCGTCTGGGACATCTGCGCGGCGGGCCCACACGACGAGATCGGCCGCATGCAGAAGGCCGACATCGGCGGCGTCGGCGGCGCGCTCGATCTCGACGGCGCGTCCTCGGCCAGCCTTCCGGTGCAGGTCAAGCGCATCGACACGCTAGTGCGCGAGCACGGGCTTGCCCCGCCCTACTTCCTGCGCTTCGACACGCACGGCTTCGAACTGGACATCCTCGCCGGCGCGAAGGAAACGCTGCGTGAAACCGCGCTCATCCAGATGGAGGTGTACAATTTCAAGCTCGGCTTCACCGGCGGCAAGAATCTCACCTTCGACGAGATGTCGCTGCACATGAAGAGCCTGGGCTTTCGCTGCGTGGACCTGTGCGATCCGCTCTATCGGCCCGGCGACCGCGCCTTGTGGCAGATGCACCTGTTCTTCATCCGCGCCGACCATCCCCTGTTCGCCCAGACCGGCTACGCGGCGGCGGTTGAAAGGGGCGAGTGATTATGTTTGGCTCCCCCGCTGGTCCGTGACACGTGCTCATCTACGTCGCCACATATCCTCGCTGCGGTAACGCGTTTCTGCGCGATCATATCGCCGTCAATTTCCGCCTGCTCACCGCGAACGGCTATCCGTCGGACGATCGCTTTCCCGACAATTGGAACATCGAGCCCCCGCCCGAGGGCGAGATCCTGCAGACCTACGCACATCCCGAAATGAAGAGGCGCGAGCAGCTCTTGCCGCACGGCGCGTTGCCGCTGCTCACGTCCGAGCTGCGCAAAGAGCTCGCCGCCTCGCCCAACCGCATTCTCGTCAAGACGCACGAGCTGCCGCCCACGGACGTGTTTCCTGGCGAGATGGCGGTGCAGTTCGTGCGTCATCCGGGCGCGGCGGTGGTCAGCTATTGGCGTCTGCTCACCGGCAAGGCGCGGCCCAAGCAGATCACGCTGGACGACGTGATCGAGGGCCGCTGCCAGTTCGGCGACTGGTCCGACTATCACCTCGCCTGGGACGAAACGGCGATGCCGGTGATGCGCCTGCGCTACGAGGACGCATTGGCCGATCCGCCGATGGCGATCCGCGCGCTGGCCGAGTTTCTCGGCGTCACGGCGCCGCCCAGGCCAAAGCTCGTCGCCATCAAGGACGCGCGCGCGCGCAATCCGCTGCGCAATCCGGGCGAAGGGCTCGACGGCTGGCGCCGCTACGCGAGCCTCCAGCAGAAGCGCCGCATCTGGCAGCGCCACGGGACGCTCGCCTATCGCTATGGCTACACGCCCTTCCCCGGCGCGCGCAGCGTGCGCGGCTTTACGCGCCCCGGCGACGCGCGGCCAGCCGCGATGCAGGCGTGATGTCCCGAGCACCTACAGCGGCAGGGTTGAGGCGCTTGATGTGAGCCATTAGGGTCGCCGCGATGTCGAGTAGTGCTGCGACCTTCTGGAGCAATCACCAAGGATACGCTGTGAACTGGTTTCAGTTCTGCGCGCCCTACATTTGGAGGCGTGTCACCGGCGATCCGAAGATGCCACTTACGCATTGGGCACTGTCGATCACCGGCAAACCAGCGCACTTGCTCGAAGTAGGTTGCTTAGACGGCAAGAAGCTTGCCGGTCTTTTGAAGGCAGGCTTAGCCGAACGCGCATCGGGAATGGACATCGCCGCTGGCGCTATTGAGCGAGGGCGCGATCTACACCCCGAGCTAGAGCTTTTCGTCGGCGACCTAAACCATCCGGACCTGCCTGAGGAAACGTATGACGTCATCCTTGCAAACGGGGTCCTGCATCACATCGAGAACATCGAGACCTGCGCGCACGCGCTCCGCGCCGCTCTGAAGCCCGGCGGCTGGCTTATCAGCGGCGATTTCACTGGTCCGCGCCGTTATGCGTACTCTGATGAGGAAATCGCACTCATCCATGAGGGACAACTTATGCTGCCGCAAGAGATACGCGGCGATCTATTTCACCCCGATCAAATCGCTACAAAGTTGCAAAACGATCCCTCCGAGTCGATTAGCACGACTATCATTGTGCCCACGCTACGCTCTGTTTTCGATGAAGTGATCGAACGCAAGTATGGAGGCAATGTCCTGCAGCGCGCGCTGACAAAGAGGTTCTTTCGCACCTTTGATGCCGCAAAGCCCGAGCACGTTGCGGCAGTTGAGCGAATGGAAGTCTTTGATGAGGCGGTGTCGCAGGATTACTCATCACACTTACTGTGTTTCACGCAAAGCAGCTTAGGCGGCGAACAACAGTTCCACGAGATAGCTTCGCAGCGTGACGATCTCGCCTGCATTTGCGAGCTGACACCGAAATACGATGTCCACGGCGGACGTCGTATCCACAGTCGAATTCAAAACTGCGTCTGTTGATGCGCCAAATGAAGTGTTCAGGCTGCCGACTTGGCTATTCGCGGCGTTGACATTGCATATTTCCGTCTGATGCCGGAGCGTGGCAGTGGCAGTAATATTGTGAGCGAGATACGACGCGCCGCTTGCGCCGCCGAATCGCACGCGCAATGTCTTGGTGTTCGCACTGTTGGTGTATGTCCAAAACGTCGTAATGCGCACCCGCCCGTTCGGCCCCATCGCGCCGGCCGGGATGGTCACCGTGGCCAGCGTCGTCTCGGTCGTGGTGCCGGTGTGCGAGACGGCGACGGAGGATTGCGCCAGCACGCGCCAGGTCCCCAGCGTCGCGCACATCTCCTGGAACGAGGCGTCGTCGCAGAGCTGGCGCGCCTGCGCGGTGAAGGCGATCTCCTCGGCCGCGCCCCCGCCCGGCGCGCTGCGCCCGAGCACGACATCGCTCGCCGACAACGTCAGCAACTTGTCTGCCGCGAAGAGCGACCAGGCCGCGCCCGCATAATGCAGCAGCCGCTCGTCATCTTTCACGTACGCAAGCCAGCCTTCGCGCGGGGCGATCTCCTCCCACGCGCCGTCGCGATAATAGGCGAGCGCTGCGTCGCCCATCGCGCCCCAATCGGCGCCGGTCTTGCCGGCGGGCAGGATGTAGACCGACCCGTCCGCGGGCGAGGCAGGCTGCGCGCTCGTCGTCGCGCTCACGACGGCGAGCTGCACCAGCGCATCGAGCCGCTGGATCGTCTCGTTGACGGTGACATGCTTCTGCGCCTGGCCCGCGGCCAGGTAGGGGAAGTTGAGATTGGGCGATGTATCCGACACGTCGAGGCGCTCCTTGCGAATTTGCCTCCGATCGTAAGGCCAAACCCTACGCGTCGGATTCGATCGCCCACCGGACGGTCATTCACGCCTGTAAAGCCTTGAAATATTTGGCATTGCCGCGGCAAGGGCGCGCGAGCGCCGCACAATAGCGGGGGTGGCTGTTGTGCTTTCTCTCTCCCCTCGCGCAGGTGACGGCTCGCGCGAAGCGGAAACCGACCAGCAGGGGCGGCACGGAGCGCTAGCCGTGCCAGTCGCGGCGGTCGCGCTGCTCGGCGACGGTCTTCAGATCGGCCGCCACCATTTCGCGCACCAACTCGGCGAACGTTGTCTTGTGGCGCCAGCCGAGTTTTTCGCGCGCCTTGCTGGGATCGCCGAGCAGGAGGTCCACCTCCGTCGGGCGCAAATAGCGCGGATCGAGCGCGACCAGCACCTCGCCGGTCTTGGCGTCGAGCCCCTGCTCGTCAGCGCCCTTGCCGCGCCAATCGATGCGCCGCCCCACCTCCGCGAACGCGCGCTCTACGAATTCGCGCACGCTGTGCGCTTCGCCGGTGGCCAGCACGTAATCGTCGCTCTCGGGCTGCTGCAGCATCAGCCACATGCCCTCGACATAATCGCGCGCGTGGCCCCAATCGCGTTTGGCGTCGAGATTGCCGAGATAGAGCCGCGATTGCAGCCCGAGCTCGATGCCGGCGACGGCGCGCGTGATCTTGCGCGTCACGAAGGTTTCGCCGCGCAGCGGGCTTTCGTGATTGAACAGGATGCCGTTCGACGCGTGCATGCCGTAGGCTTCGCGATAATTGACCGTGATCCAATAGGCGTAGAGCTTGGCGGCGCCATATGGGCTGCGCGGATAGAAGGGCGTTGCCTCGTTCTGCGGCACGCTCTGCGCCTTGCCGTAAAGTTCGGAAGTCGAGGCCTGATAGAAGCGCACGCGCTCTTCCAACTTGAGGATGCGGATGGCCTCCAGCAGCCTGAGCGTGCCGAGGGCGTCGGCGTTGGCGGTGTATTCCGGCGTTTCGAAGCTCACATGCACATGGCTCTGCGCCGCGAGATTGTAGATTTCGTCGGGCTGCACTTCCTGCACCAGACGGATGAGATTGGTGGCGTCGGTGAGATCGCCATAGTGGAGGAAAAACTCGGTCGGCCCCTCGTGCGGGTCTTGATAGAGGTGATCCACGCGCGCGGTGTTGAACGAGGACGAGCGGCGCTTGACGCCGTGCACTTGATAGCCCTTCGCCAGCAAGAGCTCCGCCAGATAGGTTCCGTCCTGCCCGGTGACCCCGGTGATGAGGGCGGTTTTCTTCCTCGCCATGTCCGCTTTCCAGGATTTTCCAGAGGCGCTTCAGCAACAGTCCCCGCGCCGAACGCTCCCATAGCGATTTGTCGCGCCCGCCAAAACCCTTGCACAGCCGAGGGCGATGAAAAAAGCTGCTTCCGCCCGCGGATTTTGCAGCTATTAGCTACGGTCCTTTATCGAGGGGGAGTCTCATGATGATCGGCAGAAGCCTGGTTGCGCTCGCGTTCGCTCTCGCGTTGGCGGCCTGCGGCCAGCAGGAGGGCAAGCAGCCCGAGCAGCCCGCCGTGCAAGAGCCGGTGACGCTCGAGGCGGAGCCGTGGCGCGGGTTCCCCAGCGATCAAAGCGTCTCCATCGACGGCAATACGCTGAACATCCCCGTGGGCGGCGGCGCCATGCGCGTTGTGAACAACCCGAACGCCGCGGTCGGCGACACGCTCTCCGCGCGCTTGCGCCTGACGGCGCGCTCGGCCGCGCCCGTGCGCGTGGCGCTCTTCCGCCATTGCAACGCCGAACTCGGCAACGAAGGCGATTCGCGCGAGATCACGCTCTCGCCGGAAGAGACGAGCTTCACGCTGCAGCACTCGTTCTCCCAGCCCTACGAGTGCGTGCGCGTGCACATCGTCTCGGTCGGCCAGCCCGCGGTGGTCACGGTCAACGAATTCGTGGTGACAAGGGAATAGTTGGAGCTGGAGAGAGGTTCACGCCTCTCTCCAGCCGCCTTGCAGAAAATCGGCGTAGGCGTCCGCCAGCCCCTCGCGCAGGCCGATGCGTGCGCGCCAGCCGAGCGCAGCGAGTTTGGAAACGTCCAGGAGCTTGCGCGGCGCGCCGTCCGGGCGCGCCGTGTTGAACTTGAGTGCGCACTTGTAGCCGACGACATCCGCCACCAGCGCGGCGAACTCGGCGATCGTCACGTCCTCGCCCGTGCCGATATTGAGCATGCCTTCGCCGGAATAGCGCTCCATCACGAACACGCAAGCATCGGCCATGTCGTCCACATGCATGAACTCGCGCCGCGGCCTGCCCGTGCCCCACACTTCGACCTCCGGCGCGCCCGCTTCCTTCGCTTCGTGGCAGCGCCGGATCAGCGCGGCCGGCACATGGCTGTGCTCGGGATGATAATTGTCGCCGGGGCCGTAGAGATTGGTCGGCATCACTGAGACGAAATCGTCGCCGTACTGGCGGCGATAGGCCTCGCAGAGCTTGATGCCCGCGATCTTGGCGATCGCGTACCATTGGTTCGTCGGCTCGAGCGGACCGGTCAGCAGCGCCTCTTCCGTCATGGGCTGGGCCGCATCGCGCGGATAGATGCACGAGGAGCCGAGAAACAAGAGCTTCTCGACCTGCGCGTCGTGCGCGGCGCGAATGACGTTCGCCGCGATGCGCAGATTGCTTTCGAGAAAATCCACCGGCAGCCTGTCGTTGGCGTGTATGCCGCCCACTTTCGCCGCGGCCAGGAACACCGCTTGCGGTTTGTTGGCGGCGAACCAGGCGGCCACCGAACGTTCGTCCTCCAGGTCGAGCGCGGCTCGCGGCGCGCTCAGGAGCTCGCACTCGCTCGACGCCAGGCGGCGCACCAGCGCGCGTCCGACCATGCCGCGCTCGCCGGCGACGAACACGCGTCTGCCGCGCAAGGGATAGACGATCTCGCTCACGCGCCCCTATCCCACACGAACGGCGTCTTTTCCAGAATGCCGCGGCAGATCGCATCGAGCCCGCCCCAGCGTCCCGGCGCGAGGTCACAGGCGCCGTCGATGGCGATGCGGAAGCGGCGCGGCCCGGGCGTGGGCTGCACGAACGGCAGCTCCAGCATGCGGCGGAAGAAGAAGTGGTTGGCGTAGCGCAGCGCCAGCTCCTGCGCTTCCGGATCGAGCTTGCGGCGGAACGGCAAGAGCGCGAGCTTCGCGTCGTAATCTTCCGGCGAGCCCGCGTCGTGGGTGAAGCCCTTGCCGCGCACCCACGCTTCGCCGGCCACGATGACCGGCACGCCAAGCGCGCTCAGCTCCACGCCCATCTTGGTGCCGTAGATGAGCGCCGCATCGGCGCGTTCGGCCAAAGCGTAGCTGGACAGCGCGCTTTCCGGGCCGACCACCTTCACGTTCCCCGGCAAGCTCGGGAAACGCGCCGAAATCACATCGCGCGCGCGCTGACGCGACGGCGGCGAACCGCTGATCTCTGCCGGATGCACGCGGATGACCAGCTGCAAGTCGGCACGCTGGGCGAACCACGCAATCGTGCGCTCCAGCCACTCCTTCTGATTCGCGAACGCGTTGGCGGGGAAGTGCAGCTGCGCGTCCCAGAATACGTTGGTGTAAGCTGCGATCAGCGGCTTGTTCGGATCGAGGCCCAGCTGCGCCAGATCGAGCGGCGCTGCATCCGGATCGCGGTGAAATCTAATCCAGTCCTCCTCTCCGCTACGGCGCGATTTGAGATACGCCGTGATGCGCGCGCGCTCAGCGTCGCTCAGCGGCCGCTCGCGCCATGCCTCCGTTGGCTCGTTCATCAGCGTGTAGTGATAGCTGTCGTCGTGGCTGAAGATGAAGCAGTGGCGACGGTAGGCCGGATTCCATGTCGCCACGCGCACGCCCTTCGCGCGCGCAGCCGCGACGGCAAGCCCTTGCGGCGCATAGATGCCGTGGTGCGCGACGAGCACGTCAGGGCGCAGCCGTTCGATCAGCCTGAAATACGCCGCCGTCGTCAGCGCCGCGGCTTCGACATAGCGGCGAAGCATCGCCTCGCCCAACCGCTCGCTCTCCAGATCGCTGCGCGCGAAGAAGCGCAACGCGCCAGCCAGCGCGTGCTCACCGATGGGGACGCCGCGCCATGAAAGCTTTGCAACTGCGGGCGGGTCTGCGCTTTGGGCCAGCGCTCCTGCCTCAGCGCGGTCGGCCACGCTCAGCGACTCGCCGAGCCGAACCACATTGAGTCCTAACGCGCGCATGCGCGCCTCGGCGGGTGCATGACAATAGCCGCACAGCAGCTTGTCAGGCCCGTTTCGCGTCAATGCGGCGATGTCCGGCGTCAGGTTGAACTCGCACATCTGACACGCCGGCAGGGCGGCATCGCACAGCACATGCGTCACCGCGGCGCCGCGCAGCGTCAGCGCCGCACCGAGCATGCGGTCGATCGTCTCGATCGCGAAGTGGCCGCCTGTATTGGTGGCGATCAGCACGCGCGGGCCGGAGCGCGAGGCCGCAAGTGCGCCGCGCCATTGCGGGTCCTCAGCCAGCCGCGCCAGCCCGTCGCGCTGCGGCGCGCGCGCAATCACATTAAGGCGCAGCAAACGCGCGCGCGCCGCGGCGGGCCAACGGCGCAGGCGCTCTCTCATGCGGAGAGGAAGCGCTGAATGCTGCGCGCGATGCCCGCGCCGTCGAGCCCGATGGCCGCCAGCACTTCGTCCGAGCGCCCCGAAGGCGGCACGTCGTCAAGGCCCAGCATGAGGCACCGCGGATGCGCCCTCGCGTGCGCGGCGATCGCGGCGAGCACCATCTGCCCCTGCCCGCCTTGGCGATAATGGTTGTCGAGCGTAACGATCACTGGATAGCGCGCGGCGATTTCCGCGATCCAGCGCGCATCGATCACGTTGAGCCAAGGCAGCGAGATCACGGCGAAGCTCTTGCCGGCGTCAGCCAGGATCGAAGCGGCATTGAGCGCTTCGGCGACGCCGAGCAGGCCTGCGGCGATGATCGCCCCGTCGCACCCCTCGCGCACGACATAGCCCTTGCCTTTGCTCGGCGCGTAGCCGTTCGGCAGCTTCGCGTCGGTCGCGTGCGGCATCGACGCAAGCCGCAGGAAGCTCGGTCCGTCGTGAGTCTCCACGCACCAATCCAGCAGCGGCCCCACTTCCTCCGGACAGCACGGTTCGACCATCACCAGGCCCGGCACGCCGCCGAGCGCGGAAATCTCGCGCACGCTCTGGTGCGAGTGGCCGGGGCCGGCGGGAATCACGCCGGAAAGGCCGCCGACATAGACGATGCGCGTCTTCTCCGTGGCGTTGTTGTATATCTGCTCGTTCGGGCGCGTGGAGAGAAAGCACGAGAACGAGTGCACGATCGGGAGCATGCCGGCGAGCGCAAGCCCGCCCGCCTGGCTCACCATGTCCTGCTCGGCGATGCCGCATTCGATGAAGCGCTCGGGATAGGCGTCGCGAAACGGAATGAGCCCCATGTCCAGAATGAGATCGGCGTCGAGCGCGATCAGCTCCGGCCGACGCGCCGCCTGCGTCATGAGCGCCTCCGTGTACGCCGGGATGAGCCGAACCTGCGCGGCAGCAGCCGAAGGCGCCTCCGGCCGCGGCGCGACCGACACGCGCACCGGCTCGAGCTTCAGCGCCGCAAGCTTTTCCGCGATGCGCCGCTCCAGCTCCTCCACCGCGCGCTGATACTGATCCGCCGAGGGCGCACCGGAGTGGAACTTGAACATGTCCACATCGGAGTCGATCGCGACGCCCTCCATGAACGACACGCCCTTGCCCTTGATCGTGTCGGCGATGATGACCTTGGGTTTGTGCTCTTCCTCGCGCAGCCGCGCGAAGCAAGCGGCGAGCGCATCGTGATCGTGGCCGTCGAGGCGCTCTATGCGCCAGCCGAAGCCCCCGAACTTCGCTTCGAGATCGCCGAGGTCGGACGTGCGCGCGACCGAATAGTCCGACTGAAACTTGTTGTGATCGACGATCACCGTGAGCTCGCCCATGCGCCGATTGGCGGCGGAGACCAGCGACTCCCAGATCTGGCCTTCCTGCAGCTCGCCGTCACCCGTCATCACGAACACGCGCTTTGGCTCTCTCTTCGCACGCGCCGCTTCGATAATGCCCTTGCCTTTGGAGATGCCCATGCCCAGCGAGCCGGTGTTCGCCACGAGGCCCGATACGGAAATGTCGGGATGTCCCGGCAGTCCGCCGAGCCGACGCAACCTGTGCAGCAGCTCTTCGCCCAACACGCCGCGCGCGATCAGCACGGAATAAAGTGCCGGGGCGTCGTGGCCTTTGGAGGAGAAGAACACGTCTCCGGCGCGGTTCATCTCCGAAAGATAAAGATGCGTGACGATATCGGCGGCCGAGAAGGAGGAGCCGATATGGCCTGAGCCGGCGTTCGCGATCATGTACAGCGCATTGAAGCGCGTCATGTCGGCATATAGCGACATCATCGCGGACTTGTCGGCATTCGCCTTCGCGACGCGTTCGAATTCGCCGCGCGCGATGAAGTAGAGCTCACTCTGGACTACTTCGCCGATCAGATCGCCCAAGGCTCGCTCCCGCTCTGGCCGCGCCATCTAGTTCACTCGGACGCGCTCCCGCAACCTCGCGCGGCGCCCGGCTCACAGCTCCTCCAGCCAGCGCCAGTAATCGTGCTCCCACGCCGCGCGCGCCAGCGCATGCGCCGCCTGCGCCTTCGCGCGCGCTTCCTCGGGGCGCTCCAATGCAGTTTCCACAGCGGCGGCGAAGGCGCCTGCATCTGCTCGTTCGGCCACCCACCCGGCCGCGCCGTCGCCGATCTGCTCGCCAAGTGCGCCGACGCGCGTCACTACGCAGGGTTTTCCATGCGCGAGGGCTTGCGCCAGCAGGCCCGACTGTGTCGCAGAACGGTAAGGCGCGAGCACGATGTCGCACTCGGCGATGAGCGCCTCGAGCTGCGCTTCGCTCAGCCAGTCACGCGTGACGCGCTCGATCTGCGGCAGCGCAAAACGCGCCGCGGCGGCCGCATCAAGAGCGGGGCCAGAGCCGGCGATCGTCAGCCGCCAGTCGTCGCGATGCGCGAGGGCCGGCAGCGCCTCCGCGAGAACGTCGACACCCTTGTAGGCGATCATGCGTCCCGCAAACAGAAGACGCACCGGACCCTCCGCACGCGGCGCCGGCTCGTGCGGTTCGTAAACCGCGCTCAGGGGCGCCATGTGCACTTTGCCCCTGACGCCTGCGGACTTCACGAGGTCCTGCGCGGTGTAGTTCGAGAGCGCCAGGACGCGCGCGCTCTTGCGCAGCAGCGCGGCTTGAGTGGCGCGCTGCAGGAGCGGCGCGTAATCTCCCGGATGCGGGGTGGGATCGTGCGCCACATAGACGATCGGCTTGTGCAGCGTCATCGCCAGCGGCGCGGCGGCTGCGAAGTTCATCGGGATGATCACGCAGTCCGCATTGCGCGCGTGTTCTTCCAGCACGCGCGCGCTGGCGGCGAGATTGGCGGCGGTGCGCAGCGGCAGGCGGCGCGCGGTGACGACGCTCGCCGCCAAGGTTTCAAAACCGAACGCCGCCGCTTTCGCGATGCTGGGATCCTCCGCGTGCAGCGACAGCGTCACCGCGCTGTCGCCGAAGCGGCGCGCCAGGCGCTGCGCCAGCTTGACCGCGTACTGGCTGCCGCCCGCGCCCGTCGGCGACCAATACCAAATCAGGAATCGCTTCGCCATCACGCGCCGACCATCAGGCGCCGCCACGCCTCGGCGGCGACGGCCGCAGCGTGTTCCTCAGTATGAGCGGCGACCACCTTTGCACGCGCCGCAGCGCCCATGGACGCACGCGCGCCGGCGTCATGCGCAAGGCGATGCAGCGCCCCAGCAAGCGCGGGCACGTTTTCGCGTGGCGTGACCAGCCCCATCTCGTCCGTGACGAAGTCGCCGCAGCCGGGCGCATCCGACGTCACGATCGGGCGCGCGCACGCGGCGGCTTCGAGCAGCGAGCGAGGCAAGCCTTCGCCGCCGCGCGACGGCAAGCACGCAATGTGTGCGCCAGCCCAGAACGCGCTCACATCCTCCATGCGCCCGAGCACTTCGACGCCTTCCAGCCCGCGCCAGCGCTCGACTTCGGCGGCCGACACCGCTTCCGGGCTTTCCGGATCGGCCTCGCCGGCAATGCGCAGCACGATGTCTTCGCCTTGGGTCCGCAAACGGTGCACCGCCGCAACCGCAAGGTCGACGCCCTTCGTCCAGATAAGGCGCGCCACGACGCCAACGACGATGGGTCCTGCCGTAGGCTCAGGCGCCGGCGTGTAAGCATCCGGATTGACACCCGCGCCCGGCATGATCATCGTCTTCGCATCGAGATCGCCGTTGCGGCTGAGCCAATCGCGATCAGCTTTGTTCTCGACCAGCAGCAGCGTGCGCGGCTGAAGCAGCGCCCGGCGCAAAGCAGACCGCAGTTCCTGGTTCACCACCTGCGTCCACATCGTTCGGCGCACGCCCAGATAGCCGCGGCCGGTCACGGCAAGCACGCGCCCGCCCTCACGATAGCCGGACAACGCCAACAAGGCCGACGGCTTCAGCGCAATGGCGTGCACAATGTCCGGCCGCTCCCGCGCGAGCAGCTCCCGCAGATGCGCCACTTGGCGCGCCAGATCCCAGGGCTGCATCGACCCGCGCGCAAAGGGCGCATCGATCACACGCACGCCGCTCTCGCCCGCAAGCGCGCCTGACGAGCGTGCGAGCACGGCGACGTCGTAGCCCTCGGCGCGCGCGCGCCGCACGAGCGGCAGGAAATGCGAGCGGACGAACCAGTCCTCCGTCGCAAAAAACAGGAGCCGAGGCTTCGTCAATGCTTCTCCCGCCAAGCGCGCCCGCACGCAACCAGCCCCTCGCGCGTGTCCGATCCCGCAAAATCGAAAGCGGCGCAGAACCGGCTGGAGTCTACTTCCAGGCTGCGCACCAAAGGCGGCGGTCCGAACTTGTCAAAGCCCGGCACATGAAACAGTCGCGCCGGACGCCCCATCCCCTTCCTGAGCAGCGTCGCCATTTCCGTGGTGGAGACGGCAGGCTCGTCGGCGAGGTGGAAGACACCGGCCGGCGCGCTTTCGTTTCGCATCACCGCCACGATCGCGTTCACCAAAGAGGAAAGGGAAATCAGGCTTCGGCGATTCTCGATGCCCGCGAACGGAAGCGGCAGATCCGTATCCAGCTGGCGCAGGAATCGCGCGAAATTGCCTTTGGCGTTGGCCGCGTACACGAGCGGCGGGCGGAGCACCACCGGCGCGAGCGGGGCGCGCGCGAGCACGATGCGCTCCGCTTGCAGTTTTGCGCGGCCATAGACGTCGGCGGGGCGCGGTTCATCCTCCTCGCGCAAGGGGGTTCCCTTGCTCTCCTCGGCGCACGCTTTGATCGAGCTCACGAAAATGACCCTGCGTACGCCGGCGGACGTGGCTTGCTCCACAAGTTCCCTCGTTCCGCTCACGATTGCACGCCGAATCGCGTCATGAGGCGCTGAGGCGCTGGAGGGTCCGGCGAGATGGATCACTGTCGCGACACCTTCGAGCGCCCGGCGCCAGTCCGCCCCGTGCCCCAATGCGCCGACAACAAGATCACCCGAACCGCGGCGACGCTGAGACGAGCGCACATTCCATTCCGTGCGGAGGGCCGCTATCAGAGCGGCGGCGATAAAGCCTGAGCCGCCTGTGACCAGCACAGACTCCTCCGATCCGCGCACGACCCTCTCCGGCGTTTGCTCCGGCGGCTGTATCAAGCCCCGTAACGGACTGGCTACCCTGATGCGCCGACAAATTCGCGCCGGGGCCGTCCTGATTGCCTCGGGCCGCATCTGGTGATTGATCAGCTCCAGCACGCCGCGCAGAGCGCCCGCGCCTGGTTATTCGATCATGCGCTGCCGATCTGGTGGGAACGCGGCTACGACCGAGCCGCACGCTGCTTCCACGAGAGGCTTGAACTCGACGGCGGCCCAACAGCGCCCGAGCCGCGCCGCGTGCGCGTGCAGGCGCGCCAGACATTCGTTTACGCGCATGCGGCGCGCTTGGGCTGGTCCGGTCCCTGGCGCGATGCGGTGGAGTCGGGCGTGGAAGTGCTGCTCACGCGCGCGCTGCGCGCCGATGGCGGCACGCGGCACCTGCTCGCTCCGGACGGCGCCATACTCGATGACCGGCGCGATCTCTATGACTCTGCCTTCGTGCTGCTCGCGCTCTCGGAAGCGGCTCGCGCCTTGAACAAGGACGCGGACCTCATCGCGGCCGCCGATCGGCTCGAAGGATGGATCCAATGGTACTGGGAGCATCCCGAGGGCGGCTTCGAGGAAGGCGAAGTCTGCCCCGCGCCGCCGCGCCGTCAGAATCCGCACATGCATCTGTTCGAAGCGCTGCTCTCGTTGCACGAAACCACCGGCGAAGCGCTTCACTTCGAGCCCGCCGTCCTCTTGGGCCACCTCTTCCGCGACAGACTGTTCGACCAGCAGCACGGCGCACTGCCGGAATATTTCGACGACGCTTGGCGTCCGCTGTCGGACCAGCTCGGGCGGATTGTCGAGCCGGGGCATCACTTCGAGTGGAGCTGGCTGCTGCGCCGATGGCGCGCTCTCGGCGGCGCGGATCTCACGGCCGAAGCCGAGCGCCTGCGCGCGCACGCCGAAGCGCACGGGGTCGACGCAAGCGGCGCCGTCTACGATCAGATACTGATCGACGGGCGGCCGCTGCGAAAGACGTCACGGCTATGGCCGCACACTGAGCGTCTTAAGGCAAACCTCGTCCGCTTCGAAGCGACGGGAGATGGAGAAGCGGCGCGCGCCGCGCTGCAGGCGTACGAGATGCTCAGGGCCTTTTGCGACACGTCCACGCAGGGCCTCTGGTACGACCTGCGCACGCCGGAGGGCGAGTTCGTGCGCGAGCCGGCCCGCGCCTCCAGCTTCTATCATGTCATACTGGCGCTTAGCGAACTGATCCGCGTTGCTGGCGCGCGAAGCTAGGTAACGCGCAGCGACATTGATAGCGCGCGCGCCTGCCGCTTCTTACCGGCCATACCGTTGAGTGCGCTTAGAACGTCTCGTGCGCGAGAAGCAGATCCGCGAGTTCGAGATGCGGATCGCGATAGCTCGGATCGACGCCGCCGGCGTAGCTCACCGGCGTCGCCGCGACCGGCGCGGGCGCGGCGGCTGCAAACGCTGCAGGCTCGCTGGTGCGCGGGCGCAAATCGGCGCTGAGCTGCGTGGACGTCGCAAACGTGACCGCATCGCCGCTCACGGCGATCGAGCGGATGTATTCGATCTTCGCCTCGGTCGCCGCGCGTGTGATCTCGAGCGAGGCGGTCGTGCGCGCAAGCTGCGTGTGGATGTCCGAGAGCTCTTCCGCTGTGAGCGGCGCCGGATAAGGCGGGAGGTTGGCATAAGGATCGTCGGCGCGGGTGGGGTTCGGATCGAGGCCGAAGCCGGACGCAAGGCTGGTGCCGACCATGCCGCCGATGCCGGCCGGAGAGAAAATGGTCACCGCAAGAACAGTGGCGGCGACGCCCGTGAGCCCGGACTTCACCACAGTGTCGCGGACCTCTCGCCCGAAGTCGGCTGGTTTTTCGCTCATCTACCGCTCCCCACGGGCGTGCCCAACGCGCGTCGTACCCCGCGCTGGGGTCTCTTAATACGCGCCAGAGGCGTAACAAAGCTTAAATCTGGCGCGGCGCCAAGGGCTAAGAAGATGCTATCCGGTGACGATGCAGAAATATCGCCCGCCGAATGAGCGAGGCGCCGCTCCTGCCAGCAGGACCAGTCCATGATCGGCCGCTGGGCGCGCGCCGCCTTCTTCGTGCTCTTGCCCGCCCTCGCCGTTGGCGGGGCTTTGGCCGTGCCGGTGCTCATCTGCCTTGCGGGCGCTCTCTCGCTGCGACCCCCTCTGCTGCGGCAAGCCTTTGTAGACCGGCCGATCCCGCTCCTCCTGCTGGCGCTTCTGATCGCGCTGTCTGCGCTTTCAAGCCTGTGGTCGGCGCACGCGGCGGGGAGCTTGGCGGCCAAGCTGGCGTTGCTCGTTCCGCTCGCATTGGCGTTCGCGGCTGCGGCGGCCCAGGACGCTCGGCTCACCCGCGCCGGCGCGGTCGCCGCGTTTGCCGTGCTGTCGGTCCTACTGGCGATCGAGGCGCTGTGGGGGCTGCCGCTCAACCGGGCCGCGCAGCCGGGGGGCGATTACGACGAGCTCGCCCGCAACGTGAACCGCGGCGCCGCCATGCATCTGGCGCTGGTCTGGGGCGCGGCGGCCGCCTTATTGACGCGGCCAGGGGTGGCTTGGACTCTCGCTGGCGCCGCCGCGTTGGTGGCGGGCGCCTTCATCGCTTTGCAGTTCGGTCAGACTGCCAACACCCTCGGCTTCGCGGCTGGCTCCTTGGCCTTCCTGGCCGCCTTCGCCGCGCCGCGCCTTGCCTTGCTCGGTACGCT
>Ga0209172_10002158_pt1 | contig 36473 bp, 31 predicted proteins | sample LarsenN4metaG_FD_184113 | JGI IMG/M metagenome (GOLD analysis project Ga0209172, IMG submission 184113) | Hot spring sediment bacterial and archeal communities from British Columbia, Canada, to study Microbial Dark Matter (Phase II) - Larsen... ... | reverse complement strand
CATTCCGGAGTTTTTTCTGAGATACTTGCTCTCAGTTTCCTTGCTATTATTGTTTAAGTCTTTGGGAAGTCCCAAATCCAATTTCTTCTGACGAGGATTGGTTACTTCTTCGCTTTCAAAGTATTCTCTTTTCTCGGTTCGGTTGTCTTGGCTCTCTTGCCTTTGACACTTATCTAGATTAGCTATTTTTACCCCCTTCGTCAAGGGGGTAAAAGAAATTTTTTTTGAATTTATTTGGTGCGGCTCATCTAAAAAGCCGCAAAGTCTTATCTCGTAAGCATTTATGGCTTATCTTGATATTAGTTTTATTTGTGAATGAGCAGGTCTTGCAATCTAGCTACCATCTCGGCTCGTGCTGAAACTCCGAGTTTGCGGAACATCCTTTTTAGGGCTTGCTTGACTGAGTTTTGGGTAATCCACAGTCTTTGAGCAATTTCTGTGTTGGTTAATCCTTGCGCTACTAGCTCGGCGATTTGTAATTCTCTTGGGGTTAATGGGTTGGTTGATGGGTTGGGGAAGGTTTTTGGGGCAGTTCTTAAGCTTGCTAGTTTGGCAGACAAATGAATACAGAGCGCGCTCAGGTCGGCTAAGTCGTTGGCGTTGAAGGGTGGGTTTCCTTTATCTCGGGCAAAGTTGAGTGTTCCTATAAGGCGACCATCGCAGACAATTGGCCCGGTCATGACATGTCCGTGGTCATGACGGGGACATAAATCTTTCCAGTCTTCAGGGGTTAATATTAGTTGTTCATGGGTGGGCGCATGGCGTTCTACTACATATTGCCCAATGGGATTACTTTCTAAGCAGACGGCGGGAATACTTGGAGGATCTGTATCATTATTTGACTGGCTATCTATAAGATGGATACCCCAACGTTGCACACCAAAATATTCGCTAATTTTATCCATGAGTGTTTGTTTTAATTCTTGCTCACTCTGGATATTGGCGATCGCATGGAATACGTCATGGAGAGAAATAGGCATAAGTGTACCCAGTTGGGGTCTATGCGAGACTCAACAATTACTTCTATGCTAATACCAGCAACACTAAAAAGCGACTATAACTAATTGCGCTAGGAGAAGCACATGACAGTTACACAACTCTCTGCTCAGGAACTTTTCCGGGCTGCTTATGACAACCGTTATACTTGGGACAAGAATTTCCCCGGTTATACAGCAGATATCACCTATAAATATGATGGGCAGGTAGTTACAGGTAAAGTCATCATCAATGCTGAACTCAAGGCGGAAGTTTTGGGTGTAGATGATGAGTCAGTAAAGAAAGCTATTCACGGACAAGCATGGGAGATTGCTATTCACCGTGTGCGCCGCACCTTTGAAGAAACCCACGGTGCAAATACATTTCGTTATGGTGCGACTGACGAAAATGGGGCTGTGGAAATTTTGATGGGTGGTAAGGCGGAAGGCGATCGCTATAAAGTCCACAATAATATTGTCACCCTCGTTCACCGCCATATTCATGGTGTTGTTGTAACTATCAATACCTTTGGGGTTCACGAGACTGGAGAGGGTTATTTATCTCACACCTATGACTCTGTTTATCATGACCCGCAAACTGGAGAACAAAAAGGCGGAGTCAGCAACTTTGTAGATGAGTACGAAAAGGTTGGAGCATATTTCATTCTCAATCGGCGTGAAATTCGGACGGAAGTAGCAGGAAAAACCTCTGTTCAGGAATTTTTGTTCTCCAACATCAAATTGTTAGAACCCGTTGCTGTTTAGAGTGATGCTTTCATTAGTATTTAAAGTTACATAAACAAAAGGGACACCATGAAATGGTGTCCCTTTTACTGTTCGTTGATGATATGACTGAAGCCAAGAATTGAGAACAGTTTCTAACTGATTTTTAGTGGGCAATATGTAAATTTTTGATGAATGTATACATTTCTGGTCAATAGCATCTATAATTTGCCACCAAATAATTTTAAACTTGCAGTAACATTCCCCGTATTTTTGAGGAAATCCGACACTAACCATGAAATTAAGGTTATTTTGTCAAGGATTGACAGGGCTAGCCTTAGCTTTGTTGACTATAACTGTCAGTCAGCCGAGTCGTGCTGACGGTACAACATTTTACTGTGCTAAGAGCAAAGGTATACCCATAACATTTGCTCGGACTCAAGATGGTAAGAAAGTCCCGATTATTCGCTGGGTGTCTAGCAATTACTTTCCACCACCTTGGACTGCTCAACGGCGTTGTCTAGAAGTATCGCGCCGATTTCAGAAGAACTATGATAATGGGAGACTCAGACGCATTAAGACTGGAACACTCCGGGGAGAACCTGTGGTTTGTGCGGCAATGAACCAAAATAGTCCTTGTACAGATAGCACTTTGTTATTTACCCTCAAACGTGGTGCTGATCCCAACGCTATTGTGCGTAGATTATTTGACCGTCGTGCTTTGGCTGCGGGTAATGCGCTGAATGAAAGTGCCAGCAACAGTGAAAGTAGCCCAGTTGATATTGATTTTGAGGCTTATCTCCAAAATACAACCACGGAGTCAATTAATAATGCTGCCTCAGAAGCCAGCGATTCCACATCTGAAGCAGGCATTCCTTGATACCATCAACGGTCAGGGAGTAATTCTAGAAATTATATGATTTGGGGCAGTTGGAAAATAATTGCCTGTGTGGGCAGTTTATCAATGCTATTGTCGGCAGATGTGAGTGGTTGCACGAAATCGGCTTCTATTGATGGTAATGTTGCTCATACTACGCAATTGTCGCTAGAGCAATTGCACCATCAAGCTCAAGGAATCACTGTCAAGGTGATGTCAACCGAATTTCTTGGTTCAGGAATTATCCTAGGTAAGCAAGGCACTGTTTATACAGTGTTAACCAATGCCCATGTACTGAGAGCAGGAAAATCTCCTTATCGTATTCAGACCGTGGATGGTCGAACACATCCAGCAAATTTGCTGCCAAAAGTTAGGTTTGGCAAGCATGATTTGGCATTATTACAGTTTCAAAGCATTGGTAATGACTATCGTGTAGCGGCTTTGGGTTATTCCCCAACCGAAGGAGATGAGGTCTTTGCGACTGGTTTTCCCTTTGACCAAGAGGAATTGGTGGACAAAGGCTTTACGTTTACTAAAGGTAAAGTGTTGCTGGTGCTGCACAAAGCTTTAGAAGGGGGATATCAATTGGGGTATACCAATGAGTTGGCAAAAGGTATGAGTGGAGGGCCATTACTCAACCGTCGTGGTGAAGTTGTTGGTATCAATGGGATGCACGCCTATCCTTTATGGGATGCACCATCAGTTTTTATTGATGGCTTGCAGGCAGAAGAAAATCTACATCAGAAAATTATTCGCCTGAGTTGGGCTGTACCGATAGATAAGGTGGTGCGGATGATGCCAGCAAATAGTTCTCCTCAATTACGTCAGACTGATTAGAGGTCAAGTGATGAAACTCGATATTAAAATAGCAACGGCAATATTAGGAGTAGCGATCGCACTTTCCCCTGCTCAAATTGCGGTATCATTAACACCTCAAGCTGTCAGTAATATTGCTAAAAAAGTGACGGTCTTAATTACTGGGACAAAACTCGGTTCTGGTGTCATTATTCATGAACAAAATAATACTTATACTGTATTAACTAACTGGCATGTTGTAGATGCGTCGGGAACTTATGCAATTCAGACTCATGATCAAAGTTCCCATCAAGTAACATCCAACTTGATTACCCGTTTACCAGGGGTTGATTTAGCGATTTTACAGTTTACCAGCCGTCAAAAATATCCTGTTGTCACCCTGGGAAATTCAGATACAGCCACCGAGGGAACAACCGTTTATGTGTCTGGCGCACCTACACCAGTACAAGGTATTGAAACCCGCACAGTCTTAGTTCCAGATGGGCGCATTGTCGGTACTAATACCAACCCCCAAGAAGGTTACGCTTTAATTTACAACAATATTACTTATCCTGGGATGAGTGGTGGCCCGGTCTTAGATGACAATGGACGCTTGGTTGGGATTCATGGTCGAGGCGCGCGGGATAAAGAAGGGCAGAAAGTCGGGTTTAATTTAGGTATTCCCATCAATATATTTACTAGTTCCAAAGTAGCCAACAGTCTTAATTTAAAAGTGGTGACTACAAACCCAGCACCAACAACCAACTTTACCCCTCCACCCCCCAGCAATACCCCCAGACCAGGGAGACCAGCCACCCTTGATGGTTCTGGCGCATCTAGTGTTTGCCCTGGTAGACGTTGTTAAATAAGATATCTTTCCTTTAAACTTTTACACCCCTAAACTTTTGTTTTGAATAATTTGAGTTAAAATTCGATGTTTTCAAAATACTTTAAGTCTGGCTTTGTGGCTTTACTCGTAATGACAGCATTATCTGTACCAAATATGGCGATCGCTCAAACTACCATTGATGAAGATAAGCTAGATACCGTCAATGGAATGCGTTGGGGTGGTAATGGTCTACCTTTTGATAAAGTAGTCGAAATTAAAGATGCTTTGGTCAATACTCCTTTGGGTAAAGTAGTAATTGACCGTCATGGTGAAGATCCTCAAGGTGTTCTCTTCAAAGAACCATTTGCTAGCCCCAGTCCTGGCAGATTTGTTGTAGTCTCTCTATGGGGAAGCAAAATTGAAGGGTGCTTCGTCAAAATGATTGTTCAATCAGCACCAGGCGATGGTCAAGCTGAATTGACAGAAATTGCCCCGAAAATGTTGGAATTAGGAGTAGGTGAGCAAATTCTGCAACTCACTCGTAGCACTAATGCCAAAGTCAGAGGATTTCAAGGAAATTACACTTACACCACCTACGAAAACAGACGATCAATTGAACACTCTAGCACTTGGTTTATGACAGACACGCTGTTTGATATCAGTCCTGAAGCTGCTAATTTACTCAGGACTGCACCAGCTAAAGAAATTAAGGCGCGTTTAACTTTTGAAAATGGTGATACTAAATTAATTCCGATTGGCGGTAGTAATGTAAAGCGTTGGCAAGAAGCATTTGGTTTTAATAGTGCTTGTAGCGCGCCCAAATAGCAATTAAAATCCCGAATTTTTATTTTAGCTGTTAACTAATAAAGGTTGACTTCCGATTAGGGGAGTGAATCTTTATTAGTTATAAACATCTCGTTAGTGACGAATTATGCTGTTTGCGAATTATCACGAGATGACGTTTCTGAAGCAGCTTTGACGCGGCTCAAGGTGCTTATGTGAATGAGTTCGCTTTTTCTGACACCACCAGCCATTTCATATTCTCGGCTATCTTTGCTGTATTTAAATGCAACTCCGATTAACATCTTTTCTAAAAGGTCGCCTAAACTGTTTTCTAATTCTTTAATCTCTATTTTAGATGAAATAATTACCGCTTATGCAGTGTTATATTCATCAATTCTACTGCGGAGTTTTTCTATGAATTTGGACAGTATTTTTTAAGTTACGCTCATCGCCAAAATCCATATTGGGGTTAACAGCTTGAAGTCTACAACATCTTAATGCAGTATTAGTTTAATAAACGCTGCTGAAATTGCAAAGCTTTTTGAGGATCTGGAATATTGGCGGCCAATATTTTGACGAATTCTGTTCGAGAAATTGACACCCCAACTGATTTGATAGTTTTTTGAATCAGGAACTTACCCATCGGGCCGATTAAATCGACTAATTCCCGCTCACATTCACGGATAAAACTTTCGCTGATAGTTGAGTTAACGACGGGTGGCGTGATACTAGGCAAAACTTGGGCAGAATGTTCTGGTTGACTAGGTGATGGTTCTAATAACAGCGACATTGCTGTTTGCTGAAACTGAGTGCGCTGATTTTCGGCTATGTGCGAAGATAAACTATCTACAAGTGCTTGGTAATTAGGTGCTGATGCTGCTCTGCGTAACAATGTTGTGGCTACAGGGCCAACTAGCTCTAGCAGTATCTTCTTCAGGCGATCGCTTTTTTCAGGTGACAAAATAGTACCCGTTTGACTACTAAACGCCTGTTGTTGAGATACAGAAATCTGTGGTTGCGATGTTCCTAAGGGAGCTTGAGTCAGTAAAGTTGCAGCTTCAGCATGAAAATTTTGCTGGAGTACCTCTAAAACCTCAGCGGCAGATTGATAACGCTGTTTGCCGTTATTTAGCACCATTTTCGTGATGATCAATGCTAGATCATGACTCACTGCTGCTCGATGTTGCCAGAGAATTTCTCCGGTTTGGGAGTCTTCTTCAAATTCTCTGGGATGCAGTCCTGTCAGTGCTTGAATACAAACCACACCCAAAGAATAAATATCACTATTCGAGCGTGGTTTACCCCGTCCCTGTTCTATGGACATATATCCAGGTGTTCCAATCGCCACAGTCATTTCTGTTTGACCAGGAGCAGTAACCATTTGTGAGTGGACTTGTTTAACCGCACCAAAATCAATCAGCACTAATTTACCATCATGTAATCGCCTGATAATATTTTCTGGCTTGATATCTCGATGTATGACTTTGTGACTATGAATAAAGTGGAGAATATTTAATATCTGTTGCAACAGATATATCACTTTGTCTTCTGTCCATCTTTGACCAGCGACCATTTCGGTTTTGAGAGAATAGCCCTCAATATACTCTTGCACTAAAAAGAACTCTTGGTTTTCTTCAAAATATGCTAAGAGTCGAGGAATTTGCTCGTGATGACCGAGTTGTTCGAGGGTTTCGGCTTCACTAGTGAATAATCTTCTCGCAGTTTCCAGAAATTCAGGGTTATGAGTGACAGGCCGAAAGTGCTTGACAACACATCTAGGATTTCCTGGACGTTGAGTGTCTAGCGCAATATAAGTTTGACCGAATCCTCCTCCCCCTAAGATTTGGAGGACTTGATAACGACCAACTAGTAAGTTTCCTAACATGGTATGCCTTGTCTAAGTCCTCACCTTCATATTGACATAATCACCAATGTAGAGAGAAATTATTCAAAATATCTAGACTATGGCAAAAGTTGATTGTCGAAAATTATAGGGAACTGGTGACAGCATTCACCGTCTAGAGGGGAAGTAAAAATGAAGAGTTCATCTGTTGAGGAGTGATGAATTGAGAACTCTGTCAAGCATCTACTCATACCCCCGTATGCTTACCCTTTTCATTCTGGAGTATCGTGGTTAACAATGGGTTGAATGTTTTTCATCAAGATTCAATCTTATGGCTAGAACCCCGAATGAATACGCAGTCTACCTCTTACTAGAAAGTGGTCATCGTGAGGAAGTGAGGTTTCCTTCAATTCAAGAATTCCAAAAATGGTATAGTGGGGAACTCGTACCTAAGTCCGCTTCTGGTGACTTTATTAGTGTTCCGATCAAGAATATTCAAGGGGAGTATATGGTGGTGCGTCCGTCTCGGATTGTTGCGATTCGAGTAGAACCAGTTTTTAGTTCTAGTGTTGAAAGATTCAACTAAATCATGAAAAAAACCCTTGCTTTGCTTTCCTTGAGTCTGGGAATTCCCTTAATCAGCCAAATTGCTGTTGCTCAGGTAATCATTAATGTCCCCTTACCGAACTCGCCTACACCTGAGTTAAAACCACCAGTCAAGCCAAGCACTCCTGAGATTGAAACTCCCCTCAAACTAGTACAAGTTGGCAATTGTACTGCCCAAAATACTTGCTTGGGTTGGGATGAACAAATTTATGGTAGCAGGGGTCAAACAGGCGATGGGCTACGCCCCACCGGAGGTGATCTCCAAGCACTGTTAGCATCAATTGATAACAGTCTGCGTTATCTAGAAACGAATACTGCACAACGTATATATCAAAATTATCCCGTCCGGGGGATTACCTTAGCTCGTGTACGTCGGAGTTTGCTGCGGTTTCGTCAACTAGTTGCTAATTCTCAATCTTCAGCACAATTGCAAGCTGCTGTACAGCGAGAGTTTGCTTTTTACCAGTCTGTCGGCAACGATGGCCGGGGTACAGTCAAGTTTACTGCTTACTATGAGCCTGTTTATAACGCCAGCCGCGTCAGGACTTCAGTATATAAGTATCCCCTGTACCGACTACCTCCTAATTTTGAGAAATGGAAAACACCCCACCCCACACGTCTGCAATTAGAAGGCAAAGATGGTTTACAGGGGAATAAGAGCAAGTTGCGCGGATTAGAATTGCTCTGGTTTCGCGATCGCCTTGATGCTTATATGATCCATATTCAAGGTTCTGCCCAAATTCAGTTAGCTAATGGCACAAGAACTGCTGTCGGCTACGCAGGCGCAACAGATTATCCTTGGACAAGTATTGGGCGAGAATTAGCCAAAGACGGGAAAATGCCATTATCTGGCTTAACTATGCCCAAGATGATCAGCTTTTTCCGAGAACAACCCCACGAGTTAAATAACTATCTTCCCCGTTGGGAAAGATTTGTCTTTTTCCAAGAATTTCCAGGAAGACGAGCTACCGGTAGCATCAACGTGCCAGTCACCCCTGAACGCTCCATTGCTACAGACAAGTCTATAATGCCTCCCGGCGCACTAGCACTAGTTCAGACTTCCTTACCCTATCCGGCTGCTGGTGGCAGGCTCGAATATCGGAACGTTAATCGCTTTGTACTGGATCAGGATACGGGCAGTGCCATCAAAGGCCCAGGCAGAGTAGATTATTTTATGGGAACCGGTAAACTAGCAGGCGATCGCGCCGGTGTTACAGGGGGCAATGGTTCACTATATTATTTGCTGTTAAAAGAATAGAAATGGGGAATTGGGCATCCCTTCGGTTGACATCGACTTCGCTCGGCACAAGTCGCTCAGGGCAAGTGGGCATTGGGCATTGGATTTTTCTTCTCCTGCTTCCCCATTCCCCACTCCTATTCCCTAATATGGTGGATAACCAAAATCATCTTCATCAGGATAAATATAAGAACTAGAAACACCCGCTACCGCCATTTTGGGTGTTTCCGTTCTTACTGGTTCTTTCGCAAAATCTTTGTAGTCTTCAAACGCTTTACAAACAATTGTCGATTCTGGCGAATCTGAAGCAATCAAGTAATTAGTTAAAGTTCCCACTGTCGGATGTTCATAATCTACGGTGGAAGCTACCAATACTGTATTTGGTTCAATACCTCTTTCTTCACACTCAATAATTGGACAGAATACTCCGTGAGCATGGAATAAAGGGCCTTTGGGTGTAATTGGCTGTTTACGGAATAACGCGTAAGCCCTTTCTAATTCCGCCACAAAACCGCTAACTACTCTACCTTGCTGAAACTCACAGTAAGTCTTACTAAAACTCGCGCCTGCTGCACCATTGAGAGTTAATTGTAGTGGAGATTCATGTAAGAATTTTTTATTTTCACCTACTAGGAAAATCAGGTAACGAGTGAAGGTTTTAAATTTTAATTTATCTGCTAGAAACGCATCATAGTTATCTTTGAGTGTCCCCAGCTTAATCCCAGTTTCTCTATCTTTAACAGACAAAGGCCCTCGACGCACTATCACTATGCGGGGTGTAGTCGTAATAAAAACTGTTTCCACCCCAGAACTAAATTCGTGTTCTACTTGCTGCCAATTATCATCAGGCTGAAAACCTACAGCTTGGGCGTTGTCTAGTTTAATCGCTAACCCGTGGGATTGCACTCCATCTGCACCATACCGGGGATTAATCATCTGACACCAGGGGATGACTTGAGAAGGCGGTGCATTAAATTTCTCATCCTCAAAGTCGAACTTAGCAGATGCTTTCATCGTTTTAGGCACGGTGGTACTTTACTATACAAGTTTATCAATAGGTCGCTGATGAGCAAACAGACGTACTGCTTTTCCAGATTAGAGCAGAATTAATCTTTGTTGCAATCCCTGTTTTGTTTTTTAACACTCCTTACAGACGTAGGGGTTGAGAGAATAATGGTGTTGATGATTTAACTGGAGGCGATCGCAAAACAGCGATCTAAAGTTAAATTCAGGGTAAAGTGTAATTCTTTTATCTCCACTACCAGCAGCTAATTTTTGACCATCAGGACTAAAAGCTACTGTATTTACACTTCCAAACCATGAAGAATCACCATGTCCTTTCAGGGTGCAATATTCTTGATTAGTTAGTAAATCCCAAATTTTGATCGTTTTGTCCTCACTAGCACTTGCCAAACTCTTGCCATCAAGACTAAAACTAACTGAACGAACTTTATTAGAATGACCTTTGAGAATTTGCACAGTTACTAAATTTTGTATATTTTTTGGCTGAAAGTTTTCCATGTGATAATTTAAGTACAGTATAAAAATTACAATCTTCTTACCAAGAAGATTATCATGCAAGAGGTAGTTAAAAGTAGATGCTAAGTAAAAAATAGTGCATTTATATAAATATTTAACTTTAGAGACATTCTAAATTAGACGTATTGCTAACGCGCTATTTTTTATTATCCAAGGGCTTGCAGTACATATATTTCTGACCTGTCCTGAATCTATATTTTTATCAAACACCACGATAAATCTTAATAAGAATATTTAAATATGATGTATTAATTATTTGATTTACTTATCTCATGAAACACCAAAATAAACTAATAGTTTCTTCCTCTTACTTGTATTTATTTATCTTTCCATAGTTATCTATATTAATTCACAACAAATGATAATTAGTATAATTCCTATCTACGAAATTTAAAATTACTTATTTTTTAACTTATTTTATTTGTAGAATATTTATATTTTTTCTTCAAACTTTACTGTTTCTTGATAATAATTTTGCAAGTCTCTTTTAGGATGGTGAAAGCACACTCATCATGCCCATATAAAGGCATTTTAGTGAATACGTAAATTTCCTGTGTACGTAACGATGATAATAGCAGCAGACTCCCAAAACTGGCTGCAAGAAAGCCGTTATAGTAATCGGGGAAGTATTTATTTGTTTTCTCCGATGGTTAACTTCAATGTAATGGCTGAAGTTGGAGATACTCCCCCTTAATTTAACGTGCTTGTACTTGCTTGGTAATTTTAGATTTGTTTAACAATTACATCTTGAACGTGGCGAATAAATTTTATCATCGCTTGAGAAGAATATAACCAGATGTAGTGAAAATAAATCTTTTCATATTTGATAACTGATATCTGTATTTTATTAGCTTATAAGTTAATAACTCATAATCATTAAGAGTTAGTGGCTTGATATTTAAAAGCACAAAAGCTCAGATTTAATCAGTTACAGAGATGTTCGCCTAAATTACCAACTAGTATATATACTAAATAATAATTATAGAATTGCTTGTAGATAGAGACAACATTTCTTGAACAGCTATGTCTAAAAATTGAATAACAACTGTATTTGTATAGCCTCTAATTTTTGAAATAATCTTATCTTGTCTATTTTATGTTTGCACAACCTGTAATTTAGATGTAGACACAAAAATATAGGCAATATCTGATAATTTCTAAACAAGAAATCTTTTGGGCATACAAGTATTGAATAATAAACCAAAATTGTACTTGTTAAGTCTGGGTAAGACATGAAATATTTTGCTAAATTAAAGCGGTTTCAAGAACTTTTGTTAACCACTTTTTTAGGTGATATCCCAACAATAATGGGAGGTGTGAAATTACGTAATTTGCTATATCGCATGATTTTCAACCAGCTAGGTAGCTCAGTTTATATTCAAGATGGCGTTGAATTTATAAGTACCGATATTATTGAAGTTGGTAATGGGGTGTATATTTTCAAAGGTGTTCGTATAGACGGAAAAGGACACGAGAACAATAGAATTCATCTAGAAAATGGAGTTATACTTGAGCGTAATGTTGTCATAGGGGCATTAAACAAAACTTGTATTAATATTGGTCAGGATACTTTTATTGGTTCTAGTGTTTGTATTGCTGGCCCTGGAAGCATCAAAATTGGCAAGCACTGTTTAATTGCAGCACACACAGGAATATATGCCAATAATCATAATTTTACAGATACGATCAAACCAATCAAATACCAAGGCATTAGCCATCAAGGAATTGTGATTGAAGATGACTGCTGGCTAGGTCACGGGGTGAAAGTATTAGATGGCGTGACTATTGGTAAAGGTAGTGTAATTGGTGCTGGTGCCGTAGTGACTAAAGATATTCCTCCTTTTTCAATAGCTGTAGGTGTACCTGCAAAAGTAATTAAAAGCCGTGATCTTCAAGAATTTGTGGAGTCTACAGAATGACCTCTCTCATCTTCAAATGAATTTTTTGATCAGACTTAGCGACATTATTTTATCTACCCAACAACAAATGTTATTCCATGCTATATGTCATTAGTTTTTCAAGCAATATAAGACAATTGATACTTTTGAAGTAAATAGTAATTCTACTACTAAAAAGAAATCTGGGTATCTACCAGCTAAAACATAGTAGGAGATTAACTGCATGACTAAAATTTCAGAACAATCTACTCACAAAAGAATTCATCTCCCTTATTTAGATGGACTCAGAGGATTAGCATCTTTGTATGTTGTACTTGTTCACGTTGAACCAGCTATGGGAGAGCATTTGCCTGTGCACTGGTTCTTATTTGCAAGAATGATGAAATATGGTGCATTTAGTGTTATCAGTTTTATCGTGCTTTCCGGCTATGTGCTAATGCTGCCAGTAGCGCGTTCGGAAAATGGTCATTTAGCAGGAAGTTTGATTGATTATATCAAGAGGCGATCGCGGCGAATTTTACCACCTTACTACATAGCTTTATTTATCTGTTTGCTCATAGGAGCAGTTGTGTTTATCTTGGAGCAATTTACCAGTTTTCAATGGAATAAATTTGCAGGATTAGGTTCATTCGATCCCAAATTTTCGTGGATTGATGTCGTATCTCACCTACTATTAGTTCATAATCTCAATGAGAGTACATACATAACTATCAATCCACCTATGTGGAGTATCGCCACAGAATGGCAAATGTACTTTTTGTTTCCATTATTCTTGCTGCCTATCTGGCGAAAGTTTGGATTATTCCAGCTGCTCCTGATTGCTTTTGTAATTGGTTTAACACCTCTGTACTTGTTTAATGGATTTTTGGAACAGGCTAATCCTTGGCTTTTAGGCATATTCTCTTTAGGAATGGCAGCAGCAGACATCGGATTTTCACAAAAGCCCAAGTTAGTAGCTATGAGAAATTCTCTACCTTGGGGTTGGCTGGCTATTTTCTTTACTGGTATTGCCTTTTTCACTGAATGGCGAAGATTAGGATTGCATATATGGATTAATCAAAGTTTTGCTGGTCTGGCATTTGCCTGTCTATTTATTGGCATCACTAAGTCAATCATGGCAGGGAAAGAGCCATCCTTAGTGCTACGAATACTACAACATCCTTGGGCGATCGCACTTGGCACATTTTCATATAGCTTATATCTAACGCATGGGCCGGTATTAGTTTTTGTACGTTACTTCCTGTTTTATCTGCCCATTTCACCAGATATGTTTGCCGCAGCCTCCTATTTACTAGGGACAGCAATGTCACTAGTCATTGCTTATTGGTTTTACTTATTTTTTGAGAGGCCATTTATGTCTGGTTTCTTAAAAAAGCGGAAGGTCAAAGATGTATTAATTTGAACACAATTGTCAAATTTGCTCACTCTGGCTTGCTCCCCTGTAGAGTGACAAATGCGTTGGGATGAGAGATGATTCTTCAGGGGCGATAGGAGGTTGCTCATTACTGCAGGCGATCGCATTTCGTAATTCTGGTTGCATAATTTTGAAATCACTAGGAGCAAGGTTTAACATAAATTAACTTCATCCCGATTGCTACAAAGTTTGACTGATCGTCTTTTGACAAATTGGCTAATTTAACTTAGATTTCCCCATAAGATTAAGTATTACCAAGAAAGCAAAGGAAAGAAATTGACTCAATACAGATGCGATTTATCGCACCTGTATTGAGTCTGCTTCACTACCCATAAACAAATATGCTAGATTTATCACTCATCACTATTTTGGGGTTTCTGGGTAGTTTTGGGCATTGCTTCGGGATGTGTGGGCCTTTAACAGTCGCTTTTTCCCTGTCTAGTCGTCAGCCAAATTCACAGCGAACCGCACCAACAGAGGTCTTAACCCTAGAACAACCCAGCACCACTTGGCAGAGACAATTAATATTCCATCTCTGGTTAAATTTAGGGCGGATATTAAGTTATGCCTTAGTTGGTGCGGTGATTGGGGCGTTGGGAGCAGTAATTTTACAAGGTGGACAGTTAGCTGGGGTGGGTAGCGATTTCCGCCGTGTGATGGCAATTATTACGGGTTTGATGCTGATTTGGTTTGGTTTAGGACAAATTGCTCCTAATTTACTGCCTCATGTTCCTCTGTTGCATCCTTTCTTAAAACATGGCCTACATAATCGGCTGAGTGCTGTCATGATGCAGCTATCTTTGCAGCAGCGATGGTGGACACCGCTAATTTTAGGTATGACTTGGGGTTTAATGCCTTGCGGTTTCTTGTATGCTGCCCAAATTAAAGCGGCGGAAACTGGTAATTTGTGGTTGGGAATGGCGACTATGTTGGCTTTCGGCTTAGGAACAATGCCTACTATGCTGGGTGTTGGGGTGTCTACGGCTTTGGTGAGTCAAGACAAGCGTAGTCAGTTATTGCGCTTAGGTGGTTGGGTAACACTGACAATTGGGGCAATCACTTTGCTGCGGACTGGTGACACAATGGCAGATTACACCGGACACGCGGCATTATTCTGTCTGATGATGGCGTTAATTGCTCGTCCTATAAGTAAATTGTGGGGATCACCTTTACGCTATCGTCGTGCTTTGGGAGTAGGTGCTTTTGTTTTGGCTGTAGTGCATACTAGCCACATGATTGAACACTCCTTGCAATGGAATTTGTCTGCCGTATGGTTTTTACCGCCAGAGTTTCAATTGGGGATGACTGCGGGTGCTGTAGGATTAATATTAATGACCCCCGCCGCTTTAACAAGTTGGGAATCGTTGCAGAAATCTTGGGGTAAACGTTGGCGACAAATTCATTTATTAAGTGTGCCAGCGTTGCTGCTGAGTGTGATTCATACGATGTTGATTGGTTCTCATTACTTGGGTTCTTTACAATTAACTTGGGGGAATAAACTAGCAACGATGCTATTAGGACTAATTAGCATGGGTGTATTGCTAGTTAGGACACGCTTTTTTTGGTCAAAGTTAACTCTAGAAAAGTTTTATGTCCCACCAACTAAGTCAAGGTAAAGCTATCACCGACAAACCCATACAAGCTATTCAATATCTTGCGGTTTTGGGTTGGTTAATGTTGACATTAACTAATGCTGATCATGCTTCTGCTCATAAAGTAAAAGTAGCAGCAGATGTTGGTGCTACACTCCACATTCAACCCAATGACAATCCCCGCGCGGGGGAAACTACACAAGCTTGGTTTGCCCTGACTCGCAAAGGTGGTAAAACGATTCCTCTAACACAGTGTAATTGTCAATTAGTAATTTACGCTGAACCCCACATTCCAGGAGAACCAGCACTTTTAGAACCAGAATTAAAACCAGTTAATGCCGAACGTTATCAAGGTATCCCAGGGGCAGATATTACTTTTCCTAAGTCTGGGATTTATCAGTTACAACTTACAGGAAAACCCAAATCAGGGGCTAATTTTAAACCGTTTGAGTTGAACTTTGAAGTGACTGTAGCAGCTGGTAGGGCGGGAAAACAACAAAGCCAACAAACAATTAACAATGTTGCTGCTGAGAACAAATTCTCATCATTTCCTGTGTGGGCGATCGCAATCCCTGCCTTGGCAGTTTCGGGTATGATATTTGCTGCGTTGCAACTGCAAAAAGGGAAAAGTTAGGGTCGATTATATTTTTTGTTGATTTTTATATACTTATTCAAAAATTATCATATCCTCTAATTCCGACATCATTTGCTCTAGCAAATCTTCCATCAAGTCTTCGTTCATGGAATTGAGAGTTACAGGCCCATTGAGAAATTCTTTAATGGTCATCTTCTGGTTACGGAAACTCAAAACAAAATCCCGAATTTGTGAGACTATATTAATCTGTTGCTCCATAGTTTCTACCATGACATTAACATAGTCCACACCTTGTTTAGAGGCTTTACGAGCATCAGCAACCATTGCTCCTTCAGGCGTATTTTTTGCTGAACGGAGTTCCCGCTTCAAGTTTTCATATTGAGTGGTGAGAATTTCATTTTGTTGTTCTAAAGTTTTACATTGGCGAGTTAAATCATCCTCACTATTACTATCGATATATTCGCCTAATTGATGTTGTCGTTCAATTTCTAATAGTCTTGCTAAATCTCCTTCCTGGTAAGCTCTATTGATTTCCTTCATAATCTCTGTATGATTCTGAAGCGTTTCTTGGTCTTTGACTTTATCAGGGTGAAAAATTTCTGCTAACTTCAAAAATGTTTGGCGAATTTTTCTAGATTCATTTGTTCTTGCGGCAGAAGGAGATTCTAGATTTTGTCTCGCTTCCCAATATTGCTGACGGTACTTATTTGACTCTTGGTCACTATCTTCTTGAGGGCGAAAATTTTCAAACAGTTCATCTAGCTCTGGATCTTCTAGATCTTCATCAGGATGATTAACTTGAAAACTGATAACTCCAGCAAACTGGAGGTTACGATAAACTTTTTCGATATTATGTTTTGTTTGTTTGCCAAACTTTCTTTTCGTCAGAATTTCATCAAATAGAGCATGAATTTCTTTATCAAGCTCTGCCATTCTTTGAAAGTTTGGCGTGGCTTTGTGAAATATTTCTGTTGCTAAAGACCGCATCTGTTCCACAAAGTTATTTAGTTCTGTCCGCTTTCTTTTAATCTGTTTCAGTAGCGACTGATGTTCCTTTTCTAGCCCCTCTAACCGGATATGTAAATCGGAAAGAGCCAAAGATGTTGCTTTACTGGTACGAGGTGGGGATGCTGCTTTGCGAGGCATGGAAGGTGTAGGTAATTTCAGGGTTTAGATGCAGAATAACTGTCAAGGTCTGTGGAAATCAACTGACATAAGATACATTAATTAAACTTCAAAATCTATCGCTTTCCTATTACACTCTACATCTTAAATAGTACATATACACTAACTGTCTGATAAAATACCATAGAGCATTAACCAACAGGTGTTATGGCGAAACGTCTTTTAGTCGTTGAATCTCCTGGAAAAGTTAAAAAACTCAGTCAAATTCTCGGTGCAGATTGGATAGTTCGTGCCAGTTGTGGTCACATTCGTGAACTTAGCAATCAAGGCGAAGATTCACTGGGATTTAGTATGGATGGCGGTAGTGTGCGATGCAACTATGTGCCGCGTGACCAACGTGCTAAGGAGACAATTCAGCAACTAAAGGCATTTACTAAACAGGTGGATGAAGTTGTTTTAGCAACTGACCCAGACAGGGAGGGAGAAACGATCGCCTGGCATCTCAAGGAAGTGTTAGGATTACGTGATGCTAAACGCGTGATCTACACGGAAATTACAGCATCGGCGGTGAGATCAGCGATCGCACATCCCAGAAAGCTAGACTTAAATTTGGTAGGTGCGGGATTATGCCGTGACTGTCTCGATAAATTGGTAGGTTATAAAGGCAGTCCCTTAGTTTGGGCTTTGAATAATGGTGCTAAAAGTGTCGGTAGAGTCCAAAGTGCGACACTACACTTGATTTGTCAGCGCGAAAGAGAAATTCAAACCTTTGTTCCCCAAGACTACTGGAATGTCTGGGTAGATTATCAACAGGGTTTTCGGGCTTTTTACAAAGGTACGACGGACACAGCCAAAGAAGCAGAACAGCAGGAAGCCGAAATCCATGATGATGCTGCCGATAACACCACAAAAGCACCAGAATCTAAACGGGTGCTGTCGGAAGCAGAAGCCATGAGGTTAACTGAGACAGCAAAACAACACCCCCACCAAGTAATTCTGGTGGAAGGTAAAACTGTGCAACGTCAACCGCCGCCACCCTTCACCACCTCCACATTGCAACAAGCCGCAGGTTCTAAGCTGAAATTTGCCCCAGACAAAACCATGCAGGTGGCGCAAAAGTTGTATGAAGCTGGGTTAATCACTTATATGCGAACAGATTCAGTGATATTAAGTCCTGAATTTTGTGCCAGTGCGCATCAGTGGTTGGAACAAAACGACCCGCAAAATGTACCACCCAAAGTAGCCAAGCATCGCAGCAGCAAAACAGCGCAGGAAGCCCATGAAGCCATTCGTCCTACAGATGTGTTTCGTCCCTCAGTACAATTACGTGAGGAACTACCAGCCGATGAGTTTAATTTATACGTAATGATTTGGAAACGGGCAATAGCTTCTCAATGTCGTTCTGCCCAACTCCGTAAAACTCTCATAGTGACTCAGTCAGGGAATCTGTTATGGCAAGCCAGAGGGCAAGTTATAGAATTTTATGGTTATGCGAAGTATTGGAATAATCTCAGCAAAGATTCAGTTTTACCCTCTGTGCAGCAAGGACAGGCTTTAACCTTAGACAATGCCAATTTCGAGAAAAAGCGGACACAGCCACCGCCACGCTACAGCGAACCCAAATTAGTGCAGCTAATGGAACGTAAAGGTATTGGTCGTCCTAGTACCTACGCTCCCACGGTCGCCACCCTCAAACATCGGGGTTATGTGGAATTAGCCAAGGGTAATTTGCAACCCACCGCATTAGGGCTAGAAGTTGATGCCTTTTTACAGAAAGCACTGCCAGATTTACTAGAAGCAGAATTCACAGCTAAAATGGAAAACGCTTTGGATGCGATCGCTCAAGGTAAACAAGGCTGGCAGCAATATCTCACCACTTGGAATCAGGATTATTTTGTCCCCGCACTCTCTCAAGCAAAAACTGTGGTGGTGAGTGACTCTAATAGTAGGACATCTGTCCCCCGCCAGTACGAAACCTCTAGGACACGTTGCCCTGAATGTAACAATTTTCTGTCTAAGATTAAAAGCAGTAAACTCCAGAAGAAATATTTTCTCAAGTGTACTAGCGGCTGCGACAATATTGTACTGTTTTGGAGCGATCGCTCCAAAACATGGGAAGCACCCAAAAATCAAGCCAGTCACACAGAAAATCAGCCAAAGCAGCCTGCAAAGGTAACGTCTTATCCTTGTCCTGTATGCAAACAGCCTTTAGAGGAGTACAGCTACACCAAAGATGGACAACCCAAAACCATGTTGCGCTGTTCTAATCCCCAGTCACGCCAGGACAAGAAACATCGAGATGTAGCTTATTTCAGCACACAAAAAGGTTGGTGGAGTCCGAAGTTTGGTGAATTAGGGAAGTGCTGAGTAGTCAGTTATTGTTTCTCCTCCTACACCCCTACACCCCCACCCCCCTTGTTACTAAACTTGTTCTTCCCTAAATTCTGGCAGATCATTAGGTGCGCCACAGGCGGAAATGTTACCTGTGAAATTCACATCTGCCACAAGTTCTGGATGCGCTTGTTTGCGTTGGGCAATTTGTTCGCGGGTGAGAATTTTGGATTCGTCGAAACCTAGTTCGATTTCTGTTTGTAGTCCGTTGTACTTGACTCGTTTTAAGTTGTAAAAGCGTTTGTTGAGGGTGGTTGTGACGAATGCTTTCAAACAACCTAAAAGATATTTGCGCTTAAAGGGATCTTTGACAAACCAATACTCAAAGGTTTTGCGGAGGTAAAAACGAGCGTAGTTTCGCAATACTCCTTTGAGAACCTCTTCCCTTTCCATTGCATCCGGTTTCATGATGGGAGTGACAAAGTTATATTGCGAATAATCTCTGACTTCTACGCGATCGCCTAAATCCTGAAATAATTCGGAGAATGGCCAAGGGGTAAACATATTCCAGTTCACCATGTCTGCTTTCCAATCCAAAGCCATTTGATAGGTTTGCTCAATGGTTTCTGGGGTTTCGTTTTCTAAACCCATAATGAATTGAGCTTCGGCAACCATACCATTTTGTCTTAATAGTTGAATTGCTCGTTTGTTTTGTTCAATAGTCGTCTCTTTGCGGAACAAATTTAACTTTAATTGTGCCGCCGCTTCTGTTCCCAAGGAAACATGAACTAATCCAGCTTTGCGATACAGTGGTAATTCTTGTTCGTCCCGTAAGATATCTGTTACCCGTGTATTAATTCCCCAATAAACGCCCAGATTACGTTCGATTAATTCGTTACACAGGGCGATAAATTTAGGTTTGTTAATAGTTGGTTCTTCGTCAGCCAGAATAAAAAACCCTACCTTGTGTTCTTTTACTAGGATTTCAATTTGATCAACGAATTTTTTCGGAGTGCTGGAACGGTATTTACGCCAGAATGCCCACTGAGAACAAAAACGACAGGAAAAAGGACAACCTCTGGCATAGTTGGGAACAGCAACCCGCACATTGAGAGGAGTGTAAATATATTTACTCCAGTCTAAAAGACTCCAATCTGGGGTGAGAGTATCTAAATCGGCAATGGGAGGATGGGCTGGTGTGGCGATAACTTGCCCATTTTCAATGAAGGCGATACCTAAAATGTTACGGCGATCGCGCTCATCTGTACCATTAGCGATCGCGGTAATTAAATTCACCGTAATTTCTTCCCCCTCACCCCGAATAATATAATCTACCCAAGGGGCTTCCTGAAAAACCTCATTGTACATATAGGTAGGATGCACCCCACCCATAATGGTTTTTGCTTGGGGACAAACTTCTTTAACAATCTTGAGGGTGGTTTGCGATTGGTAGATCATCGGCGTGATTGCTGTCGCCAGCACCACATCCGGCTGATGTTCGGCAATCATTTTTGCTAAAGCATCATCGGCAATATAATCCGTCATCGCATCAATGAAGCGAATGTCATTAAAGCCAGCCGTCTTCAATGCTCCACCCACATAAGGCACCCAACTCGGTGGCCAATTCCCCGCAATTTCCGCACCACCAGAATGATAGTTGGGTTGAATCATCATGATCCGCATAATCCATCTCCTAATTCTTGATGACAGAAAGGCAGAAGGCGGTAGCCTGCGGCAACCCGCAAGCTAGGCAGAGGGCAGAAGGTTGATCTTCTAGCATGAACAAGTTGGATAAAGTCAAGCTACAAGATTTTTGACAATTGAAAAAACTCTGGTATCAAGCATCTACTGAACTTTTGTAGCTCATCTTCAGCAGATGTCTAAATCCTTGAGTCTGGTGATACCTTATACTTTCACCCTCTGCCTTTCCTTCCCAGATAGCTAGCATTTAATTGCTTGATCAAAGCGTGTATTTTTCCGAATAGTGGCTATAAGCGTCAAGGATAGATTGCCGTAATTTATTACCAGTAATCTATTAATTGATATGAGATTATTGCATCGAAATCTAACACTTGGACTTATCCCAATTTCGGATGCAAAGCTTTGATTAATAGGCTATTCCAGAGGTTGGAAACGAGACTACCTATCCCAATTTGGTATTAGATAATTTTCTCTGTTGTTGTTTATGAAAATCTGTATTAAAAGCTATAGGATATTTTGCCTCGCCTCCATATGTTGATGAGAATTTATAATGGGGACGTTAATGTAAATGATCATTACCATTTATTCCGCACATCCTTATATAACTCTATAGTTATTAATTTTAATAATAAAGACAGTGTTTTAAAACTTAACGGTTAGTCAACAGTCATTAGTTATTCTCCCCCTACACCCCTACACCCCCATACCCCTACACCCCCGCATCCTTAGCCAACGGCAGTCTGATTGTAAATATTGCCCCATGTCCTTCGCCGGGACTCTCGGCTTGAACTGTACCACCGTGTAGTTCGACGAAATGACGGACAATTGCTAATCCTAGTCCGATACCACCTTCGGCTCTGGTGGTTCTAGAATCGGCTTGGCGAAAGTATTCAAAGACATGAGGTAAAAATTCGGGTGTAATGCCTTTACCTGTATCGATTACCTGGATTTGGGCTTCTCCTGCTATCTGTTCTAGCCGCACTTCTATCTGTCCACCGGAAGGTGTGAATTTGACAGCATTTGAGAGTAAATTCCAGACCACTTGCTGTAAGCGATCGCCATCACCCATGACTGGGCTAATATCCTCATCGAGTAAGGTGTGAATTGGGATGGATTTAGCATCTGCGGCCAAGCGCACTATCTCTAATACGGCTAAAATCGTTGTGCGTAAATCTACTTTACGAATATTGAGATTGAGCTTACCCCGTAAGATGCGGGATACATCCAGCAAATCATCAATTAATTGCGTTTGTAGTTTGGCATTACGTTCAATAGTTTCTAGGGCTTGAGTGATGGTAGCTTCGTTATATTTGCGGGTGCGGAGTAACTTTGCCCATCCCAAAATCGGATTGAGGGGGGTTCTGAGTTCATGGGAAAGGACTGTGAGGAATTCATCTTTGACACGGTTGGCTGCTTCGGCGGCTGCACGGGCATTTTTTTCCGCTTCGTAAAGTTGAGCGCGAGCGATCGCTTGGGCGGCTTGTTGGGCTAGCGTTAACAGAAATCGTTGGTTTTCAGGTGTAAAGTTTTGTTCCGTAGCAAAACTCAATCCCAATACACCAATTGTCTGCTGTTCGACTACTAAAGGAATACAAGCAAAGGCACAATTGCCGGTGAGGGATGGGACATTAGCTATAGCTGGGTATTGACTGACTAAGGCGGCGACATTTTCTAAAAAAATTGGCTTCCCGGTTTTCGCTGCTACTGCTATGGGAACATTTGCTGTTATGGGAAAACTAGCCCAATTTTCCCTCACAGATTCAGGATAGCCAATCGCTTCTACTATCTTCAGTGATTTACCACCCTGTTGTATTAAAACAACAGAACCGCCTGAAGCACCCAAGGCGGCGATTCCCTGATTAACTACCACATCAGCCACTTGCTGGGGAGTGAGGGCTTCTGAAAAAGCAGCAGTGACGCTTTGAAGCCTAGCTGTGCGACTAGCAGCCATTTCCGCCGCTTTTTTAGCTTGCTGAGTTTCTTGGTAGAGTCTGGCATGATCAATAGCGGTAGCCGCACGCCGGGCAATTTCTTCTGCTAATGCTAAGTCCGGTGGTTGATAATATCGCACTGATTCGCCAATAGCGAAAGAAATCACGCCAAAGATTTGCCCATGTGAATACAAGGGAATCACTATCAAAGAACACAATTGCAAGCTTCTGAGCAGTTGTAAATGTTCTTCATCTCTAGCCATCTCCACCAATAGAGAATCTGGTACTTCCCCATAAAAAACAGATTTACCTTGGAGGAGTGTTTGGCTAAATGGATGTTGAAGGTCGTTTCTAGGCGGATAGCGTCGTTGTATTTCCTCAATAATCTGATGTTTTTGAGGATTTGTAGAAGCGATCGCTACTCTTTTAATTGACCAGTCTGGTTGTAAAATATCCACGATGCACCAATCAGCAAGGGTAGGTACTGCCAAATTAGCCACGTTATTGAGAGTGACCTCATAATCTAAAGAAGCTGCTAGTGTGGTGCTGGCTGCTACTAAAAAATCTTGTCTGGCTTGTGCTTGTTGGCGTTCATAAAGTGCGGCTTGGCGTAGCTCTGCTTGCCGATGGGCATCGCTAATATCTTCTACAATTCCAAATATATATTGTGGTTCTCCCTCATCATTACACACCGCCGATGTAGTCAAATTCACCCACACAAGAGAACCATCTTTGCGAATATACCGCTTTTCTAGTGAATAACTACTAATCTCCTGTGCCAAAACTCTTTGAGCATAATTACAGTCAATTTCTAAGTCATCAGGATGGGTTATATCCTGAAATTTCATTTGCATTAGCTCATCATAACTATAGCCAGTTAGGTGACATAGGGCTGGATTAACTTGCAAGAATTGCCCATCTAAATTAATTAAGGCAATACCTAAAGCGGCTTGATTAAACATAGCCCGGAATATAGCTTCGCTTTTCCTTAGTGCTTGCTCAGTTAGCTTTTTTTGTGTAATATCCAGACCAGTCACACCTACACCCAACAATTGCCCATCAGGTAAACAAACCGGATAATAATTGACCAATCCACAACGATGAACTCCAGATGGATAGGTTTCTCCCATTACTTCTTGATCCAGTAATGGTTCTTTTGTTTCCATCACTCTATACAAAATCGGCTCTATTTGATTTGCCCAATCTGGTAATACTTCTCGGAAGGTGTGTCCAATATGTTGGCTTTGCGGTACACCATTAATTAATGCCAATGCTTCATTTGCATAAACGTAGCGGAGTTCTGTATTTAAAAAAGCCAGAGCTACTGGAGAACTGGCTAACCAAGCATTCAGCAAAGCTAAATATTCTTCCTTTTGCTGCATTGCTTGTTGCAAATTCTGTCGCAATTTTGCTTTTTCTTGTTCTACTTGTTGACGTTGAGTAATATTGATCGCGGCACAGGTAATTCCCTGAATCTGGTCATTTATTTTCAGGGGTTCTACTAGCAAATCATAATATAAAGTTCTTCCCTGCATGATGACACAAACTTCCTCACGGGCAGGAACATTAGTTTCTAACACTCCGCGTTTAATGCTCGTTAGTTGCTCTGCTATTGCAGGGGGAAATAATTCATAATCTGACTTTCCCAATATTTCTTCAACAGTTGCACTACCTTGGGGATTATGAATCCACTGATAACGCAAATTCATATCCTGCTGAAATACTATAATATCTGAATTGTTTAATGCTAATCGAAACCTTTCTTCACTTACCTGGAGTTTATGTAGATTCATCTCATCTCTGTACTTGGCATTCCTTAAAGCCACACACAAAACAGTGAAGAGTAAGCCTTGTAAAATAAATAGACCAATTTTTACAAAATTGGCAAAATCGACAGATAGGTTATATTTAGGAAGAAGAAAATAATAGTCGCTGAAGAAAGCAGATAAGACAGTTGCAAATATTCCTGAGTTCCAACCACCATACCAAGCACTCACCATTACAGCACCAGAAAATAGTAGAAACGGAGTGCCACTCATTTCTACCCAAGGATCTAGGATTAGCATTAACATCAGTGCCAACGCAACTGTTACTACAACAATGCTAAAGCGTAACCAAGAAGAAATAGCGATGTAGGGCATGAAAATTTAGAAACAACCAATACTGATTGCGGATCATTTATTTAACCTAAGCTAGTTTGCATATTTTTGTAACTTATCTTCGGATAGATTCTTATATTAGCTAAAAAGACTTCTTTAGCTAGATGTTATATCTTTATTTATTTCAATATTCGATTACAAATGTATCGTTAAAAGCAAAATTTGTTTGAAAATTTTAAAAAATCTATAGTTCAGCTTACTGAGTCCACATATATTACATTAATCATCAACCAGCCAAATTGTCTAGTTAATATCCTGTTTTTAAACACTTATGAAGGTTTTTTGAACTTGGTTAAGCATGATGGATCTCCAAGATACTGAGTAGGGGTTTAAAGTTGTATGCCCTTATTGAATTGATAAGTAAGTAGGCGGAAAAATTTATAACTATGTCATTGCGAACTGAGCGGTGCGAAGTGTTCGTGGAGCGTTCCCGCAGGGTATCAATCACAAGGATTTTGGGTATTCTACATTTCATTACATAGTTGGATTTATTTGCGTCCACCTACTTAGCAGTTGCATTTGGAATAAGTGTGATTAAAATTAGGTGTGCTAGTCAGTAATCTATAATACCTACCGAACTGATGATAATACAAATAAATAAACCTGATTAAACGGAAAATGAACGATATTACAAGTTTCTCAGCACTGCTAGTAATTTTTCTATGTGTGTCGTTTGGTGAGTTGCCATTAAAGAAATTCTAATGCGACTTGTAGGAACTGTGGGCGGACGAATGGCGGGAGCAAAAATACCAGATGCTTTGAGTTTTTCGCCTGCTTGTAATGCTGCTGTAGCACTTGCTAATTGAAAACATAAAATAGGCGACTCTGATGGTAATAATTTCAGGTTAGATAATTGCTGATGTAGTAATTTTTTCAAGTAATCAACATTACTCCACAATTGGGTGCGGCGTTGTGGTTCTTGTTGGACTATGTTCACAGATGCTAAGGCTGCGGCTGTGTCTGCGGGCGATAGTCCTGTGGTGTAAATCCAACTAGGGGCGCGATTTCGCAAAAAATCAATCAATGTTGCACTTCCAGCTACATAACCGCCTAAACTCCCTAAAGCTTTACTCAACGTGCCAACTTGAATTAATTCCCTACCAGTACACCCAAAATATTCTACGCAGCCAGCACCATTTTCACCCATCACCCCAGTTGCATGGGCTTCATCAACTAGCAGCATACAACTAAACTCATCAGCTAAATCTAAGAGTTGCGGTAAAGGACATAAATCCCCATCCATACTGAAGACAGTATCAGTCAAGATGAGGCAGCGACGGTAGTTGTTTCGTTGTTCAATTAAGTGGGTTCTGAGTTGCGTCACATCACAGTGGGAATATTCTATAGTTGTTGCTCCACTGAGAACTGCGCCGTTTTTCAGACTGGAATGATTGTATTGGTCAGATAATATTAAATCTCGCTTACCTACCAAAGCTGCGATCGCACCCAGATTAGCTAGATACCCAGAACTAAATACTAAGGCATCATCAGTTTGTTTTAAAGAGGCGATCGCCTGTTCTAACTCTCTGTGTAGTTCTCGATGTCCACTGAGTAATCTAGAACCAGTACTGCCAGTCCCAAACTCTTGAGTAGCTGCCGTTGCAGCCTCTATCAAACGTTTATCCCCAGCTAACCCCAAATAATCATTGCTAGCAAAATTAATTACTTTCTGCCCATCTAAAACTACAGTTGCCCCAGAAAGACCATGTATAGTTTTCACAGAACGATACCAGTCTGCCTGATGGATAGTTTCTAGAGATTTTTGTAACCAAGCATAGGGATTAGGCATTGGGGAGGAAGTAGTTGGGCGGGTTTCTTGACTTGTAGCAACTGCCGTCATTGGGCAGTTTCAAGACACCTATCTTTTATAAGAAGAACTCAATAACTAATAACTAATGACTAATGACTATTAACTAACTTGCTCACTACTGCTGAGATGAGCGATCGCTTGTTTAATCCAATCTTCTACATAGGCATCTTTTGGTAAACCAATGTCTTCACTGACTACGTGTAAGGCATGACTGACTTCGTGGGCTGTGTAACCTAGGGCAAAGAGAGTCATTTGCACTTCTTCTAGAATACCGGGTGCTGGGCCTTCGGTGGCAACGAAGAAGCCTGCTGATTTGCGCCATTCGATTAATTTGGCTTTGAGTTCCAAACAAATGCGTTCAGCGATTTTCTTACCAACACCAGGGGCTTGAATTAATATTTGGGTGTTAGCAGCAATAATCGCTTGGACTAAATCTGGTAATTCCAGGGTGTCTAAGAGGGCGATCGCTAAAGCTGCACCGACACCACTCACAGTTAATAGATGGCGAAATAAGTCTCTTTCTGCTGGGGAAGCAAAACCGTAAAGTAATGGTACTTCTTCACGAATTTGGTAATGGGTGAAAATCTGTACTAAGTCGCCAGTGGTGGGTAATTGCTTGGCTAACCGTTGGGGAATTTGCAGGTCATAACCCATACCGTTGACTTCGAGAGTCAACAGCACGCGATTGTTACCTACGTTTTGGATACCGGCGACTATACCTTTGAGATAGCTAATCATTCTAGGAAACCAAAATGTTTTAAACCTTCAATAATTCCACCTGCACACAAATCTTGTGCTAGGTAACGATGATCTGCGGGATATTCGCTGTGCCATTCCAGCAACTCTGGTCTAGCATTCCCGACTATGATTCCCCGTTCGTTGCCCACAGCGAATAAAGCAATATCATTACCTGAATCACCACAGACAACTGTTCTTTCTGCTGCAAATTTCCACTTTTGACGTAGAAACTGCATTGCCTGACCTTTATCGCTGCTTCGCGGCACAATGTCAAGGTCAATACCGCTACTATAAATTAACTTTACATTTAGTTCATATTTCTCTAACTCTGACTCAAGTTTTGGTAGTACTCTGGCGGCTATTTCTTGCTGAAGGAAAAAGCTAAGTTTAAAGGGACGTTGTTCAGAGTCTGGTTGTGGTACTAGTTCTGAAAATTTTTGTGTAATTGATAATACTACTTCCCGACTCCAACCAACGGAGAGAATTTCTGACCAAGCAGGATCAGGAGTGCCATTGCCATCTAAGTAAATTTCCGTACCCACCGATAATACCAACCCATCGGGTTCTAAGAGATTTTTTTCCTCTTTGAGTTCTTGGTACAAAACAGGCGATCGCCCGGTAGCATAAACTATCTTCGTACCGTATTCTTGGCGATGTGCTGCCAAGATTTGAGTCAGTTGTACTAGGGCTGGGTCATTACCTACGAATGTATGGTCTAAATCCGTGACAAACAAAAATGGTTGGATTGCTTTCATCATGATCTACTCCCAGTGATATGGTTGCCAAAATACTGAAAAATTTTGGATCTAGAATCAACTCTCAAATATATGAAGGCAGGAGGTAGGGAGCGATTAGAGTTGGTTTTAGTCCCACGCTAATGGCTCGTTCTGGTCGTTCCCGTAACCCTGTGGGGAAGTAAGCTAGGCGTTAGCATTGGTAGCAAAGAGTAGGCGACTAAATCTATAAAATCTACGATTTAGTGGGTGTCTTAACCCAATTCAATACACAGCAAAAAGGCATACTTGAAAACTTACTGTGGAGTTGCATATTTACTGGCAGGATAGTTCTCATATTTTGTGGAATAAGTATCTTGCCCCTCAATTGTATTTTTCGGCACTCAAGATGCTTATCCTCAAAGAATCATCCCTTGACTCAGCAACGTCCTGTCTGTTTCCCTTCTGCTCTTTGTGTCTCTGCCTTGCCTTGACTATCAGTCTCATAACCTCAACTACTTTACAAGGAATGGGTACTTTTGCCACTCATTCTTTGTACTGGGTTTAAAACCCCAAATATTGCCTTTTGTCCCCTTGAACTGAAAATCTTTAGAAGCGGATTTGATTGCGCCCGTTTTTCTTGGACTCTCGTACCTTATCACTGGCACGCTGCAATACAGACATCGGATTATCTTCTGGTGTTAATTCAATAACTCCAATGCTAGCGGTGACTCGAAACTGCTGACCGTTATAAGCAGTGACGATTTTCTCGCTCAAAGCTAAACGAATTCTTTCCGCAATCTGACACCCTGTACTGAGGTCAGTGTCAGCCATAACAATACAGAATTCCTCTCCACCGTAGCGTGTCACCCAATCTACTGCCCTTACGCTGTTTCTCAGTATTTGTGCAGCTGTTCTCAAGGCTTGATCGCCAGTAGGAAAGCCGTAATTTCGATTCACTTCCCCAAAATGATCCAAATCCAGCAGTAGGACTGTGAGTGGCTGCTGATACTTAAGAGCCTTTTCGATCTCACGTGGTAGTAATCGGTCAAGATAGCGGCGATTAAAAACCTCAGTCAAGCCGTCATGTTCTGCTTCTGCTCGGTACATCTTGACCAGTCGGCTAGCTTTAAGCACCATCTCATTAATCATTCGTTCCGCAGTCACTCGAATACGATGCTCAAAATCAGTGAGCAATTTATCCTGTCCGGCTGCATCGGCGATCGCATTAAATTCCTCAGTCGTCACAACTTGGTTGCGTCCCTGCTGTTTGGCAGCATAGATACATTGATTAATGTCCTGCCATAGCTCTTCAATGGAAGTATGTTCACCCATAGGAACTACTGCTAAGGAAACTGTCAGATGCACAGAAGGCTTACCATCAAGCTGAAATTCATAAACTTGGAGTTGAGTTCTGAGAAACTCTGCGAAAGCTTTCCCCTGCTCAATATTGCCCCGTAAACAAATAGCGAACTTATCACCACCTGTTCGAGCAACGATACCAGCACCCAAGGCATACTGTTGGAGAATCAGCCCAATTGAATGCAATATCTGATCTCCTGTGCCATGACCATAGCGATCGTTGATGAATTTGAACCGATCAATATCTAGGTAAATCAAACATACAGACTTGCGATCGTCTTTAGATGCCAAAAGCTGCATCGCGTAATCTTTAAACTTCTGAAAATTCGCTATCCCCGTTAGCTTATCCAGATTCAATGAATACTTTTGTTGGCTGTGCCGAATAATGCGCTGCAAACGCAGACCTATTTGCTGATCAATAGCATCGCGTTTACAGATTTCATCTCCTACCGCTAACCAGTAAAGAACAGTGGACTCTTGCTCAATTGTCTCTACCAAAACCACAGTCGGTAAGCTGATAGTGGTGTATATGTGCTGAATTTGTTCCAGATTTGCACAAGTCTTGATATCGAGTACCAGCACGTCAAAATTTTTCTCGAATAAAGCTGAAGTATCAACTCGAATCCATTCCAAGTTGAGAGATAAATTTTGGGGTTGGGGCAAATCTATCAGACTATACCAACCAACTCGCACCGCTTTTAACTGTTCATCCATCAATACTTTACCTACCGACGACCTGAGAATAACTTTGGTTAAGTCCAAATGCCTAGAAAACAAAACAGTACTGAGTGCTGAGTCAGAGAGTGAGAAATTGTAGGGTGCTTTACCGCAAATTTCTACTCTATCTATCGTTCAAATTTTTACATATTCCTAACGTATCTTACTGACTGTAGAATAGCTTCACTTCAGTCTAAATGCCTAGAATAATGAAGATCTAATTTAAAATTACACACGAAAAAATAGAACCCCAACTTTCTAGAGAAGTTAGGGTTCTGCGGCTTTTAAAAATGAGAAATGATCAGTCGTTACTAAAAAGAATCAAAAAATACAAAACCCAAAAATAATGATTTTGAATTTTGCATTTTACACAGCATTTAATGACTACTGCCTGTATGCACTGTTTTTACCCATTTCAACCGCTTTGGTCTAACTGACATCCGCGCTGTCGTACTGCTCATGACTACTAGCCAATGCAGCATATACAAGGTGCCGCGCACCGTCTGAAGTAGCAAGACGAAGGGGGTGTAAACGTTAAATTTTTGCTCTTGGCGTATCCGCCTCAAGCCGGCATACATACCTACAACTGACATTGTGATCGACAAGCCCGTCACTGGGCCTAAAATTGGCAGGCGATGGCGAGAAACTGACATGAACAAATCAGGGATAGCTGCTGTAGGCAAGATGTACATGGTAAACATGAACATCAGCATATCCCAGGTTTTGCGTGTACCCATGCGATTTTTGAGGATTAAATCCCAATAATCCAAAAAGCGTTGATAGCCACCTTCCGCCCAACGGTTGCGCTGATGCCAGAGGGCAACTGCACTGGTTACGCCTTCTTCCTGCACGGCGGGGTAAAATACACACTCAATATCCCAGTTATCTAGATGCAGGCGGAAAGTCATATCCAAGTCATCGGTGATGGTTTCCTCATTCCATCCACCAAAACCTTCTAAGGCTGTGCGGCGCACGAATTGGCCGTTCCCTCGCAATTCCCCAATGCCACCTATGGCAGTGCGCTGCTGCTGAAACCAAGTGTCCAAGGCCATTTCCGCCATTTGTCCCTTTGTCCAAAAGTTCTCTTTGGCATTGGCGATCGCTTTTCGCACTTGCACCGCCCCTACCTTGTCACGTTGAAACAAAGGTACTACTTGGAGTAGTAAGTCTGATGACACTTGAGCATCAGCGTCAAAAACAGCAATAAGTTCGCCTTTCGTTAATGGCAAAACTTGATTTAAAGCACCCGACTTACCGCCAACGGCTTGAGCAGAACGTCTGAGTACCTTGAGGTTTTCGTACTCTTGAGCTAGTTCCGCTAATACTTGGGGTGTGTTATCGGTGCTGTGATCGTCAATTATCCAAACTTCGTATTGCCCTTTGGGATATTCCAGATTACAAAGATTTTTGACTAATTTACCAATTACAGCTTCCTCGTTTTTCGCAGCTACCATCACAGAAACAAAGGGTAATTCACCCTGCATTTCTTTTTGGTAGTGGCGGGGTTTGGCAAACACTATGACCAAAGCATGAATACCCAAGATGGTAGTCAAACCCAGGACAAAGATAGAACCCCAGGAAGCTAAATGTAAGGCGATCGTACCGCTCCAGACTATGGTTAAGATTAGAGCTGCTTTACCTCTACGCCCTTGAAACCGGGATGGTAAAGACAAATCCCGTGTTTCTACCACCGACTCCTCAGTTACCGATAGGTCAGACAACAAGGAGTTGAGTGGATCAAGTTCTTTGTAGGAATCGTTGTCGGGCCAGGAATTCGCTGGCATAAGTTACTTGATTCAAAAACCAGTATTTGTCTACACCTGAAAAGAAGCTGGGAATCAGGTAACGCTAAACTGTCTGAGCCAACTTTGTCTATCGTTAGCCATGCTAGAAAATTATTAGTATCAAATACTACAGCTATTCACAGCACAAATAAAATTGTCCCTGAATTGGAACTGAAAATACGGCTAAGTGAGAGCAAAGCAGCAACAGCTTATTGTTGGTAGAAATTGCAATAACAGCATTTACTCGCTGACGGCAGCGATTTGCAATGTTATTGCGCCCAGCTTCCCTAAAAGCTAATGCAGCCTTATTGTAACTGACATTTTAATATTTCTTAGCAGTAACTTTTGTAGGGACTATCATGATTAGGGGTATGGGGGTATAGGGGTATAGGGGTATAGGGGTGTAGGGGAAAGAATGAATATAAATATTCTTCCCTTACACCCTCACACCCCCAATGTGTACATTGACAATTTTTTGGGAATACTTCATGGAGAGCCACTAAATATCCTTGTGTGTCAACTACTGTTGAGGAATATTCAACAATGTCTATTGAGCAACTCCAGCCTGTTAATGCCCAACAAGCAAATGTTTACTTACCTTACATTCAAGGTGCGGCAAAGCGTAATTTCTTGCCTTATGCTATCGGTCTTTATCAAAAAGGCATTTTAGAAGGACACCGTAAAATAGAAGCTGGTGATAACGTTCCTTTTGTCGCTTCTTGGAATGTGGCTACCTTACCTTCTGATTTAACACGTTGTCGGATGCAGTTTGATGGTAATTCAGAGTTAAGCTATGAAGTAATGATGGCTAGCTTTGAATTTATTAGTTTTTTAATTGAACTTCTGGAAAACTCTAAACGCTATAAAGTAACCGATTTTTCACAATCTTTTTACCGAAAGTTACTGCGTATTGATGAATAATGCAGTTGATTAAAGCGTGGTGGTTGTCAGGTAAATTTATCATTAAAATCACCTGACAGCCTTGTTTTTGTGTGTTTATGGTGTTCAAAATCAGGCTATATACTTGAGATTTAAAATAAAAGCTACATCTTAATAAATACTAAAAATATACTAGCCATAGAGTAAAAATATATAAATACAAAAGCAAAAAAATTTACTTTCAGAAAAAACTTTTAGATAAATTCTATTTGGCGATCGCTAAGATGATTCCGCCAGAACCAATTAAAATTAATAAACACCTGGCTGGGTTTTACTTCCTTTTGAAATTAGGAGTGCATGTGTGCCGAAATCTGCTAAATATTTGCTGATTGGCTCAACTGAAACTTACAGTGGTAAGTCGGCAACAGTCCTGGGTTTATCTCATCAGTTACAGCAAAAAGGATTAGATATTGCTTATGGTAAACCCCTAGGCAATTGTTTGAGTACATCTGATGGCACTGTGGTTGACGAAGATGTCCAGTTTATTACTCTTAGTCTCAATCTATCAGCAAACCGTGTTGTGCCGACAATGCTGGCTTTAGATGAAGCCAGCGTGCAAAGACGCTTACGGGGTGAAGACAAAACCGATTATCGTCAGTCTTTAGTAGAGCAGTATTTACAAATCCCTAGAGGGGATTTAGTGCTGCTAGAAGGCCCGGCTGATTTGACAGAAGGTTATCTGTTTGATTTATCTTTGCTCCAGGTGTCAGAGGTTTTAGATGCGTCTGTCTTGCTAGTTAGCCGTTACAACTCGCTGCTGTCTGTAGAGTCGATATTATCTGCCAAGCAGCGAGTTGGCGATCGCTTGATCGGAGTTGTGATCAATGACATTCCCACAGCGCATTTAGAAACTGTCAACAATTCTGTGCGCCCATTTCTAGAGCAGCAGGGTATTCCTGTGATGGCTATGCTCCCCAAAAACGATTTACTCCGTAGTGTCAGCGTGGGTGAATTAGTCAAGCAACTCAAGGCCGAAGTTCTGTGTCGTAGCGATCGCTTAGATTTAATGGTGGAGAGTTTAGCAATTGGCGCGATGAACGTAAACGCAGCTGTGAAATATTTCCGTAAGCGGCGCAATATGGCTGTAGTAACAGGAGGCGATCGCGTGGAAATTCAACAGGCGGCCTTAGAAACTTCTACCCAATGTCTCATTCTCACCGGACAACTACCACCACCAAAATTTATCCTCAGTCGTGCTGAAGAGTTAGAAATCCCAATTTTGTCAGTTGACTTAGATACCCTCACCACCGTCGAAATCGTTGACCGCACTTTCGGTCAAGTCCGCGTTCACGAACCAATTAAAGTACAGTGCATTCGCCAATTAATGTCTGACCATTTTGACATTAACCGCCTGTTGTCTAAATTAGGTTTAACCCCCGTTACAGTCTGATATTTCTTGGTCAATGGGGTATGGGGCATAGAAGCAAATAAATCATCTACCTTCCCTTGTCCCTCCGTACCCCTCCGGGAAAGCAAGCTACGCGTAGCCTCTCACAGAGAGGCTTTACCAAGGTGAACGCCTCGAACGCCTTTCCTTGTCTCCCCAATCCCCAAATTGTTGGTTTAAGAAAACTTAGTAGTATGTAACTCAAGTTCGCTTCGGACAGGGCAACTGTTTGGTAAAATAGCGGGGTTGTTTAATCTGATTATCTCCGTCTTTGAGCCAGTCAATAGACCTTATTAACCTAGATACGTTAGCGCAAGAACTGGCGACAATCCAGCAAACGGGTTCTAAAAGGATTGCTTTGTTGGGGTCGCGTCATGTGCCAATTACGCATCAGAATCTTATTGAAATGATGACTTATGCCTTGGTTTTGTCAGGCAATAGAGTCATCACTTCCGGGGCTACGGGTACGAATTCAGCTGCTATTAAGGGAGCAATGCGGGCTGACCCCAATTTGCTGACGGTCATTCTACCCCAAAGCTTAGAACGCCAGCCCCATGAATCGCGCCAGCAACTAGAGCAGGTTATGCACTTGGTGGAAAATCCTAGTAACGATAACTTGTCTTTAGCTGAAGCTAGTTACATCTGTAATAAAGAGATTGTCTCCCGTTGCCAGCAGCTTATCTGCTTTGCATTTCATGACAGTCGCACGCTGCTACAAACTTGTAGAGAAGCTGAAGAACAAAGAAAAGTGGTGACACTTTTCTACTTTGATTAGTCAAAGGTCAACAGTTAACAGTCGAAACAATAATTGACTCAGAACTATCGACTAACTGACTATGGAGTAGAAATTAATGATAATTTTCCTGTATGCCATCGCCGCAGCTGTGGTGCTAATTTACCTGCCATTCTTAGTTGTAGGTTATGCCCGTATGCAAGTGGGGTATGATGTGTCTGCCCCTCGCGCTATGTTTGATAAATTACCACCCTACGCTCAACGAGCTGCCTGGGCGCATCAAAATTCTTTTGAAACGTTCATGGTGTTCACGGCGGCGGCACTCATGGCTTATGTTACTGGTGTCAACTCTGTTGCAGGTGCATGGGCTGCGATCGCCTTCGTTGTGGCTCGGTTGCTATACTCGATATTTTATATTTTGAATATACCGTTATTGCGCTCCCTAATGTTTGGCATTGGCTCTCTTAGCTGTGCTACTCTCATTGTCCTGAGTATCATTCAAGCAAAGGGTTAATTTGGGGTAGAGCTTCAAAAGTCAAAAGTCAACAGATGATGTCCTGTTACTCTTGTCTGTGATTTTATTGATTATTGCGATTCCCAATCCAAAATCCAACATTTTAAGTCCAACATTATTTTATGGCTGCTACTTATTCCTTTGACATTGTGAGCGATTTTGATCGGCAAGAGTTGGTGAATGCTGTTGATCAAGTCGTCCGAGAACTCAAGAGTCGTTACGACCTCAAAGATACCCAAACGACTGTTGAGTTGGGTGAACAGAGCATTACTATCGGAACTGACAGCGAATTTACCCTAGAGTCAGTTCACAACATTTTGCGAGAAAAAGCTGCCAAGCGGAATCTTTCCCAAAAAATCTTTGATTTTGGCAAAGTAGAATCAGCTAGCGGTAATCGCGTTCGTCAAGAAATCACCCTCAAAAAAGGCATCAGTCAGGATATTGCTAAACAAATATCCAAGCTAATTCGTGACGAATTCAAAAAAGTCCAAGCCTCCATTCAAGGTGATGCTGTGCGAGTGTCTGCGAAAGCTAAAGACGATTTACAAACCGTCATTCAACGGTTAAAACAAGAAGACTATCCTGTGGCTTTGCAGTTCACAAATTATCGATAATCAACAGGGGTGTAAGGGTGTAAGGGTGTAAGGGTGTAAGGGTGTAATATTTATTTTTTTCTTTCCCCTATACCCCTATACCCTAGCCCTGTCAAGGTGACTTTTTTGCCTGAGCTAAGAGCTTGGCAGTTGAGACGTGTGGATGACGAGGATCATACACAGGAGGAGCTTTTTTCTTCTTGGGAGGACGAGGGAGTTTGAGAAAAGAAC